>Ga0115001_10003946_pt1 | contig 10967 bp, 5 predicted proteins | sample ArcticOcean_MG_C_12_FD_89869 | JGI IMG/M metagenome (GOLD analysis project Ga0115001, IMG submission 89869) | Marine microbial communities from western Arctic Ocean - ArcticOcean_MG_CB8_130 | ecosystem: Environmental > Aquatic > Marine > Oceanic | place: Arctic Ocean: Canada Basin | collected... | reverse complement strand
CCCACAGAGTAGTACTAGAATGCCTATCGTTGACAATCGTTACGCTACATAACACACTCGTTCCAACGACGAAGCGACGTTTTGATTTACTTTGTGCCATCAGCGCATGCGTGAGATAAATGCAATTAAATTAAAATTGGAAAAGACTGCATGTGCACACATCGGTCAAAAATATTTAAAAACTAGTGATGGAACTCATACTGCGTACTAGTTGTATAAAAGATATTATAATCTACAGCCGTGTCGCATTGTTGGGCGACCGTGTGGACAATTCCAAGGCGCTTCGAGCGTAGCCAAGTTGTTCAAGATCTTCTTCATTCGCGATTTTCCTAAAGGCGTCCCGATCATGATCGACGAACGACAAGCGCGCATGGCGAGCATGCCGCGAACTTTACTCGGACGAACGATCGATTTACTCGCAGAGTTTAACCCAATTGAGAGTTGAGAACGAGCTGGGACTGCGTATGCGCCTTCGTCGAGCATTGAGACGAGCTCGTGCACGTCCGAGGCATCGAAAACTGTATCTTTGCTAAAAGGTACGGCGGTCAAGGCCAAACGTTGTCGACTCGCTTCGCCTTCATCTTCGACATCGCAAAATCCAAACCCATTCATTAAGAATATTTTTTCATTCGAACGAGCGATTTGTTCCTCGGCCGGTGAGAGATCTAAACGTTGTGGTTGAATCAAAGGCTGTTTGTTCAATATAGTCGTTTTTTGTAAGCGTTCGAAGTTATAAATTTCATCACTCGCGTGCTGATCGACTATGAACAAATCTGTCTTGTCGCGAACGACAATGATGAAACCGAGATTAAATTGACCGACAATTTCTACGTTTGCAAACTCTGATTTATCGAAGCGTCTGATGAGCGCGTTTGTCGCCGCGACGTTGTCTTGGTTATGCAAAGACGCCTCTTTAAGCAACTCGGCATCCGCGCTCGCTCGCTCTTCCTTTGACGCGTCTAATGAAAGACGCTGTTGTTCTCGCGCAATTCTTTTCGCTCTGATTTTCTCGATATCGAAAGCGAGTTTTAAATTTTGTTCTCCATTATCTATTTCTTGACTATTTCTTTGTTGAGGCGGCGTTTGATTCTCTTTCCCGTCATTAACGTCCATGATATCGTCTTCTTCTTCAACAACAATAACATCGTCTTTTGATGGCACTCCTAATACAACATCGAGTTTTCGTTTCTTCTTCTTTACTTCTTTCATTTTAGGATCGAAATCATCATCGTCGTCGTCATCATCTGATTCCAATAAAATGCTTCGCTCTTTATACGTCTCTGGCAAAGATTGAAACTTCTCATTATTATTCATTCTTTCTTCTGATTCTGCTTCGGCGGCTCGGATCTCAGCCGCGATTCTTTCTATAACCATAGAGTTTCTTTGGATTACTCGATCGTCGTTAGCAGTAACAATAACAGTAGAAGTAGTATTTTCTAACGCGCGTTCTCTTGTGAAACCAAACGCTTGTAAATCTGTCTGCGCCGAGGAAGGCTTGTTACTATTATTAGTTCCAATCGCCGCCGCCGCCGTTACCGCGTTTGCTTCTAATTGTCGTGGAAGATCATTGATATCATCTGAATCGTCATCTGAACCGCCATCTTCTACACGACCGAGCGCACTGGCTACCATTGAAGCAGATTTTGAAACCGTTGATGTTGGAAGTTGAGATAGATCGACTCCAGTTGCTTTGAAATTTCTTTGCGTGCCAACAGAATCACCAACGACGACGTTCTTTACGCCTCCACCGCCGCCGCCACCGATATAACTCTCGAAAGATTTTTTTAATCCGTTTCTGAAAAACATGAGAATATCGTGTTCGTTCGTGAACAAAACGGTCCGTTTATCTGGCGAAACGTTCACGTCTACGAGATTTTTCGGAACCTCGAAATTAATAGCGCACGCTGGATAATTGGCGCTCGCCGTCGTGACGTTATACGCTCGAAACATTTCGTTCAAAGTCTTTGCAATTTTCGGATAATCAACCGGTCTACCGTTGACGTAAAAAAACTGTCTATCAGCAGAGGCTCTGGCGGATGTTTTTTGCCCATCGAGACCTGGTATTGATACCCATCCTTTCGCTACGCCTAAATTATAATCGTCCTCTTCTTCTTCTTCTTCTAGGTCTTCCTCGTTCGATGCTTTTAAGTTAAAGTTGATCTCAAACACGGCCTCGGCCGTTTTCGCACTAAACACAGAAGCAACGCGATCTCTAAAATTCCTATCCTCACTTCTGCACTGTAACACAATCTGCCTACTCCCATTCTTCCCCTGCGGTTGATTCGTTAATAAAAACCTGCACTGCGTCGTCTCTTGCGCTAACGCGTACGCTTGCATGACTTTAATCACTTTTGCAAACTCCTTCGACTTATTCCTCAAAAACTGCTTCCTTCTCACGGCTAACGTATGAAACAACTTCTCTACTCTCACGGTCGTCCCAACAGACCTCGCGCACACTTCCTCGCTCTCGACTGCGCCGTTCCTATCAAAGTGAAACTTCTGTCCAACCACGTCCTCTCGATCGACCATTGTATGCACGGATAACCCATCACTAATGGCACACAGACTCGATAACGCTTCGCCTCTGAACCCAAAAGTGCTCACGGTCTCGTATAAATCCTTGAACGCTCTCATCTTAGACGTCGCGTATTTCTCGCACATCTTCTCTAAATCCCTCTTTTCCAGGCCATGGCCGTTATCGCTGCACTCGAAAAATTCAAATCCGTGGTCTTTCAATCTGATTTCGATATTCGTCGCGCCTGCATCGAGCGCGTTCTCTAGTAACTCTTTCACGGCCGATTGCAGGTCTAGGATCACTTGCCCGGAGCATATTCTGTGTACTGAGTCCGCGTTAATGTGCTTGATTTCGTTCATCATATATTCATATATTCATTTCTTTTATACATTGCTGGATTTAAAAACACGTTTTTGCACTGATGATAAATACGCGCGAATGAAATAATAATCGATTCAAAACGGAAAAAAAAACTTATCCGCGAAAGAAAAAGAAACTTTTATTATTATGAGCTCTCTATTGAATTCGATTTTATTCTATTCGATCTCTCGAATTGAGTGCGCATATGGTTCGGATCAGAGAGAGAGAGATATAAATAAAGCCAAAAGTATGTGATGTGCTTATTTTTGCTTTTTGCTGCTCTTGCTGATGATGCATGGTTTTCCCCTATTTTCTCTCGAAATTTTTTTCCCCAGCAGCAGCAGCATTTTCCCATTTCTTTGGATGTTTGAAGTTTTTGAGGATTTTATATGATCATCAGCAGAAACGGACAAATAATCTTCATAGTTTTAAATATCGCATCGATATATCAATAAATAAATAAATGGCGGGACATACGGTATACCACGGCGTCGCGAAGAACGTGTACGTCGCGAAAGAAGTCGTTATTGGGATGACGCTCGGTTTAATCGCCGGTGCCGCATGGAAGGTAAACTCGATATTTCTTTCTTTCATCATGGAGACTTTTCTTTTCTTTCAATTATTTTACTTTTTATTCTCTATATAGGTTTCTCATTGGAACAGACGAGCGGATATCATGAATTATTATAAACAACAGAAATAATAACTCGGAGAGAGAGAGATAGATAGGGTGAGAGTAGGATCAATGCGCGTGTGAGTGAGAGAGATTTTTAGAGAGAGAGAGAGAGTGAGAGAGATTTATTGTTTTGGTTGTAATAATTGTTAATTTAGTAGTGTGTTATGAAAGAGAATTCATTTTGTTTGATTGATGATGTTGTTGATTGATTTGATCGCGTGTGTATATTTGACATTGATTGATGAATGATATATCGAATGAGTGCGTGTGTTCTGTTTTTATTCTATTTTTATGTGCTATTAAACTCTGTTTGTTGGATGTCTAATATTATTTACGTCTTCTGTTCGTCGCGATGTGTTTACGTTCGTTCGGGTTCTTCTTGGCGTTACCGCCGCCGATGGATATGATCGTCTTCTGAGCGGTTTCGATCGACTTATATTCACCGTATTTATCTTCCGAGAACTCGCAGTTGAATATTTCTGACGTTTGTTTCGTGATGTTATTCATTTCGCGTTCTTTCTTTGTGATTTTACGACCGATGAGTTGATCTTCGCGCAAAATTGGTTCGAGTTTTTTACCTAAACGACCTTGTTTAGGCATTGGAATGGAATATTTCGTGCCCTTTAAGACGTGCTTGCTACGGACGCCGTAGTGTTCGGCGCCGTCTGCACCGACGAATTTCTCCACGCGCTCTAAAGCGTTGTTGCCACATTTTGGACAAAACACTCGTTGCGTGTTCAAAGTAACCGTTTCGCAAGCGTGGCATCGCATGACCCATCTTCTCACTTCTTTGACGCGCATGCCATCGGGCGTATATAATTTTAAACCCATTTGGAGGATGACATTTTGCATCGCGTAATCGGCGGTGACGATGGAGACTTTTGATTCTTGGCGTTTCTTTTCATCATCGTCATTTTCATTTTCATTTTTTTCATAATTTTCATCATTTTCATCATCGTCTTCGTCTGGAATTTCACCAGGATCGGATTCAAAAAACGAAACTCCTTTCTTTTCGCCGCCTGTTTTCATTTCATCTTCTTTTTCATCTTCTGAACCATTTTGCTTTAATCGAATTTTCTCGAGTTCAATTTCTTCTTCGCGTTCTTTATTTCGTTGTTCTCGTTTCATTCTTCTCACGCGCGTCGTCCTTGATATCGCCGGTTCCCACTCATCCTCTTCGCCCGCTCGTTCTTTTTCTTCCTCTCCAGCATCTTCTAAAACTTCTTCTACTACTGACATCTCTTTAAAACATAACGGAAATAATTCCTCTACAACGATTGTTGCATTCTTCGCTTCCATTCCTCTGTTTAACAACTCTTGCTTCTCCAGTTCCATCTTTGCAAACTTCTCGACTAAATCCTCGCCCACAAGTTTCGGCATATTCCTCTCCGCCTCTTCGTTCATCTCATCGAGTTCTTTCCAATCATCCTCGTTGCTCACGAAATCCCACCCAGGCATAGGTTGACTCGCCTTACTCGCTCTCCTGCGATACTTCCTCACCTCCATCGGTTCGGTTCTCAAATGCAATAAACTCCCCCCATTCCTCCGTTTCTCCATCGTTAAAGCTAAAGCGATCACTCTCACGTCGGCTTCAGATAACGCTCCTAAATCCCCGGTCTTCCTCGCGAACGCTTTCACTTTTTCAACGTCCTCTTCGTCCGCCCTCGCGCAAGTCATCCTTTGCCAATTCGTATCACCCTGCAGCACGGCCTTCGCCCTCTTGTCCTTGATTTCGTTCAATACTTCCTCGGTCGTGCATAGCTCTTGGAACAGGTCTTCGGAGAGTTTCCTCGATTCGTTCTTCAAAATTGCATTCGCATCGATTATCGCGAGCGTCGTTAGTACAGATGTCGATGGCTTCCGCGTCCCTGCGAAGCCTGCAAGTTCTCTTGAACTCACGCTCTCTCGCTTTGCGGCTAAACTGACCCATCGAGAGCGCGCTTTATCTTCGCTCTCGTCTTCCTCGAGCGATGGGGGAACGCATGGGTTCGTCATTGACTTGTTTTTAAGTATGGCAAGATTTTTGTTCGCGTTTATTGAAGGCCTCGTTATTAGAATATTGTTTACTTTATATTAATAGCGAATTGAAAACAATCAGAGCCGCCGTTTCAGTCATCAAGTCTGTAAATGTGATGATTCTTGTTATAATATACTTGGTATATATATATATATATCTATGAACTACATATAGAACTATACACTCACAAATATATGTATAAATATACCTACATATTACTTAGCAGTGGCGATCTCGACTCCGTTTTGAATAGAGCCCCAACCGATCAAGCGCCAATGTTTCTCGATCCTTCGCGAGATTGCGACTTTCTCGCCCTCTTTCGTGCATACGGGCGAAGTGAGTTGCATCTTGGCCAAATCGTTCTTCACGGCGACGACGCGCGCGCCAGTACACATACTTCCAATGTTCAACATTAAGACTTCACCTTTTGATAATTTAGAGACTTTACCGGCTTTTTCAGAGCCTTGAGTTTTCACGCCTAATAAGCGTCTTAAAAGGAAAAAGTTCACTTCGAGTTCGGTGAAGACGGACGGTAGGCATCCGACTTCTCCTAAAACTTGTCCAACGAGACGATCGGCTCTGGTTAATGTTGGGTCACACGTCGTACCGACGCCGATTAAACCACCCGGAACTGCGTATTGTAATAAATTCTGCTCAGCGAATAACGAGACGATTCTCGTCCTGATCGGAGTTGCCGTGACTTCGCCTGCGTCGTTTTTGGAAATAATTCCGGGTCTTATTTCAACCTCTTGACCGACTTTTAAGACACCTTGTAAAATAGACCCACCGGCGACGCCGCCTTGAATATCATCAACTTCTGCACCAGGTTTGTTCACATCGAAAGATCTAATGACAATCATGTTCGGCGCGGAAGTGAAATCTCTTATTGGGACTGGAATTTTCTTCACGATGTATTCGCATACGGCGTCGATGTTATACTTCAATTGCGCTGAAATCGGCACAATAGGTGCACCATCAGCAATCGTGCCTTGAATAAACTTACAAATCTGATCGTACTGATTCGCGGCTGCATTTTCTTGCACTAAATCGATCTTGTTCTGTAAAATAATAATATGTTTCAAACGCATGATCTCCACGGCGGCTAAATGTTCCGAAGTTTGCGGTTGTGGACACGTTTCGTTCCCGGCGACTAGCAGCAACGCACCATCCATCACAGCGGCTCCGTTCAACATAGTCGCCATCAAAATATCATGCCCAGGGCAATCCACGAACGACACGTGTCTAATCAACTTCATCTTTTTATCCTGAAAATCTTTCGTTAAACACATCGGCTCGTCTTCCTTTGACGACGGATATGCGGCAAACCTATCCGGTCTTGGACATTTATCGTCCTCGCATTCATATATCTTCGCATTCGCGTATCCAAGTTTAATAGTAATATTTCTCTCGAGCTCGTTCTTAAACCTCACGGTTTGCACGCCAGATATTGCCTTCACTACTGTGGACTTCCCATGTGCTACATGTCCAATTGTTCCAATGTTAATCGTGGCCTGACGCGAGATGATCTCTAACGATAACGGGTTCAAAGATTTAATATCGAGCGTTTGTAAGTCCTGTATCGATAGTCCGTCCTCGCCTTTCACGTATACCATTTTTTGTTGTTATTATTATTATTATTATTATTATTATTATTGTTTCAATCAAAATCAAATCTCTCTTCTCTTCTTCTCTTCGCTGTTTCAGAGACTAATGTTTCTTCTTCTTCTTCGTATTATATATCAGCAGTAAAGAGTGAACACTGTTTATGACACTGACACGCGAACAATCTCGCTCTCTCGCTCTTTCGCTCTTTCGCCCTCTTATCACGCTTAACCTCTCTTTTATGCGTGTTTTTCTTTATGATAATGTGCGATGAAAGACCTGCAAAAGAAAGCTTATTCAAAACCCTAAATATGAGTTTGAAACCCTAAATCTAGCCAACTGCATTCCGCTCAAAACAGGACTCTAATAATATAATAAAACGACATCAGTAACATATTATTATTAGCACGTAACTAATAATAATAATAATAATAATAATAAAACTACCATACAGCGCGTAACTAATAATAAACGTAACAGACATGAGTGCGCAGCAGCAGCGGCAGCGGCAGCAGCAGAAAGATGAGCTCTTCCTGCAGGCTAAACTAGAGTCAAAGCAAAGAATGAAATTCGCTCGAGCGAAGAAGAACGAACTCTGCTCAGGAGATTCGGAAGCAGACGAGGGAAGGGTCGAGGTGAACTTCCCTTGCTCGAAGGAAGAGTACGAGGAGTTAAGGGAACGAAATAGGATCGCTGTTAAGAAGAGGAAACAAAGAGCGAACGAAGAGGAAGAGGAAGAAGAGTTTATAGCAGAGCCTCGGGATGTCGAGGAAAAGGAAAAGGTACAAAAATGGGTGCAAAGTTTCGATCAAACACGGAAGATGTTTTATTACTTCAGGCCTGAGACGCGTGAGACGCAGTGGGAGGAACCGGTCAGTAGGCGTACGAGTGATGATAGTGAAAGCGTTGTTGTAGTGAAAATAGTGAGAGATGAATCGGCTTTGAACGAACGAAGGAGAATGGCGTTGGAGTCCGTGACGAAGGAGGAGTTGGAGGAGATCGAACGAGAAGTTTTAGGAAGCGAAGGAGGAGGAGACATTGGAAGACGACGGAATGATGATGATACGAATAATAATAATAATTGCAATGACAATAATAATAATGTGAATACGAATGATGTTTTGCTACCGAGGTGGGAGTACGAAGACGATTCAGGGACTTGGCAAGGACCGTTTACGAGCGAACAATTGCAAATGTGGCGCGGTGCGTTGCCGATGAATCTGAAAGTTCGAACGCACGGCACAGGCGCAAGTACAAATAATAACGAATATACGTCCTTAGCAATGATTTTAGGAGATGTTACGTTACGGAAACGATGCGAAGATGTAGGTATGGTTTTACCCGTTAGATGTACTGCTGTGGAAGCAGAGCAAATATTGATGACCGCGATTGCCGCTCGCGATAAAATCATTAAAGAGAATTTGAACGGCTTTTCTCGTGATGATGATGACGATGACGACAACGAAGGAAATGAAAAGGGAGTTCGTGATGATAATGGTGATGATTGTGACCTCGCAGCAAACGTAACGACCACAAAAAATCGTTGGGCCGAAGCCGCTTTAGAAGGTTTACCAGAAAACGATCGATTAGAACAAGAAAAACTTGCGCGTGATACGGCGTTAGGTCTCATTAATAACACTCACGAGAATGGTAGCAGAGTCGACGAGCGTGCTTCGGAGAGGTTCGCCTCGGTCGGTACTTTTAACAGAATGACCGGGCGCGTAACCGCTGAAGTGAACGAATCGTTGCAGCGCAGACTCAACGCCGGTCCCTCAAGTGGAGCAGGCGCTGCGTATAGAAATATTGGTTTAGAAAATTACATCGATCCAGCGAAAATGGACGAGGCTATGGAGGAGATTAACAAAGCTAGACATCAAAAGTTATCGCGCGCTGAGATTGAAAAACGAAAATTGCGCAAAAAAGAAATGAAGAAGAAATATGGCGACAATTGGTTAATCGAAGACGATGAAAACTATAGAAGGAAACGACGTTGAGAAATATGCAAGTATGATATAAATAGATATAGCATAGCATTATGGTACAATGTAAACCGAAAATTGTCAGCGTTTACATATATATATAGTGGTATAAATTTCAAAACGTACTTGGTAGTGGTAGTAATAATATTTCATGCAGAATTGTCATCCGATGTAAAAGCACGCGCGCGCTCGCTGATGAGCTCAAAACTTGAATATAATCTCTCCCGACGACGCGCTCTTTGAATTATTCAACGACAAGTCTTGAAATCTCCAATAGCCAGCGATTAAACTCCCGATGCATGAATGTACGGTCGCGCTTATCGCAGGAACGACGGCGACCATGGGATCTTTAGCGAAATGTGCGGCTGCTAATACAACACCGAGCGCTGAATTCTGCATTCCGACTTCAATAGAGGCCGTTCTCGCGTCTTTGTTCTTGAAACCAAACACTTTTGCGCCGAGGAAACCAAACAAAAAGCCTAAACTGTGCAAAATAATCACGGCTAAAACGATTTCTTTACCGGCAGATAAAATTTGCGCCGAGTGTTTACCTATCACGGACGAACAAATTAAAGCAACGGCTCCGACTGCTAATGGCGGACATATGGGCGCAAAAATTCTCGCTTGCTTTGGGAAAACCTTTTTAAGCGAAAAACCTGCAATGACTGGCAGGACGACAACTTGCGCGACGCTAATAACCATGGCCATGGCATCGAGCTCAATCGACGCCGCTTTAGGCGCATTCTTTGCGGCCACTACTAACAACGGCGCCATTAACTTTGCGGTTAACAAAGGCGTCATTATCGCCGCCATAGCCGTAGAGACCGTCGTCAAGGCGACTGATAAGCTCACGTTTGCGTTTGCTAAATACGCGACGACGTTACTTGCCGCCCCGCCTGGGCAGCACCCGACCAAAATCAACCCAAGCCTCGCCGATCGATCCAAATTAAGAAATTGTCCAACGAAATACCCTAACAACGGCATGATCGAAAACTGCAAACCGGTCCCGATCAAAACTCTTAAACTCCCTCTCCTCGTGAACACGTCTTGCATCGATCGTTCGTCCATCGTAACGCCCATGCCTAACATCGCTATGCCTAACGCTGGAGTAACTATCGATGATTTCGCGTACGGCAGAACTACTTCAGGTTTAAATAACCCCAGTAAGGCTCCCGTTAAGATCCATATCGGGAACATGTTTGTCACGATCTCCAGCGCTCGCTCGATCTCGTTCTTAGCGTAAGCAGAAGAAGAAGAAGAAGAAGAAGAAGCGTTAGATCTACTACTTTTACTACTAGATCTACTACTACTACTACTGCTACTTCTTCTTCTTCTTCCCTCATCGTAATCCACGTTCATGAGAGAGGAAGAAGAAGATGAACGAGAACGAATCGAATAAAAACCTGCCGCGCTCGCGATCTTCTTCCTCTCCTTCGCGATTGCAACAGACCTTAAACATCTCCTATCAGAGCTTGCACTGAAACTACTTCGCGCTGTCGCGTAGCGGTTGTTCATAAATAACGTCTTCATTTTTGTTTCTCTCTCGCGACTGTGAAACAATAAAAACAGCTCTAAAATATTTTGCTGCTGAATGGAACTTTCCAGTGTGTTTAGGGTTTTCAACTATGATAGCATGATTTAGGGTTTTGATTTTGGAAAAAAAAAATTATTAGTTTTCTCGAAATCTTCTTCTTCCAGTCATAGGAAATCCTCTAATTAGAGGACAACAAATGAGAGCGGACAATTAAAATTCAGAAAATTACACACTTTTTAATACCTAAAATCGTCACTTTACGGCGCGCTCATTCATCAATCGTT
>Ga0115001_10003944_pt1 | contig 10974 bp, 7 predicted proteins | sample ArcticOcean_MG_C_12_FD_89869 | JGI IMG/M metagenome (GOLD analysis project Ga0115001, IMG submission 89869) | Marine microbial communities from western Arctic Ocean - ArcticOcean_MG_CB8_130 | ecosystem: Environmental > Aquatic > Marine > Oceanic | place: Arctic Ocean: Canada Basin | collected... | reverse complement strand
TGAGGGACATTGTTTGCAATCGATGACGATGGTGATGGGTGGAAGACATCGATCGAGTACGGCGTGTGTCGTTGCGTGTTATGTGAACACTTTGTTTTTCCCTTTTCTTTTCTTTTCTGTGCGTTTTTTTATGGAGAAGAGAGTTCTTCAGAGGGGATTATAAAATGAAACGCGGTAAGAAACATGAAGATTGTTCTCGAAATGATATGGTTCTTTGATTGATTTGATTCGATTTGATCGATTCTGATAGAATTTGTTTCCAGTTTTTATTATTAAATAAAACGATTTTTACATGACCATGCCGCCGTCGACGTGGATGACTTGACCGGTGATGTACCCCGCGGCTGGGTCGAGCGCTAAAAATCTCACCATCCCGGCGACGTCTTCTGGTTGCCCGTACTTCCCAGCAGGAATCGTGGTCAAAATCTTCGCCTCGAGTTCTGGACCGAGTTCGGCTGTCATATCAGACGCAATGAACCCTGGCGCGATTGCGTTGCATTGGATATTTCTGCCAGCGTATTCTCTCGCGACCGTTTTCGTTAACCCGATAACGCCAGCTTTCGCGGCTGAATAGTTCACTTGTCCAGCATTTCCAGTAACGCCAACGACTGAGGTGATGTTAATAATCCTCCCTTTCACTGGTTTCTTCTTCCCCATAATCTTACACGCCTGTTGCGTGCACATAAACACACCTGTTAAGTTCAAATCGATGACTTCTTGCCACTGCGCTAACTTCATGCGCATCATTAACGTATCGCGCGTAATCCCGGCGTTATTCACGAGTACGTTCACTTCCCCAAACGCATCAACCGCGGCTTGAAAAAGTGCCTCAACTTCCTCGGCTTTCCCGACGTTTGCCTTCACTGCAATAGCGTCGCCTCCTGACGCCTTAATCGCCTTACATACCTCTTCGGCTGGACCTGCTGAAGCTGCGTAATTCACGACGACTCTGCAGCCTTCCTTCCCTAAGGCTTGTGCAATAGCTGCACCGATTCCGCGAGACGCACCAGTGACGACGCATACTGGCCCAGTCGCTTCTGCTTTGACCTGTAATCTCCCAATAGCTCTTGGATTGCGTTTGTTAATAGTTTTCGTATTCGTATTATTTTTTCCGATTGGATTCGATGATGAGGATGAAGATAAAGAGCGCTTTGATTGTGTTCGAAGAGTAGATGAGCGCACGAGTAATTGTTGCGTGCAAGAGCGGACTGTGAATGCCATGATTATTTAGTTAATTACGATATCAGTGTTTTTTGTCGCGTATTCGAATGCGCGAGCGTGATAGTTTTGACGAGGAGGTTAATAAAGTTGGATAACGAGGTCGTTTATTTAAAATGATTAAAGTAGTATTTTTTACAATAAAGCTATATAAAACGTGCGCGCGGCTCCTTATTTCTAAGCCGAACGATATGACGACGCTCTCATGAATGTTTGTGTTGTTTGTGTGCACATCCGCAACCTCCTCCTCCTCTCTTTCTCTTTCTCTCTCCCGTATTTGTTTTGTTGGTGTTTTCGTTGTTCTTTCTTTTCTCTCGCGTGCTATGTATAAAGTAGTAGTAGTAGTAATTTTCCCTCCTTTGCTTTTTTAATACGCTTGCTCGTCGTCATCATCGTCGTCGTACTCGTCTTCCTCAACCGACGCGTCTTGGTATTGCTGATATTCGCTTACCAAATCGTTCATGTTCGACTCGGCTTCGGTGAACTCCATCTCGTCCATGCCTTCGCCAGTATACCAATGCAAAAACGCCTTGCGTCTAAACATGGACGAAAAGTCCTCGCCAACTCTCTTAAACATTTCTTGTACGGCCGTAGTGTTACCAATGAATGTCGCGGACATTTTAAGACCTTTTGGTGGAATGTCGCAAATGGAAGACTTGACGTTGTTCGGGATCCATTCAACAAAGTATGACGAGTTTTTGTTTTTGACGTTGAAAAGTTGTTCATCAACTTCTTTGGTCGACATGCGGCCTCTAAAGAGCGCGGATGCGGTGAGGTAGCGACCGTGACGCGGATCTGCGGCGCACATCATGTTCTTTGCGTCCCACATTTGTGAGGCGAGTTCTGGAACGGATAACGATCGGTATTGTTGTGAGCCTCTAGACGTAAGCGGAGCGAAACCAACCATGAAGAAGTGCAACCTCGGAAATGGGACCAAGTTTACAGCTAATTTTCTCAAGTCCGCGTTCAATTGACCAGGGAAACGCAAACAACACGTGATACCGGACATAACCGCGGAAATCAAGTGGTTCAAATCACCAAACGTTGGGTTTGTCAATTTTAACGTTCTGAAGCAAATGTCGTAAAGCGCTTCGTTATCCAAAACCATACACTCATCGGCGTTTTCAACCAACTGATGGATCGATAACGTAGCGTTGTATGGTTCAACGACGGTATCCGAAACCTTCGGCGATGGAACTACTGAAAAAGTCAACATCATTCTGTCTGGATATTCTTCTCGGATTTTCGAAATCAACAACGTCCCCATTCCAGAGCCAGTTCCCCCGCCTAAGGAGTGGCAGACTTGAAAGCCTTGCAAGCAATCGCACGATTCAGCTTCTTTTCTCACGACATCTAACACGGAGTCAATCAATTCAGCGCCTTCAGTGTAATGTCCTTTTGCCCAGTTATTCCCAGCGCCTGTTTGTCCAAAGATGAAGTTATCGGGGCGAAAAATTTGCCCGTACGGTCCTGAGCGCACCGAATCCATCGTCCCTGGCTCTAAATCGAGCAACACCGCGCGCGGAACGTATCGACCTAAAATTCGGGACAACAATAGAAGAAGCAGTGCGAGATTAGTTAATTAGCTCTATAAATAAATAAACGTCGTCTTAATATGAAAAGAAAACATTTTGCGTCATACGTACGCTTCGCGAATGCACACTACCAGGCAGCGAGAGGGGAACAAATCTTGGTCTAAAAATGGGAACGAAAGAATTCCAAATACCTCCAGTGGCTTCGTTGTAATAGACGTTCACTCGTTCGAGTTGTAGATCGGAGTCGCCGGCATATGTACCAGACGCATCGATACCATGCTCATCACAGATTACCTGTGCGTGTTTTCATTTAAATAATCGTCGTTTTCATTGGTCAGTTACGCGAGAGCGCATCGGGGCGAACATTTTTTTTAATGAACTTCGCAAGATTTTCGAAATTCCAAAACGCTCTTTTGAAAGAAATGTGACTCTCGTCTTCGCGCAGCTAATCGATTAATTAATATATGCAGACGTACCTCCCAAAACTTTGCGCCGATTTGGTTACCGCATTGTCCAGCTTGTATGTGGACGATTTCACTGTGTGTTATGATTCATAAGTATATGTATGTGTATATATTGAGAGAGAGAGAGATGTTGGTGTTGTTGTTGTCAGAGAGAAAAGAAAACGTGAAATGTGCCGTTGAGAGCGAAATCTCGGATTTTAGTATTCGGAATCACGAACGAGACTAGGACACGCGAACGAAGAAAACGAGCGATGAATCGATATTCATATCATAAATAATGAATTACGTTCATATTTTTAACGTACCGCATGTTTGTATATGATAACGAGCAGAGCGCTTATAATAAGGAAGTTCGTTTACAAAATTCGCGTTTTAGAAAAGGGCACTTGATTTTCAAAAAATTTCGCCCTGCTTTCAGTCTTTGCATTTTTGCCCCTCTGATGCTGCGCGCCTATTATAGTAGTCTATATAGTTTGTGTACTCGTATACATACGTAAATACATATTTTTTTTGATAACGAACGACATCCTAAGATGCTTTGGCCCAAGAATTGTTGCTATTAATATTGTTACTATTATTGTTACCAAACTGAAGCGCATTGCGCATAGCTAAAGCGCCTAAGATGTTGACGAAACCGGCTAAGAACAAAGCGTAGTTTCCAGAAAGCGAAAGAACAATTAAGCTCGCACCGACGAAAACTCTCCCTGATACTGTTGCGCGATAGAACCCAGCTTCGCCATTTTTCGCAACCGCTCTGTAATATAAACCAAACGCAATCGCCGCCGTCGCTATGACACGAATCCAAACCGACGAAATAAGCGTTTCGTAAGGAAAGATAATGGCGAACAAACGCTCTGGGAAGAGAAGAAGGCATACACCGACGACTAAAATGTACGTCCCAGTTACATGAGCGGCTTTTTTTGATCTTTTCAATTGTTCAGAGCTCAACGTCGACGACGACGTGAAGTTCTTTTTTGCGCTACTACTACGTCTATACGTATCCTCAAACGCTCTCAACTGGATTATCGCCTTCTTCTTCTTTGTCTTTTTATTATTAATACTCTCAATCTCCGCGCACGTCGGTACGCCAGTAAATTCGCGAGTATCTTTAACATCCTTATCTAACAAATATTCAGGCGGTTCCATTTGCTCATCCTCTATACTCAACGCCTCGGGTCGCATATCAATCGCATAAATCTTACCCGTCCGTCTATTCGTTCTCGCTTCACCTAACAGACTCCCAAAGACGACTAAATCACCCCCACACGTAACCGATGCATCTCTCTCGACGTTTCCAACGATGACTACATCGCCGTCGTGTTCTATGTGCGTCCCTGCAACTAAATCTATTGTAATATATAACGGAAATCCTCCCAGTCCTGTCGGTAGTATAGGCGCCCTCAATGGAATTCCAAGGTTACCATCATCATCCGCTCTCTTCACTAGAAGATTCCCTCTTCTATCGCTCTTCTTCTCCTTCCTCACAGTTCTTGTTCTCGTCGTTGCAGCAGTAGCAGTAGTAATCTTTCTTAGCACTGTTCCTTTATTCATCATCATTCATTCATGCACCACGAGTCGTACTGAGATAGAGAGAGACTTATTTACTAATGAGGAGAGAGTTCAGTTCCGTTCTGATTTTGCTATTCGCGCGGTATAAAAAGTTCTGCACTTTTTAGGAAATAACTCATCGAACCGTCGGGCCACGCGCTGCATGTATAGGAAACCTTACGCGGCTCCATCAAACACGAGTAATAACTCTTTATCCGCGAGATATAGTGCGAGCGCTAATTTATTATCATCTCCAAGGAACGCTCGTACGACGAGTAAATCTACTGCGACTCGGAAGTTTATAGTATTTTTCTTCTTCGTATTCGTGCTCGTTTTGTTGCTGCTGAGAACAAAAACTGAGACGAAGAATACGAAGAAGAAGGAGGATACTACTACTACTATTACTACTACTACTACTACTACTAATAATAATAATAATAATAATAATAACAGTATTAATCGAAAGTTCTTCTTATTGAAAAACGGGGAGGGAATAGGAATGAATCCGAGATGTAGGGAAATACTGAATAGTATCAAAGAAAAAGGTCTAACAAAGACCGTGACGAGATTAGATCTATCGAACTGTGAGTTGAGAGAGATCCCGAAAGAGATTTTAGAACTCGAAAACTTGGAACACTTGAACTTGGCGAATAATAGGTTAACAAAATTACCGAACGATTTCAGCGCGAAACTTCAAAAGTTGAAGATCTTGTTCTTCTTGAAGAACGAGTTCGAGATTTTACCGGAGGTTCTAGGAGATTTACGAGAGTTGTTCATGTTATCGTTTAAATCGAATAAAGTGAAGGTAGTGCCCGAGAGGAGTTTGCCTAAGAGTTTAGGGTGGTTAATATTAAGCGATAACGCGATTGAACGAGTACCTGCGAGTTTAGGTGAGTGTTTAACGATGCGGAAGTTGATGTTGGCCGGGAATAAGATAAAAGAATTGCCTAGTTTTATGGAGAAATTAGTGAATTTAGAGCTTTTACGCGCGTCGGATAATCAAATTGAAGTATTTCCAGAGTGGCTCTATAGTGCTCCGAAATTAGCTTGGTTAGCGTTTGCGGCGAATCCATGTACTGAACAAGCTGCTAAAAATGCAATCGTAAGATCAAAGTCAGCAGTGAAACGTACAGTCGATTTTAGTTTATTAGGTGTTGATGAAACAAAAAAGTTAGGCAGTGGCGCTTCTGGTGCCGTATATCGCGGCGAGCTCGATGGCTTCAATGTAGCAGTGAAAATATATAACAACATGGGGAAAACATCCGATGGTCGACCGGAAGATGAAATGGCCGCAGCTTCGTTGGCGACATCGACTGATGACGATGGAGGAGTCATAGAAACTCTCGCAAAATTTACGACGAAAGATACGCATCAAAATGGCCTGGTAATGGAATTTTTAGATCCTAAGCAATGGACTAATTTAGGAAACCCTCCAAGTTTTGATAGCGTCACGAGGGACGTCTTTGATGTTGAAAAACAACAAGGCAAATTCACTTCGCGAGAGATTCTCGCCGTTGCCCAAAAAGTTTCAAAAGGCCTCGAACAACTTCACGCGAACGGTGTATGCCACGGCGATATATATGCGCACAATATTTTGATAAACCGCGACGAAGAAAATCCATCCGCAAAACTCGGCGATTTCGGCGCAGCGATGTTTTTCGATGAAGTCGAAAACCCAAAATTTGCTCAATTCATTCGCGAAAACGAAGTAAGAGCGTTTGGTTGTTTATTAGACGATCTCCTTCAAAACTACAACGACGTAAGCGTAAACGATACAGATGATGATCATCACTCAAAAGAAACGACAACGATCGAATCATTGAGAACATTAGCAAACGAATTAATGAGCGAAACGCGCTCAGAGCGTCCCTCAAATTTCAAACTCATTCGAGAACGTCTAACTATGATCGACGCCGAACGCGCCGTAGCCTCCGAAGACGTCATAAATCGTTCGTCGAAGATGAAGCAACACGATGAAACTAAGTAATAAACTGATATTAAAATATATTCATTTAAACACGCTCTAAACGTTACAACGCCGCCGAAGACGTATGCGCCGTTTAGAACGAAATCCCCTACTGATTTCTCGTCATATTTTTCACCTAACAGACGGCAGCGAGTTTCGTCTCATAAAACAAAACAATCATGTTCCGAAGAGCATCATCTGTCGCAAATCACGTTCGTCGAACGATAGCGCGAGAATCACATAAACATGAACGACATGAACTGCGCGCGTTCGCTTCGCTGATTCCAATGGTCATCGAAACGACCTCGCGCGGCGAAAGAGCGTTTGATATATTCTCAAGATTACTAAAAGAACGAGTGATATTCGTAAACGGGGCGATCACTGATGACGTCGCATCCGTCGTCGTCGCACAACTTCTGTTCCTCGAGAGCGAGGGCGACGATGCTATTCATTTATATATCAATTCACCCGGTGGGTCGGTCACGGCCGGTCTTGGGATTTATGATACCATGAATTTCGTTGGATGCGAGATTAACACTTTAGCGATTGGGCAATGTTCGTCCATGGGCAGTTTATTGCTAGCAGCTGGTGATTCAAGAAAAGCGTTACCGAATGCGAGGATCATGGTCCATCAACCATCCGGTGGAGTTTCCGGGTCGCAGAGCGATATACAAATACAAGCAGAGGAGATCAAGAAGTTACGAGAGAAGCTGGAGATGATATACGCGAAGCATACGGGGAAAGACGTCGACGTGATTAGGAAAGCTTTAGAACGAGATAGTTACATGAATGCAGAAGAGGCCGTTTTGTTTGGGATAGTAGATGAGATCGTTGAGAAGAGGAAGTGATTTATTTAGTATGAACAGATGGAAGTTTGTATGTGTGTGTATATTATTAACGCGTTTTGATGCAGGTGTTTTATTATTTATTAATATTGAACACGTTGTTTAGTTCTTCAATGTCGAGCGATTCGTTAAGGCATTGATTAGTAGCGGTAGAAAATAAGCGGACCGTCCCTTTGTAATCGCCTATTGCGAGTACTGGAGACCCGTTTTTTGCATTCGCGTAACTTACCGCCGTGAGTTGCACGCATTTCGTTTTTGTCGCTCGCTGAGTTTTGTCGTTGTTTTCTTCTTCTTCTTCGTCGTCGTTATCATCGTCGTCGAGAAAAGTTTGTTCATACCACGGTTTACAACAATCGGTAGTATTCGCGCAATCGAAAACTCTCAACGTTCCATCGTCGTAAACGGCTGCAATTTTTCGTCCATCATTCGCCCACGAGATGTCGTTCACTGGCGCAAAAATACTCGCTCTAGAAACAGGGAACGATACTATTTGCGCTGGATCATATTCCTGGAAAATACTCTTGCTCTCCAGCGATAAAGTTGTCGAATCTAATACTATTTCTGAAGTGATATTGTTGGTCTTCTTTTTGTCGAGTTCAATGTCTTCTTCTTGTTCTCCTTCTGGCGCTAAATCTACTCTGAAAACTCTCACGGTTCCATCCGCCGACGCAGTCGCAAATACGCCTTTAATCATAGGATGTTTCTCTATTGCATAAATAGGCGTCAAAAGAGATGCGCCTCTCGAATGAGCTTTGATTTTCTTAATAACTTCGTACGCCAAAGGAGGAGGATTCGCCGCTATATCATCGCTGACTTGTTTCAAACGTTTACAGACAAAGACGTCTCCTCTCACACTGCCAACGAGGATATGCTCGTTATCGATGATATCGAAACACGTTGCTTGAACCTCTGAACTGACGTCTTCACAAACAGGACCATTTTCAAGAACTGTTTTTCCAGTTGAAATAAAGTGCTGCTTTTCGTTGCCGTTCTTGTTCATTTTCAAATGCATGATTGTATTTTGTTTTGATTCGCTAGGGGTTTTTGCGCGTTTCGCGTTCCATTCAAATAAAGTGCCATCGGTGGAACAACTCAACGCCGAAAATCGAAAGAGATTCCTATCATGGTTCGTTTCATCATCATCAACAAATGCAATATCCCAAGTCGGTTCCCTGTGTGACGCTTCCGGTTTCGATTCATAGATAAGCTTTGGTACCGCAACCGAAAAGAGCCCGGCGGTTTCTTCTACTAGTTTTTCACCGCCGCGAGCAAATGCCGCCAGATCGAAACAATTTACGCTTCCGTCTAAACATCCACAAAGCAATAATTTACTCTTCTCTCCCGCATCAAATCTTAAATCTTCGTAACGCCTTTTTTGAAAAGAAATCGATGTGACCGCAGAGTCCAAAGTCAGAGATATTTCTGGTTTCTGATCGTCTCTTAAAGACCAAATATTTACGCACCCGTCTCTTCTGCTTTCGAAATCGACAGATTTGACTTCGTCATCATCGAATTCATCGCGTGGTATAAATTCTTTTGCATCGATCGATCCATGACAAATTGCAACGATTCCATCGAATTGCGGATGGAACTTAATCGCGTTGACTCTTCTTTCGCCTTTTTTATTTTTGAATTCGGTTAAATTAATAGGATATTTGTACTCCCAAAGATAAGTCAGTTTCTTTTCAACATAGTCACTATTTCCTGTTCCACATTCTTCATCTTCACCGGCCGCTGTTTTCATCGCACCGCGATATCTTAACGATTTATTGATATTTATTCGAGCCTTGATTTGTCTATCAATGATTATTTCTGCGCGCTTCAAAAATAACGCGTCAATATTATTTAAAGTAGTAGTAGTACTTTTAGACGACGATGGACCACTTGAATCCTTTTTCTTTCTTCTATTTTGCTTCGCGACGAACGCGCACGTTCCAATTTCTTTCATTTCTGGCGTAACCGTACTCGTTCCAATAGTTTTCGATGGATGCGTCCTCGTCTGCGTCGCTCGATGAATATGAATCTCGGAATCAAATACGCACCGTCTCTTCTTTTTCTTCTTCGTCGTCCGTTTGCGCCTTTCGTTCTCTTCTTCGCGATCAATCGTATCCAATGGTAACAGTTCAACCTCGATTCGTCTCGTCTCGTCTCTCATTTCCCATCGTTCCCATAACTTTGTAAAATCGATGTTTAAAATCGCGTCATCATCGTCTTCGCTCGATAACAAATCTCTTTCTTCTTCTTCTTCTTCTTCTTCATCATCGTCACCATAACCGCACTCGGCGCCTAAAACGCTCTCATTCATCTTCTCGAAATACTCTAACAACGACTTCGGCGTCACATCTTTCCCATCTTCATCTCTCACCACGCGTTCGTTCTCTCTCACTCCTTTCAAATCATGAGTCAAACTTAAGCGAGTACAGTCGAGATCTCGTTTGTTGACCCCTCTTGAATACGTGGAAGATGCGTGCGACTGTCGTCCCGAATGTCTCGACGATGATTGATTATTCTGTGCGCGAGCAGTACGCCTGAGTGTTGCCGATTCTATCGATGAATCCGTCGATGCGCGCGAGTGTCGTCTCGCGGTTTCTCGTCGTTGCGTTGGCATTTATCAGCTCGTCGCTCGGTCGTCGAAGTTGCTCTTTATTTAAAATAGAGGTTATTTTAGGTGTGGTCAATTAAAACTTTTTCCCTGCAAAATTTTCAAAACCAACAAAGACAGATTTCACCAGCGGCGACATCGAAGCAGCAGATGCCAAGATATTCAAACTCCTCCATTTTCGAAACGCGCTCCTTCTAAAGCAGTAGCAGTAGTAGTAGTAGGAGCATATATTTATCTCAAAAACGACAACAGTCGAAACAAAAACACGAATTTCCGATTTCTTTACTCGCGCGCGCGCGCGTAGTGTGCCCGTGTGCGCGGGTGTATATTTCCATTCCGGCTCGTTTTTACAAATTTCAAATTCTAAAGTAAATAACGAACAAAAAGATGGTGTATTTAAAAATGTCATCGAGCGTTCACGTCGTGCGACTTCCAGAACGCGCGAAAATGAACTCGCGAGCTAGCATTGTTGAGGAAATATTCCTGCGACGAGTGAGGATATGCTCGAGAAGATATAAAAGTTTTGTCATCAGTGAAGCTTTCGTCAAAGGAGAGGAGAAGAGGAAAAGTGTCGTTCTCATTAATACGAGTAGGAAGAAGATTTTAGTAGAGAAAGAGATCGCTCGCGAAGACCCTCTATCGAATGAATTCGTTGTGTTCCCAAAGGCGTGGATGAACACGAACGAGAAAATGTCCGATGTGTTAGATGTGTTCTATGGATGTTCGTTTACCGCAATCGCGAGTATGGGCTCTTTGCAGAAGGCGATATCCGATACCGCCTTAAGAGTATTCTTGA
>Ga0115001_10003941_pt1 | contig 10981 bp, 8 predicted proteins | sample ArcticOcean_MG_C_12_FD_89869 | JGI IMG/M metagenome (GOLD analysis project Ga0115001, IMG submission 89869) | Marine microbial communities from western Arctic Ocean - ArcticOcean_MG_CB8_130 | ecosystem: Environmental > Aquatic > Marine > Oceanic | place: Arctic Ocean: Canada Basin | collected... | reverse complement strand
TTTTTTAAATCATTATCAGACAATTCATCTTGCGGCTTTTTTGCAAAATAAATATCAACATCTAAACCTGTCTGATGGCTTTTGTGTCCCCAAGTCATCGGGCCTCCCCTTGGTTGAGATAAGTCTCCTATCAAAAGTCCATTTCCTTCCATAGAATAAATATCTCTAGATAAGTTTTTTATAAAATCAATCGTAATACCATGACCCCAATAACGATTGCGAGAGGGGTATACAAGCTTATAGTGCAAGTTATCTGGTAATGCAATCGCACCTTGAATGCAGCCGTTTGCGTAACTTCCTATAGATTCAGAAGGTTCGTTTGTAGGATTTGTAAATACAGAATAATCATCACTTGAAATCTGGTGTGCGTATGTAATATTAGAAGCAAAGATAAATAGAAAGAATGCGCATACGAAGATATGATTTATAAAATTGAACATGCTTATATTCTTCTTATTTGAGCTTATTGTAATTTAATAATCCGTCTTTAGCGCCGCAATAAAAGCTGCTTGGGGTATTTCTACTTTTCCAAACTGCCTCATCTTCTTTTTTCCTTTTTTCTGCTTTTCAAGCAATTTTCTCTTACGTGTTATATCACCTCCATAACACTTAGCTGTTACATCTTTTCTCATAGCCGATATTGTTTCACGTGCAATTACCTTTCCTCCAATAGCAGCTTGAATTGGTATCTTAAATAAATGCCTAGGAATCAAATCTTTTAATTTTTCAACCATCACTCTCCCACGAGTTTCTGCACCAGCTCTGTGAACTATAATCGCTAATGCATCAACTGGTTCCTCGTTAACACGGATCTGCATTTTGACTAAATCAGATTTTCTATAATCAATTATTTGATAATCAAAACTTGCATAACCCCTAGAAACAGATTTTAATCTATCGTAAAAGTCAAAGACAACCTCGTTTAAAGGCAATTCATAAATTAACATCGCACGATCTCCTGCGTATGTAAGTTCTTTCTGAACACCCCTTCTTTCTTCGCATAATTTAAGTATTGCTCCAAGGTAATCATCTGGCACAAGGATTGTTGCGGATATCCAAGGTTCTTCTATAAAATTAATTTTTTCTGTTTCCGGAAGGTCAACTGGATTATGAAGATCTAATAGCTTGTTATCTGTAGTGTGTATTTTGTAAATTACGCTTGGAGCTGTTGTGATTAATTCTATTCCATATTCTCTGTCTACTCTTTCGCATATAACCTCAAGATGCAATAAACCAAGGAATCCACACCTAAAACCTAAACCCAAAGCTGCTGAAGTCTCCATTTCGAATACAAAACTTGAATCGTTTAATCTAAGTTTTTCCATTGCATCTCTTAAATTATCAAATTCAGAGGAGTCTAGAGGAAACAGACCACAAAAAACAACTGGCTGAGAAGGATTAAATCCGTCCAGAGCAGTTGCACATGGATTTTTATCATCTGTAACTGTATCACCAACCTTTGTGTCAGCCACCTCCTTAATTGAAGCTGTAATAAATCCAATCTGTCCTGCACTAAGTTCTTCTGTTAATGTTTGATTAGGACCATAAATACCAACCCGGTCAACTTGATATACCGTAGAATTCGACATGAACTTTATTTTTTGCCCCTTCTTAACGGTACCATCAATAATTCTTACCAATACTACCACTCCGAGATATGTGTCGTACCAAGAATCTACTAACAAGGCTTTTAACGGAGATTCTACTGACCCAGTAGGGTGAGGTAACTTTTTAACAATAGCTTCAAGCAAGCTTTCCATTCCCAGACCTGTCTTAGCAGATACTTCAATCGCATCACTCGCATCTAAGCCAATAACATCTTCTATTTGTTCTTTGATTCTTGGTGGATCAGATGCAGGTAAATCTATCTTATTTAGAACGATTAAAATTTCATGATTATTTGATATAGCTTGGTACACATTTGCTAATGTTTGAGCTTCAACACCTTGGCTTGCATCAACAATAAGGACAGATCCTTCGCATGCAGCTAATGACCTGTTCACTTCATAAGCAAAATCAACGTGTCCAGGAGTATCTATGATATTTAACAAATACGATTGTCCGTCATCTGCTAGATAATTCAACGACACAGCTTGTGCCTTTATGGTAATACCACGCTCTCTTTCCAAGTCCATTGAATCAAGAACTTGCTCCTTCATGTCTCTAAGACTTAACCCGCCTGTTAACTGGATTAGACGATCAGCTATTGTTGACTTTCCGTGATCAATATGTGCGATTATAGAAAAATTACGAATATTTTTTTGATTATCCATTAATCTATCTAAGACCTCAGAACCGCACCTAGAGAATTAGATACTTCTTTTATAATTTTAGATGAGATAGCATCAATTTCTTGGTCAGTAAAAGTTAATTTTTCTGGTAGCATTTTAACTTCGACAGCAATAGATTTTTTATTGCTATCAATATTTTTTCCTCTATAGACATCAAATAGCTTCACTTCTGATATTATTTTTTGATCTATATTTTTTATTACCTTAATTAATTTATCTGCATTTATTTCCTCATCAACAACGAATGCAAAATCACGAGACACGCTCATTAAATCTGAAAGATGAAATCTACCCCGTGAAAGGCTTAATTTATTTTTTAAATCAGGGATATTATTTAACATAACCTCAAAACCTAATAACGAACCAGATAAACCAAACTTCTTAATTACCCTTGGATGAATTTCTCCAAAATATGCTATGATATTTTTTGGCCCTTGCCGTAAAACACCTGACTTCCCTGGATGATACCACGGAGGGGTCTCTGTAGATAGTTGATATTTATTTTCAGCCATTCCCAAGACAGCTAACAATGTTATCACATCCTCTTTAACATCAAAAACATTATATTCTCTTTTTGGCTCTCGCCAGTCGCCTGAACCACCCATACCTAAGGCATTACCAAAACGAATTCCTGCAGCATTATCTACTTGATCCTCAGGATTAACACCTTTATAACACTGCCCTAGTTCAAACAATGATATATCCCTTAGTCCACGATCATGGTTTCTTTTTGCAGAAGCTATTAAATTAGGAAAAAGAGATGGTCTCATTGTATTCAATTCTGAAGATATTGGATTTATTAATTGCAATTTTTTCTGACCACCACCAAAAATTACAGCATGATTATGCGGTATAAAAGACCATGTTATGGCTTCAACCATACCCCTTGATGCCAGCGCTCTTCTTCCTGTACGCCTCCTATTCTGCATATTTGATAATATTTTGGTTTTTATCTTTGTATTTTTTGCCAACGGTTTAGATTGAATTTTATCAGTACCAATAATTCTAATGATTTCTTCAACTATACAGGCTTTTTCGCTAATATCATGCCTCCAACTTGGAGCTTTAATAGATAGATTTTCATTCATATCTTTAACCATAAAGCCTAATTTATCCAATATTTTAATAACCGATTCCTTATCAACGCTTATTCCAACTAATCTTTCAATCTCCGATATGTTAAAATTAATTATCTTATTGTCTGGTTTGTATTCCCCCAAACTAATAATCTCCGATGCCTCTCCTCCGCAGATATCTTGTATCATATTTGTTGCAATTTCTATTCCAGAAACTATAAAATCTGGATCAACACCTCTTTCGTACCTATAACGAGCATCGGTAATAATTCCTAGCTTTCTTCCTGTTTCAGCGGTATTGATTTTATCCCAAATTGCACTTTCTATCAAAACATTCTTAGTGTCGATTCCACAGCTTGTTCGAACACCTCCTATGATACCAGCGATAGAATCCGCTCCCTGATCATCCGCAATAACGGTTACACTAGGATCTAAATTATATTCACTGTCATCTAATGTTTGAATTTTTTCTCCACTAATGGCTTTTCTTATATAAATATCTCTACCAATTTTATCTGCATCAAAAACATGCAAAGGCCTACAGGAATCAAATGTTAAATAATTAGTGATATCAACAAGAGAACTTATTGGCCTTAAACCAATAGACTTAAGCCTGTCTTGTAGCCATTTTGGAGATTCAACATTATTTACATTTTTGATTAATCTAAAGCTAGCTGTAATATTTTCCTCTTTTTCCAAAAGAGGATCTATAGAAAAAGATTTATCACATATTATTTTTTCTTTTACCTCATTTATAACAGATTGCTTTATACTTCCAATACCTGATGCAGAAAGATCCCTAGCAATTCCATTAACCCCTAAAGCATCCGATCTATTTGGGGTAACTCCTATTTCAATGACTTCATCTCCGAGGTCAAAAAAATTATCGATAGACAGCCCTACTTCTGCTTTATTATCTAATTCTATTATGCCATCGTGTTCATCTGATAATAATAATTCTTTTTCAGAAACAAGCATTCCATCAGATTGGATCCCTCTTATCTTAGTTGATTTCAAATATATATCTAACCCAGGGACATACGTTCCCACAGGAGCAAATACTGCTTTCATTCCTACTTTTACATTATTAGCGCCGCAAATGACGCTCACATGACCATTCTTTGTATCAAGCAAGCATTTGTTTAATTTATTTGCATCTGGATGCTTCTCTAACGATATAACCTTGCAAACAGAAAAATCTTCATATAATTTTTTTGGGTTAGCGTAAGATTCAACTTCGAGTCCTATCATGTTTAATTTTTCAAGTATTTCCTCTGAAGAACACTCTGTATCTAAATGTTCCTTTAGCCATGAAACAGTAAATTTCATTTACTTAAACCTCCGCTCAACGAAGGAATGTCCAAACATTTGAATCCATAATGCTTTAACCATCTTAAATCTGCATCAAAAAACGACCTTAAGTCAGACATACCGTACTTTAACATCGCCAGACGATCTATGCCCATTCCGAATGCAAAGCCTTTGTATATATCTGGATCCAAATTAACATTTCTTAAAACTTGAGGATGAACCATTCCGCTTCCTAAAACTTCTAACCATTGATCGTCTCCTCCAATTTTTAATTCATTTCCTACCCTACTGCATCCTATATCAACTTCTAACGAAGGTTCTGTAAACGGAAAATAACTAGGTCTAAAGCGCATATTAATAGAATTAATTTCAAAAAATATCTTACAAAATTCTTCTAAGCACCATTTTAACTGCCCCATATTAGCGTCACTATCAATAACAAGCCCCTCAACTTGATGAAACATTGGTGTGTGAGTTTGATCGGAATCAGAACGATACGTTCGACCAGGAGCTATCATCCTAATAGGAGGTTTTTCTGAAATCATTGTACGTATTTGCACTGGACTTGTATGCGTTCTTAAAACTAGAGCTTTATCCTCATCGTCGGAAGGGAGATAAAAGGTATCAACCATTTGACGCGCTGGATGACTTTCCGGAATATTTAGAGCTGAAAAATTATGGTAATCGTCTTCAATATCCGGGCCTTCAGCAATGGCAAATCCCATATCAGAAAATATCTCGGATATTTCATCCATAACTTGACTTACAGGATGTATCCTTCCGAGTTCAAGTGAAGTTTTTTGCAATGGCAAAGTTACATCCACTTTTTCATCAGCGACTGATTTATCTATTACAAGATCTTCAAGAATAACCTGTTTTTCATTAATTTTATTATTAATAACATTTTTTAAATTATTGAGCTTAGAACCGTAATCTTTTTTCTCTTCTGGTGACATCGCACCGAGTTCTCTCATTAACAATGAAACGGTGCCTTTTTTCCCCATAGAAGAGATTCTGATTTTCTCTATATCGCTTAGACTGAGTGATTTTTCGATATTGCTTATTATATCGTTTTCAAGGATGGCTAGATCCTGTATTTTCCCCATCACATAACTTTCATTTTATATCTTAAGTATATATAATAGTATTAGATGATCGGATAATTAACAATAAGATTTATTAACTTCTTTACTGTAATTAACCGAGTGCAACAGTTACTTTTGATACAATTTCAGAAAACACTTGGGGTTCATTAACAGCTAGATCAGCTAACACTTTTCTATCAACTTCAATTCCTGCTTTATTTAAACCATAAATAAATGTTGAATATTTTAACCCGCTCGCTCTAACTGCAGCATTAATTCTTTGGATCCAAAGACCTCTAAAATCTCTTTTTCTTACTTTCCTATCTCGATAAGCATATTGTCCTGCCTTCTCAACAGCTTGCTTTGCAACACGAAAGGTATTTTTCCGTCTACCATAATACCCTTTAGCATTACCAATAACTTTTGCGTGCCTTGCGTGAGCTGTAACGCCTCTTTTTACTCTTGCCATTTTATTTCCTCAAATCTTATCAACTATATGGTAAAAATTGCCTAACTATTTTTTGATCGGGTGCAGATAAAACAGACATTCCCCTAGCATTGCGTATAAATTTATTTGTACGTTTAATCATACCGTGACGTTTACCTGCTTGCGCACACATTATCTTTCCAGATTTAGTTATTTTAAAACGTTTTTTAGCTCCTGATTTTGTCTTAAGCTTCGGCATTTTTAACTCCTCGAAATCAATTTATTGCCCAGTTATTTATAACCCGGTACATCGTAGACATTAATACATATAACAGAAAATGTTATAAGGGTTGTAAATGCATTTTACAACCTAAAAGAATATAAATTTATAATTTAATTATAAATTACTAATCAATAGATAACTAGCTGTTATTTTGGCGCTAAAACCATAATAATCTGGCGTCCTTCAAACTTAGGCTCCAACTCAACCTTAGCATTTTCAACTATATCTGCTTTCACTTTATTTAACAACTTAATTCCCAGTTCGGAGTGCGACATCTCACGCCCCCTAAATCTTAGTGAAATTTTTACTTTATCACCAACATCTAAAAACTTTCGCATGCTCTTCATTTTAACTTCGTAATCATGTACGTCTATATTAGGTCTCATTTTTATTTCTTTAACATCAAAAGTTTTTTGTTTTTTTCTTGCTTCTGCTGCTTTCTTTTGTTCTTGATATTTAAATTTACCATAGTCCATTATTTTACAAACAGGTAAATCAGAGTTAGGCGATATTTCAACTAAGTCTAAACCCACCTTATCAGCTTCTTCAAAGCCAAATGCTAAAGTTACTTGCCCAAAATTCTCACTATCAGCCCCTATTAAACGTATTTCATTTGCTAATATCTGCTCATTAATACGCGGTCCTTTAGCTACTCGCTCCTTAAGACCCTCTTGTGGTTTTTTAACTATGGTAATCCTCCTTTATTTTTATGTAATATATATATATTGTTTATAAGAATTAAACAATTATATTTAATTCTTACCCAATAAACTTGAGTATATCCTTATTGTTTTTTCTGTCATTATCTTGGTAGTAAAATTCAATACCATATTATCCCTTGCTATATTAGCGATCGTTGTTTTGTCATGATTATCTAATTTCAGAGCCATATTAATACAAGAAACTAATTCATCAATATCATTCTTTTTAAAAACCCAACCAGTTCTTTGTATTAATTTTTCTTGAGAAGGTATCGATAATATTTCACGTACAGGCCCTATATCCGTTGCTATTACTGGCTTACCCATAGACTGCGCCTCTGCTATAATTCGACCAAAGGCCTCCGGTTTAACAGATACTGACAAAACTACATCGGCAATATAGAGCATATTCTCGATATTATTTGTATGACCCGTAAACAGAACTTCCTCCTCTAATTTAAGATCGCGGATTAATGATTTTAACTCTTCAACATAGCTTTTGTGCTTCTTGTCATCTCCAGTAAATATTAATTTAAATTTACCAGTATTATTCTTCTTTATGCGCGAAACAGCTTCTAAAGCAATTTTATGACCTTTCCATTCCGTTACTCTCCCTGGTAATAAAATTATTGAAGTATCCTTATCTATTTTCCAATTAGACATTAAATTCTTAATATGATTAACATCTATGTTTTTTCGATTAAATTTTTCTGTGTCTACACCTCTGTGAATTACAGATATTTTATATTCTGGGGTATTGTAGCGTTCCATAATTATTTTTTTTGTGAATCCAGAATTGGCTATAACGATATCCCCTCTTGCCATAACAGAATTATAAAATCTTTTAAGTCTATTATTCTCACCATATATCCCATGATATGTCGTTATAAATTGGCATCTCGTAATTTTAGATGCCAAATACGCACTCCAAGCTGGTGCTCGGCTCCTTGCGTGAATAATATTAATATTATACTTCTTAATGAAATGAATTAATGAAAATGTATTTTTAATTAATGAAAATGGATTTTTATTTTTTAATGGTAAATTTATGTGCACACCCCCTGTTGCATAGTATTCACCAAGCAATCTTCCTTTTGATGACGCTAAGTATGATTTTAGTCCGCATTGACTTAGCGCTGATGAAATCTCAACACAGGTTTGTTCCGCCCCACCAATATCTATAGCTGGAGCAACCTGCATTATATTAGCAGCTTTAGGATATAAATTCTTAATATCAACAACCTAATTTAACCCGCATCTATAATTGGAGAACATTAGCTCTATATTTAGTTTTTCTTTTATTTTATTATTTAAAACCTTTTTAGATTCACTGTAAAAACTTTTTGCCATTTCGCTCATATTTGATTTATCGAATGCTACTTCTACTGGAGGACTTACTCCTATTAAATTCGCAGCATACTCTACAACTTCTTGAGGTGGACAAGGCTCATCGTCAGAAATATTATAAATATCGCCATATAAGTCAGAACTTATTAATCTATCGACTATTATCGATATATCAACGACATTAATTCTATTAAAAATTTGCCCGTCTTTAATTACTCTTTTTGCATTCCCTGATAATAAATTATTTATTTGATTGCGTCCTACACCATAGATTCCAGATAAACGCAATATATCGACGTTAATATTATATTTTTTACCAATATCTAACCATTGCCGCTCTGCACAAACCCTGTTAACCGCTCTTTTTGAGCTAGGATTTAATTTAGCTTCTTCATCTATCCAGTCACCATTATAATTTCCATAGACTGCAGTTGTCGATAAGTAGATAATCCTTTTTAACGTTGTTTGGCAGAGGTTATTAATATCTTCTATATTATTTTGTAAAACAATATCACCCTGTGAGTTAGGGGCGATTGATATTAATAAATCAGTTACATTTTCTAATGCTAACTTGATATTTTTTATTCCATTATTAGGATCATAACGATAAACATTTATATCGCCATTAACGTTAGACCTTTTTGTACCAGATACACTCCATCCATATTTTTTTTCAATATAGCTTGAAATATTTTTACCTGTATAACCAAGACCAAAACAAAATATTTTTTTATCACTCAACCAATAAAATCCTTTTTATTAAATGCTATTTTCCATTCTTCTATAACATTTTTATCTGCCTCAACAGCAAAATAAGATTTTTTCAAATTATTAAAATCCTCAAAGTTCATTAAACAGCTAAGAGCCCAAACTGCCATTGCTCTTACCAAAGAAGATTCATCTGTTAACTTCTCTTTCAATTTATCTATATTCCTTATCTGCCCAGAGTTACCAATTGCTATAATTACATTTCTTAGAAACTTATTTCTACCAATTCTTTTTATTGGTGACCCGCTAAAAAATTCTCTAAATTGAAAATCATCAAAATCTAAAAAACCAGATAACTCCGGCATGTTTAATAATTCTCTTGATTTTAATCTATTTTCTCTTGCTGTTTTTGCAAATTTATTCCACGGACATACAGCGAGGCAATCATCACAACCATATACTCTATTACCGATAGCACTTCGATACTCTAAAGGAATATGTCCTTTATGTTCAATAGTCAGATAGGATATACATTTCCTAGCATCTAACTGGTAAGGCTTTGGAAAAGCTTTTGTAGGGCAAACGTCAATACAGGCTTGGCATATGCCGCAATGATCATTTTCTGAAACATTAACTGGCAACTTTATTGAAATTAATATTATACCTAAAAATAACCAAGATCCGTAATTTTTACTTACAAGATTTGTATGCTTCCCTTGCCACCCAATACCCGACGACTGTGCTAATGGTTTTTCCATAATCGGCGCGGTATCAACAAACACCTTGACTTCCGTCTTATATTCTCTGGCCATCCATCCAGCTAAATTCTTTAACTTCTTTTTTATAACCTTATGATAGTCGTCACCTCTGGCGTAAACAGATATATTTGCTCTATTTTTTAACTTTAAATTATCTATTGGATTATTATCAGGTGCATAGTTTTGAGCAAGAACCAAGGCGGTCTTAGCTTCTCCCCACATAACAAGGGGATCAACTCTTCTTTCAACATTATTCTCTAACCATAACATGTCACCATGATGACCTTTTTCTAAAAATGATAAAAAATTATTTTTTATGTCCGCTGATGCAGTTAGATCTGTAAAACCGAAGTCATCGAAACCTAGTTCCAATGCTTTTTCTCCTATTTCCTCTGCTATATTCATTAAATTCTCATTTAATTAAAAATCTAAATCAGCATAATGATCAGGAGTGATAAAACCTGACAATTCATCTTTAAGTAATCTTGAAAAGGAAGGTCTAGATTTAATCCTAGCATACCAATTCTTTACACTACCCGCTTTATCCCATGGAACCTTATTTAGATAGTCTAAACAAGAAAGGTGAGCCGCTACTGCGAAATCGGCTTCTGATATTTTGTCTCCAGCTAGCCATCCCCTAGATTCAGATAAATACGAAATATAATCAAGATGATACATCATATTTTCTTGAGCAATTCTTATAATTTCCATATTTGGGCTTCCGCCACCGTCAGATTTCTTTATATAAAATTTATTAACCATTTCTCTCAAAATTAATTGTGTTACCTCTGCGTTAAATTTAACATCAAACCACTCCATAATTCTTCTTATTTCTGATTTATTGTATATATCTCCAAAAATAAAATTAGTTTTATTTAATGATAGTATTTCCTCTATGTACTCCGTAATAGAGTATATTCCTGATATAGTTTTATCATTATCATCAGTTAATACAGGCAGTGTTCCAGCTGGATTCATAGATAGAAATTCCGGC
>Ga0115001_10003940_pt1 | contig 10982 bp, 7 predicted proteins | sample ArcticOcean_MG_C_12_FD_89869 | JGI IMG/M metagenome (GOLD analysis project Ga0115001, IMG submission 89869) | Marine microbial communities from western Arctic Ocean - ArcticOcean_MG_CB8_130 | ecosystem: Environmental > Aquatic > Marine > Oceanic | place: Arctic Ocean: Canada Basin | collected... | reverse complement strand
CTCATTTATGGCGGGTTCACAGAGAGTGGCGACGTCAAAACCGCGGCCAATCAAGATTTTGCTCTGTTACCCGATATGCTTTTTCAGTACTGGGACAACGACCGAAACACTTCCACCAAATTGGTCGCTAAGGGCAGCGGCAACATCAACGTAAACTATGCGAGCAATACCGTTACCGGCACTATGGTCTTAGACAAGTTCTACAACTATGCGGATGTCTATAATGGCAGCGCCAACTACGCACTGGTTGCAGGCATACCCAATATCACCATGACGGTAGTTAACGGCACTTTGGCAGACGGGCAAATCACAGCCACTCTAGACGCCTCAGTAGTGGTCACATCCAACGGCACCATAAGCGGTGAAGGCTATTTAAAAGGTGCGCTCTTTGGCCCAGAAGGCAACGAACTGGGGGCGACGCTGTTTTTATTGCAAGACAACGAAGACACACACAGTTACTTCTACTGGGACACAACGGGCATTGTTTTGGGACAGTAGTTCTGGATCAATAGTTCTGGAGCAATAGCCAACAGCAAGTAGACGGCTCAGCCAGACTAATTGCCCCGCTATATTGCCACCCTCTGCACCATTGTCCGCCCCAATGTCTGCTCCACTATTCGAACTAGTAACCAACAGAATCACTAACGTGACTAAAATAGCGTCGCGCCATGCAGCCGTCTTTAGCGATAAATTCACGCTACAAGTATCTCCGCTAGATTTTACCACTAACGCTTACCAATAGATTTTGCCAATAAATCTTAACAATCACTTCTAACAATAAGTTTGTGTGGACAGATACACTTTTTTGCTAACACGCGGCCACTACCGCCCATCGCTTATGATCCTCTTCAGCAAAGGCGCACAAAAACATAGCGCCAGGGTGAGACACTTAAACCCAGTGAGCAAGTTCGACGCCCGATGCTCAACCCATTTTTTGGTCAATGGGAAGAATCACTTAGGTGCCGGCTAACAGGCGGAATTATGTGTGGTCTTTTGTGCTCTTGAGCACAGGTTTATGCGTAGATCTAAGTGTGGGTTTGTGTGGAGGGTAATGTGTAACCTATCGAGGTAATCACAAAACGTAAGATGCATGATATGGCTACAAACATGGCGTTAGATGACCGCTTGCTGGCAGCAGCGCTGAAAATCGGCGGTCTAAAAAAATAAAGGACACTGTCAATGCGGCCCTAAAGGAATTTGTTGAGCGCAGAAAATAAAAAAAGATTATTGCTCTCTTTGGCTCTATGCCCGGTAATGAAGGTTATGACTATAAAAAAAGCCAGCGCATAAACTAAGTGCTAATTGATACTTGTATTTGGTCTTTGGCTCTGCCTAGTAATACCCCCAGGGACAGAGATATTTCGACAAAATTAGCGGCTATTATTAACGTTGGCGAAGCGCCAAAAATTGGGCCGATTAGACAAGAACCACTCTCTGGCTATAGCAACAGCAATCAATTTTTTAAAATTAAAAGGGCCTCTAGAGCATTTTTCCGACGAACCTATGGTGGGTGAAGATTATACAACCGCAGCAGAGCTTTCTAACCACTACAGCGTTAGCGTCGTACAGGGGTCACATACAGATTTTTTGTTCTGCGCAGTGGCTATGCGACTTGAGGTCGAAATTTTCACGACAGATAAAGATTTTGAACGCTACGTGCTTCATTTGCCCATTGGACTCTATGGTAATTAGTGTCGGATTGCTTGGCTTCGCCAGAGGGTTTTTAACTCGCTTCACCCATGTCTTGAGCATTCGATAAAGGACTTTCTATAAAGGTCACCGGATAAAGGTCTTTGAATAGAAGAGGACTTTGGAAAAAACACTTCAATCGAAACGGAACTGTCTTTCCAGGTCAATTCTAAACAGACAGCGTTAAGGCCTGTTTAGAATCTGTTTACGGTCTGTTCAGAATCTATTCAAACCCAGCAACCGAGTCTCCCGCGACTTCAGTCACCGCCTCTCCGCCAGCTACCTCATCCGGGGTGTCGCCCTCGTAACGCAGCGTGGTAAAGCCAAAGAACATTTCGTGCATGGTTTGCAGGCCAAAGAACACTGGCTTGGTTGGATCTGGGTTGCCCGGATTGCGGTCTGAATTATCCATAGCGCCGGTGGCAATCAACTTACTGCCCGCAGGCAAAAACAGTGGCTCTTCTAAGCGATAGTTGAACTGCCAATTGAAGTCGTACTTGGGCACAGACAACAGCTGCTCAGTCTTGCCATCAGGATACTCAACACTGTAGCTCATATGCTTACCGCGGAAATGCATGTGCGGCGTCATCTCATAGAGGTAGGCATCGCGCTCTACCAATTGCTCGCCACGCAACATATGTTCCTTGGCACCGGGAGGCACCAAAAAACGGCGCTGACCGGCTACACCGCCAGACATTACAAAAGCCGGCGGCTTGTCGTAGATGAACAACCCTACTTCGGTTTCATCTACGGTCTCGCGACCGGAAGTGGTGTAGTGCATCTGCAACAATAAATTTGAGCCCTTTGGAATAAAGCGGCCGCTATTATCACGGAACTCGTCTGGCTGTCGGCCTGGTGCAAAACCGCCAATATTGTCACCGCGCTCAGCTGCTTTGTTCTGCTCGCTACCAGACTTGTCGGCTGGACTAGATAAATAGGTAATTACATGGTGTAAAACTGCGCGATCCCCCGGCACAAACTCCATTGCGCGAATCCATACATCTCGGTCTAAGTTCAGCTCAACAGGCACATAGCGATAATCAACAATACCCGTAGCTGGAATAGTTTGCGCCGGCACTTTAAACACCATATCTGGCTCGCCTAAGCTAAATTTGCCATCGGTAAAGGTCATTAATGGCAGCGGGTCGGTGCCCTCGCCCATTGGCGCGCCTGCATCTATCCAATGCACCAGCTTTTGCTTTTCCTCAACAGTCAGACCTGCAACTTCCGCAATTTTTTTGCCAACATGACCATCAATCTGGCCTGGGGGCATGCGACGGGTCATAACCACTTCGCGCATCATGGGTGACCAACCTCGAACCATGGCATGGCTAGACATGGACCATGGGCCAATTGCGCCGTCGTGATGACACGACACACAGTTCTCCTGAAGGATGGGCACAATGTCTTTTGTATACGAAACGGACGCCTGTTGATGAACCGCTTTGGCCGCAAAGTCGATGAGCTGCCCAGTAGACTGGACACTGGCAACTGCCACACCACCTCCATTTAGAAGACCAGGCAGCACTTGGGCAATGGAGCTTGTATCGCCTCTATATAGCACTGACATAGTGTCAGCATTAACAATCACCGACTCACCTAAGCGAGTAACGCCGAGGGTTTCAGCCACAAGCTGGGACTGGTCCAGCAAGATCGCAATCTCTAGATTCAGTTCGTCAGCTTTTGCTGCGACAGCGTCACGCCGATCGGCTGGTTGTGGGTTAAGGATAAAAAACTTAACGTCCTGGTCGCCCACCGCACGCTTAACAGCGCTAAGGATGGCCGCATCTTCAGCAAGTCCTGAGCCACTTAGCCCCTGAACTGCAATAACGACAGCTTTATAGTCGCCGTAATAGCTTAATTGATGGAATTTCCCGCTGTTATCCAACAGCGCAAAGTCACCGACTTTGTCATCACTGGTGGCAAAGCCAGCACTGGCGCAAAAACTGACAAAGATGCCCATGACAAGGCTCAGAACTAGCCTTGGAGATGACCTGCGAGAAGCGCCCAAAAAGGTTTTTCTAATTTTCATTTTATTACCGTGTGTAAATATCTCCCTACTGCCGTAGCATACCCTTAATTAAGAATAATTCGTCGGTAGTCACAAAAAAAATGAAGTTCATCATCGATCTGCTGTTAGCAAAACGTAACCTTTTTGCGTTCGTCACTTTGGCCTTAAGCCTAGTCGTTGCAGTTGGCCTGGGAGCCACCAGAATGGTTGCTACCAGCGAGTCTTTGCTCAGTGATAACGACCCCTTCAAATTAGAAGTCGAAATGGCTCAGGAAGACTTCCCGCCCACTACCGGGGTGCTTTTTGCATTCGAAGCCGAGGACGTTTTCTCCCTAGAATCCTTGCAAGCAATGGAGGCATTGACCCAACGTTACGCAGAGGTAAAGTCTGCCATAGCCGTAAGATCGCTATTAAACCAACGCCTCAGTGACTCTGATCAAAAAATCCATGATCGAGATTATCTGGTACCAGAACTTGCTGGCCTAACCGAAAGCGACGCCGCAGCGATTAGAGAAATTGCGCTGAACGACGACGATATAGTAAAAAACTCGCTGTCTAAAGCAGGCGATATGGCATTGGCTAATATCCGCTACAAAAATGCTGAAGACGATCAAGCAACACGCTTAGAGATTGCTCGATCAGTCATCGTCCTAAGAGACTCCCTACGCGAAGAATTCCCGAACGTAGACATTTATGTGCTCGGCAGATTGATGTTTGAACTAGATGGCATCAATGCCCGCACAAAAGACAATCAAGTACTACTGCCTTTAGTGCTGATAGTCGGCATATTGCTGCTTTGGTTTTGCCTGCGCTCACTGTCCTTTTCTATCACGCTAATGGCCATGGCAGCGCTGTCATTTGCGGCAACAATGGGCACCTATGGCTGGCTCGATATTGCGTTCAATCAAATCTCTACCCTTGGGCCTTTGGTGGTTATTGTCATTGCCATAGCAGATGGCATTCACGTGTTGTCTATTTATGCCCAAGGTTTGCACAAAGGCATGGCTAAAATGGACGCAATGCGCGAAAGCCTGCGGGTCAATATTCAGCCCATCACCTTGGCAACCGTGACCACTGCCATGGGCTTTCTTAGCCTCAACTACAGCTCTTCTCCAGGAATTTATGGCTTCGGTAACATTATCGCTATCGGTGTAGTTTGGGCTTACATAGTGACGCTGGCTATTCTGCCAGCTCTAGTCTTATTACTGCCAACAAACAAAGTGCCTCAACCGCTGGGTATTGCGGGATTCATCCGCGCTGTGATTAAAATTGTTACAACAAGAGGCAACGTACTTTTTTGGGGCAGCGCGGTCATCATTGTGGTTACCCTCGGCCTACTGCCGCTTAACAAACTAGACTTCAATCGCTTCACCTTCATAGATGAAGAATCAGATGCCCATCATGTACTCACAGCATTAAGCGAAAAAATTGGCAACGACCAAGCGCTTGCCTATAGCATAGACAGCGGCGAGTACTACGGCATTACCCAACCTGAATTTCTACAGCAAGTAGAAGCATTATCAGTTTGGTTAGAGGCGCAACCAGAAGCGAGCTTCGTGACCAGTTACACCGACTACCTGCGCTCGCGCAACAAATCCGACAACGACGATGACGAGGCCTTCGAAATATTGCCCGACGACCAACTGCAAATAATCGACTACTTAGTGGGCTATCAACTGGTACAGGAAATTGAGCCCAGTTTGCAGCCTATCTTCAACGCCGACTATTCAGCGGTAAGGTTGGTGATTGCAACGTCGAATCTCTCTAACAAACAGTTACTTGATTTCAATGATCGTATTGATGCTTGGATTGCTGACAATGTGCAAGAAAAATACAAGGTCCTTCATGGCGACAACAGTATCCTTTATGTGCGGCTAGACAGACGTATTACTGAGGAACTGATCCAAGGCTTTATGCTGAGCTTTTTGCTCATCACCATTACTATGATTATTGGCCTCAAAAGTCTGCGCTACGGACTCTTAAGCATCATGCCCAACCTTTTCCCAGCCACCATCGTCTTTGGCGTATGGGCGGTATTTGTCGGCGAACTCAGCCCTTATATTCTGATGTTGTTCTCAATCAGCATCGGTTTGGTTGTGGACGATTCGGTGCACATATTGAGCAAATATATCAGCGGTAAAGAAGACGGCATGTCGCCTGAAAACGCTGCTATTTACTCCCTAGATAGAGCAGGTTCAGCCATTACCATCACCACGTTAAGTCTAGCCCTAGGCACGTTCGTTTTAGTTTTCTCATCTACCCCCTATTTCCAAAGCGTAGCGTCACTGCTCACTCCAATCATCATCGTTGCATGGGGCTTAGACTTATTCTTTTTGCCGCCCTTATTGATAAAATTCGACAGGTGGATGGACCGCAACAAAGACACTAAGGTCCCGGTTGAGGGCTAGTACTGAGTTTGCTTTGCTTTTGGGCAAGGCCTTTAAAGCGTCGGTAAAACTTCGCAAGGCAGTTTGAGAGACAATGGTAAGATACGTTTTTTGCTGGACTCTCTGAAATGAAAAAGCCGCACACAACATCGCGCCCTAATGCACAGCCAACACCCGCAGCACATTGGCCAACGCCGCTAACCCCGCCAGCTGGCAGTCCAAATATTGTTTTAATGATGCTGGACGATGTGGGTTTCGCAGACTTTGGTTGCTACGGCTCCGAAATAGACACCCCTGCAATAGACGCCGTTGCCAAGACAGGCGTGCGTTACAGCGGCTTTCATACCACCGCCATGTGCTCTACAACCCGCGCGGCTTTACTCACCGGCCGTAATCATCATGCAGTCGGCGTAGGTTGCCTGGCTAACTTCGACAGCGGCTACCCGGGCTATCGCGGTAAAATATCCTCAGATGCACCCACCTTAGCCGAAACTTTACGTGATGTGGGTTACCGTAATTACATGGTCGGCAAATGGCATGTCACCCCACTCACAGAAACAGGGCCAACGGGACCGTTTGATGGCTGGCCATTGGGCCGAGGGTTCGACCGCTTCTACGGATTTTTGGACGCCGAGACTGATCAATACTCGCCAGAACTGGTGCGCGACAATAGCCACATTGCCGCCCCCGGCAACTACGAAAGTGGTTACCACCTTACCGAAGATTTATTCGACCAAGCCATTGGCTACGTCAAAGGACACATTGCAGTGTCGCCACGAATCCCATGGTTCATGATGCTAACCCCCGGCGCATGTCACGCCCCACACCAAGCGCCCAAAGATCTAATAGACAAGTACGACAAAATTTTTGCCAAAGGCTGGGACGCCACACGAGCTGATCGACTGGCGCGACAAATTGAGCAAGGCATAGTGCCCAGAGCCACAGCGCTACCGCCGCGAAATGATTCAGTCAGAGCCTGGGCCGAACATAGCGATGACGAGCGTCGAGTGTTTTCACGCTTGGCTGGGGCATACGGAGCCATGCTAGAACACACAGACCAGCAACTGGCTCGTCTGATGGCATTTCTCGAGCAAGCAAATTTAGTCGACAACACACTGGTACTGCTGTTGTCCGATAATGGCGCAAGTCAGGAAGGTGGGCCAAACGGCTTTATCAATGCCATGGGCCCTTACAACCTACAACCAGAATCAATGGCGCAAAAGCTAGCCCGCCTGGACGACATTGGTGGCCCGGACACCCACAGCAACTTTCCTTGGGGCTGGGCAATGGCGTCCAACACGCCACTAAAACGCTACAAGCAAAACACTCACGGCGGCGGAATACGCGATCCGTTAGTTATGTCTTGGCCGGCAAAAATACCTACCGATGGCAGTATTCGCCATCAGTTTTGCCACGTCAGCGACCTCAACCCCACAATCCTTGACTTGATTAATATCAAAGTAGCTAAAGCGGAAGACGCAGGTTCTCTCGGCACAAGCTTCGCCAGCAGCTTGACAGATTCACATGTAAATACAGGAAAAACCACCCAATATTTCGAAATGTTTGGTCACCGCGGCATAGTGCATAACGGTTGGAAGGCCGTTGCCTATCACCCACCGGGCAGCGCCTTTGAGGAGGACGTGTGGGAGCTGTACAACCTAGATGAAGACTTCAACGAAACCAATGACCTAGCAAATGCTCACCCTGAGAGATTAGCCGAGATGCAGGCTATTTGGTGGCAAGAAGCCGAAGCAAATCAAGTGCTGCCATTGGACGATCGCTTTGCGCCAAGATTTGCAGAAAATGCCGAGCGACACCGCGGCGGCCGCACCCACTACACCTTTTGGCCTGGCATGGGCCACTTGCCCAGCGAGGTAGCCCCAGACCTGCGCAGTCGCAGCTATACCATTAGCGCAACAGTAGAGTTGGCATCAGCCACCGAACAAGGCGTACTCATTGCACATGGCGATGCCACCGGTGGTTATTCACTGTACTTAAAAGATGGCTACCTCATGCATGATCTAAATATTGGTGGTAACCACCAACTATTGAAATCCGCGCAGCCGCTAACCCCAGGACACCATACACTGTGCCTACGTATGCGGCGCAGCAAAAGTATAGACGGTAGTGTTAATGGTACTGCCGCTTTATTAGTAGACGACAAGAAAGTCGCCTCCATGCAAACAGACTTTATTTTCGCACTAATGATTTCTTGGTCAGGGCTAGACGTGGGTTTTGATCGAGGCACAACAGTGGGCAACTATGCCTCGCCGTTCAACTTCACTGGCACTTTGATCAAGGTCACAGTAGACCTAGACGACGACCAAGACCTAGACCATGAAGCAGTCGGCCATATTGAAATGGCGAAAGAGTAAGTTTGCTCAGGCTCAAAGAAGACCGGCACAAAACGTCAAGTATTAAAAAGCCCGCGAATTGCGGGCTTTTTAATACGTTAAGCTATTACTTTAGAATATGGCCAACGGATTCAGCGGCGAACCACTGGCACCCGCTACGCTTAGTGGCGCAGCCACCAGCATAAACACATGGCGCTTTTCTTTGTTCGCCTGAGCGGCCAGAGCGGCAAGATCTAAATTGTCGAAGATCGGCATGCCCAAGCCAATAATCAACAACTCGTGGGTGGGATTAAAACGTTGCCCCACACCAGATGGCATAACGTCAGTAACACCATCACAGCCAATCACCGCGACATCTCGCTCTTTAAGAAACATAGCTGTTGAGGCATGCAAGCCTGCGGCCGCCTCCACAAAGTTCCACGGTGCTTTGTCAGCAACGGCTTCCCAACGCCCAGTGCGCACAATTAGCGCATCCCCAGAACCAATTTTGATACCTGTGGATTTCTCCCATGCCAGAAAATCTTCTGTAGTGATGACCTTACCCGGCTGCAAATAGTCCACACCAAAAAACGCTGGAAAATCTACCAACACCCCTCGGGTGACAATGCCCTCACGCGCAATATTCTCAATACCAAGATTAGCGAAGCCGTCTTCATCCTGCTCAAAGGCAAAGCCGTTGTACATTTCACCTTGGTAGGCAAAGTGATTAATGGCGTCCAAATGCGAATGCGCAAAACCATGGTAGTCAATTTCAAACACATCCCCAGCTGCCTGAGGCAATGCTGATGGATCAATCCCTAAGACCGCTTCTGAGTCTGGGCCTGCACCCGTGGGAAAAATAAACGGCGTATGCTTGAAGGGCTTTTCATTAACATGATCGGCTACTTTATTCATAGGCAGCGCCAGGGAGACTGAAACACCCGAGCTCACCAATGCAGCAGCCTGGGCTTTCTTTGCCGCCGTGATCAGATTCAATGTACCCAACTGATCTGTCTCACCCCAACGTCCCCAGTTAGAAATCTCTTTCATCATCGTATCGAAACCGGCGGCGTCTAATAGAGGCGCGGATTTGTGATGATCCGCAGCCGACACTGAAGATGTTAGCGCCAAGAAAATAAATATATTTAGTATTTTCATAATCGACCTCAACTACTTTTCATTATTTTACTTATCCTACAATTACGCACGCAGCATGACTTGTTACTTCGGAGCAAATCTCTGACCGGCATCTACCCGCATAGTAGAACCGTTCATCATTGCGCACTCAATGATAGCTATGGCCATAGTACCGAATTCCTCAGGTCTGCCCATACGTCTCGGAAATGCGGCGTCTTTAGTCAATATATTGGCCCCTTCATCGGGCATGCCTGCAGTTAAGCCTGTAGCAAATAAGCTTGGCGCAATCGTCATGCAGCGAATACCTAAATTACCCAAGTCTCGCGCCATAGTGAGCGTCATTGCAGAGATTCCACCTTTAGCCGCGCTGTAAGCAACCTGCCCTACCTGGCCCTCGAAGGCTGCGATAGAAGATGTGTTAATCATCACGCCACGTTCGCCATCTTCATTCGGCTCGTTATTCGCCATGATTTGACCTGCAATCGTATTGATGTTGAATGATGCAACAACATTCAGTTCTAGCACCCTGGCAAATACATCTGTAGGGTGACGTGAGCCGTCTCTGCCGACAGTCCTTTGAGCTTGACCGCCCACTGAACGAGAACCGCCCCCTGCAGTATTGATCACAACGTGCAAGCCGCCCATATCGCTCGCCGCTTGGGTAATGGTTTCATCCATCAGTACGTAATCCGTCACATCACACGGATAGAACTTACCCTTTAGTTCTTTGGCAACCTCAGCTCCATTGGAAGAAGCCAAATCTAAAATGGCTACAGTGCCACCCTTGCGGGCAAATCGCTCAGCGCTTGCACGACACATACCAGAACTGCCACCAACAAAAATCCCCTTACTACCCGATATTTCCATTTATCCTCTCTCCTTTATTCAACTTTCAATAGACGCCCTAATCGGTACGCACATGACGCCAGCCTACCGAACCATTACTGTTTAGCGACTCCTTCAGCATGCAAACTTCCCCTAACTTTGCCCAGTTACGAACTTTAGCTAAGATCCACTTTTATCAAGCGGCTAGGCTACGCAAATCTAAATTAGTCGTTAAACCAACCCGCGCTCACCAATACCCACTGGGGTACTAACACCACCGGCACGCGCCTTACCCACCACGTCTCTCAGGGTGTACGCAGCATTTAACTCTGCTTTAGATGAGTCAGGGCCTAGCTCTCCTACACGGTGGTATTCACCTTGGTCGTCGGCCATACGAAAGTCCACAGTGGCGCCAGCCGCCTCCCCAGGTAGACCTCTGGCACCAAAACCATGGCCTTCGTTGGTTTGCGTACCTGTGGTGGCTTGATAGCCCATTCGGTGTAGTAACTTTGCACTGGCCCTCTGCAGTACTTCAGGGCGCACGGAGAGCATCCAATTCTCTTGCTGGCGCAGCCACGGCTGCTGCATGCCATTGAGCAT
>Ga0115001_10003938_pt1 | contig 10985 bp, 11 predicted proteins | sample ArcticOcean_MG_C_12_FD_89869 | JGI IMG/M metagenome (GOLD analysis project Ga0115001, IMG submission 89869) | Marine microbial communities from western Arctic Ocean - ArcticOcean_MG_CB8_130 | ecosystem: Environmental > Aquatic > Marine > Oceanic | place: Arctic Ocean: Canada Basin | collected... | reverse complement strand
CCAAGCTGGACTATTATTAATCTCGTCCAGAGTACCATTAGTTATATGCATTGTTTCCACAAGATCTCCCATTCGTTCTCTGAATACGTCAATATCATTCCAGTTTCCGAAGTGACAGCAAGGAACTACATAGCCATCATATCTAATAGCAGGTACTTGTTTTTCTTTATGTTTGCATTTAGGATAAATCATGTTCTATTTCTTCCCATGTTTTACTTTTTAATATCATATGTTCAGGTGTTCTCTTATCCCCTACAACAGGCCTAAATCTATTAAAGCCTAGTTCAATTGCTAGTTTTTGTGCTTCAGCTACTTGATGATAGTTGTGTTCAAATATAACATAACGCCACATCATTCCACCATGTGGTGGGTTCCAATGTTCTCTTAGAGTTTTAGCACCCAGCATAATACTATCCCATTTTGAATTAACTCTATAAATGTGATTTGTATCTTCTAGACCATCTATTGCAAACTCTACTTTATCTCGCTCTCGCAATAGTCCTGCAAATTTGATCCACCATTTGGGTTTACGTCCACTTGCATTAGTACTAAAATTAATTCGGGGTCTATTGTCTAATGTGTTGATATGTTCTAGTTGATCTAAAATAACACCACTATAAATAGGATCACTTAATGCAAAATTGTATGTTAATTGGGTGATTCTGTTTTCTGGGCGTACTAGTGCTTTGAAGTATTCCATTGGCATGTCTTCAACTGAACCATTGATTCCCTTAGCGATGTCTCTTGTCCTGGCACATCCTGGACATGATAAGTTACATCTACTACTGGAATCAATATTCAATCTTCTTGTATCACCGTTAAGTGACCAGTTTAATCCGTGCATTTTACTTTTTAGAAGCTAGATACTTTGCTGTCAAATTTTCTTTTGTATGCTCTGATACTTGTACTTTCATATCAGCTGCATCCAAATATCTTTTTAGACTTAGGTTTACTGCTTGTGCAAAGTTATAGTTGTCATCACTACCATGTACTGTAGGCTCTGTTTCACCAACGCCTTCAGGAGTGTTTCCAAACTCTTCCTCAATTACTTTCAAACGACTAGCAATTTGATCTTCACTAATACCTGAGTTTTTAAGTAGGGTAATTAACTGTGTAGTGTCCATTGTAGGTGACTCTTCAACAACTTCTAGTGATTCATTTGTATGATCGCATTCGCATTCGTCTTTAGGCATATCACAATGATCACATAGCTCTAAGTTATCTTTACTGTAGTCTGGCTCTTCAGCTTCAACTTTGTATTTCTTGCCGTCTACTTCAAACTCATCTTCACCGGCATCAATAGCCGCCTTACGATTGCCTGAAAATTCGTTACCTTCGTTTGGTGCTTCATCAAGATCATCTTCAGCAAATTCACTAGCTGGATTTGGAGATGCTAAATCTTTTTTACGTCTTCTATTCATTTGGTAATACTGTTCGATTTCTCTATCGTCCATAGCCATTGAATGTGCTTCAGCATCGTTTCTGCTTTTGGAAAAGTTTGGGTTGTTAGCTCCCATGCCATCTCGTGCAACCTCTGCTTCAGCATCAGCATCCTGCTGAGCCATCCAAGCAGCATCAGATCTTTCTTTTGGACCTTCAGCTATTCCTGCATTTCTTTTTAGAATTGCCATCTCATCTGTCTCTGAAAATTCACCTGCTGGGTTTGAGCCTGATGTACGATAGTTTTTTTGTTTATAATAGTTTCTGGTTCGTTCAGCGTCCATTTGTCTATCATCTGATGCAACCTGAGCAGCATTATACTTTTCATACTCATCATCTCCAAGATCATTTGGGTTGTTTCGTCCCATGCCATACATCTTTTCTGCTTTATTTTCGCCTCTTTCCCAACCAGTTTGACCCTTATATTTTGATCCAGGTCCTTCTACAACTTGTTGTTCTTTAACATGCTCTTCTTCATGGTCTGATGTAGCACTTGCTTTGCCTTTTTTCTTAACATGCTCTTCTTCATGGTCTGATGTAGCACTTGCTTTGCCTTTTTTCTTGGCTAACATGTCTGCAAATGCTTTCTTTTGTGCCGGGCTTTGTGTTTTTTCTACTAACTTTTTTGGAGCCTCATAACTTACTCCTGCTAGATTAAGAATTCTTTCTAGTTCATTCATTTGTTTGATCTCCTTCAAAAATCAATTCAACTACCCTCTTGGACAGTTAGTCTTTTAGTTCTCTCATAAGTTCTGTATGAAATGTCTCACTAATAGAACCATTACTTTCGTATGCTTCCATTAATTCGCCTTCTAGGTGTGCCATTCCATCGTCTTGCATTCCTTGTTCTGACCAGTCAACTTCACATCCGCACATTTCACTAATTGCTTCTGGAAATGCTGTATCAGTATAAATTTCCCAAGTTCCATCATGTTCAACTTGAACACTTAGGTAACCATCTTCATCTTCGGAAATACTAATTTCCTTAACGTGAACCATCTCTTGCATGTTCTCATTGCGTTTATCCCAGATACTATCGCCTGCTAACTCAATGTCTTTATCCACTTGTATTGTTTTCATGCCTTCAGCATGATCTTCTGCAACTTCTTCTACTGATTCATATTCCATTCCGTTATCGTATTCATGATTACTACGGAATTCTTTTACAAAGTCTGCAATAGTATCACCATCTAAATATCTAATTAGATCAGCTAATACTGGATGATCTGGATCACAACCTACTTCATCACATAAATCCAAAATTGGATCTGCAAAAGAACCTACTGCTTCTGTTTCAATACCTTCATTTGAATCCCTTGATTCTTTAGATTCGTCCCAAAAGTTACCAGCCGCTTCAGCACCACCTAGTGTACCTGAATGTGCCGCAATAAATTCGTCTCTGCTCATATCTTGTGCTTCAATGTCTAAATCGGACATCTTGCTTTCTTGTACTGGTTGTGCAAAGCCATTGCCTTGTACTAAACCAGATAGTTTTAAAATTCTGTCTAAGTCGCTCATTTGCTTTCCTTCTCTTTAGTTTTTCGGAGAGCTAATAATTCCTGTACGAACTTAGTGTTGTACTTGTCACCATAGTAATCTTCGCCGTTAATCTTTGTGGTTTCACTATAGTTACCGTCTGCAAGAAGTGATTCACTGCCTTTGTCGACACCTTTTGTTTCTATTGCAGATTGTTCTTGTTTTTCCAATGGTTCGTGTTCACTACGAACTTTCATTAGACCCTCTCCAAGGCCTAATAAATTACTAAGCTCCACCTGTATTTGATAGGCACTTGCAACTCTGTCTGTTTCAAATTCCATAACAATGATTTCATAGCCACGCAGGGTGGGGAAATCATAAGGTGTGCTTTGTAGCATTAATTTTTTAGGAGCACTTACGCTCGTTACATCATACTTTCCAAGATGACGTTCAATCTTATCTATTTGTTCATCTGAAAGCTCTTGGGCTAATTTCACACGAAACTTATAAGATTGTTTAGATTCTTTTAGATATTCTTTATAAGATTTCATAACATTTCTCCGCTACTATTATTTATCGTTTTCTTTCATTTTGTTCATGATCTCCGCTAACATACTACTGCGATCTCCAATAAACTTGCCCTCGATCTCTTCGGGAGCATCTTCTTTGCCTTCTAGACTAGCATCTACCTTACGGGTATCAAGATCTAACTTTGCTTTACGCATTTGTAGTTCAATCATCTTCATCTTTTTATCCATTTTGGCTTGTTTTGCCTGTAAAGCCGCCGTTATCATTTTGGCTGCACTATCAAATATAGGTGCCGCATGTCTATCTTCAACATTTTTACCTAGATCAATTAAGTCTTCAAATGTACTCATTGCCTTTGTTGCATATTCATCCATCTCTCTGTCCAATTGTTCTAATCCCTGTACAATTGGCAAAGCACTATCTATACGTTGTGTTACTTCTAACGTACTTTGTGTTAATGCTATATCTTGTTTTGAGGTTTCAATAGTTGACTCACCAGCTTCAATAGGTATGGCCTCTTCACCAAATAATGAAATATCTTCAATAGGTGGTAGGTTAAATTCTTCTTCTAGTTTCTTTGTCATCTCTTCTTCCTTCGTTTATTTGAGGTTTGAGGTTTGTTAAAAATCTCATTTTCAGTAATAACTCTAAAACCCAAGCCTTGACTCTTACACCAAGCTCTGGCCGCTTCCCATTTAGCATGGTTAACAACAGCCGCCGCCATTTGATCCTGAGTCTTTGCTTCACCTAGTATTTGTTTACTTGGTTTAATCTCAACAATTTCTGCATGTCGTTCATTTTTTCTATCATTGTATACTAATAACAGATCAGGAACATAGTTTGTATTCTTTCCTGTTAAGGGATTCTTATATGGAATTCTATGTGTTTCACTACCCCAGGCAACTATACTTGGGTGTGCATCACACATTCTAAATACTGCTAATTCCCACCCACTACGATATCTAGGCTGACTTTTGCCTATATACTTTTTTGGGTTAGTTAGAGTATAAACTCCTTGCTGAAACTTGGGCGCCATAATAGTATTTAGTTGTTAATTAAGTTGTAATATTCATTGAAGAAATCTTGACCTTGTGATCCACTTCTTATGTCAAACCCTTCGTACATGAAGTTTAGACTATAACTGACTGGCGCACTATCTGAATAATTTAAGTCAGATGGTGTAATACTTTGTATAAAAGGATTGTATACTGTAATAACGTTAACATCTTCTTTACTAGATGTTCTTATAATTCTTAGATTTTTAATATAGTTTTTAGATTCTCTTATTTTTAGACCTGCTTGGCTGTATCCACTACTACTAGCAAATGAACTATTAAGCAAATCATAATCAAATGTACTTGCATCATCTACTGTTAGTGTTTGTCCGAAATAATATCTACTATAGTTTTTAAGAAACTCCTCAAATTCGCCACTGGCGTCATCATACGCAGTAAGTTGAACTGGCTGATAATCTACACCAGTTTGTACTACACGTTTCTTATTGTATTGGTTTAGTGTCTGTGTTCTAGTTGAATAACTAGGCATTGTTACGCCTGCAATTTTAGTAAGAGAAAGACTCTTGTCAGCACCATCAGTACCAACAAGAGTTAGAATAACACCAAAATTAAATTTAGATCTGGGTATAAATGACTGTATCTGATTGCCCTCAGTATTGTATAGAGTTGCGGCATCATCTGCTAGATATTCACGAAGTCCCATTTTCTATCTTCTTACGTTGATACTACTGATGAACTATCACCACTACCAGCTGTAATTGTACTACCACTTAGTACGTCAGCTCCAGCAATGTTATGAGCTGCATTGTCATAACGGATAGTTATAGTACACTGAACAAATTCACTTGAACTATAGTTTAGATCTCCATATTGGATACTAGGAATAAAACATCCTGTAACGTCCCAACTATCTAGTACGCCAGCATCACCTTCATCGTGAGCACCGTCTAGTGTTTCAATTATCATTCCGAATTTGTAAGCTGAGCCACTCTTTTGTGAACTCTGACCAGCATGGTTAACTTGGTTGGAAATTTGATTTCCTAATTCTTTAATTACATCACTGTTTACATCGTCACGAACAACGAGTGTAATATCCTGCCATGTATGTTTTCCAGCTAAACGAATCTTTGAGTTGTATACATCAATTGTAACATCTTCATGGTCTAGTGCTGGACGGGTAACACTAATAACATTCTTAGTTACTAGAGCTCCATTGTTCTGATTTCCCAAGTTTGTGAACTTGACACGGAAACGATATTGTAGCTTCGGCATTAATGTGGCTTCACCACCACCGGCAACCGGTACACCAAAATTTGCAATTACAGCCATCTTAAATCTCCTTTTAAAAGTGTTTGTCTATAGTATTATTTATGCAAAACAGTCAAAAAAGAACGGAGCCTAATTATGGACTCCGTTCTTGTAGTTAAGTATATGTTTATTAACTAAGTTCGCCTGTGTTAACGATACGAATTGGTATGTAGATAAATTCAGCCGCTTTGGTTGGCTCAATTGCTACATCAATATATAATTCATTAGCATCGATTCTCGCAGGAGTGTTGTTTGTTGTATCACAAACTACCGCATAGTCATACACACCACGTTGTGCTAGGATATTTGACATAAATCCTTCAAATGTACCTTTAGCATTAGAACGTGTGTTTGCATCATTTGGCTCAAACAAGTAAGGTCTGCCAATAGCTGCAAATCGTTCTCTTAGATATGCTGTTAAACGTGCTACGTTAACTCTATCTAATGCACTTGCACCTGAGTGTAATGACTTCTGTCCAAATACAACAATTCCTTCTGCAGGAAATCTTGCAATTGGGTTAAGTTTTTTAATATACATTGCATCACGTGAACCCTGTGTTAGTGATATTGGAACAAACTCGCCTTCACTATTTAGGTAACCAACGTTTGTTGCGTTTTGTACAACACCACGTGTTAGTCCTGCTGGAGCAAACCACTGGAAACTAACGTTGTCGTTATATGCATATGTGTATAGTACTGAGTGTGATGGAGGAGCAACAACGCTCTTACCACTTACTGGATCAGTTGTTAGTACACTTGGATAATAGGCTGCCGAATAAGTATTCTTTCCTACTAATCCTGTTTCACCGTTCTCTGTTGCACCAGTACCGTCAATCCATGTAACTGCTTCTGTATTGTTAATACGGAATGGTGTATCAACAATAATAAATGCTGTTTCATTACGATCACTGTTTAGTGTAACCATTTCATCAAACATTTCTGGATATGCCGGAGCTGCGATTAAACGGAATTGAATGTTCTCTTCGCGAAGTTCTGTTGCAGATGCACTTGACTGCATAGCATTAGTAATAACTCTACGTTGTGCTAGTCTACCAAATGATCCCGCACCATTTGCTTGATTACCAGCAAAGTTACGCCATTTCCATGCAGTTGCTAGTGAACTGTCATATTTTTTAACAGTACTTGCTGAACGACACATGTTAATTGCTGACATGCCCACTGGATATACTAGTGGATTAGGTCCGCCTGCTAGTACACCTGCGGCCGCTATAAAGGCACCGCCTGCACTTGCTAGATCAGTGATATCACCGAATACAACACCTGCACTTGTACTTTGATCTGTTTTGTCTTTGATAATCCAGGCTGTTCCGTTATGTCTGTAAATTACAGGATAACCGGCTGCATCAGTATCAATCCAATAGTCGCCGTCTCCTAGAGATCCGCCACTTTTGTTTGTTAGTGGAGCAGTACTAATATACTGAATGTCACTTACCTTAAGCCATTTTTGTATGCCACCGTCTACAGCCGCCTCATAAATGTCTAAGTCGTTTACGTCTGGGTCAAACCATAGTGTACCGTTTACTGGTGCGCCTACTGGCATTGTTGTTGATACGCTCATAATGTATCCGCCAGTTGCAATAGCTGAACTAGTTGCAATGTCGTCCCACTCTTGAGCCGCTGTATCGTCCCAACGTTTAATGTCAATTACGCCAGTACCATCATTAATTGATAGCCAAATCTCTCCATCAGATAAGTTACTATTGGCTACGCCTGCAGTACCATCCTGTTGAATATCTCCTACAACGCCTGTTGGAGCAGTTGCATGATCATTAGCATAAACTGGTGTCTTTGCTACAAATTTTGCAGTTGAAGTTAAGTAAAGTGAAATATCAACATCTAAGCCTGCGCCTGGAGTTGTTGTCTTTACCCAAATATCACCTGCACTTGGTGAAGCTGGAACTGTATAGTGTGGACTATATGTCGCATTAGTTGATGTTGTTACTGCTACCCATGCAGATGATACACCTTTATAGTATATGATCTGTGTATTAGTAGCACTATTGACTACTTCTACTAAGTATGTTCCGTCTACAACAGCCGCTGAAGCTGAACCGGCGGTTGATACAATTTCAACTGTTGGTGTTTGTGCTACCCAAATACTTGCCGCACTATATTCGTAAATGCCGTATTTTGATAGTGTTGGGTTTACCCAATATGTTAGATTAGCCGCTGGACCAACCGGTGCAGCTGAACTTGGACGAAGTTGTGTAGTGTTTACGTTTGCATTAACAATGTAAGCCGCCGCACTTTGACCCAAGAAACTATATGCCGCTAGTAGACCATAATCATTAGTTTCATCACCTTGTTGAACTGTGCCACTTACTATACGGAAATCAATATTACCGAAGTACTGTGTTAGTTCTCTCTGTGATGTTACTAGGATAGGTTTACCTGCGTTGGCACTTTTGGTATATTTTGCAATACCGTCAGTTTCTGTGCCCGTAGGATCTGTTTTGTTTTGCCCAGTTGCAATGAATATCATTGGAACTGTACCAGCGCCTGCAGGACCGTATACTGACTCGTCTGTTACTGAAACCTGTACGCCAGGTGAAACAAGATTTGCCATTTGGAATTCTCCTTTAAAAATAACGTTTGTAGAAACATTTTTGTTCTACTCGTATTTATAGGATACGCCGGAATAGTGCTTGTTATAGAGTTATATATGTAGTTAATTAAGGTTATCTAGGACTTGAGTTTTTAAGTCTTCAAGCGAAGTGGTGTTATTTATCACATAATCGAAATTCCACCCTGCCCAACTCCATTCACTTTTGTGTACTTCTGGGAAAACTACTGACATACTGTTGTGTTCTGGAACTTTATGTCCACATGTATTAATACTGCTAGCCGTAGTCCACCACATTGGTTTATCTTCTCGCCATACTACGGCAGTTGATCCACCTAGTCGTTTAATAACATCTAATTCATTAAAGAATCTACAGTCACTGATAACAACATTGTTGTCTGTCATTTCAATTTGGCGTTCACAGGCCGCAACCCAGATGTCTGGATGAAAATGTGTTCTCAGAACATCTGTACCAACTACTTGTAATGCTAGTCTTGGAGTGAAGTCTGGTATATCTAAACGTTTAGCCCACCAACTATCCACTGATTCTCTGAATACTCTGCTTTCAGGTGTGTTACCTTCTAATAGGATACGATCCCATCCAAATATATTAGCACATGCATCTTTTAATACGCCTGCGAAGCTGATACGTTGAAAGCCTTCTGAGATCAGAAAGCCTGCGGCAGTATCTTTGCCGTGACCTATTAGGCCACATATACCGATTACTTTTTTCATAATATTATTATATGCTCTTATTTGTGATTTGTCAATGTATACGTTTAGCCAATTACAAAACTTAAACCTGTTGAACCTTCACTATATAGTGTTAGCTCTTGTTCAAGTTTATCAATTTCACCCATTGCATCTGTACGAAGTTGATCTGCGTTCATTGTAGTTCCACCTTGTGGACCTGCAATCTGTGTAAACTTACCACGTGCTTCTGCTAACATTAGTCTAACGTGTGCAAATGCATAATCCTTGACCCAGGGTCCTGCATATGTATCAACAAGAATGTTCTGATCTGGACGATGGTTGTAGCAATGCAAAATACAAGTATCTGCTGCCTTTACCTTACGATGTATTAGAAGCTTGTGATCCTGTGGACGCCAAGTAAACATCATTTCAGCACCAAATAGTCTTCCCATTGTTTCTCTATACTGATGCATAAAATCAAACATTGCAAGACCACCACTACCTTGTGCATTTAGAAGGTATGTGTTCATAAATGCGGCCTGGAAAGGTTCAATATCATTTCCTGTACCACTACTTACTCCAGTAGTACGTCTAAATATATCTCTTACTTCAACAATTTCTACTGGAAGAGTATATTCATTTTGATCTTGTTGTAGGTTGAGAAATACAAAACTTTCCTCTACAGAATTCTCTGCTCGTTGGCGGTATTTTTGTAGGCTTTTGTTAACTGCCAGTTCATAATGTTCTGGGTCTAGTTCAACATCAACCATGCCACCACCGAGGCGTAGTTCCATTTCTTTAATTAGATCGCTTTTTGCACTCATGTTATTCTCCTTAACTGTATTTATTTAAATACAGCCAGAATAACAGTTTCATCATTAAACCTACCATTGAGCTTTGTTTCAGTTGTCTTAGTGGACTCAAACTCTTTAATAGTTCTAACTTTCGTTGTCTTCTTAAAGATGTTTAGTTGCTCTTGAGGTTTACGAAGTGTCTTTTGTAGACTTGTATCTTCGTTATACCTTAGTAGAGTTGTGCCTCTTGCTTGGAAGCCATCCTCATCTACACTAACATATATACCCAACTTACGGTTTTTAGTATTAAACACTACTGCACATACGGCGCCAATTAAACCACTTGGGCTTACACTAGCAATACCATAATCACTGTCAAGCTTCTTGTACTTCATCTTAGCAACCAATTGATCAGCTGACTTCTCTTTTACTTTACGAGGCTTTTTAGTTGCCTTCTGTGTAGTAATAATCATATCACAAGCATCAAGAATCTTCTTGTACATTTCCAATGCCGCCTTCTTCTGGGCAGTACTGTAATGTGCAAAACCTTCTTCTAGTTGTTCAACCATATCTAATTCATACTCACTTAACTTTTTACGTTGTGTAGCATTGGGCAAGTTCATAAGTTCTGTAAACTCAGCAAACTCTCCTTCATAGAGTGATCTAATAACACGAGCATGATTTGCTTTTGCTCCTACTTTTACCAATACTTTATGTGGTTCAAAGTTCTTAACAGTTGCAGGATCAGAATCAACAATAAAGTTTTCCACAAACTCTTCAATCTCTTCCGTCATACGAAGGCTTGCTTCTTTCATAACTTCTTGTATTGTAGGCTTATAGTACTTTATATTCTTTTCTCGTTGTATTCTATCAGCTTCAGCCTTTGCTTCTACTAAAGGAGCACCTTCTTGAATAGCAGTTGCAATGATTCTCTTTATATAATCACTGGCTGGTGCTAGTGTATCACCAGTGCCCGGTAATGCAGTCCAATAGTCTACATGCCCTTGATGTAAATCTGGCATTCCATCTAATAGCAACTTAGAATTAATGGCCGCATTGATTGGCACATGTGGAGCCGCCTTAACTGCTCTAATGTCTTCTTTACTATACTCTTCTTTCTTCATCCATGTGTGAAGAAAAGGGATT
>Ga0115001_10003937_pt1 | contig 10985 bp, 9 predicted proteins | sample ArcticOcean_MG_C_12_FD_89869 | JGI IMG/M metagenome (GOLD analysis project Ga0115001, IMG submission 89869) | Marine microbial communities from western Arctic Ocean - ArcticOcean_MG_CB8_130 | ecosystem: Environmental > Aquatic > Marine > Oceanic | place: Arctic Ocean: Canada Basin | collected... | reverse complement strand
ATTTTATTTATAACTCCTTTATCTACTAAAAAGTTTTGTCCATATTTTTTTTTAGCTTTGATCATTTATTTTTTAAGTTTAATTGCCATCTCGACTGCTTGATAGAGACTTTTTGGATCAATATCTTTGGTTCCTACAAGGCTGTATGCAGTTCCATGGTCCACTGAAGTTCTAACTATTGGTAAACCCAATGTTATATTTACACCCTGTCCAAATGATAGTGCCTTAAAGGCGGATAGCCCCTGATCATGAAACATTGCTAGAAAGCAATCTGTGCTTTTTATATTCTTAGGAACAAACGCGGTATCTGCCGGAACTGGCCCTATTAAATTAAAACCATGATTATTAAGAGATTCGATTACTGGGATAATTACTTTTATCTCTTCGTCACCAAAATTACCATTTTCACCAGCGTGTGGGTTAAGTCCAGTAATAATAATTTTTGGTTTTTTTATTTTAAAGCGTTTTTGAAGATCAAAATGAAGCGTTCTAATAACATTTGTTAGCTTAGCTTTTGTAATTAGACGTGGAACCTTTGAAAGTGCAACATGCGTCGTAACTAGAGCTACTTTTAATTCTTTGTTTGCGAGCAACATAACCTCTTTATTTGAAGTTTTACATAAATTAGATATATATTCAGTATGCCCTGTGAATTTAGATGTAGTTGTTGATAGTATTTCTTTGCTTATCGGAAGAGTGACGAGTGCATCATAATTTTTATTTATGCAATTATTCACCCCATAATCAATCATTTTAATTTGCGACAATGAATTTTCCTTAATCGGCTTTCCTGCAACAACTTTGGATTGATAAGGAACATTTATAAGGTGGATATCTCCATTACCTTTATGGAGGCCTAAATTTTTTGTAAAATTAATTTTCTTATTATGCATTTTTGCCCTAGCATTAAGAGCCTTCTTGTTTGCCATTATTGTAATCTTTGCCGAAACTTTTTTAAATGCTAAAAATACACACAAATCTAAGCCAATCCCAGCAGGCTCCCCACAATTTATAATGATACTTGGTAATTTTATACACATATGTTTATTTGTTTAGTAGGACTTCAATATGCACCTGAGCTTTAATTGATTCCAACCAGTCCTTATATTTAATTTGAGTTTTTCTCTGCAGTAACTGAACTTTTGCGGACAATTTATTCTGTTTATCAGTAATATCTTCATTCCTTTTTTCGGTAACGAACAGAAGTACCCAACCGATTTCTGTCGAAAAAGGCCCGCTTACTTTACCTAATTCTACGGACTCTACTGCACTTTTGTATTCTGGTAACATTACGCTTTTATCTACCCAGCCCAAACTTCCGCCCCTGGACGATGAGGGATCTTCAGAGAATTTAGATGCGGCATTAGAGAATTCAAGCCCTCCAATTATTTGATTTTTAATGTTCTCCAACTTTTTCTTAATATCATTTTCGTTATTTATTTCATTTACTTTTATAAGTATTTGGCTGATATGAAACTGTTCAGACATAATTTTATTTTTTTTACTACTATTTTTTGCTTCATCTAATCTTAAAATATGAATTCCATTTTCAGATATTAATGGCTCTGATATATCTCCAACATTCATTTTGGTAATTTCCTCTGAAAAAATCTCAGGTAATTCTTCTATTTTTTTCCAGCCTAGAACCCCACCTTTTAGAGCCATTGGCCCTTGTGAGTATTTAATAGCTACATTTGAGAATGAGTCAGTTTTTAGTTTATTCAGGAGTTCATTTAATTTCCCTCCCCCCACTTTATAATCACTACTTTTTTTTAGTAGAATATGAGAAATTTTAAATTCTGGCGGAGCAAGATTTTCTATTTTATTTAGCACATTTTCTATTTCAAAATCAGAAATATTAAGTTTGGATGTTATTTCCCTATCTTTTACTTGATTCAAAAGTAGCTCATAGGAAATACCTTCTTTAAACTCATTAAAATCTACCCCATCATCTTTAAACTTTATTCGCATCTCATCTAAAGTCATGTTATTTTTACTAGCTATATTTACGACAACACTTTCTAGGTATTCTCTTTCTACCTTAATGCCAATTAATTTTGCATATTGCATAATTAATTTTTTTTCAATTAGCATGCCTAGTACCTTTTTTACTAAAATATCTTGATTGGGTATTGGTTTTTTTGCTATCTCTAATTTTTTAATAATATTATTTATTTCTTTTTCTAATTCCTTTTGAGTTACGACTGATTTTTCAACAATTGCTACGACTCTATCAAGATTTTCATATTTTTCATTGGCTTTTAGATTAAGTAATGCTGTAGGTATAGTTGATGCAATACAAATTAATATTATAAGTATTTGCTTACTGATCAATTGAAATTATCTTGTCTGTATTTATCTGGGAGATCAGATGATGAGTATGATCCCGGCACATTTCTATTAATTACATCCGCTAGGCTTGCTTTGCTTGTTCCGAGCGAGCCTAAGCCACCTAGTTCTAACTGAAAGAATAGCGTGTAGTTTGGTTTTTCAGTAGTTGCTAATGACAGTCGGTGAAGTAGAATGCTAGACGACCAACATCCTGCGTCGTAGGTTAGGCCGCCTAGGGCTTCAACTACCCCTGATTTCTTTATGTCATAATTATACCTACCTACTGTTGAGTACCCTTTCCCAACAGGCCATTGTCCAGCTATATTTATTTGCTTAATGTCATTTTCACTTCCTGATGGACTTCTGATTAATCTGTAACTAGCATCAATTAATTTTCCTGGTTCTGGTGAGTAATTTGACGACACAGTTGCTCTATTTGTTGAGCTCGCATCAGGATTGTATTGTAATTCTGTATCTATTGTTAATGATGAATTCAATCTTACAAAGCCTAGCATGAATAAATCTGTTGAATCACTTCGGTATACTGAATTTGCAAATTGAACTTCATTTAAAACTTTTCTATCATTAATATAAAATCTTTGAGCTAGAGTTCCAGAGAGTCTTTCAGTCCCATTAACATCTATAAACCTAGTTGTTGCCGCTAGCGTAAATTGATTCGCATCAATTACCCTATCTCCACCAACAAATTGATTCTCAGTAAAGATACTATTCTGATTAAGGTCAAGTAGCCCCGTATCAAACATTGGAAGCATTGATTGGTCTCTGTATGGAGTATATGTATAAAAAGCTCTAGGCTCTAAAGTTTGCGTAAAGTTATTTTTTCCAAATTTGAACTTTCTATCAAGGAAGAATCCACTATCTAAAGACATTGTTGGGATTGAAAATTGTTTTGACGATGCATTCCCATTTTCTAGATCATAACTACTTAAGTTCATACTGAGCTTAGGAATAATATAGCCGTAGTTTTTTTCGAAAGGGGCGGCTATACTCGGTTTTGCTACAAATCGTGTACCTTTTGTATTGTCTGATCCTGTGTAGTCATTATTTCTCTCAAACTGAGTTAGTGATAGGGTTAAGTTAGTCTCATACTGATTAAACCCAAGACTATCTTCGTTAACTTTGGAATAACTAGCAGAAAAGCTTGGCAGTCTCTCGTAAGGAGAGCTAGTTGATAAATTCTGGAATTTTTGTGCAATTAAGTTAACGTTCCAATCCTCGTTAGCATAATTTAATTGAACCTCTTGAGGTAAGCTTACCTGGCTTGTTACCGATATAAGCGACTCAAGATCTGAGAAATAGTTATCATCAGAGACTTTCTCAATCCTAGCGCTTCCTGTAAGTCCTTCCGCTAGTTTGTGTTGATGGTTAATTTTTATTAAATAACGCCTGGTATCACTTGCGTAGTCATCACTATTTAATATTTCAGCTGAGCTAACTCCACTATAATTCTCATCTAGATAACGATACTCGCCTTGAAGCTGCAAACCACGCTTACTAAAATAGCGCGGGGTAACAGTAGCATCAGATGTGGGTGATAAATTGAAGTAATAGGGCGCTGAAGTTTCAAAACCACTTCTAGATGTAGTTCCTATACTTGGCGCAAGAAATCCTGATTTTCTTTCTTCGTTAAATGAGAAATTTACCAACGGGGAATACAAAACAGGAACTCCCTTAAATTCTAGTGTTGCATTGGTTGCATCAACAGTTTTTGACCTTTCATTAATTTCTATTTCAGAGGCGTTAATAAACCAATCGTTTTGTCCTGCATCACAGGTTGTTATTGATGCATTTTCTAATTTTTTCTTATCTACACCTTCTATAAACAATACTGATGCAGATCCCCTTATATTTTTATTGAAATCTGAACCAGAATTATTCAACCTGGTTATAAACGTTGCATTCGGGATTACGCCTGTATTCGAATCCATCGATAATTCCATCTCTGTCCCCGTAATTATTGAGGCATTAGATTCAAGCCTAACATTACCTTTAGCGACTAACTCGTCTGAAATTTGATCATATTCAATAATGTCTGCTTTAACTGTGTTATTACCTTTTTTTAGAATAGCGTTCCCTAAGGCCTTTATCTTTCTGTCTAGCTTGCTCTCTAGAGAGTCACCCTCAATTATAATTTCATTAGATTCTATTAGTTCGATGGCATTAGCTGAACCAATACCTGAAAAGAGACCAGACAATGTAGCCAAATACAAAAAAATGTATATGAATCGCAACAAAATATTAATTTAAACCTGATATAGTCATTTTAGTCATATTTATTAATTAAGTACTTTAAGCCTATTTAAAAAAAGTAATATATAAATCAGTAAGTTATGAATTATAACTCAAGTATTAAAAAAAATTGATAATTCTAGTAAAATAATGAGGATGGCGTGAATAGAGAAGAAGAAATTGAAATATGGGTTAATAGTTATTTGGGGGGAGATTTTCAGTTAAAGCCTGCCTCAGCTGACGCTAGTTTTAGGCGATACTTTAGAGTTATTAAAGATAATCAATCCTATATTTTAATGGATGCACCACCAAAAAAAGAAAGTATCCTGCCTTTTCTTGAGGCTGCAAATCGACTCATGGATGCTCAAGTGAATGTACCAAAAATATACGCATTTGATATTGAATTAGGCCTTATTTTAATGCATGACTTTGGTCCTTTGACTTATCTGGATGCTATTAATAAAGACAATGCTACCAAGCTATACGAGGAGGCAGCAAACACTCTTATTTGTATTCAAAAAAAGATAGATAACAAAAAAATGCAGTATTATGATGAAAATAAATTTTATAAGGAAATGAATTTATTTGTTGATTGGTATCTTATTAAATATAAAAATATCGCACTATCAAAGACAGAAATAAGCACTTTAGATCAATTTTTTAAATTGATTGCTAAAAGGGTTAGCTTACAGCCTCAAGTTTTTGTCCATAGAGACTTCCACTCAAGAAATTTGATGTTTTTAACCGATACAAAACTAAACCCAGGAATTTTAGATTTTCAGGATGCCTTGATTGGCCCAATTACTTATGACCTAGTCTCTTTGCTGAAGGACGCTTACGTTGAATGGGATGAGGAGTTTGTAATTGATCAGTCTGTTCGTTATTGGCAGAAAGCCAAAAAAGAAAATTTGCCAATTCAAAATGATTTCTCTGAATTTTATGAGGATTTCGAGTTGATGGGCGTTCAAAGGCATCTAAAAATTCTTGGAATATTTTCAAGGCTATCTATTCGTGATAAAAAAAAACAATATCTTGATGATATTCCATTAGTAGAAAAATATTTGTGGAATACTATAGCTAGATATAAGGAATTATTTCCTTTGAGAAATATATTGAATAGAGTGATCGTAAAATGAATAGATCAGTGATGATATTGGCTGCAGGTAGAGGTGAAAGAATGGGTACTTTAACTGAGGAGACACCTAAGCCATTATTAATCTTTAAAGGGAAGCCGTTAATTGTCTGGCATATTGAGAAATTAGCTGCCGCAGGCTTTAAAGATATTGTAATTAATGTTGCCTATCTAGCAGAAAAAATTAAGGACTATCTCGGTAATGGATCCCAATGGGACGTACGAATTTTTTTTTCAGACGAAAATCCAGTTTTAGAAACTGCGGGCGGGATTAAAAAAGCATTGCCCTTACTTAAATCAGACCCATTTTTAGTTATAAACAGTGATATCTATTCAGATATTAATTATGCTGAGTTATATGAATTAAATTTACCAAAAAGTATTGAGGGACTACTATTTTTTGTCAAAAATCCTCTGCATAATCCTGCTGGAGATTTTTTATTAGGTGATGATGGGGTTGTTATGAATAATGGGATTATAAAAAGAACATTCTCTGGTGTGGCGCTTTATAGGCCTAATTTTTTTTATGATTTACCTATTAATGAATTTATTAAATTATCGGATGTTCTGAAGGGGAAGGTCGAAAAAAAATTAATAAAAGGAAAGTTATTCAATGGTTTATGGATTGATATTGGAACCCCTGAGAGATTAATAGGTCAAGATAAACTATAATATTTTTATTTTAAATATAAAGAATAATAAATTGGAATCAAAATACAGCGAATTTTATAAAAGAAGAAGCCTTCTTCAATCAAAGATTGGAGATGGTATAGCTATAATATTTAATGCTGAAAAGGTTTCACGAAACCGTGATTGTCACTTTAAGTTCAGGTCTGACAGTTACTTTCATTACCTATCAGGCTTTCCGGAATCAGATTCAGTGTTATTTGTTGTAGGAGGAAATAATCCTTTTTCTATCCTATTTTGCCAACAAAAAGAGAAGAAAAAAGAGATTTGGGATGGATTTATTTATGGTCCAATGGAGGCTAAAGAAATATTTCTTATTGATGAAGCGCATCCACTTGAAGAGATAGATGAGATAGCCGTCAAATTAATCGCAAATAAGAAAAAGATTTTTACTTCATCAGCTAACACCTCAAAACAACAGGGATCAATTAATCAATGGATTGATTATAATAAACAACAAAAAAGATCAGGTATCCGAACTCCTGAGATGGTTGTTGATCTAGCAAGTATCTTAGATCCCATGAGAGTAGTTAAGAGTCCCAATGAAATAGAATTAATGCAGAAATCTGCCAATATTGCTTCAGAGGCTCATATTCAGGGGATGAGAAGTGCTCTTCCTGGAAAATATGAGTATCAAGTTGAAGGGGAAATTCTCAATCATTTTATCCAAAATGGAGCAGGTGAACCTGCTTATCAATCAATTGTTGCAGGGGGTAAAAATGCTTGCACACTTCATTATATTGCTAATAATCAAAAGATGGTAAGTGGTGATTTATTACTAGTTGACGCTGGATGTGAATATGAGCTGTATGCTTCAGATATAACTAGAACATACCCAATAAATGGAAAATTTACTTCAGCACAAAAAAATGTATATGAAATAGTTTTAATAGCCCAAAAAAAAGCGATTGAAGAAGCGAGGAGTGGAAATGAATTTAATAGTCCCCATAGAGCAGCATTAGGTGTAATTATTGATGGATTAATTGACTTAAAATTATGCGCTGGAAGCCGAAACGAAATCGAAGAGAAGGGACTGTATAAAGATTTTTTTATGCATCGTACGAGCCATTGGTTAGGCCTAGATGTTCATGATGCAGGTGACTATGTGGACAGTGATGGTAAATCAATTAAATTAACAGATGGGAATGTATTAACCATTGAGCCTGGGTGCTACATTAAGCCAAACCCGAAAATTCCAAAAGAATTCTGGGATATAGGGGTTCGAATAGAAGATGATATTCTTATTAAAAAAAATAATCCTGTAGTCCTAACAGAAAAAGCCCCAAAAGAAATATCTGATCTGGAGTTGCTTGTTGGCAACAAAAATGACTAAGAAAATAGTAATTATTGGCGCTGGTCCAACTGGTTTAATTTTTTCCCTTCTTAGCTCCGCATCGAATCATTCTATTTCATTGGTCGAGGGTCTCGCCGCATTCGAAAGAAAAAATGATAAACGTGCATTGGCGTTATCAGCTAGCAGTCGGTATATCCTTGAAAAGATTGGTGTATGGAAAGATATAGAAGAAAAAATTATTCCAATTAAATCCATACATACATCCCAAAAAGGTACATTTGGACGCTCTAAATTGAATGCTGATGAATTTAGTGTGGAGGCATTAGGTTACATCGTTGCTTATGGGGACCTTATAGTAGCCTTAGAAAGGAAAATAAGAACACATAAAAAAATAGCTCTACATTACGAGACTAAAGTAAAAAAAATTGATGAAATAACGGACCATAATCAAAAAATTATTTGCCATAAAAATGATAAATTATTGACTCTTGATTGTAATCTTCTCGTATTGGCTGATGGAGGACATTCCCGTATAGATGGATTAAGTCTTGCAAGAGAGGAAAAGTTAATCGATCATTTAGCAATAGTTACTAAGGTGCATTCTGATAGACCTCATAAAAATACTGCATTTGAAAGATTTACTTCCAACGGACCAATTGCACTTTTACCAAATCATCAAGGGGCATATTCTTTAGTCTGGACTGGCCCAATAGACAGAATAAATGATTTGATAGCGTTGGATCAAAAGTGCTTCTTAAAAGCTCTACAGGAAGAATTTGGCGAAAGGGCAGGGCGCTTTAAGAGTTGCGAACAAAGAATTAGTTTTGCTTTAGTTCAATCGTCTATCGTTACAGTACATAATAAGAATGTTGTGGCTATTGGGAATGCAGCTCAAATAATGCATCCTGTTGCGGGCCAAGGTTTGAATACAGGACTAAGAGATACTCTGGCTCTATCAGAACTAATTATCAATGATGAAGAAATACAATCTTCAGATGGATTGATAAAAAACTACATAAAATTAAGGAAAGTAGAAACAGAGAGCATGCTAAAGATAACAGAAAACTTAACTACTCTATTTACAAATGATTTTATTGGAATTAATAGATTAAGGGGCCTAGCTCTAACAATATTAGACTGCACTCCAATTTTAAAGAAAAAATTTGTTCAGAAAATGAGTTATGGAAAATAAAAATATGGAGCCTATTATCGTTATGGGTAGTGGGGTAGTTGCCGGACTTACATCTAAAATGCTTCTTAATAAAGGATTTGAAGTCATTCGTGTGATCAATAAGATGACTAAACCACTCAATAAAATTTTTGCAATCTCTCCATCATCAATGGCTTGGTTTAAAAGTACTGGGCTCTCAAACTCGTTGATTAGTTCTGGCTACCCAATAAAAAAAATTGATATCTATTATGAGAGTGAACATAAAATATTAAGATTTGACTCAGATGAATATTATCGGAGCGCGTTAGCTTTTATGGTTAAGGAAAAAGATTTATCAGAGGCGGTAAATTTATCACTTAATGAGTTGAATATAAAATTTCTATATCAAGATGAAATAAAATTAGAGAACCATGATAATTATATAAAAATTACTAACAACGAGGAAAATATTTATTCAAGGATTTGTATTTGGTGTGACAGCTCGAATCTCGAAGACGTTTACCAGGTTAAAATAAAGAGACATAAAAAAGATTTTTGCCAGCAAGCGATTACATTTAATTTTATTAGAAATGAGAATAAACTGAAACACGCAAAACAATACTTCTTTAATGATAGTATTTTAGCTCTACTACCAATATCTGAAAATGAAATATCTGTAGTATGGTCATGTGACCATAAGCTTTCTGAAAAGTTAAGAGCATTTGATAATAAAAGCTTTATTGCTGAATTTACAAAAAGAATAAATTTTGATAGACGATTAATATCAAATATTACTGTAAGAAATTATTTTCCAATTAAACAGGTTCTAGCGGATAATTTATTTAATAAAAGAATTTTACTTGTAGGTGATGCAGCACACACCATTCATCCTATGGCAGGACAGGGTTTAAACTTAGGAATAAGAGATATAAAATCTTTAGAGGAATTAATTGACACAAGCAAGTATAGGGATATAGGACTTAAAGGATTTTTGAGAAAATATGAGCGCTCTAGACGTCTTGATATTGAGCAATTTTCAAAATTAACGGTATCATTACAATGGTTATTATCCTCGCCTAATGCCATAATTCAAGAAATAATCCGGGAAAGCCTTAAATTAATCGCCAACGATAATGCTATTAAAAATTTTTTTATAAAAAAGGCAACAACATGAAAATCATACTTACTATTTTATTATTTACTTTTTCATTGACAGTATTTTCAAATGAAAAAAAATTACAGGAAAAAATTAACCAAAGCTATCCTAATTTGGTAATTAAAAGTATACAAAAGACAGACTTTAATGATCTTTACGAGGTTCTTATTTCAGATCAAATTATTTATACAAATAAAGATTTTTCTTTTTTGATTGTTGAGGGAAGGGTGGTTGACCCTGAAACTAAAATTGATATTACTAGCGATAGACTTGAAGAGTTAACTAGAATTAATTTTTCAAAGCTTCCATTTGATAAAGCTATTAAGGTGGTTAGGGGCAATGGCGAAAGAAAAGTCGCTGTTTTCTCTGATGTTGATTGCCCATTCTGTAAGAAATTAGAAAAAGAAGGGCTTTTGGAATTAGATAATATTACAATCTACACGTTCTTATTTCCTCTGGCGATTCACCCTAAGGCTGAGATGAGATCAAAAAAAATTTGGTGCGCAGAAGACCAAGAAAAAGCCTGGAATGATTATATGTTAAAAAATATAATGGCAAATAATAAAGGTGATTGCAAAACTCCAATTGAAGATATTTTGGTTCTTGGCAGAGATCTAGGAATCAGATCAACACCTACAATTATATTTTTATCGGGAAAGAAAATTCCAGGCGCAATTCCCTTGAAAGAAATTGAAAAGCATATATAGATTAGACTTTTAAAAATTTAAATTACTTGACATATTATATGAATACGAGTAAAAAACTGAACAAGGCGTTTGTTTTCTGAATATTAATATTTTGCGTTCCTTAATTTATTTAAGTTTCACATTCTTGCAGGATTCGATCTTTAGGGTGCCTCCCAAATTTGTAAAGGATCTATCGTAATGGCTACAGGAACAGTTAAATGGTTTAATGATTCAAAAGGTTTTGGTTTTATCACTCCCGATGATGGTGGTGATGATTTATTTGCTCACTTTTCAGCTAT
>Ga0115001_10003930_pt1 | contig 10996 bp, 1 predicted proteins | sample ArcticOcean_MG_C_12_FD_89869 | JGI IMG/M metagenome (GOLD analysis project Ga0115001, IMG submission 89869) | Marine microbial communities from western Arctic Ocean - ArcticOcean_MG_CB8_130 | ecosystem: Environmental > Aquatic > Marine > Oceanic | place: Arctic Ocean: Canada Basin | collected... | reverse complement strand
GCTTCTTCTTCTGTGCCGTTGCCCTACCTTCCACGATCGATGCCCAGCTGGCCACGACCGGGTGAGGAGGTGACCTCGAGGTATCCTGTGCCTTCTCGCGCTCGCAAGAGGTCCGGCTCTGGGACGGGAGAGCCTCCAGGGTGCTGATGTTGTCCTTGGCCTTCTTTGGTGCGGGGCCCCTCTTCTTGGTGGCGACTCCCTGACTTGCCCTTGGCTCGCGAGGGCTAGACTCGGGGAGAGGGACTTCCGACAGCTTCTCTTGTCTGGCTCCTGGCTCGCGAGGGCGAGGCTTGGGGAGGGCTCCTGGCTCGCGAGGCTTGGGGAGATGGACTTCCGCCAACTTCTCCTTGCTGTGCTCTTGTTTCGAAAGGAGAGGGAGCTGGGCTTTCGACGGCTTCTTCTTCTGTGCCGTTGCCCTACCTTCCACGATCGATGCCCAGCTGGCCACGACCGGGTGGGGAGGTGACCTCGAGGTGTCCTGTGCCTTCTCGCGCTCTCCCTTCTGGGCGATCCATTCGGCTTTCCACCCCTCCCATCCGTATTCCCGCTGTTGGCGTTGGAGGCAGTAGAGGGCGAATCTCACTCGCCTGGACGCCTTCTGGAACGCTCCGGCTTCTGATGCTTTCCTCCATTGTGTTCGGTCGCTTTGTGCTCCCTCGACTCCGTACTTGGGGACTTCTCCCCCTTCGCCGGCTTCCACTCCGTGGAGCCACTGTAGCCAAGCGCTGGACCCTCGCCCCCAGAAGGGGTCGTGGATGACCTTGATTCGATAGTCCTTCTTGGCCTCCTTCATGATGCTCTGGTCCCCTTGTCCTCCTTCCTCGGGGCTTTCTACCGCCTTTGTTTCTGCTTCGGTGCGACCCTCCCTGGTGCTCTTTGGTTTCTCCCTCCAGTTCTGCGCACCCACGATCCTCTTTCTTGAGGGCGCGGCTCCCTTTCGTGCGGCGTCGGGGAGAAAGCGATCCTCTACCCAGACTTTCCGTTGCGGGACAGCCGGCCCTCCTCGCAGCGCGCGACCTTGGACTGCTGCTTGCCCGCTCGGTGGAATTTTACCAAACGGGGCGGGTCGCGAGCCACGCGCAGGCGCTAACGGCTCCACAGGGCCGTTATTGCCGCGAGCAGCTCCAGCCGCACTACCATGCTCACCCCCCCCCGGGTCGCCTACGTTCACTACCTCTTCCGCTGTCTGCTCGATCGGGTCCACTGCGATCGGGTCCTTCGTCAGGACCTCCTCGGCTTTATGGGCCTGCACGACAGGGAAGGGGTTAGGTACTAGTAACTGGCTCCCCTGGTTGGTTTGAGACACGGCAGCCTCACCTGCTCCTGCCTCGTCTTGGTACACCCACTGCACCATGCTGTCGACGTTCCCGGCGAACTGCTCGCTGCAGGCTTGCACAGCCTGTATCATTGCGGGGCTCTGGGCTCCCCTGAAGTCGCCCTGGCACTGCACCAGCGCGATGACCATCTCTTTCTGCTGGCTCACCTGCCACGGTGCCCTGGGCTTCTTGGCTGCTGGGCAGTTAAACTTCGGGTGGCCCATCTGGAGGCAGCTCCAGCATTCCATCTCCGGCCAGGTTTTCCCGTCCTTCCCTGGAACCAACCCGCCCCGAGGCTGCTGTGGCGCTGCCCCCTTGGCCTTTGTCTCCACCACGGCGAGCCTCGCGCCCAGGTCCGTGACTTGCTGCCGGATCATCGAGAGTGAGCTCAAGACCTGCTGGTGCTGTCCGCCCCCGAGGGTCGTCTCGCTCTGCGCAGCCTCCGCGACCTGCTGATCCAGCTTGGCGAGTGCTGCGACGACGTCCCTCGCGCCTTGCTCCAGCCCTGCTTCGTAGGTCTGCACGGCGGCCACCGTGGTCGGTCGGAGGACCTTCTTGGTGCTCGCGAGGGCTGTCGCAACCGGCTGCTTCCTCGTGTCGGCCCGCGACTGGCTGATCATCATCCGCTCCTCGTCCACGATGAATTTCTTGAACGCCTTCCAGTCCCCCACTTTGGTGGTGGAATCCTCAGGGTTGATCTCTCGACGCGTTATTGCCTTCATGGCTATCCCGCGCAAGCTCGGAAGCAGGTCTTGGGGGTGAAGACCGGGGCCCGTGGCCAACGGATCCGCGTTGAGCCCCTGCGCTACCTTCTTCATCCACCTCACGGTGTCAAGCTGCGGCTTTCCTCCAGCACACCTGTCAGCCGTTGCCTCCACATCAGCCAGATGGACGCGCAGGTCTCCGAGTCCTTGTGTCATGGTCTCCAGCTCCTCTTCGGCACTGGCCTCGTCTCCGGCCTCCCTCTTGAGTTCGGTGATGGCCTGGAGGAGCATCTCCGGTGTGCAATCTTTCCATTCGACGACTGCTGCACCGTTAAGCCACAAGCCACCTGCGGGCACCCCGCCAGTAACCCACTCCTCGACCGTCGTCATATCCGGGTCACCATACTGCACGGTCCGCAGGATGTACTGCTTCACCGTCTCCGCCCCCTTGTCGCTGTGGTCGAGCAGAGCCAGGTGAAACCTGACGTGCCGGCTGTTCTCGTCCCGAATTCTGGTCAACTCGCCGCCGCTCGACCGGCCGCGCGGGTACACTTCGTACGTCGGAGGGACGCCGAGTGGGGCGAACATCATGGCGGCCGGTGCCGGTGCTGCGTCGGCCATCGCGCTGGTCCTCGCTCCCCTGTACTGCGTCAAGCGGGCAGCTCGGTCGCGGTCTTGCGAGGTCGTCTCCGGGCGCAACTCCGCCAGGCTCGCGCGGATCACCGCCCGTGGTGTGTCGAAGCCCCCTTCTGGTGCCTCTGCTCGATTTTCGTCCTCGCTGCTTACGCTACGAGGGCTGGGGATCGTTGCTCGTCCACTATGTTTGAGAAACTGCCTGGTTTCCTTCTTCTAGGAAAACAAGCTTCTCGGGTGGGCAGTGAGAGGCTGCCGGCAAGAAATAACTCAAGCTTAACTGAACGGTCAACGACGACGAGCGACGACTCGCTCGCGTCGCCCGACTGCGCGCGCACGCGCATGTCGCCCCACCTACCCACCCGCCTCCTTTTTGTTTGGTTTGGCTCTTGGTGGGCCTGCCTGCTTCATTTCTTCTCTCCGCCCGAGCTCTCACTTTCCTTTAAGCTCCAACATCCTCGGCGCCACTCTTCCGACACTCTACAGATCCTTAATATCCACAGCAATATAGGTTAGACCCCTCTCCCTCACTGTCGGTTCTAACGATCGATACCCTGCACACAGATCAATTACCACGTCTGCCGGCTGATCCCCTTGATTCCGGTTGGCCTCATCCAGAATCTCGTCTAGTAGTCTCCTCGGCATGGCGTTCCGCAGTGCCTTCGCACCGGGTCCACGCGGCGCCCTCGAAGGTTGCTTGCCAATAGCCATGAAGTGCCTCCAGTTCCCCTCCACTGTGGGTCCGCCTTGACCGCAGTCTTTGTGGCACCTCCCGTCTCCGGAGCCCCCTTTGGGATCCCACCAGGTCATGCTTGTCCACAGGTCTGTGGTCTTCCTGAGCGGGTGCCCGAAGGCGCACAAGTGCACCGTCTTCCTCGCACACTCCACTGTGCTAGGCCACTTCTCTTCTGCCATGTATGGTCTTCTCCTCAACGAGCCCATTGGATTCTCAAACACGAACTCATATTCCAGACCTCTCTGCCTGTCGGCTGCTACCATCTGTTGTAGCCGAGGCAGGAATTCGTCATGCTCCCTCGCCTTTTGGGCCTTGGCGTCGTCGGGATCCGCAGACCTGGGTGGTCGTTCCGGGTCTGAGTGGTCCCTGTAGTTGTTGGTGGGATGGTTACCCGAGTCCGCGGGAGAGAAGGTCTCGCACGGGGTTGAGGCCCATACTAACAGCACCCTTTCTGGGGCGACTCCCGCTACCTCACAGGCCCTCTGTATCACCGTGGTGGGGTCTCCTGCTAGTAGGTTCATGGGCGCCACCGACGTTCTCCCTCCTTCCGCTTCCATCACTAGCGAGATTCGCTCCCCTTCTCCCTTCAGGAACCCTTGAATCTTTTCCGCACACTTCAAGTTCCCTTCAGGTTCCCAGGTCGACTCCTTTGTATCGAACCCGTTGTCCTCGTGTGGTTCCCACACCACCTTGAACTCCAACCCTTCCGGCGATTCGCGCACTCCAATCACTTCGGCTACCGGGTACCTTCTTGACTCCTTGTTCCCTTGCACCGGGATCGCAGACCATTGTACCCCTGGCAACTGTGCATGGAAGGCCTTGATGAAATTGACGTGCACCGGCACCCAGTTTCCTCCACCTCCTATTCGCTCGACTTGGTACACCGCGCTGTTTGCCCCTGGCGACTGTCTCACCCTATAAGGCCCCGCCCAATGCTCCTTCAACTTCATCGGCAGCCTTCTTTCCCCCGTTCGAGCTTGTGGCAGCTGTACCGCCACCAAGTCTCCTTCTTGAAACCTCCTTAGCCGTCTCCTTTGGTTCGCCGCAGCTTCTTCCATCTCCTCACGGTGTCTTGTTTGTGCCTCTTGAACCCACCTCTGGGCCCCTTCGGCTCGTTTCGTCTCTCCTCCCCCCGTTCCTTCTGGGTCGAAAGACATGTTGATTCTCCGCCCGGTGTGGGCTTCGGCTGGGGAGATTGCATAGCGGGAAATCCTCGACATTAGCGCCTTCGAGGGGGCAGCGTTGTGGGCTAGTTGGGCCCATGGAACCATCTTGTCCCATTCCTGATCCTGATCTTGCAGGAGATGGGCCAACAGCTGCGTGAAGGAATGATTCAACTTCTCCACCATCCCGTGTCCTTGGTGATAGTTCGGGGTCGACAGCCTGTGGCTTATCTCCAGCTCCTTGCACATCTCCCCGAACGCCCCTTTGAACTCAGGTCCCCCATCATTCGCGACCACTGTGGGTATGCCCCATCTCTTCACCACTGCTTCCATAAAAGCCCTCGCCATGGTCTTGGAGGTGAAATCCTTGACCGGAACTACCTCTACGTATCGTGAGAATACGTCTATGGCCACCAGACATCCTATATAGCCGTCCACGGATTTCACAAAGTGTAAACCATCCACCATCCAGGTATGACCCGCTGCTGGTGCAGATGCATGCCCTAGCACTGGGGCTTGGGCTTTGGAGACCCCGTGCAGTTGACATACAGGGCATCTCTTGATCACCCTTTCTATATCTGCCCTCATCCCTGGCCAGTAGTACCTCTCTCGGAGCTTATGCCAGGATTTTGCGACCTTTGAGTGGCCCCCATCCCTCCCCGCATGTACGGCCCATATGACCCTCTCCCTCAACTCTTCCGGTACTACTAGTTGTCGAATTGGTGGAAGTCGTCCTTCCTCATCCCTGAAGCACCATCTCCATAGTAGCCCTTCCTCCCCTTCGTCATACATGCTTTCATAACGCCGTGCCCAGTCTTCCCGCTCCGGTTCCACCTCTTGACCCCGTAGTTGAGCGAGCATGGCTCGGGTCGATGGGCTCCCCGCCTGAGCTTTCTGGAACTCCTCTCTTGTGGGGATCGATGCAAGTCGATTCCTCTCCTGCTCTCCTTCATCCGAGTCCCCTTCACTTCTGGTGAGGCGTGGCCCCTTCAAGTTCGAGTCGGTGCTCCCGATGTGTGGCCTCTGAATTACCTGGCCTTCCTTGGCATAGTCCCACAACGGGACTTCTCCTTCGTATAAGACCTTGTACGTTCCTTTCAGCACCTCCAGCACCTTGGCTGCGTAACACCCTTCTCCCCCGGTCTCGGATGGAGCCACGACCCACACCTCATCGCCTTTCTCGGCCCTTGTGGTCGTCGGCCGGTCCTTCTCGGCTCTTTTTCTTTCTTCACTCTCCGAGGGTTTGCTCCCGGGTTGTTCCGTTTGCACCTGGTCGTCCTCTCCTGCTGTTGCCTCCTTCGCGTCTGCCAGTGTGACGCTCTGAGGGTTTCGCTCCTCCTTGTGGTCCGACCCTTTCATCTCCACCATGATGATGTAGATGGCGTCGGCGAGAGCCTCCTCCGCCTTGTGAGGATCGTTCGTCTCGACTCCGGCTTCTACTTGCTTGAGTAGTTCTCCGACCTGCCGGTTGAGCCTTCGTTGATCCCTTTCGGAGCCTTCCGACAGAAGAGGGTCGCGAGCTTCTTGCCGCTTGCTTAGATGACTATGGAGCCATGTAGCGACCTCCGATCCCTCTCTGGCCTCCGACTCTTCTTCGGGTGGGCTCACCTCCCGAGTCCCCTCTTCTCCCGCATTCTGGGTCTTATCTGAGTGCCCTTGTTGGAATATGCTAGGGTCGCTCTCTTCGGCAGCCGTCAGCTTCTTTCGTATCAATGTCGTCCATGCACACCCTAGCCTCTCCGCTAGCCATGGGCCTTCCTCCATCCAAGCTCGGGCTAGCCTCTCTGGGTCTCCCCGCTTCCCCGCTTCCTTTAGTCTCTCCAGGCTTGCACCCATCTCTCCCTCTTCCTCGGTGCTTAAGGCTGCACATATGGTGTCGAGGCGCTCTTGGGTGATGGAGGGGTCGGGGTCAGCTTCCTTGGACAGTTGCCACACTCTCGCCCTCCTGTAGTGGTCAGCCTGCCTCTTCGCCACCAACTCCCCCACCGAGTTGACCCCCTCGGCTTCCTTTACTTGCTCTGGCAGTGTGGCTCCTTTTATGCGGGCTGATAGCACCGCGGCGAGGGTCTCGGTGGAGAACACTTCGGTCTCGAGATCGGCTGTCGAATTCTGGACCATGTTCGCCCACGGGAAGGCGGCCTCGTGTCTTCGGGCTTCTCTCTCCGGACCCTCCTCGGTTGCGTGGACCTGCTCCCATGAAGTAGGGATTCGAGATATGCTGTCGGGGAGATGCATGAGGGCGCCAGGTCGATAGCACACGGTGATGTCGTACTCTTGGAGGTCCAGACTGTAGCGGGCCTGGCGGGCACTCCCTAGTTCGGCCTTTGACATGAGGCCCTTTAGTGCTACGTGGTCCGTGATGGCTATGATGCTGTTCCCGTGTATATAATGGCGGAATTGTCGCACTGCAGTGACCATGGCGAGTCCCTCCAAGTCGGTGATGGCGTAGTTGCACTCGGGGCCCTGAAGAGCCCGGCTGAAGAAAGCTATGGGCATTTCCTTGCCATTCTCGTCTAGCTGTACCAGCACGCACCCGATCGCCTCTATGGATGCGTCCGACAGTATTATGAACGGTTTCTCGAAGTCCGGGGCCCTCAGCACTGGGGCGTTCACCAGGGCTGTTTTCAACGCCTCGAAAGCCCTTTGATATTTCGGGTCGGTGTACCACTGTGCTACGATCGGGGTATGCTTATTCTGGAACATGGCAGCCAATTGCCTAAGGGGTTTTCCTATCGAACTGTAGTCCGGTATGAACCTCCTATAGTACCCTGCAGCTCCGAGGAAGCTCTTGAGCTCCCCTGCCGTCCTCGGTGCCGTCATCGTCTTCACGGCTGCCGTTTTCCCTTCATCTGGTAGGACCCCTTCCCCTGCCACGATGAGATGCCCGAGTAAGGGAAGCCTCTTGGTTCCCCACTTACATTTGGTGCTTTTGAGGGAGATGTTGGCATTGACCAGCCTCTCGAAGACTAACCCGAGGTCGTCGAGGTGCTGTTCGAAGTCCTCCGAGAAGACTGAGCCGTCATCCAGATAAGCGATGACTATCCTCCAATGCAACCCCCGCAGCACATTTTGCATGGCCCTTTGGAAGGTTGAACTCGAAGCTGCGAGTCCCATAGCCATCACGTTCCATTCGAGGAGCCCATGGGTCCATGTGGCGAATGCAGTCTTGTGCTTGTCCTCTTCCCTCAAGGGTACGCCGTGGAAGCCCGCCGCGAGGTCGAAGGTACTGGTCCAGCCGATGCGCTTTGCTGTCTCTTCCCAGGCCTTCGCTACTCCCTCCGTTTTCGTCTGCTCTATCGAGGGCAACCTCCTTCGCACTCCGGCTGGGACCTCTTGTGGGTCGGCTGGTGACATCCTCCTGTAGCATCCATTGACGGCATCACACACATCGTCGCATCTTGGCAGCGGGTGTGCATCGGTATGCGTGAACTTGTTTAACTCCCGATAGTCGATTGCGTATCGGAGCCCTCCGTCCTTCTTTGGCACTAGTACTGTTCCGGCTGCCCATGGTGACGTGGAGGGTCGCACTAGTCCGTTGTCGATGAGTTGTTGTGTCTCTTTGTCTTGTGCTGCCCTCTCCACTGGGGATAGCCTCCTCAACCTCGCCTTGAATGGCTTGACCCAGACTCCTGGCTTGAACGGGATGGTGTGCTCTACCCCTCGTATGGGTTTGGGAGCCTTCGGGTTGAGTGCTATGATCTCCCGGTGGGCGAACAGTAGGCACGTCATGTCTTCTTCTTGTTCCTTCGATAACTCTTCCCCAAAGGTGAGGTTCTCCTTCCAACGGCCTTTCCATTCTTCCAGTTGGTCTGCTTGATGCTCTCGCACTTGGTTGATGATGGCTCTGGCCTTTAGGCCTTTCCTCCAGTCGTCTTCCTTGTAGTGGTAGTCGGCTAGTTCAAACTTCAGGAAGGATTCGTCGGTTTGCGAGCTTGCCGCTTGTACCAGGCTTGCCACGGTGGCTGTGGCCTTGGGTCCTGCTTCCTCCAAAATTGAAATTGGTGGGTCTTCTACGAGGTTCGGCCCCTTGGCCAGGTTTGTTGGGCTGTCTGAGACCCAAGCCACTCGCTGGCCTCGTCTGATCACTACCGTCTCGCTGAAGGTGTTCTGCACCATGACCGCGGCGACCATGCCTCCCACGCTGTCTTCCCATGCCGGCTTGGCGACGGAGGAGCTGATCACCGGGTGCTGCTTGAACCTAGCATCCGTGTCTGGGTGCGGGTTCCACTTGTTGCCGGTGCTCCAGTGTGTCCAGGTTTCGGCGGCCATCCGATGGTTCGCTTCGGCCTCTGCTTTGTCGTATGAGGCGTCGTCTGCCCACCTGGCTGGCTCCAACTGGACCGTCTCCCACTCCGACCAGTTCCCGTCGAGCTTCAGGTCTGTGTGTACTGCCATGGCCGGGCCTGGTTCTGTGGCTGGGGGTAGCACAATCGTCGCTGTCGCTGTGGCCCACTGCCCTCGTCGTGGGGCCGTGTCGGAGGCACTGGTGGTCACGGTGGTGGTTGCTATGTCCTCCTCCTCCTCGTCACTTTCGTCGTAGTCGGAGTCTGCTGTCACCAGCGAAGCTATCTCACTCCATTCCGCTTCCGTCATCTCCGCCTTCTTCAGGTCGATCATTGATGCCACGTGCCCTCCATCGTCTGGCTCGCCTGTCTCGAGGTGGGCTGCTGGCTGTCCTCCCAGCATCATTTGGTTGGTGTTGACGTTGATGACTGCGTCGTATTTCTTGAGGAAGTTCATCCCTAACAAGAAGGGCACTGGGGCTTGCACCACTTGTGCCTCCAACTCGTAGACCCGATCGTGCCCCTCGAACTGCACATGCAAGGTGATGGTGCCTTCCGTGGCCCCGAGCGGCTCCCCATTGGCAGTCTGGAGCCTCCTGGCCGTCGCTGCATCTATCTGGCACACTGTGCGGGCTCTTGGGATCTCGCTCGCACCTATGCACGAAGTGCATGCTCCTGTGTCGACCAGGGCCACTTTGAAGTCATCGCCCTCCTCTATGATGCGCAGCCTTGTGGTAGCCGCTGTCGACTTGAGCTTCTCCAGGTGCCGTCTCCCCTTCTTCTTAGCGGCGCGCCGCTGGTTGTATCGAGCATCTTCGGCTGCTGTCACCTGCTCCCACTCTTCTCCGACCCTCGCCTGAACGTAAGCTGCCGAGGCCTCTTCCCATTGCCTGTCCCAACTATTTGGTCGCGACGTCCTCTCCACCTTCCTGGTTTCTGGCTCACTCCTCGCCATTGCAGCGCAGTTCCCTACCATGGTCAGTCCTGCCACCCCGGCTTCCAGTAGGTGTCCTCCTTCCATCCCCATGCTGTGTTGCGCGATGGTGCCGACACAGATTGCACCCCACATAGCGACCCATGGGAGTTGGCTGCCCTTCACCACCCGTGGTTTGTACACCTTCCTCCTCGCACCGCTGGGCCGATTCAGCTGGTCATGTGCCGCCTCCATTTTGTGGTAAGTCCTCCCTTGGCCGGCCTCACGTCCATCGGCAAACCGCATCCTGCTCCATTTCCCGTATGCGCTCGGTGCCCCATGCCTGGCCCACCACCTTGCCTCGTCATCTCGTTCTCGCTGTGCCGTTTCCACCTCCTCGCGCCACTCGTTGACCTCTCTCAGGGCCTTTCGGGCGGCTCGTCGCAGCCTCTTGTTCTCGGGTTGGGTGTTCGGTCGCGTTTCGTGGAACTCTGCCTGTCTCTCCTCTTCCTGGGGTGACCCCATCGCATCCGCCTTACCCATCATGCCGGATATCCAAGCCTGGTAGCCTCTGTCCTCACTCTTCTCTTTGGCAGGTGCCGTCGTGGTTTCACCACCCTCTCCTGTGGAGCCCATGTCGTCGGGCCATCCTTCCGGCGGGGCCTCGCACTCCTTCCACTCTTCCTCGCCTTTCCTTCCGGTCAGGCTTGGCTCTTCTTGTCGTCTCCTCTCGCCGCGCTGTGGTGGGGTTAACTCTTCTCCTCGCTCCGACGGCGTGTTCTCGTTCCTCTTGCTCTCGCTGGTGGCTCCTCCTGTCTCGGAGAGGGTTCCTTGGGTGAATACGATACTCCTGAGTTTCCGAGATGTGGGAGTCTCCCCCATCGGCTCGATTCCTTCCATAACCTTTGGTTGCGCCTTCCCCTCGCTTTGTCCTTCGCCTTGGGCTGCTGAGGTCTCCTCTGCGACTGCCCTTACTTCGTAGGCGGCCTTGACCTGGGACGAGATGGCCTCTAGGACGTTGATGGTGCCCTGCGGTTTTCGCTGGTGGGAGGCCTCCTCCTTCGGTTCCCCTTCTGTCCTCAGCCTTGGTGGCACCGTTCCTTCGCGCCGACCTCCTCCCTGTGTGGCCGTCGCTCCCCCTCCGACGACTCGGCTCCTGCAAGAGGTCCGGATCTGGGACGAGAGAGCCTCCAAGGTGTTGATGGTGCCTTTGGCCTTCTTGCTGACCTCCTCCTTCGGTTTCCTTTC
>Ga0115001_10003923_pt1 | contig 11008 bp, 12 predicted proteins | sample ArcticOcean_MG_C_12_FD_89869 | JGI IMG/M metagenome (GOLD analysis project Ga0115001, IMG submission 89869) | Marine microbial communities from western Arctic Ocean - ArcticOcean_MG_CB8_130 | ecosystem: Environmental > Aquatic > Marine > Oceanic | place: Arctic Ocean: Canada Basin | collected... | reverse complement strand
TTGTTTGATTACAAAAAGGTTCTACTTCTGGTAAATTACACAATTGTAATATCATATGAACGGCTTTATCTAAATCAGGTATAATTGTTAAAAAATCATTCACATTGTTTATATCTTCCTTTATATTTGAATTAAATGAGTGAATTACATGGGTAATATTGTGGAATTCAATTGCTGCTATACAACAAATGGTAGTAATAAGAACTAATGTTATACTCGATACACATAGTTGAACCGAATGACAATACATATATGTCGCTTTATTTAAATTTTTGTCATTTTTATTAGAAGAATGATATATTATTTCAGCCATCAATGCGTTTATTTTAATACTGTACTATGTATTATTGACTCTATTTTTAAATAATATTAAAATATATATTTAAAATATTTTATTACTACTTTTAAATTTTATTACTTTATAGTATATATATGAATCATTTAAATTATAACACATACATTAAACAAATTGATACCGAAAATTCTATCGAATTTGAATGCGAAGAGTCTGACATGTCTGATTATTCGGATTATTCGGATACTACTAACACGATTGTATATGAAGACCATAACGTTAGTTTATTAGCTGCTAATCATATCGATACTACACACACAAATTATTTAGAAAATACATTTGTTGATGTAGAATTAGACGAACATAGGGACGATGATCCTATGGATGATGATCCTATGGATGATGATACGATTGAAGAGGATGGTCCTATTTCATTAAAGGAAAAATTAAGAGACATTCATAATCGCCAAAAAAATATTATATGTACTACATTAAAATGTGCTATTTTATAATTATTTTATAATTATTCATAACAAAATTGGAAACGAATTAAATATATAATTGATCCAACGACAATTTTTTTTTCAAAATCAAAGGGCGTAAGTGTGGGGGTTTTTTTTTGTATATCCATTACATATTCTAAAAAATCAATCTTATCAAATATGGTATATATAGCTTCCCTATCCTGTTTAGAAAATATGTTCGTTACCCGCAAATCCACCGAACCATTGTTGGATTTTAAAAGCGCTTTTAAATAACGATCATGGGCGTAATTGTACATCTTAATTTCGTGGTGTAAGCGTTCTTGTAATTCTTTTTTATTAATAACTATTAATTTTACACATATTCCTATTGATTTCATATATGTTTTTACTTTATCAAATTGTTTTTCTGTAATGTGTGTTATATTTACAGATATACAATCATCAGGATGGCGTCGATTACGCATATATTGTAAGCCATATAAAAATATAGTCCAAATACATTCGTGTAAATCTTTTTCACTTTTCAATTCACCAAAATGTAATTGAACGGAATGAACCGAACCTGAAGGTTTTGTATATATTTGCTTACAGATATCTAAAATATTCATTATAATTATATTATTATAAATGTAGTATTACTATATAACTATATTATTAATATATTTATAATTTTAATAATAATCTTAATTAGTTGTAGCAGAATGTATAAATAAATGTTTTAATTATATCGTATCCATCGCTTGAACCTTCGGGATGAAATTGGACACCGAATATTTTTTTATCTTTATGTTCAATGCCGATAACAATACCATTATCTATAAAATAATTAAACGTAGGCGGAACATGCGTGATTTGGTCATTATGAGAAAAAAAAAAGGTATGGATATTTTTTTTTTGTTTTATTTGTTGGAACAATTCTAACTCGCAATTTGATACATCGACCTGTTTAAACCCTAAATTATGATAGTGTAATTTATCAATGGTTCCACCATATACATCGCCCAATACTTGAAATCCAAAACAAATACCTAATACAGGAATAGCAGGAAATAATTGCGTGGCCGTTATATTTTTAATAATGTCGTTGTAATACACATTATCGCTAATACATAATGGACCACCCGATAAAATAATGCCTTTAACTTCGTTATTTGGATATTTTTTTTTGATTTTTTTTAATTCTTTTTTTTTTTCAATGATTATATAGTCTATATCTAATGATTGTAGTATACCCAATAATTTAGGTGTCATGGTTGCCTTATATAAATCACGAGAATTATTAATAACTAGTATCATGTAAGTACTATAAAAATTATTTTGGTTGTACGATATACTATACTCGTATATATTTTTTTTCTATAATAATTTAAATGATTGCTGTAGAACCTTATCCACATTCCACTTGATAATAATCTTTACATACGCCTTTTTTTCGAAGGCCACAAAAATGACCATCCCTTCCTATACAATACTGATCTCTTCCATCCGCATACATACATTGTGTTATATTTTTAAAGTAATAGCCATTGTCAATACATAGGTCCGCACTCGGTATGATGTACGTGGATTTGTTTAAGGTATCACATTTCATAGTTATTTGCGCATATGCTATCATACATATACCTATACGTATATACATTCGAAACATATGTAGTAGATATTTTATGTATACTGTAATATTGTACATAAACTATCAAATTTATAAAAAAATTAAAACTCCTATATTTTATACTATATATTATAAAAATAAAAATAAAGGTAAAGGTAAAGGTAAAGCATTTAGTTAGAGTATGCGAGACCACCCATACCACTCATGATGCGGAGGACATTGTAATTAACGGCATAGACGCGTAAGGTTGCTCCACTCATTTTTGTTTGACCGTCTTCGGCGAGAGCACCATTAAGCGTCGTCATGCCGGCAAGTTTAAGAACAGCGCTGTCAATTCTTGAGAAATTGCAGGTTCCGGAAGGTTGGTGTTCTTCTGGTTTGAGGGCGAAAGAGTATACGTGGATACCACTATCCGCAGGAATAGAGGTGTGGTGCTGAAGAGGTTGGACAAGTCTGAAATATTCACTGTGGCGTTCGGAGAAACGTTCGTGACCGTTAAGTTGAAGAGTAACATCAGACCAGGAAGCGGCAGCGCAGACATTGGCATTGCCAGCATCCATTCCTGATACGGTTTGACCGTCTTGCATGTGTTTGTATATGACGGCCGCGTCGCCGACTACAACTTGAGTGGTAAAGGACGCAAAGGCAGCGATTGGGACGGCGGCCGCGTTGTCGGATCCTCCGGCAGCGGCGCCGTTGAAAGCGATTGCTTTTGTGCTCAACAATATGCCAGTCAATTTGGTTACGCGTATTGTAAGCGTCCTGTTGATGACGTCGCTGGCAAGGAGTGCGGATAATGCTACACCCTCAAATCCAGTATCAGCTTGGTCGAGTTTATCACCGATCGCGATGGCCAGTGTCGTGGAGTTGGCGGTGGTGACGGTTATAATGGTATCAGTGCTAGAAGATGCGTAGCCAACAATGGGGTTGTTGCTAAGATCAACACGACGGTCGGTGTCGCCACGTGCGACCATACCGGTTGCGCGCCAGACAAGTTCTTTAACTGGGTGGTTAAAGTTAAGTTCAACACCTTTAGATCCGCCACTTGTAAGTGTTTCCGTTCCAGTGAACTGGAGCTGTTCGATAAGGTATTCGTGACTGACTTGGGCGAAACGTCTGCGTTCGTCCGTGTCTAAGTAGATGTAATCGACCCAGAGGGATGCCGTGTGCCAGTCCGCAGTGTCAGGCGTTAATTCGCACATAGCGCCAGTGCACGATCCACCTGATTTGGATTTATTAAATTCAATGTTAAGCTTAACTTCGTGGTATTGAAGAGCAATAAGAGGTAAGGCAAGGCCAGGGTTGCGGCAGAACCAGAACTGAAGTGGAACGTACGAGTATTTTCCTTTTTTAAGATTTAATAATTCTTCTAAACCAACATTTTTGGAGGCTGGTGTGGACAATTGTGTCCAGATGTTAAGCCAATCACCATAGTGTTTGTCAATTTTTTGTCCTCCGATTTCGATTTCAACACTGTTGATAAGATCATTTGCGCATACACTGACATCATCCTGAACAACACCTGATGAAAGTGTATCGGGAATCATAGGAATGGGACTTTTGTTCATGTACCCTTCGGTGGATGTGGGAATACCACTGGCTCCACAAGCGCAGTTAGCGGCACTGTGGTGAATACGAAGGTACATTTTGTGGATAAGATCTCCATTTCTGGAAATTGTGCAAGAAACTTTTTTGCAGGGACCAACCGTTCCGTCTAAGGTTTGTTGAATCGATTCCATTGAAAAGTTAGTGTGGCGTCTGTACACAACTTTGAAAAAAGTAATTTGTGGATTGCCGGTAAGATAAATATCTTGTGCGCCATAGGCGACCAACTGCATTAATCCTCCTCCCATTTTTTATACTATAACCTAAGATTTTAATTTAAAAAAAAAGTAATAAATAAATAAATAAATAAATAAATAAATAAATAAATAAATAAATAAATCAATCAATCAATAACAATAGTCATTATAACGTTATAATTCATATTCAAAATTATTTTTTAAAAATCGCCGTAGTGGATGAAACGAATTAGGACCTACATGAAGTATATACATAGGTTTGTCGAGTTCTCTTTTAATTGTTATGCGTTTTCCATTATCTATACAACTAAATCCATCTTTTTCAAGCTGTGTAATATATTTTTTAATAAATTTTTTATTGTAGTGTTTCATGTGTGTAGGTGGTATATATGTGGTATATAGCTGGTATATAGGTATGTTTGTATCGTATGATTTACTTTTATATTTTTTTAGTTCAATATACATCAAATTGTTACACAAGATCTATATATACATTTAAATTATAATTATAATTGTATTTATAATTGTATTTATAATTGTATTTATAATTGTATTTATAATTGTATTTATAATTGTAATTTGATCGTCAAATATCTATAGTACATATTATTTATATATAATATGGACTCGTATACAGTAAAACCTACAAAACAACTAACCAAACAAATAGCATTAGATACTAAAACGATAGATATAGATCCTACTGATACTAAAACAATTGATATTGATATTGATATTGATACTATTGAAAATAGTATTAATATCACACTTATAAAAAAAAAACTACAAATTTTATACACATATTCTACTACATATGATAAGGATTTTAAAACATTGCTACTTGAATGTGCGGAATGGGATACAGATTGTAACTATGTAGTACAACATACATCTATATGTAATCTATATAAATATATTACATAATTAATTATCAGTTAGTGTGTTTTTGACGTCGTTTTTGACGTCGTTTTTGTCTTCGCTTTTGACTCTGTCTTCTATCTCATAGTCAGTATTTAAATCTTCTAATTTAAATGTTTTAATTGTTTTAATTTTTGTATCGTATTTTATATTATATTCTCTTGGAGTTCCTTTTTTAAATATTTTAGGCGTAGCTAATTCATACCGCTCAACTGTATATACTTTAATAAGATTATTACTATTTCGTGTTCGTTCTTGTATAGCAATTACAATAGCACCTGATTGAATATTATTTAATCTAATTATTTGTGAAAATGCTTTTTTAGCAGAACCTGCCGGGTCACGTGTTACGTAGCGTCCTTTTTTAAATTTTATTTTTTTCCCATTATAATTTCCTATACCATATATATCAAACACTCTTTTTTTAGATTGAATTATATCCATTATCGTATACTATACTGTGTAGACTATTTTTTTAAATATTAAATGTACGTATTAAAAAATAAATAAAAATAAATAAAAATAAATAAAAATAAATAAAATCATATTTTTTTATTTTTATTAAATGTAGTATTGTAGTATTGTAGTATATGGATTCATTAATCGACTTCGTCAATAGAAGGTCCTTGTTCTGGAACAGAAGTCGTTGTACCATGTGTAGCCGCATCCCCTGGCATCCCTCCAGGCATCCCGCCAGGCATCCCGCCAGGCATTCCGCCAGGCATTCCTCCTGCTTCCGCATTTTGCGAATATAATTTTGTCATAATAGGCATACATACATCTTCTAACTCTTTTTTTTTAGCATTGTATTCTTCGACAGAAGCTGTCTGGTTTGCCTCAAGCCAGGTATTAATTTCATCTGACTTAGTTAACATGGTTTGCTTATCCGTCTCATCAAGCTTATCTTTAAGAGCCTCGTCGCCGATGCTATTTTTAATACTATATATATAATTTTCTAAACCATTTTTAGCCTCAATGACTTTCTTAAGTTGCTCATCCGCGTCTTTATGTAACTCAGCCTCTCGAACCATGCGTTCAATTTCTTCAGCCGACAATCGTCCACCGTCATTTTTAATTTCAATCTTTTTATCCTTTCCCGTTGAGGTTTCTTTAGCAGACACACTTAAAATACCATCCGAATCAATATCAAAGGTTACGACAATCTGAGGAACACCCCGACGCATCGGTGGGATACCGTCTAAATGAAAATCGCCCAAACGATTATTATCTTTCGTTAAAGCGCGCTCGCCTTCATACACCTGAATATGGACTCCGGGCTGATTGTCCGCATAGGTTGAAAACGTTTGCTCTTTTTTAGTTGGTTTAGTCGTGTTGCGTTCGATTAATTTCGTCATTACACCGCCCGCGGTTTCCAAGCCCAAAGAAAGAGGCACGACATCTAATAGAACTACATTCGCAAGTTTATCATCCCTAGTCCCTGACAAAATAGCAGCCTGAACGGTCGCGCCATACGCTACTGCTTCGTCCGGATTAATTGAATTGTTTAATTCTTTACCGTTAAAGAACTCAGAAAGCATGGCTTGAATCTTAGGAATACGAGTCGAACCTCCCACCAATACAATTTCTTGAATATCACGTTTAGACATTTTAGAATCTTTAAGCACACGTTCCACCGGTTCCATTGTTTTTTTAAATAAGGACATGTTCATTTCTTCAAATTTAGCACGCGAAATGCTCGAATTAAAATCAATACCATCGTGTAGTGCGTCAATTTCAATATACGCATTCATACTTGTTGATAACGTTCGTTTAGCCTTTTCACATGCCGTTCGCAATCTTCGTAGAGCACGATTATTAGTAGACATATCTTTGCCCCTAAACTTTCGTTTAAATTCTTTTATGAAATATTTAACCATATTTGAATCGAAATCTTCCCCACCCAAGTGAGTATCACCGGCCGTAGCGGCAACTTCGAAAATTCCTTCATCCAACGATAAAATCGATACATCAAAGGTGCCTCCGCCTAAATCAAAAATAAGTACATTCACTTCTTCACTTGATTCATTTTTCAAACCGTAGGCGATGGCGGCTGCCGTCGGTTCATTAATAATTCGCATGACATTTAATCCAGCAATCTTACCAGCATCCATCGTAGATGATCGCTGAGAATCATTAAAATAAGCTGGAACCGTAATAACCGCATTTTTTACTTCACCTCCTAAATAATTTTCGGATATTTCTTTCATTTGAGTAAGAACCATACTTGAAATTTCCTCTGGTCTAAATTGTTTGGTTTCATTTTTATATTGTACTTCGATTACTGGTTTCCCAGAACTATTACTAACAACGGTAAAAGGCCATATTTTCATATCTTTTTGAATATACTCGTCGGCAAAATCTCTACCAATCAAGCGTTTTGCGTCGAATATAGTATTTTCAGGATTAATCGATACCAAGTTTTTAGCGGCATCGCCAATTAAGCGTTCGGTATCGCTAAATGATACGTACGATGGTGTGGTTCGATTACCAGTGTCATTCGCGATAATTTCTACATTTCCATGTTGCCAGCAACCTACGCACGAGTATGTTGTTCCCAAATCAATTCCAATGCTTAATCCTTCAACCTTACTCATTTTAAATATAGTGTTAATATATTATTAATCTTTAAATATTGTATCAAATTTATAATAATGTGTATATTCAAAATAAAAAAAATATGTTTTATTTTTTTTATATTTTATATTGTTATATTTTATATTTTATATATTATTTATTATTTATTAATTATAATAATAGTATATAATATTCACTTGTATTTTTTTAACGAAGACGGAGAACCAGGTGAAGAGTCGATTCTTTCTGGATATTATAATCACTTAGAGTACGTCCATCTTCTAGTTGCTTGCCCGCAAAAATAAGGCGCTGCTGATCAGGTGGGATACCTTCCTTGTCTTGAATTTTCTGCTTAATGTTTTCAATCGTATCACTTGGTTCTACATCAAGTGTAATCGTTTTGCCCGTAAGTGTTTTTACAAAAATCTGCATCTTCTTTATATTCTGTATAGTATATGATACGATTATTATTATAGATATGTATATATCAAATTGTAATTAAATATATAAATATATATATATATATTTATTATCTATTATCTATTATCTATTATCTATTATCTATTATCTATTATCTATTTAAACATTTATATATAAGAATACGTAGTGATTATGATTAAACAAGTCATTAAATTTGGCGGAACGTGTTTGGGAAATAAACACAAATATAAATGGATTGCTAATGAAATAAAAACCAATTATGTAAATAACCACATTTTTCCTATTATTGTAGTTTCCGCTATTAGTTCTAAAAATAAAGAAGAAGGAACGACTTCTAATTTAATTAAATGTTTATCTTCAAGCGATTATACACCACATTTGGATTCTATAAAAAAAAATCATATTAAATTGATACAAGAATTAGATTTAGAAAATACAGGTATCTATACATCGGTATTACCTAAATTTGAAAAAATAGAATTATTAGCAAAATCAGCGACTTTATTACAATACAATGCTGCTGAAAACAGCATTATGAATCATACTTTATATGAAAATATTGTTAAAATTGGTGAAGATTTATCGGCTGAATTAATGAATACATATTTAATAAAAGAGGGGGTCAATATGACCTATTTAAATTTAGAAAATATTATACCTAAAGATCTAGACACACCTATTAATATTTATGACGATGCTCTTATTGAAAATATATACGACTTTTATGTGCGTTCTATTTTTAATAGTAAACAAGGCCTTGTTACTAGTGGGTATATAGGAAATTGGGGAAAGTACGGGGGAATTTTAAATGTCTTAAATCGAGGTTATTCTGATTATACCGGGGCGCTTATTTGTAAGGCTGTTCAAGCTAATAAAATGATTGTATATAAAGATTCCTCTGCTATATTTACATTAAATCCTACTAAATATAAACAAGCCACATTAGTAGATACACTGTCATTTGATGAGTTAATTCTTTTAACCAATGCTGGAAATGAAGCCCTACATAAACATGCGACTACTATTTTAAAAAAAGACAATATTCCCATTACTATACGCAATGCGTTTAAAAAAAAAATAGAAAAAACGGACATTGGACCCTATTCAGACAGTCAACATATAGTCGCTCTAACAGACAAACAATGTCATATTGTCTATATTCCCCTAGAATCCATACGCGATATTCATAGTATACTAAAACAATTAGAAACAAATAGACATATTGATATTAATGCGATAAGTTATACACAAAAAGAGCTCTCCATTATTATAAGTGGTGATAGTAATGATATCGATATACACCCTAAGATGACGATTACCTCCAATAAAAAATTAATTTCTATTATTGGACATCATATACATAACAATATAGGTATAGCTGGTAAAATTTTTAATACTATTTCTAAACTTGACGCGAATATTAATAATATCATTCAAACCAATTCTGAAAATTGTATATCGTTTGTAGTAGATGAAAAGGATTCAGAAAAAATTCTTGAACGTCTTCATGATACCTTTATCGTACACTCTTCTGATTAACTGTATATAGATATTTTTTTTTAATTTGATATAATTATATCTAAGTATGTATATATTACTCAATAATATATAGTTACTGTAATACAACATGCATCTCAAAGATAAAATCATTGATATTTTTAAGTTGCTTATCTATAAGGTACAAAAGGAAAATCCTAAAGGAGCATCTTTTAAAATTAAGGCCTATTCCGATGTGTGTAAGGCTCTTTTAGAGAAAGATGGCCACGTCCACACCCTTGACGACGTCGAGCACATTCTTCGAGACTATGGAATGAAAAATCCTACTAAAACTCTACAAAAAATAAAAGAAATTATTGAAACGGGAACTCTTGCTACGGTCGAAGGACTTGCATGGAATACGCATATTCAGGCGCTTAAAAATCTAACGAAGGTGTACGGTATTGGTCCTAAAAATGCTACTAAACTATACAAGGAACATGGTATATTTACAGTTTCACACTTACAAGAGGCCGTCGACCAGGACCCCGGCATACTAAATAATAAACAAAAAATAGGGCTTAGTTATTTTGACGATTTAGAAAAAAAAATCCCCCGAAAAGAAATAGACGCTTATAAAAAGGTCTTTCATACTATTGTACATGAAATGAAGCAGACCGACCCCAGTATTCACTTTTCCATTAATGGTAGTTATCGACGAGAGCGCTACGAATCAGGTGATATTGATGTACTTATTACCGGCGAAGGTGATACAAGTCTTATTCGCAAAAAGTTTATTCAATTACTACACGATAAAGGCATTTTAATCGAGGTGTTGGCTAATGGGAAGAAAAAATTTATGGGCATTTCTAAATTGCCACATCATTCTACTCATCGCCATATCGATATTATTGATACTAGTCTACGCGAATATCCCTTTGCCCAATTGTATTTTACGGGATCTGCAGGCTTTAATGCGAAGATGCGCAACATTGCGCTTAAAAAGGGCTTCTCGCTAAATGAATACCGACTTAGCTACAAACCAACCAAAAAACCAGTCGAAGAAGAAGAGTTTATGAGAAAGTTAGGACAATTTTACTGTAAAAAAGAAAGGGATATCTTTCGATTCTTGGATATTGATTATGTGGAACCCAAGGATAGAAAAGACGTTATTTTGTCTAAATATATGTAGATTAAAAAGAATGTATATTAAAAAGAATGTAGATTAAAAAGAATGTAGTAAGTTTCCCCTACACATAGGGCATATTTTAGTATTATGTCGTTTAAGCATTTTTTCACAACTAAAACAACAATAGTGTTTATTTGTACATATTTTTTTTACATATTTCTCATCAAGACACACGATACATTCTTGAAAGGGGCACAATACTATATTGTTTTTATAATT
>Ga0115001_10003922_pt1 | contig 11011 bp, 16 predicted proteins | sample ArcticOcean_MG_C_12_FD_89869 | JGI IMG/M metagenome (GOLD analysis project Ga0115001, IMG submission 89869) | Marine microbial communities from western Arctic Ocean - ArcticOcean_MG_CB8_130 | ecosystem: Environmental > Aquatic > Marine > Oceanic | place: Arctic Ocean: Canada Basin | collected... | reverse complement strand
CTTAAAATGTAAAAAATTTAAGGTGATTTAACAGCTCATGTTAACTAATGGAAACATAGTTACTCTGAAAATCTTCATTCCAGTGCCTAAAAAGTTCTTGAAAATCTATCTGAAAAAACCAAATAACTTAAATAAAAAGTTTCTTGGGAAATTAAAGATGATATTGATTCACTTGGAAAAGTTATGAATACTTTAGAAATCATCAGAAAAGAATAAGCCGTTATTGAAATGAAATTCTGTCCTATGGAATAACAATATGAAATTCTTGATTCTTTCCATCCAAACAGAACTTAAGACAAAGAAGAATAAGACAAAAGACTTATGCTAAGAAAAGACTGGGTTGACCTCATCTAACTCGCTGAAGATAAATAAAAAGATCTTTAAGAAAAATAAGCTTTCTTCTTAGTTAAACTTAAAGAAGATATCACAATCTTTATTAACGAAGTCGATGCTTTCTATTAAGAATATAAAGTCAAAGGTCCTATGGTTCCAAATATCGAACCTTCTGAAGCTATGAACAGATTAAAAGAATTCTCTGAAAGATATGAAATGAATAAAAGAAAATTCGATATTTATCATAATGGTGAAGCACTTTTCGGAATGCCTCATTAAGAATATCCTAAATTAGAATAAATCAGTTCTGAATTGAAAAATCTTTCTAAATTATATAAACTTTATTCAACCGTTATTGATACTTTGAATGAATGGAGAGATATGCTTTGGAGTGAAATCGATGTTATTATGATCAGTGACTGGATGGATAGTATTGAAAAATTCAAGAAATAATGTATGGCTTTACCTAAAGATCTTAAATCTTGGTAAGCTTATGCTGTACTTAAGAAATAAATTGATGATTATAAAGAAATCTTACCAATTATTCTTGAACTTAAAAAACCATCTGTTGAAGATAGACATTGGTAAGCTATTGTTGATATTACTGGTGATGATATTCCTTATACTTAAGAAGAAAATTTCATCATGGATCATTTATTAAAAGCTTAAATTTTACCAAATATTGAAGAAATCGAAGATGTTACTGACTCTGCTGATAAATAAGTTACTATCAAAAAAAGACTTGATGAACTTTCTGCTTTCTGGGATTATGAAGAATTTACATTCAAACCTGGACAAGGAAAAGATATTCTTTGTAAACTTGGTGGTAATTGCTTCAATATGATCATTGATAAACTCGAAGAAGATTCTCTTTTACTTTCCACTATTGCTAATAACAGACATGTTGGACCATTCAAAGCTAAAGTTACTTAAAGATAAAGTTAATTCGCTACCATTGATACTTATTTGAATCTTTGGTTTAGAGTTTAATCCTCATGGTCATCTTTAGAACCTGTCTTTGGTTCAGGTGATATTGCTAAAAGTATGCCTGTTGAAGCTAAAAAATTCTCATCTATCGATAAAAGATGGATGTCTATTATGGAAAAAGCTGTTGACACTAAAAAAGTTATTGCTTGTTGTTCTATGGATATGCTCAAAAGTTTCTTACCAGAATTAGATGAAGGTCTTGAAGAATGTAAATAATCTCTTGATAAATATCTTGAAGGAAAACGTTTGATTTTCTCACGTTTCTATTTCGTTGCCGAATCCTCCCTTTTGATTATTCTTTCTTAAGGTTCTAATCCAAAAAAAGTTACAGAATTTTTCGGTGGTAAACTATTTGATGCTATTACCTCAGTTGAATTCTAATAAACCAAATCTAAAAAAGGTTCTTCCAAATGTCTTTCAATTGTTACTGTCAGTTAAGATATGGGTGGAACTAGAGAAACAATTAAACTTGTTAATCCAGTTAGATGTGAAGGTGAAATCGAATAATGGTTAAGAAAACTTGAAAAATCTATGTAAAAAACTGTCAGAGAAAAATGTAGAAAATGTAATGAAGAATTAGGTTCAGTTAAAAGATTCAGAGATGGTACTGGTAGAGATATCAAAGAATGGATTGGTTCCCTTGAATCATAGATCTCACTTCTTGGTTTATAAATGATGTGGACTAAAGGTATTAATTAAGCTCTTACCAAAACTGGTTCTAAATAAGAAAAACCAAATCTTGACCCTGAGAAAGAATCAGCTGATTATATTCTTAAAGACCATTTACGTATTATGTGTCTTGAAGAATCCATGCCAAAACTTATCAGAAAGAAAGTTGAAACTTTGGTTACAATTTAAGTTCATTAACTTGATCTTTTCACTGATTTCCCAGATTAACCTGGACTCGCTAAAGTTACTGATATTTCTGATTTTAATTGGTAAAAACAAACCAGAATTAATTGGTTAGATTCCAATGAACATTGTTGGATTTCTGTTACCAATTGGGATGTAAGATATTCTTATGAATTCCTTGGAGCTAAAGAAAGATTGTGTATTACTCCTTTAACAGATAGATGTTATATTACACTTGCTTAAGCTTTGAATATGAATTTCGGTGGTGCTCCTGCTGGACCAGCCGGAACCGGTAAAACTGAAACTGTCAAAGATATGGGAAGAACTCTCGGTATTTTCGTTATTGTTATTAACTGTACCCCAGAATAAAATTTCAGAGATTTAGCTAAAATTTTCAAAGGTCTTTGTTAATCAGGACTTTGGGGATGTTTCGATGAATTCAATAGAATCCATCTTAATGTACTTTCAGTTGTTGCTATGCAAGTTGAAAAAATTACTTAAGCTAAAAAATTAAAATTAAGAAAATTCTAATTCCCTGGTGAAACTAATGATATTGGTCTTAATCCAACTGTCGGATATTTCATTACTATGAATCCAGGTTATGCTGGTAGATAAGAACTTCCAGAAAATCTTAAAGTCTTATTTAGATATGTCGCTATGATGGTTCCAAACAGATAAATTATTATGAAAGTTAAACTCGCTTCGGTTGGTTATAATAACTTTGAAGATTTATCTGTTAAGTTCTTTTCACTCTATTAACTTTGTGAAGAATAACTTTCAAAATAAAGACATTACGATTTCGGTCTCAGAAATATTCTTTCTGTACTAAGAACTTGTGGTTAAACCAAAAGACAAAATCTTTAAGCCGATGAAGAAATGCTCGTTATGAGAACTCTTAGAGATATGAATCTTTCTAAGCTTGTTCATGAAGATGTAAGACTTTTCGAATCTCTTATTAAGGATATTTTCCCTAAATAAAAAGAACCATAAAAGTAAGTTTATGAAGATATGGAAAAAGCTGTTGGTAAAATGTTTGCTGAAAAGAAATATTGTGACAAACCATCATTCCATCTTAAAGTTGTTTAACTTTACGAAACCTAAAATGTAAGACATGGATTTATGCTTATTGGTAGCTCAGGTGTTGGTAAATCTGTTATTATTGAAATTTTAACTGATTGTTTCTAAACTTATACCACTTAAACTAACCTCGTTAGAATGAACCCAAAAGCTATTACTGATCTCCAAATGTATGGTTGCAAATCAGTTACTGATGAATGGACACCTGGTGTATTCTCAACATTATGGGAAAAATATAATGATAAAGCTAAATCTAAAAAAGATTGGTGGTTACTTTGTGATGGACCTGTCGATACTCTTTGGATTGAATCTTTGAATACTGTACTTGATGATAACAAAATTCTTACTTTATCTTCTGGTGATAGATTACCGATGGCAGAACATGTTAAGATTGTATTCGAAGTCGAAAATCTTAATAATGCCTCCCCAGCTACTGTATCAAGATGTGGTATTGTATTTGTTTCTCCATTTGCTTTAGGTTATGAATGTTTAATTGAAACCTATTGTGACAAAAGAGAAGCAAAAGATAATGAAATTATCAGAGAATTATTGAAAAAATATCTTGTCAAAAAATAATTATTCAGAATTGTCGATTTAGAATGTAAACCTCCAAAATTACCTGATTTCAATAATATTGGTTTAATTACTAATATCTTAAGACTTTTAAATGGTGTTCTTATGCCATATACCAAAAATAACTAAATGTTAGGTCCTGAAGAAGAAGAAGCAAGAAAAGCCGAATATTTGAAAGTTATTACTTTCGCTATTGTATGGGCTTTGGGTGGTTTATATGAATCAAATGAAAGAGAATAAATCAATTAAATTTTAATTGAAAAAGGATATCCTTTACCTAAAAAAGGAAGAGAAAATTAAACTGTATTTGATTATGTTCTTAGATTTGATTAATCTAACTGTGCTTAATGGGTCGAATGTATCCCAGAAGTCTGGAAACCTCCAAAGGTATTTGTCTTCTCTTAGATTATTATCCCAACAGCTGATACTGAAAGAGCTGCAAAACTTCTCGATTTCATTTCCGATTCTAGACCTGCAATCACTGGTAAATATAACACTTAATTCTATACCAGAGCTACCATTCTCTTAGGAGAAGCTGGTACATAAAAAACTTCCTCCGTAATTCTTTACGGCTCTACAAAACATTAAAACACTTTCAAAAGAATGAATTTCTCATCAGCTACCACACCATAAAATTTCTAAGATTCTATTGATGCTGCTTGTGATGTTAAATCTGCTGGTAAAAATACTTTTGTTCCTCCACTTGGAAAAGAAATGATTTTATTCATTGATGATATTAACATGCCTCTTATTAACGAATGGAAAGATTAAGTTACTTTAGAAATTGTAAGATAACTTATTGAAGATGGAGGTTTCTATGAAACTACCAATAAAATTAATATTGGTTAATAGAAATTTATTTAAATGGTAAGATATGTTGGTGCTATGCAACATCCAGGAGGTGGAAAAAATGATATTCCTAATAGAGCAAAACGTCACTTCTTTGTATTTAATATGGTCTTGCCGGCTTCTATTTAAGCCATTTTCGGACCAATTATTAAGTATCATTTCAAACCTAAATATTATTCAGATTAATTTAACAGAGTTGTTGATGGAATATGTTAAGCTACTATTTAACTTTGGACTAAAGTATGTTAAACTATGCTTCGTACACCAGAAAAATTCCATTATGTATTTAATATGAGAGAATTATCAAGAGTATTTAAAGGTATTTTGAATGTTAAAAAAGAAGTTGCTAAAGGAGCAATGCAATTAGAAGGTATGAAATCACATATTTTCTTAATTGCTCTTTGGAAACATGAATGTGAAAGAGTATTTGCTGATAAGTTAATTAATAATAAAGATAAAAATACAATTTGTGATTATATTAATGAAATTTCATTTGAAGCGTTTTCATAACATGAAGGTGAAATAATGGAACATTTAAAACCAGAAAGAGAAATTTTCTTCTGTGATTTCCTAAGATTAGATGTTGTTAATGAAGAAGGAGAAATTGAATAATTAGCTCCATAAATATATGAAGGTATTTCAAATATTGATAAACTAAGATAAAGAATTGAATTTTTGTAAGATAAATATAATATTGAAAATCCTTCCAAAAAATTAGAGCTTGTCCTTTTCGACGATGCTCTTAGACATCTTATACGTGTTTCTAGAATTCTTAAAACTGAAAGAAGTAATGCCTTATTAGTTGGTATTGGTGGTTCTGGTAAATAATCTTTAACCAGACTTGCCTCTTTCATTGGTCGTTACAAAATTAGTTAAATTGTATTGACTAAAGGTTTCGGTGAAACTTAATTATTTGATTTCATTAGATAATTCTATGATTGGTCTGGTCATTAAGATATCCCATCAACATTCCTTTTAACCGATGCTGAAATTGCACAGGAAACTTTCTTAGAAGTTATTAATTAGATCCTTTCCACTGGTGAAATTCCAAATCTTATTGCAAAAGACGATAAAGATGTATGGCTTATGAATATCAAAACATAACTCCAAAAATAAAAAGGAAAATCATATGAACCTGATAACGAGGAATTATGGGAAATATTCATCAACAGAGTAAAAGATTAATTACATATCTGTCTCTGTTTCTCACCAGCTAATGCTAAATTCTCAGCTAGAGCTTAAGCTTTCCCTTCATTATTTAATGAATGTTCTATTAATTGGTTCTTAAAATGGCCAGAGGAGGCACTTGTTAGTGTCGCATAAAGATTCATTGGTGATTTCGATGAATTAGATGCTGAACCAGAAACTAAAATCGAGCTTTAAAACCATATGGGTAATGTACACATTATGGTTGATGATATGTGTGATAAATATTATAAAGCTTTCAGAAGAAGAAGATTTGTTACTCCAAGATCTTTCTTATCATTCATTGGTGCTTATAAAGAATTATATCTTAGTAAATATGTTACTCTTGATTAAGAAGCTAAGAGTTTCAAAACCGGTTTATTAAAAATTGCCGAAGCCGCCACTGAAATCAAAAAATTAGGTGTCGAATTAGAAATCTAAAACAAAGAACTTGAAGTTGTTTAAGAATAAGTCAACAAATCTATGGGAATTATTCAAAAAGAAGCTGCCAAAGCCTCAAAAACCTAAGAAGAAGTTGAAAAAACAGCTAAAGAATGTACTGCTAATTAAATTTACATTTAAGAATAGTAATCTATTGCTAATAAAGAACTTTAAGCTGCTAAACCAGCTTTAGAAGCTGCTGTAAAAGCCGCTAACTCTATTTCTAAAAAAGCTGTTTCAGAAATTTAAGGTATTAAAGATAAATTGAAAGCTGTTGGTTGTTATGTAATGGATATGTGTTGTATCCTCTTACATAAAAAAGTCAGACCTGTAGAAGTTTCCAAAGGAAATGTTAAAGGTGTTAACATTTATGATAGTGAAGGTAAAAAAATCGGTGTTGAAGATGTTACTTTCTTAAGAGATTCATATATTTGGAAAAACTAAGCTGGAGAAGATATTGGTGGACTTAAAATCAGTATGGGTATTGGTGAAACTTTATCCTTAGTTGAATAACTTTAAAGACTTGGTATTTCTGATAAAGATACTATTAATGATGAGTCTTGTGATCTTCTTATTCCATATATGAGAGCTGTATAAGCTGGTTGGTTTACTGAAGGTGCTGCATATAACAATTGTAGACCTCTTAAAGATATTTTCTAATGGTGTTTCGCCATGAAAGATTATCATGAGAAATCAGTTAAAGTGCAACCTCTTGTCGCAAGAAATTAAAAGATGCAAGGTGAATTAAAAATCGCTAAAGAAGAATTAAAAAGTGCTTAAGAATAATTAGCTGAAGTTAATGCTAAAATTAAATCTTTGAAAGACGCTTTCTAAAAAGAATTATCTGAGAAAAACAAATTAGATGAAAAAGCTAGAGTAACCAAAAAGAAGATGGACTCCGCTTAAAGATTAATTAACTCTCTATCAGGTGAGAAAAAACGTTGGAAATTAAAAGCTGATAGTATTGATGATACTAAGAAAAGACTTATTGGTGATGTTTCCCTTTGTTGTGCTTTCTTATCTTATTGTGGACCATTTAATACTATGTTCAGATAAGAATTAATCTAAAGATGTTTCGCTGGTGATATGAAAAAAAGAGGAATTCCTGTTACTACAGGTCTTTCAGTTTCTGAATTTTTAGTTGATGAAACTACTATTGGTGAATGGGCTCTATAAGGTCTACCAAAAGATGATCTTTCCATTTAAAATGGTATTATGGTAACCAAATCAACCAGATATCCATTACTTATTGATCCGTAAGAATAAGGTCTTGCCTGGATTCAATAAAAAAATGCTGAAAACTTCGATCCTAAGACATGTTAATCTACTATGACCCATAAGAGATTTAAGGATTTCACATTAAAGAATTGTATGGAGAACGGTATGACTCTTATTATTGATGGTATCTAAAATGAAGTTGATCCAATGATTGATCCTATTTTAGAAAAATAATATGTTGTAAGAGGTAAAACCAAATTCATTTCTATCTAAGAAACCTAATATGAATTCCATGACAAATTCGAAATGTTCCTATTTACTAGAATGCCAAATCCACTATTCTCACCTGAATTATCAGCTAAAACTTTGATTATTGATTTCACTGTTACCTAAACTGGTCTTGAACAATAACTATTATCAAGAGTCCTAACCAAAGAATAAAGATAATTAGAAGAAACTCTTAAATAATTATCATAATCTGTATCTGATAATAAAAAAATGCTTAAAAAACTTGCTGATAAATTACTTCTTAAATTAACTACAGCTACTGGTAGTCTTATTGATGATACTGAACTTGTTTAAGTACTAAATGATACCTAAACTAGTGCCAAAGAAGTTGCTAATGTTTTAGCTATTGCTGATTCCAGTTAAAAAGAAATTAACGAAAAAAGAGAATAATATAGACCTACTGCTATTAGAGGGTCAGTCTTATATTTCTGTATTATTGAAATGATTCTTATTGAATGGATGTACAATACCTCTCTTTAACAATTCTTGGACTGCTTCGATATGGCTATTGAAAAAGCTGCTAAAGGTGGTACAGTTGAAAGAGTCTAAAATATTATCGAATCTTCTACTTGGGAAAGTTACTATTATGTAAACAGAGGTTTATATGAAAAAGATAAGACTACTTATCTTACTCTCCTTGTATTCAAAATTTTGATTACAAACAAGAAATTAAGTAATAATGATATTGCTTTCTATCTTAAAGGTGGTGCTGATCTCGATTAAAAATCTGAAAAAGCTTCTCCAAATTACTTAGAACCAATCTAATGGATGAATGTTCTTAAATTATCTAGACACAAATTCTCCAGAGATTAACATTGCTTCTTCTAAGAATTACCAGAAACTATGTCAAGACACGATAAAGAGTGGTAGACTTGGCTTAATTTCAATGACCCAGAAAGATAACCAGTTCCATGTGAATTCTAAGAAAAAATCGATAACGAAAAAGAAATCGGTGCTTTCATGAAACTTTGTATTATCAGATCTCTCAGATAAGATAGAACTTTGATTGCTACAAGAGAATTTATTAAAACAGTTCTCGGATAAAGATTTGTTGACCCAGTGTCATATCCTATCTAAAAAATCTTCGATAACAGTAAATGTACTGAACCAATTTTATATTTGGTTACTGAAGGTGGTGATCCAACTGGTGCTATTGATGAATTTGGTAAAAAATTAAAAATTGCTAAAATTGAAAAAGTATCAATGGGATAAGGTTAAGAAAAATTCGCCAGAAGTGGTGTCGAAGAAGCCTTTAGAGAAGGACATTGGATCCTCTTATAAAATTGTCATCTTGGTATTGGTTACATGAACGAATTAGTTGACTTAATTTTATCTGAAAAATCCTAAGAATTCCATGAAGAGGGTAGATTATGGCTTACCGTTGAAGCTAGTTCTTCATTCCCACTTGGACTCTTATAAAACTCTACTAAGATTACTAATGAACCTCCATAGGGTATCAAAGCTGGTCTTAATAAAACTTTCACTTAGATTATTAATTAAGATTTCTTAGAAAGAGTTGAACATGAGAATTGGAGAACCTTAATCTATATTATGGCTTTCTTCCATTCCGTTGTTCTTGAAAGAAGAAAGTTCGGACCACTCGGATTCTGTATTCCTTATTAATTCAATTACTCCGATTTAGAAGCTTCCCTTATGTATTTCGAAGGTCATCTTAATGAAATCATGGCTAAATTAAGTCTCAACTAGTAATAAAATACTTTGAATCTTGATTGGGTATAATTGAAATATATGGTTGGTTAAGCTTAATATGGTGGTAGAGTAACCGATGATGAAGATAAAAGATTAATTCTTAACTATTGTAACGATTATTTGAAAGAAGCTATTTTCCTTTCTCATCCATACGTAATTTGCGAAATTGGAGTCAAAGGAGGTAAAGGAGGAAAAGCTGAAAAGAAAATCAGATATGAAGTACCAGGAAATCCAAAAGAATGTGATATTAATTAATTCATCGAACATATCAAATAATTAGATGATAATGATAATCCAGAAGTTTTCGGACTTAACCCAGATGCTGATATTACTTATTAATTAAAAGTCTCAAACACTATGCTTGGAACAATTCTTGATACCAGACCAAAAGAAGGAGGTGGTGAAGGTGGAAAATCAATGGACGATATTGTAAAAGATTTAGTCAATGATTTCCTTTCAAAAATGCCTGTTGATTACGAAATGAAAATCGTATAAGAATAAATTGAAAAAATGGGTGGACCATCAAAATTAACTCTTAATGGTAAACCAGCTAAAGGTGCTGATGTTCCATTAAATGTATTCTTAAAATAAGAAATCTAAAGAATGGACTAAATTATCAGAATGGTCAGACGTACTCTTTTAGATATCGTTTTATCAATCGATGGTTAAATTATAATGACCCCAGCTTTAGCTAATGCTATTGCATGTATGAATGATTCTAAAGTACCATACGCTTGGATGTATGATACCACAGGAGCTGAAATTTCATGGTTATATCCATTGATGGGAACCTGGTTTACTTCTCTCCAAAGAAGAAATGGTGAACTTTCTCGTTGGTTATAAAACGGATAAAGACCAAACGATTTCTGGATGACTGGATTCTTCAATCCATAAGGATTCCTTACCGCTATGAAATAAGAAGTTACTAGATGTCATAAAGGCGGAGGTGGAAGAGGTGGATTCGGTGGTGGAGGATAATAAGAAGCATGGGCTTTGGATGAAGTTATCCTCAATTCTGAGCCATCAGAAAAGGTCTTTGAGAAAATTAGTAATCCAAAGACTGAAGGTGTTTATATCAACGGTTTGTTCCTTTAAGCAGCCAAATGGGCTAAAGGATCCCTCGATGAACCTGAAGAAAAACAAATGTATTCACCATTCCCACTTATTCATATTGGTGCTGAAAAAGTTAAAAAAGGACAAGGACAAAAAGATAGACCATAAGCATTTAAATGTCCTGTTTATAAATATAAATGTAGAACAGATCTATATCTAATTACACATGTTTGGCTTAATTGCGATAGTACTGGTGGTGGACCAGTATACTGGAAAAAACGTGGTGCTGCTTTACTATGTTCTAAAGAGTGAGGAAAACTTATACAACATTATAAATAAAACTATATATTATATCATTAAATTAATTATAAAAAATCGAATCTACCATTTAAATTTATTTTTAATTTTTTTAGTTTTAATTTTTTGAAATTAATTTTAAGGTCTT
>Ga0115001_10003918_pt1 | contig 11015 bp, 10 predicted proteins | sample ArcticOcean_MG_C_12_FD_89869 | JGI IMG/M metagenome (GOLD analysis project Ga0115001, IMG submission 89869) | Marine microbial communities from western Arctic Ocean - ArcticOcean_MG_CB8_130 | ecosystem: Environmental > Aquatic > Marine > Oceanic | place: Arctic Ocean: Canada Basin | collected... | reverse complement strand
ATTAAAACAGCAGTTTTTATATCTGGAACTGGAAGTAATTTAAAAAATTTAATAAAATTTTCTAAAGTAAAAAACTCACCCATATCTATAGATTTAATTTTTTCGAATACTTCTAAAGCAAAAGGCTTAAAATTTTCAAATCGATTTAATATCAAAAAATACGTATCAAGCTTTAAAAACTATAAAACAGCTGAAGCCAAAATATTAGATTTATTAAAAGAAGAAAATATAAAATTTATTTGCCTCGCTGGTTTTATGAAGATTTTATCCAAAAATTTTATTAAAAAGTTTAGTGGAAAAATAGTTAATATACATCCTTCTTTACTTCCAAAATACAAAGGGCTTAATACTCACATTAAAGCTATACAAAATAAAGACAAGGTAGCTGGTTGTACCGTTCACTTTGTAACAGCTAAACTCGATTCTGGAAAAATAATTTTACAAAAAGAAGTTAAAATTTCAAAAAAAGATACCCCCACTTCTTTAGGTAAAAAAGTTCTAAAACAAGAGCATAAACTCTATCCTACAGCTATAAAAAAAATATTTAATTAATCTTTAAAGAAAAAATCAATCTCAATTTTTGCGTTTTCAACACTATCAGAGCCATGGACAGAATTTTTATCAATAGAAATTCCATATTTTTTTCTAATAGTTCCCTCTGCAGCGTCTTCTGGTTTGGTTGCTCCCATTAACTCTCTGTTTCCTAAAATTGCATTTTCTTTCTCTAGCACCATCACCACTATCGGTCCTGAAGACAAATAAGCACATAAATCATTATAAAAAGGTTTTGTTTCATGAACTTTATAAAATTGTTCTGCTTCAGCTTTTGCTATCTCAATTTTTTTATCTTTAACAATTTTGAAACCTTTATTTAAAAACATTTCTTTGATTTCATTATCTAAATTTCTTTCAACGGCGTCAGGTTTGATGATTGATAATGTTTGTTCTATATTACTCATAATTGTCCTCTATTAGTTGGTTTAATAATCTTACTCCATAACTAGTTGCTCCACCTGAATTTAAAGCGCCACCATATTTTGAAAAAGCCATACCAGCTATATCTAAGTGGGCCCAAGGCGTTTTGTTCAAAATAAATCTTTGTAAGAACTGTGCTGCAGTTGTTGACCCTGCTCCACCTACATAATTAATATTTTGCATATCTGCATTTTTAGAATTTATAAGCTTATCAAAGTTTTTATGTAGGGGCATCCTCCATAATTTTTCCTCTACTTTATCTCCTGCTTCTAATAATTGTTTTGACAATTTATCATCGTTTGAAAACAGGCCAGCATATTCAGAGCCTAATGAAACTATAATAGCACCTGTCAAAGTTGCTAAATCAACTATAAACTTTGGTTTAAATTTTTTTTCAGTAAAGGTTAAGGCGTCAGCCAAAACTAATCTACCTTCTGCATCTGTATTCAATATTTCTATTGTTTTTCCACTGTAAGATTTTACTATGTCGCCAGGTCTTTGAGCATTTCCACTTACCATATTCTCAACAAGTCCCACAACACCAACAGCATTTATTTTAGCTTTTCTTAATGCTAAATTTTTCATTAAACCAACTACTGTAGCAGAACCTGCCATATCATAAGTCATATCCTCCATAAACTTTGCTGGTTTTAACGAGTAACCACCAGTGTCAAAACAAACTCCTTTTCCAACAAAAGCTAAAGGATTGGAGTTATTTTTTGCTCCATTCCATTCCATTGTTACAAGGTAAGATCCTCGAATACTTCCCTGTCCTACGCCAAGTAAAGCATTCATTCCTAGTTTTTTTAATTTTTTTTCATCATATATATTTATTTTCAATCCAAATTTTTTAAGTGTACTTATTCTTTTTGCATATTCATCTGGGTGTAAGATATTTCCTGGTTCCGACACAAGGTCTCTTGCAAAAAAACTTCCCTCTTCTAAGGCTTTAAATCTTAAATGATCTTTAGTGGATATCTTACTCTTATTTCCTATAACACTTATAGAAATAATATTTTTATTTTTTTTTGATTTGTAAATATTAAATTCATATGATTTTAGTTTTAACCCATGTAAAAAATAACCTACAAAATTTTTTATTTTATTTTTAATTGTGTCTGCATTTACAAAGTAATCGTTTTTTTTATCATAATTAATGTAACTGTGAAATTTAGCTCCTAAATTTTCTATATCTGATATATTTGCATCCTTCTTAATAGATACTAAAAATATTTTTTTTTTTGAATTAACTTCGAAAAGAAGTAAGTCTTTTTTTAAATCACTATTTTTTAGTAAGTCAGCTATGTACGAAAATTCAGAATTTGAAATATATTTCTTAAGACCTTTAATATTGAAATTTTCATCAACAAATAGTACAAGGTTAGTTAAAAAAAAATTTGAGCTTGTGTTTTTATAGTTAATTTGAACAGTCATAAATTTAAATACTCTCTACGTGAGTTGAGTGCTATATATGAATAAATTTATTATATTACAATGAAAAAGTTATTATTTGCTCATTTTTTAAAAAATACCTTAGCTTTTTTTATACTTGTTTGTTTATCATTAGGTTTAATTGTGTGGGTTATTCAAGCCATTAATTACCTAGATTTTATGACAGAAGATGGGCATAGTTTTTATGTTTACTTTTCATATACATTGTACAACTTTCCCAAAATTATTCATAGAATTTTACCTTTTGTTTTCTTTATTTCTTTATTTTACCAAATTAACAGATACGAGCTTAAAAATGAATTAATTATTTTCTGGACCGTAGGTGTAAGTAAATTACAGTTCATTAAAATAATTTTTAACTTCTCATTATTTTTTTTTATTTTTCAAGTGATTATTGGTGCTTATGTTTCGCCAATTGGACAGGATAAAGCACGAAATTTCATTAGGAATTCTAATATAGATTTTTTTCCTTCATTATTTCAAGAGGGTAAATTCATTGATGTGGTAAAAAACCTAAGTATTTTTATTGAGTCTGAAGAGCCAGAGGGCACTTATAATAATATTTTTTTAAAAGAAATAGGTGCAGTTTCAAATGATGTTTCTAAAGTCATTTATGCAAAAAAAGGTTTTTTAAAAACAAATAAAAAAAAAAGATATCTTCAGCTATTTGATGGTAATATAGTTAATATAAATGGTTCTAAAACTAACAATTTTTCATTTTATAAAATAGATTTTGATTTAAACAAATATGAATCTAAAAGCACTTCTTATCCAAAAATTCAAGAATTGAGTAACAAACTTTTGATAAGATGTTTAAGTTACAACTTTCAAGGCAAGGCAAATAAAATGAAAAGTGAAATTTTTTCTTGTGATAAAAGCACAATTAAAAATGTTAAAGAAGAGATTTTGAAAAGGTTTTATAAACCACTCTACATACCATTGCTATCCTTAATAGCCTGTATGGTGTTCTTTATATCAAAAGAAAACAAAAAATTTGTATTTTATAAATATACACTATTTTTAACAGGCATTATTACAATCATAATTTCTGAAATTTCATTAAGGTATGTATCTAATAGCATTTTTGGGTTATATTTTTTTATAACTTTTCCATTAATTGTAATTTTGAGCATATATTTTTTTTCACATAAAAAATCAAGGAAAAATTTCTAATGTTTAAAACTTTTGAATTTTACTTAATTATGCTTTTTTTTAAAAAAATTTTAAATATTTTTTTAGTTTTTTTTGCACTAATCTTTATACTTGGATTATTTGAAGAAATTAGTTTTTTTAAAGATTTAGAGGTTGGTATTTTTTTACCCATTATCTTAAGTAGTTTAAATGTCCCAGCTACTCTTTTTGAAATTTTTCCTTTTATATTTTTAATTGGTACTCAATTTTTTTTTATAGATATAATTGAAAAAAATGAACTGGAAATTTTAAAGATTAATGGATTAAGCAATATTAGAGTTTTAAGAACATTATTTTTAACTTCATTTGTATTTGGATTATTTTTAATGACTATTTTTTACACTCTATCATCCAAATTAAGTTTCACTTACTTTGGTATAAAAAACTCATACTCTAATGATAATAAATATTTAGCTGTTATAAAAGAAAGTGGATTGTGGATTAAAGATGAGATAAATGATAGAATATTAATTATCAACGCAGATAAGATATCTAAAAATTTATTAATTGATGTTTCAATTCATGAATTTGATAATAATTTTCAATTAATTAATTTAATTCTATCTAAAGAAGTTGATATTTCAAACTATGAGTGGGTTGTATCAAAACCATTAATTTTTAGTAATAACAGTGCAGATGAATCAGAAAATGAGTATTTAGTGGAAACTCACTTTAACATAATAAAAATAAACAGCTTATTTAGAAATTTGTCTTCTTTAAATTTATTTCAACTATTAAAATTAAAAAAAAATTATAGTTCATTGGGGCATTCCACCAAGGAGGTAGACACTCATTTACACAAGTTATATTCTCTTCCAATATTTCTCTCAATTATGACCGTTTTTGCTTCAATTATAATGTTTAATAATAAGCGAAACACTTCTTTAATTTTTCATCTAATTTTAGGAATATTTTGCTCAGTAATTATTTATTACTTCTCCTATTTGTTTTCTTTAATGGGAGAAAATGGAAAAATACCAATTATTTTATCAATATATCTCCCATTTGTGATATTGCTACTAATTATGTCAATAGGGATAATCAGATTAAATGAAAAATAATTTGAAGATTGTAATATTTTTATTTTTTTTTTCTATTTTAATTGGAAATAATAAAATTTATGCAAATGAATTCATCTTTAATACCTCAGATATAAGAATTACAGATAATGGTAATACAACTAATGCTGGAACTGGTACTGTATATTCTAAAGTTGATAATATAAAAATTGATGGCAAAAATTTTAAGTTTGATAAAAGTACCTCAATACTAATAGCTAATAATGCAAAAGCCACTTTATCTGAAAAGAATATTGAAATTAAAGCCGACCAGTTGATTTATAATCAAAAAAATTCAACAATTCAAGGATTGGGAAATGTTGAAATTAGAGATTTATTAAATAGTATTTTATTAAAGTCTGAAGAGGCTATTTATAAAAAAGATGAAAAAAAAATCCTATCAAACGTTAGATCTACTTTAACAGATAAGTCTGGTAATAATATTATTTCAGAGCAATTTTCCTATACACTGGATAATAATTTGCTTAAAATTTATAAAGCAAAAATTATAGATATCCAAAATAACACTTATTACGTAGAAACTGCCTTTGTAAACCTAATAACAAATAAATTAATTGGAAAAGATATATTGATTGATTTTAGTGATTTAACAGAAAATAATGAACCCAGAATGAGTGGTAAAACCATTCGCATTAATGAAGATAAAACTATTTTAGAAAAAGGTATTTTCACAACTTGTAAAAGAAATGATGACTGCCCCCCGTGGGAGTTTTTAGCTAAAAAAATAACTCATGATAAGAAAAAAAAGACTATTAATTATGAAAAAGCTTGGCTAAAAATTTATGGCAAACCTGTTTTCTATTTTCCAAAATTTTTTCATCCTGACCCAACTGTAAAAAGACAATCTGGATTTTTAACACCTTCTTTTATGAGCTCCAATTCTACAGGCTCAGCTTTTACTTTGCCTTATTTTCATGCAATTTCTAAAAATAAAGATTTAACTTTTAGCCCAAGACTCTATTCAACAAATAAGATACTTGCACAAACCGAATATAGATATGTCAATGAAAAATCAAAACACACAATAGACTTAAGCTTATTGAGTGAGTCAAATCATTCATCCAAAACTCATTTTTTTTCAAACAGTCAAAAAGAATTGAATTTAAGCTATTTTGATGACACAAATTTGTCTATTGATGTTCAATATTCATCAAACGACACTTATTTAAAAAGTTATAAATTAGAGTCGTCTCTAATAGATAATGAAACTGGAACATTAACTTCTGCCCTTGGTTTTAACGCGTCAAGAGAAGATCTTTCTGTAGAAGTAGACTTTATAATATATGAAAATCTAAGTGATGTAGCAGATGGAGACAAGTATGAATATGTCTATCCAAGCTATAATATTAGAAAAGATCTATACACAGAAGTATTACAATCTGGAAGGTTTAATTTAAACTCAAATGGTTTTATAAAAAATTACAATACCAATATTTTTGAAAAAGTAATGATAAATGACTTCTTATATAGCTCTTATCCAAAATTTACCTATAAGGGCTTAAAAAATAATTATAATATTTTATTCAAAAATATAAATACTGAAAGTAAAAATTCTGAAAATTATAAAGAAAGCTTAGATACAAAAGTCGCTACACTAGTAGAATACAATTCATCGTACCCATTACAAAAAAAAACAAATAATTACACAAATATACTTAAACCCATTATTTCAGCAAGATATAGTCCCAACAATTCAAAGAATGCAAGAAATGACGATAGAAGAATTGATGTAAATAATGTGTTTAGCCTAAACAGACTTGGATCAAACGATTCTGTTGAAGGAGGTGGATCATTAAGCTTTGGAACTGAATTTTATAATACTGATTTTTCTAATAGAGAGTTTCTTAGTTTAAAAATTGCTAATGTTTTTAAATTGGAAAAAGATGAAAATTTACCTAGAAATAGTTCGCTAGGTAACAAAACCTCAGATATATTGGGAGAGTTGAATTATAGCCCTAATAATTTTTTTAAAATTAACTATAAATTTTCTCAAGATCAAAATTTAAAAGATACAAATTATCAAATGTTAGAAAATGAATTCAAAATTAATAATTTTGTAACTACTTTCAAATATCTAAATGAAAATGGTAATATAAATGAAGATAGTTATTTATCAAATAAAACTACTTATAATTTTACAGAAACAAACAGCTTTATTTTTGGAACAAGAGAAAACAAAAAGACCAATGCAACAGAATTTTACAATTTAATGTATCGATACAGAAATGACTGTTTAATTGCAGCAATTCAATATAATAAAGATTATTATACAGATAGAGATCTTAAAGCAAATGAAAGTATATATCTAAACTTAACTATAATCCCATTCGGAGCGACAAAATCACCAAATCTTAAAAAATAATGTCTAAAATAAAATTTACTTTATATCTATTTTTTTTAATACTAATAAATTTTAAATCACACGCTATTGAAAGCATTTACATTGTATACAAAGTCAATAATGAGATTATAACAAATTCTGACGTTAAAAAAGAGTACCACTATTTAGTGTCACTTAATAATCAATTAAAGAATTTAAAAGAACAAAAGATAATTGAGCTATCAAAAGAGTCGGCACTCAGAGAAAAAATAAAAAAAATAGAATTAGCAAAATATTTTGACTTAAAAACAGTAAATTTAGATATTAATAAATATTTAGAAAATTTTTATATAAAGTTAAATATCACAAATAAAGATGAATTTGAAGAATATATAGGAAGGAGCAACCTATCATTAGACTATATTCAAAAAAAAATTGAAATAGAAGTGTTATGGAATCAATTAATATATGATCGGTATATTAGTCAAATTAATATAAATAAAAATGAACTAAAAGAAAAAGTAAAAAAATTAATAATTACAAAAAAGCAAAAAAAATACTTCCTATCAGAAATTTTATTTGACAAAGAAAATAACTTAAATTTAGAAAAAAAATTAGAAAACATTAATCAAAGCATAGATGAAATAGGCTTTAACAACACTGCGAATATATACAGCATATCGGACAGTTCAAAATTTGGAGGTAAAATTGGGTGGGTAGAAGAACAGAAATTATCAACAAAAGTTTTAGAACAATTTAAAATACTAGAAATTGGTCAATATACACCTCCACTACAAGTGGGTTCTTCATTTTTGATTTTAAAAATAGAGGAAATTAAATATGAAAATGTTGTAATCAATGAAGATGAAGAGTTAAATAAGATGATTCAATTTGAGACCAACAAACAGTTGGAGCAATTTTCAAAAATGTTTTATAGAAAAATAAAAATTAATAGCCTTATAAATGAATTATAAACCCATATTAATTGTTGCAGGTGAGCCAAATAGTGTTTTTTTAGAAATATTTTTTAAAAGTATTCAAGCTCATCATTATAAAAGCCCTTTAATAATTATAGCTTCAAAAAATTTGCTTGAACAACAAATGAAGAAATTAGGGTTTTTTTTTGAAATTAATATTATTAATCAAAATTTTAAAAAATTTAACTTACTGGATAACAAAAAAATTAACTTAATTAATGTACAATATAAGTTTAAAAATTGCTTTGAAAAAATTTCTAGCAAATCTAACGATTATATAAAAAACTCTTTTGAGATAGCTTTAAAATTTATTAAACTAAATAAATTATCCAAATTTATTAATGGGCCAATTTCAAAAAAATCTTTTTTAAAAGGTAAAACTTTAGGTATTACTGAGTATCTAGCAAAAAAGACAAAAAAAAATAATGAAGTTGCAATGCTTATATTTAATAATAAACTATCTGTAAGTCCACTTACAACACATTTAGCTTTAAAGGACGTTCACAAACAAATCTCAAAAAAAAAAATATATTGGCATGTTAAACTTATCACTGAATTTTATAAAAAAAAATTTAATAAAAAACCAAAAATAGCCATAACTGGTTTAAATCCACACTGTGAAAGCAACTTTAAAAACAGTGAAGAAAAGTTGATAATTATACCTGCAATCATAAAACTAAGATTAAAAAAATTTAATGTTAATGGTCCATTCCCCGCTGATACTATTTTTATCAAAGAGCATTTAAAAAAATTTGATGTAATTATCGGAATGTATCACGATCAAGTACTGTCTCCCATGAAAGCTTTGTTTAATTTTAATGCTATAAATATTACCTTAGGCTTACCATTCACCCGTATCTCTCCAGACCATGGCCCAAACACTTCCATGTTAGGTAAAAATTTATCTGACCCTAAAAGTTTAATTACTGCAATAAAGTTTTTTGATAAATAGGTGGATATTAAAGCTAAAAAAAGTCTTGGTCAAAATTTTCTAATAGATAGAGAGGTTCTAGATCAAATAATATCAACATGCGATGTTACCAATAAAGAAATTTTAGAAATTGGGCCTGGTACTGGCAACCTCACGACATATATTTTAAAAAAAAATCCAAAAAAAGTATACGTTGTTGAAAAAGATGATGAATTAGCAATATTATTAAAAGAAAAATTTGAGAAGGAGGTGGAAATAATCAATAATGATATATTGAAAGTAGATGAAAGTAAAATTTCAAATCAAAAACTGACTGTTTTTGGTAATCTTCCTTATAATATTTCAACACAGATATTATCTAAATGGATTGTAAATATTAATAAAAATTTTTGGTTTGAAAATTTAGTTTTAATGTTTCAAAAGGAAGTTGCTGACAGAATCATTGCTTCATCTAATAGTTCAAAATATGGTCGCCTTTCAATTTTAACAAGTTGGAAACTAAATGTTAAAAAAATAATTGACATTAAGCCTCAAAGTTTTTCCCCAAGACCAAAAATAGATAGTTCATTATTATTATTTACCCCTAAGGAAAATTTTTTTGAGTTAAAAAATGCTAAAAATCTTGAGAAGATTACTAGAGTTTTTTTTAGTCAACGAAGAAAAATGCTAAAAAAACCTTTTAATCAAATATTTATAAATTCTAAAGAAGTAGCTGAAAAATTTAATATTGATCTTAATCTTAGACCACAAAATCTTAAACCTGAAATGTTTTTTAAACTTACAAAAGAATATGAGGATTTAAGAAGTTAATTTTTCTATGTGGTTTCTTATATATTCTTTATCATAATCTTTTGAACCATTATTAATTTCAGCATCAATTAAGCTACTAATTTTAGAATAACATTCTTCAAGGTTCTCATTTATAATTACATAATCATAATTAATCCAATGCAACACATCTCTACTAAATTCCTTCATTCTTTCTTCTGCAATTAATTTATCCTTCATGTCCCTATTAGATAATCTTTCAAATAAAACTTTTTTACTAGGTGGTAGAATAAAAAAAGTAATTAATTTATAATTTAATTTTTTATTTTTAATTTGGTCTGCCCCTTGCCAGTCAATATCAAATATTACATTCTCACTTTTTTCTAATTTTTCAATAACAGGGGTTCTTGTGGTTCCATAAAGATGATTAAATACTCTCGCGTACTCTAGAAACTCTTCATTTTTAATTAAATTTTCAAACTTTTCATGATTTACAAAGTAATAATCTTTATTTACAATTTCACTTGATCTTGGTTCTCGGGTGGTGTGGGATACGGATATATGGAAACCTTTATTTTTTGATAGCAGTTTTACTAGTGTGGTTTTACCTGCCCCAGATGGGGATGATAAAATCACCATTATCCCATCTTTTTTTTTTGACATTTAACTTTTTAGTTAGCTTTGCCATCAATAAATTTAACAGCATCACCAACAGTTAGAATTTTTTCAGCTTCACTGTCTGAAATTTCTGAACCAAATTCCTCTTCAAAAGCCATTACTAATTCAACTGTATCTAAACTATCTGCACCAAGGTCATCTATAAAACTTGAATCATCTTGAACTTTAGCTTCATCTATACCTAGATGGTCTGCTACAATTTTTTTAACTTTGCTTGAAATATCATCTGACATAATGTTCCTTTTTGTTATATTTCGTTATTAGTTTAAAAAGAAATTTTGTCAACCCAAATACATGCCTCCATTAACATGTATAGTCTCTCCATTTATATAATCAGACTGATCTGAACTTAAAAATGTAACAGCATTAGCAATGTCTTCTGGCTTACCCAGCTTATTAGATGGAATTTTAGCTATTATAGCTTCTTTATACTTTTCATCAATTTGATCTGTCATTGCAGTACTTATAAAACCAGGCGATATACAGTTAACATTAATATTTTTTTTAGCATACTCAATTGCTAGGCTTTTTGACATCGCAACAATTCCTGCTTTAGAGGCAGTATAGTTTGCTTGTCCTACGTTTCCAGTATGACCTACAACAGAAGTAATGTTTACAATTTTTCCTGATTTATTTTTAAGCAT
>Ga0115001_10003900_pt1 | contig 11049 bp, 10 predicted proteins | sample ArcticOcean_MG_C_12_FD_89869 | JGI IMG/M metagenome (GOLD analysis project Ga0115001, IMG submission 89869) | Marine microbial communities from western Arctic Ocean - ArcticOcean_MG_CB8_130 | ecosystem: Environmental > Aquatic > Marine > Oceanic | place: Arctic Ocean: Canada Basin | collected... | reverse complement strand
TCGCCTCTTTCACTTATTTCGGTAATGCTTGCTGATCTCTTGCACTGTCGCAAGGTCCTTGCGGGCTAATTCCAGGGTTGGGCCGGGGAACAATCCAACGTCGGTGACGCCTGCTTCGCCCAATGCTTCGATATGGCCGAGTACGGCGTCGCTATCGCCGATTGCTCCTATCTCGGTCCACCACTCGGTAGGGAAGTCGGCAATGGCAGCATCGCCCTTGGTTGTGAACCGCTCGACCATCTCGTCGAAATGCGGGTGGGCACGAACGGATGGGTGTTGAGCGGTGAGCTGGAACGACATGTATGGCGTCATCAGCTTGTAGGCCTCAAGGGGCGTCGGCGCCAGACACAGCGCGCTGAACACTGAGACCCGGAAGTTGTTGGGGGAACCAGCATTTCGAATTGTTTCGCGGACATATGTCGGGCCCACGCCGTCGGCCAGCACGACGCCATCGCAGACGCGGCCGGCCATCGCGAGCGACTTCGGTCCGCGGACCCCAGCAATCACGGGCGGCACGATTGTTGGCGGCTGATCGAGGGTGACGTCACGCAACGTCACGTGCTGCCCCTCAAAGTTCACGGTTTCGCCTCGGAGAAGTTGCCGCACCGTCGTCAACACCTCTTCGAGGGTGGCGAGCGGCGAGGAGGGGCGGGCGCCCATTTGCTCCATCCACTCCTGCACGCCGTGCCCGATCCCGGCGATTACCCGGCCCGGGGCGAGTTCAGCCAATGTGGCGATCTCCATTGCCGTGACTGCGGCGTTGCGGGCCACTGCGGGCAGGATGCCGATGCCGACGTGGAGCCGTTCGGTCCGAGCGAGAGCGGTTGCTGCGAGGGACACCCCGGCGGTGAAGAAGCAGTCTTCGATCAGCCAGAGTTGATCGACGCCACCCTCGTCGAGCGACTCGGCGAACTCAACCACAGCCCGTGCTGGAAGCGAGCGATCGAAGCACATGCCAATGTTTGGAGTCATTGCCAGAACGTAGTAGCTCCCTCTGTGTGATGGTTTTGGTCAGCATGGACGCCTTTTCCATCACCCTGACGAGAACATCGACGAGGGTGGGGCCCAGGGTCGGAAAAGCAGAGGAGCCCCGGTCAGTGCTGCCAGACCGAAGTCGGCGCACCTTCCGGGGCTCGTCAGATGGACAGATCCACCACTGGTCGTTCGTCGGGCGTTAGCCTGCATCTCGACCTGTTTACATCGCCCGTCTCGCCGTTTCCCCCGATCGAAATCGGGAGAGCGTCGCGGCGGGCGATGACCGTTTTCGGATGATGTCCGGCAAGCCGAACTCCACCTGATTTGCCACCTTTTCACGCTGACCCGGTTGCCCGTGCCATCAAAATTGGTGCCAAAGCAGATCCTTCTGTCCAAGGTTCAGTTGGGGTGTTCCCTGGTCGTTCGGTTCTGCACCATTGCGCCGTTGCTGTGCGCCGGCCCGAAGGCCGACATTCAGTTCGGATGCCTCGCTGACCCGGTCGGTTTCCCGAGCGGTTCCGCAGGTCTCCGTCTTCGCCCGATCCCCGAAGGCATCTGGCGACCCGGTCTGACCCCACACCTCGACCGATTACCCGGTCTCGGTGCCGACTCCCCGTTGTTCGTGTTTCACCCGAAGGTGCAGTACGAACCCGGTCTGAGATGGCTGTGAGCTCTGTCCTGTTCCGATTTCGCTGCACCTCGTCGACGATGTGGGATGAGGCCAAAGCCTCATTCTCACCGCCCCGGTTGGCGTGCGCTTTTCGCAACGGTTCCCAGTAAAGACCTGGAAAACCCGACCGTCAAGGGGTTTTCCGAAAGACACAGGGTTATCCCCGAAGATTTCTTGTTACCCCCAGATTGAGGACGTTCATCCACTGCTTCCACACTGGTTGTACACACCCATGTCCACACCTTGCTGCCCCTGAATTTCCGGTGTTGCGGGAATTTGCGGTGTTTGAGGGTGCCCGTATGCTGAGGGAACTATGCGACACGTCGAAATTTTTGACACGACCCTGCGCGATGGCTTGCAGGTCGAAGGGGTGTCGGCGACCGTCGACGACAAGCTGCGGATCGCCGAGCAGCTCGATCACCTCGGCGTCCACTACATAGAAGGCGGATGGCCCGGAGCGAACCCGAAGGACATCGAGTTCTTTGCACGCGCCATGACGGAGCTGAAACTCACCACGTCGACGCTCGTTGCATTCGGTTCTACCCGTCGCCCTCGTGGCAAGTCCGATGAAGATGCGACGCTGCGAAACCTCATCGAGGCGAACACGGCTGCGGTGTGCATTGTTGCGAAGAGCTCCGAGTTTCAGGTCGTTGAAGCAATGCAGACGACACTCGACGAAGGCGCGGCGATGATTGCCGACAGCGTCCGATTTTTGCACGGCGAAGGACGCGGCGTCCTGGTCGACCTTGAGCACTTCTTCGACGGCTACAAGTCCAACCCTGAGTTCTCGTTGCGGGCCATCGAAGCGGCCGTGGTCAATGGTGCATCCCATCTTGTGCTGTGCGACACGAACGGAGGCACCCTGCCCGACGAGGTGTTAGCCATCGTTGCTGATATCAAGGCGCACGTCGGCAACGACGCCACGATTGGCATCCATTGCCACGACGACACGGGTTGCGCTGTGGCGAACTCAATGGCGGCAGTCGAGGCCGGCGCCGGTCACGTGCAGGGCACGTTGAACGGCCTGGGGGAGCGGACGGGCAACACCAACCTCACGACGGTGATCCCGAACCTTCAGCTCAAGCGGGGCTACCAGTGTCTCCCAGAGGGGCATCTGGCTCGCCTTACATCGGTGAGCCACCACGTGGCCGAGACGTTGAATCGGGCGGTCAACCCGCAGGCTCCCTACGTTGGTTCATCAGCATTCGCGCACAAGGCCGGGCTGCATGTTTCAGCGATCGCCAGAGCGAAAGATGCCTACGAGCACATCGACCCGGGCACGGTCGGCAACGGCACTCGCTTCGTCGTGTCTGAAATGGCCGGCCGAGCGACGATCCAGATGAAGGCCGACGAATTGGGCCTGGAAATTGACGGAGCACAAATTAATCAGGTGATCGATGATCTCAAGCGGCTCGAGCATGAGGGGTATCACTTCGAGGCGGCTGACGCTTCGCTTGAACTTCTGATGCGGCGAGCGATTGGCAGCGTTCCCGAGTTTTTCGAGATCGAGTCGATGCGTGTGATCACCGATGAAGTGCGCGGGGGCCCGTTCAGCACTGAAGCCACGGTGAAGCTCTGGCTGGGTCAAGGCGACGCTGCCGACCGGCGCGTGTCGATCGCAGAGGGAAACGGCCCGGTCAATGCCCTCGACACGGCATTTCGTTCTGCCGTCGGCGAAGCGTTCCCCCAGCTCAGCAGGATTCACCTCACTGACTACAAGGTTCGGATCTTGGATGGTGGCAGCGCGACTGGGGCGACGACGCGGGTGCTGCTGTCGGCGACGAATGGTGAGCAGGATTGGACGACGATCGGTGTGAGCGCAAACATCATTGAGGCTTCTTGGCGTGCCTTGGAAGACACGTTGATCTACGGGTTGCTCCACACCGAGGCCTAGCCCGCCGATAGAATGTGGCCTCTGCCCACAGATTGTCATATAAATCCACAGGTAGTGAATTGCAAACACTTTGTGTGGCATGTACTTTACGTGCATGAACTGTCGATTGCTTGACGAATATGTCCGGATTGGCCCCTGATGAGTGAAAAAGCGGGAACGCTCACAAGCGACCCAATTGCTCACGGGGCGTCGCCGGATCAGCTACGTGATGAGGTAGTCACCGGCGACGGTCGCGTCGCTCGGCGGGAGCGAAATCGTTCCGCTGTCCTCGACGCTGTGGTCGAGCTGTTCGAGGCGGGCAACACCGAACCGGCGGTCGAAGATGTGGCGGTCCTCTCGGGCGTGTCGTCGCGGTCGATCTACCGTTACTTCCACCACCGTGACGAGTTGGTTCGTGCCGCAATGTGGCATCTCAGGGCGCGGGTCGAGCCGCAAATGCAACTTGTCGACATCGGTGAGGGTCCACTCGACGAGCGGATCGACAACTTCGTCGCACACCGGCTCGCTGTGTTCGCGGTGCTCGCACCGATCACTCGTGCAGCCCGGCGCACTGCCAACTCGCTCGATCTGAGCAGCGAAGAGTTCGGAGCCTTTCAAATGGTACTTCGTCAACAGTTCCTCGATCAGTTTGAGCCTGAGTTCTCGACGCTTGCGGGTCGGGTCCTGACACGGGCCGTGGTTGCGGCTGAAATCGGGTTCCAATTCGACTCGTTGGAGTACCTCTTCACTTCGTTTGAGGGAAACACCGACAAGATGGGCCACCTGCTCGGCCGACAACTTCGGATCCACCTGGAGGTTCTGCGATGACATCCGAACTCATGAATCCGGTATCGACCGAGATCCGCACCGACGGTCGGATTGACCGGCGCCTGCGCAATCGTGAGGCTGTGCTCGAAGCCACAATCAAAATGTTCATCGAAGGCGAGGTCATTCCAGCCATGGACGACGTCGCCGAGCGAGCTGGGGTGTCGCTTCGTTCTGTGTACCGTTACTTCGCAACGCGCGATGAGTTGATTCGGGCTGCCCTCGAACAATGGCTTCTGCAAGAGGCACCACACCTCGTAGCCCAGCCGCCGATCGAAGGCGATCTTGCCGAGCGCATCGAGTATTTTTGCGGCCAGCGCCTGGCGCTGTACTTCAGATTCGCTCCGCTGGCTCGGGTGGCACTTGTGCTCGATGAGGCCGATCCGCTCGTGCGGGACCTCTTCGATTACGGCCGGGACACTCTTAGCGAACAGTTTGCCGCACAGTTCGAGACTGAACTGGGATTACTCGGACACCAAGATTGGGCTATGGCCACGACCGCAGCAACGCTGCCGTTGCAGTATCATTTGTTCGAGTACATGCATGTTGGCTGCGGTTTCGATGCGACAGAGATGCACGCGCTCGTCGTTGAGCAATTGCAGCTTCATCTGTCGGCACTCTGACCGGCGGGCCAACCGACGCATCGCTTTGCGGCGCAGATCCTGTAGAAAGGCATCGATGGCAGCCCCGAAGTTCAGCCCCGTTGCAACAACTGACCGCGCTCGCGGCTACGAATCACCCGATCACGTCCCGGCGAACTGGATGCCGGATCGACCGGCCGAGATCGCGGGTTTCCAACCGTCCGGTCCACGGCGCGGTAATCACGGCCCCGACCAGGGGTTTGCATTGCGCATCGCTGCGCGGCTCTCTCCCCATATCCAGCTGCAGCCCGGCGAGCATCTCGACGATGCCGTTCGCGGTTGTCTCGGCATCGCGCTCGGGCGTTCCTCACTGTTCTCTCGCGCACCTGTCGTGCACGACGTCAGGCTGGCCTTCACGATCTGGGGCTACTTCGACGAGCAGCCTCCAACTGACCTGATCGAGCTGCGAACGAAGCTTTTTGCTGGCCTGCGACACGTTGCTCATCACTACACCGAGGCCCGCGTCGTTGCTGACATGGTGCCGGACGCAACACTGCAGTTGACGCCTGAGGTAGCTGCCGCGATGTACCCCGCGTCCTGGCGCGAACTCGTCGGCGCCTGACCGTAGCGGTCGCCATATGACCGCACTCTCCACGATCAGGCACCTTCGAGCCCCGGGTATCGATCTGCGTTCGACGCTGCAGATGATCGGGATCTATCGCAATGACCCGACCCACGCAATGGCAGCAACGAGCTTCGCGAAGGCGGTGCTCACCCCGCACGGTCCTGCAACAATGAGGCTGTCGTGGAACAGTTCCGGAGATATCACCGCTGAGGCGTGGGGCGACGGCGCTGAGTGGCTGCTCGATCGGGCGCCACACTGGGCAGGGCTCAACGACAACATTGCTGGGTTCATCCCGGGGTTGCATCCCCGAATCGAACAACTCTGGCAGACACACAGCACGACGCGCCTCGCTGCCGCGGGAGTGATCTGGCAAGAGCTCGTTCTCGTGCTGCTCGGTCAGCGGGTGACGACTGAAGAGGCGTCGAAGAGCTGGAATCGGATGTGTCGCACGTGGGGCGAGACTGCTCCTGGCCCGTGCGAACTGACACTGCCGCCGACGCCGAAGGTCGTTGCAGGTCTGTCGTACACCGACCTGCACGAAATCAACGTCGAACGGCGTCGGGCCGAAGCTATTCTGCTGGCAGCCAAGCGTGCCAGTCGGCTGGAAGAGGCAGCGACAATGTCGGTCGATAATGCACTCATTCGGTTGTCGGCGCTCCCCGGAGTCGGCATGTGGACCGCCACAGCAACAGTCCTCGCGTCGCACGGCGCTCCTGACGTGTTGGTGCTCCGGGACTACGGGTTGCCGACGCTCGTCAACTTCGCGTTCACCGGCGATGCGCGGCGACTCGACCCAGATCGCGGTGGCGACGAGATCATGCTGGCGCACCTCGCACCCTGGGCGGGGCATCGGCAGCGCATCATCCGCTTGCTGTTCGCCGCGGGGGTGTCGGCGCCGCGGCGTGCACCGCGTGCGTTCAATCCGGACATTCGCCAGCTCTGACTGCTGAGTGATGGGCCTCACCGACAGGGGCAGCTTCGCGATGATGCGCCGCTAAGTTTCGGGGCGTGCCCGAGACTTTTGACCCGTCCGTTCACCCGCACCGTCGGCGTAACGCTCTCACTGGTCAGTGGGTGATCGTGTCGCCGCAGCGCACCAAGCGTCCGTGGCAGGGCAAAACCGATGACGCGGCAATCGAGCGGCCTGGCGCCTACGACCCGAACTGTTACCTGTGCCCGGGCAACGAACGTGCCGGCGGACTGTCGAACCCGGACTATGCGTCGACGTTCGTATTCCAGAACGACTTCGCGGCGCTGCTCCCCGATATCCCGCTTCCAAGTGGCCCGGTCAGTTCAGGCAGCCCCATCAATGCAGGCAGCCCTGTCAGCCATGTTGGTGATGCACCGGGCGGGCTGTATCGGGCAGCGACCGGCGACGGCGAGTGTCGAGTCATCTGTTTCTCGCCGGATCATGGCAAGACACTGGCCACGATGGACTTGGCCGAGATTGGTGTCGTGATCGATCTCTGGAAGAGTCAGCTCGCTGAGTTACTCGATCGGTACGAATACGTGCAGATTTTCGAGACGCGCGGAGCGATCTCGGGGTCGTCGAATCCGCACCCGCACGGTCAGATTTGGGCATCGAACTTCCTGCCAGACGAGATCGCCGCAGAACTCGCCGAACAGCGTTCGTACCGGGCCCAGCACGGGAGTCATCTGCTCGTCGATTACGTGGAGAGCGAACTGGCGGCCGGTGACCGGATCATCCATGTCAACGACCACTGGGTTGTGGCGGTCCCGTACTGGGCCTACTGGCCGTACGAAACCATCGTGCTGCCACGCCGCCCTGTGGCATCGCTGCTCGATCTGACGGCGGACGAGGCAGAGGGTCTTGCCGACTCGCTCAAGACAATGCTGTCGGGCTTCGACCGGTTGTTCAATACGCCGTTCCCGTACTGCTCTGGTTGGCACACCGCGCCGCGGGGGCTCGAGGACGACTGGCAGCTGCACGCGCACTACTACCCTCCGCTGCTTCGTTCAGCCGACGTGGCCAAAATTCCGGCGAGCTACGAACTGCTCGCCAACCTCCAACGCGACCTCACACCAGAAACCGCTGCCGGCAATCTGCGCGCCGTCCTCTGACCTCGCCGGTCTTTCAGCTCTGTGGGCGAACTTTTGCGAGGGCTGCGAGGAATCGATCGTTCCACTCGGCGCTGGCAATGGTGACTCGCATACCGACATCGGGAAACGCACGCGTAACGACGCCATGGCGCTCGAGGTCGAAACCGAGTGCTGCAGCGTCACCGAGTACCGGAAGCCACACGAAGTTGCCCTGCGGGTCAGGGAGTTCCCAACCTGTCGAGCGCAGCGACTCCACGACCCGCGTCCGTTCACTGACCACTTCGGCGACCCGAACCCGCATCTCGTCGGCCGCGGCCAAGCTTGCTCGTGCGGCGCGCTGCGCGAGTTCGTTGATGGCAAATGGGACGAGCGTGCGGTCGATCATGCCGATCACATCGGGATGGCCAAGCGCATAGCCGATGCGCAGCCCGGCCAGGCCATGTGCCTTGCTGAAGGTTCGGGTGATCACCAGATTCGAGTGGTCGGCCAGTAGCGCGATTGAGTCGGTCACACGCTCGTCAGTGACGAACTCTGAGTACGCCTCGTCGAGGACAACCAGGCATCTTTCGGGGACGGTGCGGAGGAACTCAGCGATGTCTGCCGTCGGCACGATTGTGCCGGTCGGGTTGTTCGGGTTCGTGACGAAGACGAGCTTCGTTTTGTCGGTGATCGCAGCCGCGAGCGCGACGAGGTCGAACGTTTCGTTGACCAGCGGGACCCGCACCTGCTCGGCTTCGACGAGCGCGGCGAACAGTGGATACGCCTCGAACGACGGCCAGCACATCGCTACCTGGTCGCCGGATCCGACGTAGCTGAGCAACAACTGTTGCAAGATGCCAGCTGAGCCAGCGCCGATCGTGACCTGCTCGGTGTCGACTCCGACAAACTGCGCGAGGTCTTCGCGCAGTGCAGTGGCGCCGTGGTCGGCGTACAAACCAATGTGTTCGATCCCGGCGCTGATCGCGCCAGCAACGGAGGGGAGCGGACCGTACGGAAGCTCATTCGATGCCATTTTGATTGCATCAGCAATCCCGTGTTCGGCAGCGGCGGCGGCTGCCGAACGGCCGGGCTTGTATCCGGGCAGAGCAGCAACGGCGGAGCGGGGGCGACCAGTCATCTGCCCATGATTCCAGACCGGTGACGCTGTGGCCTGATCCCTTGCTCTGAAAACTTCTCGCCTGACAGTTTCTTGTGCGCGGCTCAGAGTGGCAACATCTTGGACATGACGAAGGAGTCGATTGAACGCGGCGCACTCACATGGCAACCGGCATTGGACGCTTGGGAGAACAGCTCGCTCGCCGACTTTGCTGATCACGTTGTGGCGCTCGGTGGGCCTGCCTGTTCGGACTACATCGAATTGCTCGACTGGTCTCTCGGCGAACTGGGACCGTTCTGGGCCGCGGTGGCGAGTTGGCAGTGCATCCGCTGGCACGACGAGCCCAGCGCATCATTGGTCCACGGGAGCATGTCGGATGTGACCTGGTTTCCCGGCGGCACGCTTAACTACGCTGAACGTATGCTCGCCTGGGCGACCGAGCAGCCTGACGACACGGCGATCATCGAGTTGTCACAGAGCCGTGACCGTCGCGAGGTCACCTGGGCACAGCTGGTCGATCAGGTCGCACGTTGTCGGGCCGGCCTCGTCGAACGGGGCGTCGGCCGCGGCGATCGGGTGGTTGCGTTCAGCCCGAACATCTCTGAGACGTTGGTTGCGTTCCTGGCAACGGCGAGCCTTGGTGCAATTTGGAGTTCGTGTGCGCCCGAGTTTGGGGTGCGTGCAGTAACCGACCGCTGGGCACAGATCGAGCCGAAGGTGTTGATTGCCGTCGATGGCTACATGTACGGCACCAAGGGCATTGACCGCAGCGCGCATGTCGATCAGATCGCTGCAGCGCTTCCGTCCCTTGAGCACATCGTGCACATCGGTTACCTTCAACCCGAGGGCGAGCTCTCGAGTGATGCGCGTGTCTGCGCATGGGATGCTTTGCTCGCCAATCACGCGCCACTGGGGTTTGAGGCAGTTCCGTTCGATCACCCGCTGTACGTCCTGTTCTCGTCGGGCACGACGGGGCTGCCGAAACCGATTGTGCATGGCCACGGTGGCATTGCGCTCGAACATGCCAAGGCCTGGTCGTTGCATTACGGCCTGCAGCCGGGGGAGCGCGTGATGTGGTTCACGACGACCGGTTGGATGATGTGGAACTTCTTGATTTCGGGGCTGATCACCGGGTCGACGATTGTCCTGTTCGACGGTGATCCTGCCGCCCCTGACCTGTTGGCGCTGTGGCGTGTTGCAGCCGACGAGCAGGTCGATGTTCTTGGCGTGAGTGCGCCGTTCATCATGGCGTGTCGGAAAGAGGGCATCCGGCCGGGCGACCTTGTCGACCTGTCGAGCGTGCGCCATCTGGGTTCCACCGGGGCCCCGCTGCCGGTCGAAGGGTTCGAGTGGATTCCTGATGCGGTCGGGAGCCATATTCAGACTGGCTCGATGAGCGGCGGTACCGACGTATGCACGGCCTTCGTCGGCACGGCGCCGACCCTTCCCATCAGGGCGGGCGAGATTGGTGCCCGCATGCTGGGCTGCGACGTGCAGGCCTTTACGCCGACTGGTGATCAGTGCGCTCCGAACGAGACCGGTGAACTCGTGATCGTGGCGCCGATGCCGTCGATGCCGATTGGCCTCTGGGGTGACGAGTCGGGCGAGCGATACCGGAGCACGTACTTCGACACCTACCCGGGTGTCTGGCATCACGGCGACTGGATCACCTTTTTCGACGACGGTGCCTGCCAGATCACTGGCCGGTCCGATGCCACGTTGAACCGCGGTGGTGTTCGCCTCGGCACCGCGGACTTTTACGTCATTGTCGACTCGATGCCCGAGATTGCCGACAGTGCGGTCGTCCACCTTGAAGACAAGGACGGCGGGCCCGGCGAGTTGATCCTCTTGGTTGCAACTGCTGGCGGCCACGAACTCGACGATGACCTCGCCAACCGGATCAAGCGAGCGCTCCGGTCAGAACTTTCGCCACGTCACGTCCCCGACGAGATTGCGGCGCTGTCTGCTGTGCCGCGCACACTGTCGGGCAAGAAGCTCGAGGTGCCAATTAAGCGGATGTTGCTGGGCATGCCGGCAGACAAGGCAGCGTCACGCGATTCGCTCGCAAACCCCGAGGCACTCGATCATGTTGCGGCGTGGGTCGCTGCCCGTACTACTTGAGCGCCCCGCCGACACTTCTGGTCAGTGCATGTCGGCGCCCTTCGCGTCGGGCGCGATTGCCGACGGCTTAGTGCAGGCCGGGCGGCTGGATTTTGGCCAGGTATTCGGTGTCGGTTTGCATTCGTTGGCGGAGGTCGTCGTAATAGGTGCGGGGCGGGTCGAAGTAGATCTGCCCGGTATCCATCCGCCCGCCGTCGGGATGCGCATACACCGCTGCCGGTT
>Ga0115001_10003899_pt1 | contig 11050 bp, 13 predicted proteins | sample ArcticOcean_MG_C_12_FD_89869 | JGI IMG/M metagenome (GOLD analysis project Ga0115001, IMG submission 89869) | Marine microbial communities from western Arctic Ocean - ArcticOcean_MG_CB8_130 | ecosystem: Environmental > Aquatic > Marine > Oceanic | place: Arctic Ocean: Canada Basin | collected... | reverse complement strand
TCTAATTCATCGTAAAGAAGATCATCCGGAGTGCGGCTTGATGGATGTCCAACTAGGTAAACTGGAATATCACCAAAATGCCCCTTTGCTGAATATCTCCCTCCGTATTCATGAACCAGCACATCCTTTGCTCGCTCTTTATTGATAACATCAAATGCCTTGACGCTTAAGCAAATTATGTTTTTTGGATTAATTGCTCTAATAGCTTGAATGCTATTTCTGTGGAAATTTTTAAAATACTCTTCCCTGCTTTTTGTTATTGCAGGTGTTTTAGGGTGCTGAAAAGGCCAAATATTCATTCCAACAGTATCACTATCTAAAAGTTCTCTTCGCTCTTGAGTGAGATCAAATTGAGATCTGATAAATCTAGCAAAACCAAAGGGGTAATCAGTACTGTTTCTTCCAGCTGTATATGTATTTACTGTTGGTATTGAGCCATTGAGCATTTCTTGGTTGTAATCATCATCCCATTCATAACCAAAATTTCCTGGATTTTGACCGCAAATTAAGATCTTCGGATTGTATATTGGAGGGGTATAGAGAATTGCAAATCCAACTTCGCTATCGCTACCTACTTTTAAAAATAATTCAGGGTCTGTATCTTTATTTTTGATAAAATAGTCCATGGTTTTAGAGTAAATATTCTCTAACTTTGTATTCATATCTTCTTCCATCCTATTCTCCTGACATTGTGTTTTTTATTAATACTAACTGCTGTTTTGGCGATTGCAAACCCATAGAATTATTTCGGGGAGATAGATAGAAACATAGGAATATAGATAGATTTATTAGATGACATTGCAGAAATGAAACAAAATACTTAAAGTATGTAAGTAAATTAACTAAGAGTTTAATTATGTTAGATAGAATTGGTTCAGTTGTTCATTGGTTGGGTTTTTTAACAACCCTGCTGGTAGGTTATGTCTTATTCTTTGATAATGCGCCTTCTCAGCCTTTTTGGATCAACCTCATTTTTTCCCTAGCTCCAAATACTGCTGCTTGGGTAGTTGCATATATCCTTGGTGGAAGCAGAGGCTTCTTTCCCTTTGGAGAATAAAAATTTTTGGTAAGTCATACACAGATGGTTCAGTTCATAGAGCCAGCGCAATGTTCGTAGATTTTAATTATGGCTTTGAAAATAGGCTATTACACCACCCTGTTGAGGGCTTGCCTAAGTTATCAGAAATACAGCTTGATGGAATCATGGATGCTTTAACCCCAAACTCTCCAAGGAAAGAAGCTGCAACAAAAAGAATGTCCTGGACTAACGGCGCACTAAATTCCATTTTGATGCATCACTATGACGGTAAGCAAGGGCAATTTGATGCTTATGCTAAAAAGGTTTTTTACGAAGCATTTAATGAGGGTTTTTTAAGAAATTTTGCCAAGATGCTGCATAAGCAATACCTAGATAAAAAGAATCTCAATCCATCATTTTGGGTAAAAGGAGAGGCTTGGGGTAAAGAATTTATCAAATCCTATGAATAAAAAATGCTATATTTTTTCCATGAATAAATACTTATTTTTAACTGTATTTTTTGTTCAAACATTAAGCGCAGATAATTTAGGTTTTGTCTGTGCAACTGAAAAAACACTTTCTGACATGAGAAAATATAGTTTTTCAGATGAGTACATTATGATCAATCATGGAACTGCTTATCTAATTGACGATTCAAATATGCATTTTTGGGGCTTGTCCTCTCAAAAATGGATTTCATCTCCCGTCTCAAGGACTTCAAACTCAGCATCATGGTCAAGATACTCAAGTGGGTTAGAGACTATGTCTTATATGGATTTAGATTTTGAAGATTTGACCCTTTCAACACGCTATGAATCTAATGAATACTCTGGGAGTAAATCTAAATGTATTAAAAAACCCTGGAATGAGGCAATGCGTATAGCAAAAAATTGGATTCCTTTGGGCACTAATAAAGATATGGGTGATAAATTTTACTTTCATAAAAGCTACAAAGAAGATTCAAAGTTTGGTCAAAGTTATAGAATTTATAAAATGTTGCAAATTTATCCTAAAGATATTGAATCTTCAAAATCTGCAATTGGTTACTTGCAAGCCTTCTGTGATGATAAATCTAAAGTCTTTGCTCTTGAGAATAGATATTGCTCTGATACCGTTGGTGAGAAATGTGATGAAAAAGAACGGGTGTGGGAAATGTTAGAAGACTTACCAAAAGATTCATTCTATAGAAGGGCTAATGAACGGATTTGTAATCTACCTTAATTGATTACTTTTTATTTATCCATCTAAACAAGGTTCTTCCAGTTATCTTTCCCGCTATACGATTCACCACTCTGTTGCCTACCCTTTTCTTTTTAACGCTATCAATATCACCAAGATATTTAGCACTTTTATATAAAATATTTCTAAGCTTAGAAATTTTCACTGTGAGATTCCACCATGATGTACTGTAATTTATTGAATTCACACACGGAGATTAATTCTTGTACGTGATGTATCTCAGCGTTGTTCATCAGTCACATTCTAGATTCATCGTGCGCTAGGTTCTTAGCCCATCCTGGAATGGGAAAGGCCTTCCTGGGTTCTTTGTTAATAAATTTCATGTCAAATTAGTTATGTGTATCTGTATACCAAAAAATAATCTCTCCATCTAACTTTCCGTCTTTATAGTTTCTTAAAGAAAGTATTAAGAATTATCAGATTTATAAAAGTTAATAACCATTGTATCTAGGTCATCAATATTAAATCTCTTAGATAGGTATGTAACTGTTGAATCTATGTCTTGATTCATAGAAATACTTCTATAGCTTGCTAGTTCATCAGATGCCTGCAAAAGTTTTTTGTTAATAATTAATTTAATATTCTCGGAACTTCTCCCTTTAACTAAGGATTTCAATTTTTGCAATCTTTGATTTCCATAAGTCTTAGAAATATAATCTTGCGCATCTTTTGTTAAAGATTGATGAGAAGCTACTGCAAAGCAAGTCAGCCAAAAGTTAAAGTTATCTTTTAGCTTAATGGTTTGCTCGTTATACGACTTATCAATATATTTATCCATTTCCCTTTTGATCATTACATCAATCTTGGTAATATCTTTGCCAGACTCTTGAAATAAATCCTGATAAACATCAGAGCTTGAAAATAGCATCAGGGCTCTAGCACGAATAAGAAAGCTGGGATGAGTGCTTTGACCAAGAATATCAGATGCATCAAGATCAAAATGTCGTAATTGATCCATAAATTCAGCGATATTAAAATTCAAGTACTTGCTATTTAAGCCAGAGATAGTTTTGATTATTGCTCGAAGTGTGATGTCCAGATCTCGAGATGCAACTAAACCTAGCCTATCAACAGATAACTCTTTTGCTCGAGACAATCTCATTCCTTCTGGAGAAGAATCTTGTATTTCCGAAGTATGATCAAATAAAAGGTGACCTAGTTCATGGCCAATAACAAAATCTAATTCCGTCTCCTCTAACAGAGTTACCAATGCAGAGCTAAGAATGACAACAAAAACGTTTTCAATGCCTCTGTAGCATTTTGCATTAATTTCGTTGCTGGCAAAAACATATAAATGAATCTTCTCAGGAAGTATATGAAGGTTCACGCAAACTCTCTCGAGAGAAGAGTATATTAAAGGAGATATTGTTTTAGTTATTAAAAGACTAGAGTGAGCCTCTAGAATTTCATATTTTTGAGATTTGGAGACAGTGTTTTTTTTTGCAGCTATATCTTCGGCATATCTAAATTTTGTAACAAATTCAGCAGCCGTATCAGGTTTCATGTTTCTTTTTTAATCTTGCCAAGGCATCAAGCATTCGTTGCGCATTATCTCTCTCATTTCCAGCTTGCAAAGAATTCAATCGGCCGTTCCATTTTCTAAATTCTTTTTTTACAAATGCCAAGGAATCTTCTTTATTAAGATTCATATTTAAACCAATTAGAGCCTCATCACTGGTAGAGTCACTTGAAGACAATTTTGTATCAATTGATATCATTGTCTTGTCTTTCATTTTTTGAACTTCGTCATAGTCAAGATCTAATTTCGTAGAGAGATCTTTTACGAGATTTAACTCAGCTTCGTCAGCAAATCCATCAGCTGCAAGCACATCTAAGCATAATTCAAGTGCAATAAATTTATCAGTATTTGAAGCCACTACATTAAACGCGTCAATAGTGGAATCAATGTTTTCTGATAGCTTGGAGTTTTTTGGTAGACGAAGAAAAGCTTTGTAACTAGAATCAAGAGCTTCATTTAGCTGTTTCTTCATTTCATTTTGTTTATCTTCAGAGATATATGTATCTAGTGTATTTGCAATCCACTTTTTAATTACTAAGCCCTCTGACTTATCAAGCGAGCCATCAGCCATGGCCATAGCCATTGCAATTGGAATGGTAGCAACCCTTGCTAAATCTCTATGCTCAGATTGATCTCTATACCCTTTATCTTCGAATTTAGTGGTAAAGGTGCTTGTTGCATATGAAATACATTTAGCTTTGCTGTCAATATACCCACCTTCGAAAGATATGGGGTTATCTGATGAAAAAAGATATGCTCTTACTTCAATTACCTTGCTCCCAGATCTTGGTGGAAGCATAATTTCTTTTACAAATGATGTCAGGTCTACCCAATCTGGAAAATATTGGTTTTCTTTAATCATTCCAAGATCTACTGAGTGAAGAAATACCCTTGTATCATCTTCAGTTGTTTGCTCATATAAGCTTAAAATCGGAGAATCTGAACTCTTATCGAAAAAATTAATAGCGCATTCTAAGTTAGATGCATAAGATACTGAAAGAGCTCCCTTAATCTGTATATTAAAGTTTCCATCATTACTATCATAATCTCTAACTGCTTGAACTTGAAATGTATCAGATTGTTTTCTAGAAGACTCAGGCCAATCTGGAGGTCCTAGAAAAGCGTCGACTATATTATTAAAAAATCCCAATTATTCAACCTTAAAATCATCAATATCAATATCGGTATGAATATTTGAATTGCCTGCTGTTAGGTCAGTCTCTGCCTTTCTTCCGCTCTCTACATCTAAGAACGTGCATTTCATAGTTTGATTTACATCATATGAAAATGTTACTTCTACTTTTTGACCAGAAGGCCTGCCCTCTGGCAAATCAAGATCTCCCTCCCACATTGTATGAACAAAATCAGGATCACTCTCATCAATATTTGATTCAGTAACTCTACAACTAATTGCTGTTTGATTATCATGGGCTGTTTGATATTCCTTGGTTACCGAGCATGGAATTTTGTCTCCCTTGCTAATTAATGAATCATTTTTAAGAAGATTTTTTTGATGATGATCATCATAGCTGAGAATTATAGTTCCAAAAAATCTTGCAGTAACCTCTGCAATATTAACTTTTGAAATTGCTTGTTTTTGCAAAGGATTAAGCTTTGCAGGATCTGCTTTATAGGCCACATATAAAGCAGCCCCTAGAGCAACCGCTTCATCTGGGTTGCCAACAGATTTAGGAACTTTCTTAAAAATCTTCTCAACGCTAGATTGAATGCAAGGCATTCTTGTAGACCCTCCCACTAAGATTACTTCATTAATGTCACTAATTGAGAGATTGGCTTCATCAACGGCATTCTCACAAGTCATTTCAGACTGTGCAATTAGCGTAGAGATGGCATCTTCGAACTCAGCTCTAGAAACTTCAATTGTATGTCGACCTTTAGTTGTTGCAATTTTTATAGAAGTTTTCTCTTTTTCACTAAGGATTTTTTTTTGCTCTTCTGCATCATTCTTAGTAAAGTCTTCCGGCTCTAGGTCCTCGCCCACTTGATCCTTCCACTTACTTCTAACAATTTCAATTAATTTTTCATCAAAATCATCTCCTCCAAGAAGACTTACTCCGTCAGTATTAATAACTTCAATATCTGAGCCTTTAATTTCAATAATTGAAATATCAAAAGTTCCTCCCCCTAAATCATAAACTGCATATGTTCCATTTAACTCCTCGCCAGATGAATAGGCATAATAAAGAGCAGCGGCAGTTGGCTCATTTATTATGTTTTTGATTGAAAGGCCTGAGGTCTTGGCTGCAGCTAAAGTAGCTTCTCTTGCCTGATTTGGATAATTCGCTGGAATTGTTACTACTGCTTCGGAGATTTCACCAATTTGCGTTTCAGCGTCATCTTTTAATTTTTTTAAAACAAAACTTGAAAGAGATGTAGCATTATATTTTTCTCCAAAAGCTTCATACTCCTTTTCAATCCCCATGGCTCTTTTAAACCTGCCAAAACAATTAGTATCTTCTCCATATACTCCTTGCGCAATTTTTCCAACAATAACATTGCCTTGATCGTCAAATAGCACAACTGAGGGAGTGGTATTATCTCCCTGGCTATTAACAAGAATTACAGGTCTTCCAGTAGCATCTAAATGGGCTATTGCTGAATAAGTGGTTCCAAGATCAATACCTACTAAATTACTCATTTTTATCTCCTTTTACGTAAACTTCGATTTTAGGGTATTGTAAAACTTCCTTTTGCTCAGCTTCAATATAAAAACCTTCTACCAGTGTTTGTTTTACTAAAAAGATTTTATCTTCATTTGATGTTTCTATGCTTACCCATTCATTTGCAGGAGGAATTCCAAATTCATCAGATTTTACTGAGGCACCCTCATTTATTGAAAATTGCTTGACTCCGATTTCATCAATTATGTCTTGTAGATTTTCATATACAAAGATAACTTCTTTTTTAGTTTCCTCTGATATGTTTTCATCCATATTAATTGTTTGGCAGATATTGGAAACGCGAATCAGCTTCTTAACAAATTTCTTAATTATTTGTAAGTCATAACCCCTTTTAAGCCTGTCAATTTCCTTGTCTTTTTCATTGAGGCTTCCTTGAAGCAAACCAAAAGATTCAAAAATCTCATCATATCTCTGCGATATATGTCCAAGAAGCTGTTGATGAGAGTTGGTTTGAGATTTTAAATTATTTGAAAAAGTATCAAACTCATTCTTCACCCCTGAGCTAATTTTTGAGAAGCCTTTATTTAAATCAACAAACTTATCTAATAGATTTTCTGGAAAAGTGACTAATTGATTTTTATATTTTGCTCTCCATCTTAAAAGAATGTAATTGATGAGAAGAGAAATAAACAACAAAATAGCAATCGAAATATAAATAATAAGCATTGAGCTTTGGCTATACATAGGCTGTTGTGTTTGAGGGTATTCTTTAAAGTTTGCTTCTACTGCTGCTTGTTGGGCCGCTTCTATCGCTTCTGCTTCTGCTGATGCTGCTTCTACTGCTGCTTCTGCTGCTGCTTGTTGTTGGGCCGCTTCTATCGCTTCTGCTTCTGCTGATGCTGCTTCTGCTGCTGCTTGTTGTTGGGCCGCTTCTATCGCTTCTGCTTCTGCTGATGCTGCTTCTACTGCTGCTTCTGCTGCTGGAACTGAATCATTTGCTGGGATCTGTTGGTCAGGTTGAATGATTTCAGCCTTAATAAAAATACTATTTAATGAAAATAATGTTGACAATAATAAAACTAGGATAAGTTTATACATGCATTTGATTATGATCATAAATAACAAGTTAATCAAATCTAATATTCTTGAGCTTAAGGGGCCTAAGGTTAAAATAATGAACTCGGATGAATCAGAATTAACTTATAAAGCTTTAAGTCATTTCTAATAAGTAGGTTTTTACTATAGCAAACACACATCGAGGGTTGCGATTTCGTTTTTCTTTTACATTATGGGAAACTAAATTAAACTTATTTTGAAGGGAAAAAATGGAATATGTGATTTCTGGTGCGATTTTTTTTGCGATGGCTGTTGTTGGCTGCTTAACTCTCAACATTGTATTCTCAGAAAATACTTGGGGTTTTGTGTTTAGTGACAAGTTTTGGGAATATTATGGTTGGACAGCATTTTGGCTCATATTAGCTCTTGCCGTAACAAAAACAGTTCCTAGTCTTCTAATTGAAGAGCTAGGAAATGTCTTTGTTCGTGATGAATCTATCTTATCTTTAATAGGTTTTTTACTTGGTTTATTTGGCGGACTAGCGATTTTTATTTTTTTGCTAACCTATATAGAAATTCTAATAGTCGCTGGAGCAAGAAAATTAAGCAACTGGATTAATACTCTATGAAAAAACTAATTGCTCTCCTCCTTCTATCATCTCTGGCCTATGCTGATATGGATAAGATATGTTCTATATATCTTAAATTTGGAGAGCCAATGATATGGGAGCAAGTGATTGATAAAGGCTGTCAAAGAAATAATATACTTGAAGTAACTTCAGTATTAGATAGACCAGAAATAACAAAAGAAGAAGAGCTTTTAAGTATATCTAGTGTTTGGTGTCGGTTTGATAGAAATAGAGGGATCAAAGGTAATTTCTTAAGCTGTGTTCTATATGACAATAAAGCAAGAAAATACTCAAACAACTGAGATTAGTGTGATGGATTTTATGATTATTTTTGACAGGGTTTATAGTTTTGATATACATGGCAGCGCATCAGTTTTGCCAAACTGCATACCCCCTCTTCCGTAACCTGCGAGCCTTCTCAATTTCCATATCTCTAGCTTCCGGCTCTGTCATGCTTTGATTATTTTGATGTTGATATAATCTTGGCTTCAGCCTAATGCCAAACTTGTAAGCATAGGTATTATGCAATTTTATAGGGCCGCTTCTCAGCCCTATCTTGTGCTCAGCAAATCTTTCTTTGGGTGTTTTGGAGGTAAATCCAACATAGACACAGGGCTTGCCATCTAAGTAGTCTGGGTTCTTGTCTCTAAATTTTTTGATACCAAGGACCTTTGGATTAAGTTCGATCACATAAATATTAAATATTTTATTAATGGATGTCATATCCGCCCTCGTATTTTTGCAAAAAAGTTATGAGTGAACCAGATGCATTGCAATCAAAGCATTTAAATATTTGATGCTCACGACTAATGCACATCGTCGTTTGGGGTTTGCCGCTATGAAAAGGACATAAACACCAATAATTATTGCCCCTCCTCTCAAGCGTTAACCTTTTACCAATTACATCAACAATATCTTTGTTGAATTCACGTTTTTCATTCTTATAATTATTTATCATTTATCTCCTGCCTGGTAATTATTAAATATCCCTTTTTTACAAATACCATAGAATTTTAAAGTATGTCAAATTAGTTTATGATTTTTGGGCATATGAAATATAAAAATTCAATCCTTTGATTGATAGGGAAAGCTTTTGAGTAAATGTAAATACTGCAAGAAAAAACTTATTGTGCCTTTGCACATCCAAAAAGGATTTCATATTTCCTGTAAGCAAAAAAAAGATAGAGATGAGTTAGAAGGCGCAAAAAAAAATATTGCCGCTAACAAAGCGCCAAATGCTTCTTTTGTTCAAGGCGGCTCTACAGGTCTTGTGCAGCAAAAAGGAAGAATACGCGCTTCAAACACTTATAAAAAATCTGGAATAAAAAAAGAAATTAAAGATACCCTTAACATGCATGGATATGATCTTGTTATTATGCAAATAGGGAGTACTTATGACTCAATTGAAGAAGATGCAGATTTTTTTCACAAGCATTTTGGTCATAGATATAATCCTGCAACAACAGCATACAATCAGACAGGGTTTCCAATCTCAATGATTACAAAAATTAAAGAAAAACTTCTTGGTATGAATATTAAATTTTGTATCGTTGATGAAATCGACCTTGACGATCCTGATAATAACCCCTCCTCACCAACACCCTCTGGCAATGGAAAGATTATTAGAAAGATAGCATTTTCAAGTTTCAGCACTGATGCATCAGATTTAATTTTTGTGGGCGGCCCTAAATCTTAGTATCCTGATTAGAAATTCTCAGCATATAAAGTAAATACAGTTAGGTTGGTAAATATTCTGACTGGATTCAGGTAAGTGATCATTAAACAGTCATAACTAGTGATGCCGATGGCATGTAGCCATAAATGCTAGGCTCTTATTCAATATAATTTTCTAACCACCATTTGCAGAGCTTAATATCCGACCTGATAAATAAATTAAAAGTCTCATCATTGGTATTGTTTGACTGGTCCATTTCTTGTTTATAAAAATTTGTCATGGGCAAGATTAACTTAGTCACGTTAGTAACGAAGTCTCTTTCATTTTCAGGGTTTAAGCTGTTGTAGAGATTTTCTCCCCAGTGTCTTAAAGTTTGTTGTGCATTACCGAGCTTAACTCTGAGGTGCTCAGCAACATCATCTGGAGAATTAGTAACCATTGACCACATAAGACCAGTCAAACCTATGCATCGATATGTAACATACAAGGACTCGCTTGGTCCCGTCTTCCAATCAAGCTGAGCCATATAAACCTCCAATGGAATCTCATTGTTCTCATTGGCAAATACTATGGGTGAAAGCAAGAAAAGAGCGATGAATTTTTTCAAATCTTAACCTGCTTATTGGATGCTCTTAGCATGTGACCTGAGTTGCAGATCTGCTGGGCTTGATAGGTGGAATCTTTTAAGCCATCTAATATGAATGTTTGGTTCTTCATGCCGGTGACTGGTTGAAACTTCATCTCTACCTTGAAAGCATTATAGAAAGATGGAAATTTCTTGAGTGCAAACCAACCAACCTTCTTACCATCCGATGCATCAATCACAAATTCTAGATAGAGCTTAGCTTTACTGGGCTTATTTTTATCAACTGTCATTTTTGCATAAACATTTGTGCCCTTAGGAATCTCTTTTGGCACCTCCATCATTAGGTATGGGTAGTTAGGAATACAGTGAGGTCTTTCCATGTGAAAGCCTAGCTGCGTTTGATCTTCAACATCCTCTGCAATCTTCGCGACTGTTAGCTCATTCTCACTTAAGTCATCTATGTGAAAGTTATCAAGTGTTTTAAGATCCACTCCAGCATAAGACAGAGTGCTCAGCAGCATCAAAAATACAACAGACTTACCTTTAAACGAATTGCTTTGCCCAGAAAAGGGTCCCAAACGCATGACATGGATTTTCTGGAGTTTGATTTCATCCATTGGTTTAGGTTTTCTAAGCTTTCTAACAAACAAATAAATCGTTAGGGCAAATAGCCATATTACTGATGC
>Ga0115001_10003898_pt1 | contig 11050 bp, 17 predicted proteins | sample ArcticOcean_MG_C_12_FD_89869 | JGI IMG/M metagenome (GOLD analysis project Ga0115001, IMG submission 89869) | Marine microbial communities from western Arctic Ocean - ArcticOcean_MG_CB8_130 | ecosystem: Environmental > Aquatic > Marine > Oceanic | place: Arctic Ocean: Canada Basin | collected... | reverse complement strand
GTTTATATTTTTGCCTCAACCCCAGACGACGATGTTTAACTCAAAAGGGTGCCTAATCCTGGAGCCAACGCTCTAAAAAATCCAATCACAGCGCATCTGATCGCTGACTTTATATTTCTTAGGAAAAAAATAAAAACTTTGTAAAAACTTAAATTTTTTCTTTAACAAAAGTAATATTTTGGTCTTGAATTATAGTTTTTGATAGAATAGGCGATACCATTACTGCTATTATGAGTGGATAAAAAGGTATTCCATTTTCTAATGACTCGATCCCAGCAGTATATCTATAAACTCCGTTTATATCATCAATGCCTATCATGGAAAGAAAATATCCTATGACCAACAATAATCCGTTTAATAAAAATTTTTTATTATTGAAAGCAAACATGCCTGCACCAAACACTATTGCAAAAAGTAAGATTTTGAAATTGTCTTGTAAAAATATTTGAAATCCTTCGATGGCAACCGGTAAAATTAACAGTGTTAAAACAATCGCAATCACACTACCAAAGAGACTACCAACAGCACATAATCCAATAGCCAGACTTGAAAGTTTTCTTCTTCTGAATTTACCTCCTTCTATCACTGCAGGCATACTGTTACTTTCACCAGGAATGTTTAAAAAAATGCTAGGTATAGTTCCTGTATATTGGGCAGTGCTTAATATGGCCATGTAAAACAAAAACATCTGATGAATCTCGAGTTGAATTAAAAATGGAGTGGAAATTATTAAACTAATACTAGTGCCTATTCCTGGAAGTAAACCAGACATGGTACCAAACAGTATTCCTACTATTACTACAAAGAAATCGCTAAACATTACAAAAACAATTTTTCAAATTCTGGAGTTGTTTCTCCCGTAATTTGTAATAATGGCCTGATTGCTCTACTGAAATTTGCTGTACCGTGTGGAACATGATACCAATCAAACCAAAGCACATCACCTTTTTTCCAATGCGTGACAGTTTTTGTGCCTAACACAATTATTTGACCAGGACTCCATGGCTCCAACATAATAAAGACTCTTCTTAATCTTTTTCTTTTCTCTTCTATATCTGGAATAAATTTATTGTAACTTTCTACGCCATCCATATGGAATGGAAATTGTTGGCCAGGATTTTGAACATTTAAAGTAACAAGTGGATTTTTAAGGACCCATGCTTTTGCCCAGTTCCACAGATCTGGGTTTTGCTTTTCGTTTACTTTTGAAACATCAAAAGTTTTTTTTATATCATGTCCAAGTTCTTTCAGTTGGCTTTTTGTGCCATGACATCTTTGGTAATCGTTGTCTAATGGTCTTTCAATCTTTGGTTCAACATCTATTTTGACATTACATAATGGCAATCTGTAATATTTTTCTGGCAATTCACGATTGTTTTCAAAATCTGTTTTATAGGCAGAACGTTGTAGTTTAATTTCAAATAAATCAGACATAAATCTTCTCCTTATCTATTATATCTTAGGACATTTAAAATGTCAATATTATATTTTTTTAAACTAGACACAAGAACTGCATCACACGGAAGGGCGGTCTATAAATTAACATTTATACCAAGGAGTCTACTCCATGCGTCCTGTTTTTGCTCCGACGTCACTGTTGTGGCGTTGTTACAAATTATTTAGCGGAATTGATTAAGTTGGTTAAATCTTTGAGTAGATAGCAATATACTTATTCCCAACAGTCTCGAAACTCGGGTCGTTGGCCAGTTTCTCTTCTACAGAGGATCCGGGTAAAATACATACATAACATTATGCTGAAAAAAATTTGGACCTGGTCATGCAACAATAAAACATTTTTAGACAAGATTACTGCTGTCAGAGAAAGTGTTAGAGAAGACAAACCAGTTCTTTATCATGCACCACAAGGCTATGATCAGTTTGCTTGGTTTCAAGAACCACACAGCACTTGGGAGCAAACACTAAAAAATCGTGCATTACAGATAAGACAGTCCAGCAAAAAAATAAATTTGTTGTTCAGTGGTGGATGTGACAGCACAAAAATGCTACAAACTTTTATAACCAACAACATATTCATTGACGAAATCACTTGTCTAAAACACGGCATTCCAGAAGCAGACCTTGAAGTCACAGAAGTTGCTGAACCTTATCTCAAACAGGTAAAACACTCGATACCTAAAACCAAAATTACTATTAAAAATGTCACAGTCAAAGACTATGAAACTTACTACGCAGATCCGTACTGGGCAGAAAAACAGACATGGGCCAATGAAACTAAATTTAGACTTACTCACCCGGTAATGGAAAACACACTTTACCATCAATCTGCCACAGATACAGTGCATGTTTTAGGCAGAGACAAACCGACTCTGGTGTATCACAACAGCGACTGGTACACATATTTTTTGGATGTTGACATTGAAACAAATCAATTCATGAACAATTCTAATTGTGTGTTTTTTTATGCAGACGATCCGGCAATTCATGCCAAGCAGTGTCATATGTTAAAAAACTACATTGAAAAAAACTTTAATCTTGAGCAGTATAAAAACCAGTTGGCTATCAGTAAAATTGATCAAAAACACATCAATGCCGGTGCCGGAAGAATCAAATATGCCAACGAATTCTTTATTAGAAAAATAAAAAGAATAAGTTCAGTATATAACTCCGAAGGCACAGAAGTTGTAGTCGAAGGCAACAAGGACTTACAAGCAGTTTTGTCTTTTATAAGAGACAAACAGTATGAATCAGTTGTAAAGCAATGGAGCAATGGCCTGAAAGATCTCAGATCGGACATTGATCACAAGTGGTTTAATAACAATAATCCCATGTATGGCACGGTTGGTGTTTTTAGCAAATTTTACTGTTTAACCACACCTCGAATTGCAACATTGGATGAACTTTACCCACAGGGATGGGGAACTGTCAAAAATAAGTACAAAAATTAATGAAGTTACCAAAAAAAGGCCTTTGGAAAATCCGTTACTGACCAACACAGTAGAACATACACATTCTGTTGTGCATCAAGGCGACAAAGAAAGAATAGCAATTTTAATTTACGGTGAAATGTGATACTAATTTGGTTAATTATATCTGTTAAATTTTTTAAGTAGATACTTGTAGACATTTTCCCAATACGATTTAAACCATGGATCCTGTGCTGTCATCATCATGCGTCTAGCATTGGCTAAAAGTCTTGGTTGTTGATCAGGATTAACGTTGATCATTTGAGTTTACTCAGCAAGTCCTTTTCTATCTGAATTTTTTCTTCGGGTGTGAGTTCTGTTTTCTGTACTTCCACTGTTTCTATTGGTTCCTCTTCTTCCACTTTTCTGGGAGCATCCATGGGCATGCCACAGTTATTAAACCAACGACCATCTGTGGTTTCAAAACACACACTGTATAGACTGTTCACAGTGCCATCCATCTGCTTGATCTTTACAAGTGTTCTTTTTCTATTGACCTTGCCTTTGTACACTGTGCCATTCTTGTTGATCAACTCGTGCTGTCCTGTGATTGATCCATACAACCTATCAATAAAAATAGGCTGACCATTTGCGTCTTCACCATATATGTTTGATATAGGTCTAATTGTTGCCTCTGGTTTTTTTGGGTTACTTATTTCTTGTAAACCTTTTAATAATTTTTTTGTTTTTTCGCTTGGCATAGTATTTTCTGTTGAGTGAGAGCACCAATCTCGCCGGTTATAATCCCGGACCCATAAATTTTACCCTAGGTGGGGTGTTAAATTAGTTTAAAAGTGAGGTATGTTTATTCTCACTCAACAATGTACTAATTATAGCAGATGTTACAGTTTTGTCAACTTGCTTCTTTTAAATATGTCATCTTCTTCTTTTTCCTGCGGTTTTTCTCGGTCATCCAACGCATAAGTCAATAGAACATAGAAGAATATTACTGTGACAAATAATCCTAACACTAATTGCAATAAACCAAATCCTAAAGTCATTTTCTTTTCTCCATGAGTATCTGTTTGGGTGTTTTAGCCTTTGACATCAGTTTACTTAATCTACAACTGAACAGTTTTTTTTTGCCTTTAGATGTGAATATCACTGGTTGTCCATGTTCGTCAATTTCAATTGCTGTTATTTGTGCTTGTACATTACGAAATCTGCCAACTTCTATTTTATCACCAACTTTAATCTCAATTTTGTAGGTTTTCATATTACTATTATACTATAGATTTTAATTTTGCCAACCTAGTTGTTCTTAAATAATTGCATGAATGTGGTAATTTACACAAATCCTGACACACAAGGGCAAGAAATTGTTGTAAAAATAGAGGATCTAAACAGACAGATTAAAACTGAAGGTCACTCGTTTGATATACCATGCGAATGGCAAAAACTTACAATCAATCTAGCCAGGAAAAACATATTAAGAATTACCATTGACAGTGTAGACATTGGCATGATTTTGAACTCCGGCTTTCAATACAATTCCAATTATACTATTTGGTTGCACGGTGATGTTGGCGTGTTAAAACAAAGAATTGTAGAGTGCATAGAACAAGATGATCTATTACGATGGATGCCCCTAAATTCCAAATACCTGCTCACTGAAAGCTACAACGAATCAGCACCTGACTTTGTGCCAACCCACATACAACGTTTTTTTCAAAGAGGTGAAGGTCCATATTGGTGGAACTACAACAACAATGACAGTTTGCCATTTAGATCTGTGGCAATTGATTTTGACAAAGACACACTGTTAAATTCTCTGGACGAGGATTTAACTTACGTAGATAAAAAATTTACAAAGAATGCCATTTGTAAAAGTTTACAGGCCGAACCACAGTTGCCCTTGACTACGGTCACACAGCTTAAAAATGATTACTTGAAAAAGTTTTTGACTGCACTTGGATACAAATCTATGTTGCAGATTCAGTATGTTGAAATGTCTCCAAAAAGTTTTATAGATATCCATATGGATGATTTTGCCAATGCTTCAGGTTTAATGTATGTCAAAGGAGCAAGTCAACTGTACTGTGTTTTAAAAGGAGATCCCACTATGTTTAAAATGAAATTTGCTAGGGCAGGCATGATTGATGTAACCAAACCAACATACATTAACAACAATGCTTTTGCACACTCTCTTTACTATGATGGCGAAGATACCAGAGGTGCACTTTTAATCTATGGAAATACCTAACATATCAAAATGATCTTTTATTGTCCAAGTATTAAAATCTATCACATCACCTCTTAAATTTTTAATCTCTGTTTTAAATCCAGCAAGTTTATATCGCATAAAAGGCAGTTCCCACGTGGCATTGTGTTCCCATTCGCCTTGTAGATAGTGCTTGTCAAAGTCATTTATCAAACATAATGGCATATGAATGGCTTCCAGAGCAGTAATATCACTGTCGAGATATGCTTCTAGTATTTTGTTTTGTGGGATAGGATGTTCTAAATGTTTTTTTCCATCTGTTAAGTCCACTGCAAAATAGTGTGCTTGGTGCGGTCTACATTTTTCTTTTTGCGTATCTCTAAGATATCGTTGCAGGAAATAAAAGTACTTTCCTTTGACATCTCTTGCAGTATTTTCACTTAACAAATCATTTTTAAATTTGTCAAGTATAGAACAATCTGATTCAATAGTAGTTGGAGCAGTTCTTTTGAACGTTAGTCTACGTTGTGTTTTTTGATCTAAAAGTTTATACCGTTGCAACATTTTTATAGAAAGGTTTGAATTCAGAACATATATCATTGTTCATAAGTCCCATTGATACCTTTGGTTCATGTGGAGGATTGAACTGATCTTCGGCTGGTGCTTGTAAGATATATGCTTCTCTCATCAAACTACTCATTGCCACAGGTGCGTCCCAACTGGTACCTCTAGTGTGTTGCCATTGTTTTTTACCTGCTGAATGTATTCCTTGTGCGTTTCTACCACATACTGTTATTAAAGCGGTTAATATTTTTTCTATCCAGTCAGTTGGTAAGAATTTGGTTGAACCATCCTCTTTGGCCAACGCATACATTTTAACCAATCCAATATAGATACCTTGATTGATTTCACCACCATCTTCAGCACCATAATAAGTTTTTATACCGTTAAGAATATTTTCTAACACATCAGCATCACCGGTCATATCTAAGCCTTTATATGCGTAATCAAAATGCGAGAAGTAGTGTTTGTTTGGTCCACATTTGCCAGAAGATTTTCTAACACGTTTAGGTTCAAGATCTATTTCACATTTTTTAAACAGATTATCAACTGTGTATGCAGTTTTTACTCTAGGATTATTTCTGTCATTTTGTGCATCAGGATCATTGTTCCATCTGTGAATAAGCCCCCTATGTATTTCCTCTGTGCCTGCTCTTAAAATACCGGTGTCATTTAATATTTCAAATGCAATAGCATCAAATGACTGATGTGAGGTTTCAACCCATGTCATTGGCACTGCTTTAAATCCTAATACCGAGAGTGCAACTGATGTATGCTGTCCATCAAACAGATAATATTTGCCATCTCTTTTTACTGCTGATGCTGGTCTAACCACCCTCGGATCAAACTTTTCGCATATCCTGACCACGTGTGATGGTCTTAGATCTCGTTGCACAGAATAATTAAAACAAAGGTTATCATTAATTTCGACCTGTGTTATGCCTTGAGGCAGTTTCATTTCTGCATCTTTTTGAAGATCTTTGAGTCTGTCTTTTGCTGTTTGTATTCTTGTTTTGAAATTGGCTACTTCTTCTTCACCTTCTTTGTAGAATTCTTCAACTACTTGATTTAGTGTTTTTACTTTGTTGTCCGTCATGTTATCCTTTACAATTAAAGTTATGAGAATAATACATTCAAAGAATGTGTTCTCAAGTAATACTATTATAACACGGAATATAGATATCAGTCAACCTAGTCTCGGTCTTTTTTGATTATGTCTTTGCAGACATCATGCCAGTAGATACCAGACTCTCTGAGCTGTTCGTTGGCTACTCTTAATTTTTCTAACCTGTTCACCATGGATTTACATCTACGTAGATTGATTAACTTTTCTCTATCATGGTGATCGGCAATAATTTTCTGTAAATCGTCTATGGCCGGGCAGGTAATGTTAGGCACTTTAGGAGCCTTTCTTCTAATGCGAGACCAAGTAGTCTTGCTCTTTGGTTTTCTTGGCATGGCGGCCCTTTCCGATAATGTCTACTATTTTATTTAAATTTAAAGATGAGTTTAATAAGTGATGCTATTTTATGTGCAACTATTCTGTTGCAAGGTCAGTTGCCAACCCCTGAGTTTAGTGGACTAGGCCGCTAATCTCAATTCAGAAGTGCTTGTTGGCATTACTACCAAGTCAGCAAATCTTAATGCTTTTTTGTTTGCATTTGAAAACTGGCCGTTACCTCGTACCATTGGAAGCTCTCCACAAACTTTTAGACGTCAATCGATACCATTACACCCCCGAAAGGGATTACATAAGCCACCTGCCTAGTCATGGTGGAGGTGACCGGAGTCGAACCGGTGTCTTGCCCGTTTATTAATTTTGCTTCAACGAACTTAATAGTATTTAAACATAGATTGACAATTAAGTCAAATTATATTATAACCAATTACCTGTCAAATACAACTTGACTCTATCACTTTAATGTTTATACTAGTACATATGCGTTGGGTTATACTAACTTTGATGTTGACTTCCTGTGCTGGAGAACACAGTTTTCCTACCTATGAAAATTTCAATAAAAAATGTTTTTATGGAGCATCAATAAGTTGGTCAGACTGTGAGGACAAGTTCAAAGCCATTGAAGATATGAACAATGGTGAGATAAAATTTTGGCGGTTCGAAAGAACATTCTAAACATAGATTGACAATTAAGTTAAATTATATTATAATGAATTATGGACGCAGAAAAACAAAAAATACAAAAAGCATTTCAACCATTAATAGACGCAAAAGGTAAACGTAAACTTTTAATGAAAATCACTGATTTAAAAGAATTTGAAGAGACTAAAGAGGGATTATCATTTAAAAAAATTATTAAAAGTGTTCAATCCGGTTTACCAAAAGGAACTAAAGAAGTCAGTGTAGAATACACTAATAGAAAAGGCCAAAAGATTGAGAGAATGGTCAAAGTTCCAATTGGACGTAAAAAGAAGCTATCTAGATAAATTAGTTATATGACGATAAGAAGACTAATTGTTAGATTGAGAATGTGGTATGCTGATATAAGAGGACACCATGGCAAACGATGGGACTATGAACCAGGTGAATGGTACATGGGCAGACACAACAAAAAGAAATAACAATGACTGATATAAAACTTTTAGTAAAAGAACTGGGCAATCTAAATATGTTAGAAGCCAAAGACCTATGCGATCGAGTACAACAAGGAGCATCAGTTCCAGACAAGATAAACATCCTAGCAGAGCAGATTATAGAACTCACCGCGGAACAGTCAATAGAATATCGTCAAACCTGTCAAGAGGATTGGGGAATCACAGCAGATGTAGACGTAGTAGCGACAGCAGAAGCATCAGTAGAAGCAAAATCAACAGCATCAGTAATGATAACAGGATTTGAAGCAGGTAAGAAAATTGCTGTACTTAAAAAAGTTAAACAGATATTAGAACTTGGGCTGTTAGAAGCCAAAAACTTTGTTGAAGATTTACCTAAAACAGTCAAAGAGGATTTGGACAAATCCGAAGCAGAAGAAATGAAAAAAGCACTAGAAGACGCTGGTGCCACTGTTCAGTTAAAATAATTTAAGAAAGAATATCTATATCTTGATTAAGTGCCAATTGAGCCTTAATAACAGCTACATCGCGATCATTTAAATTAGCCAATAGACTTCTACTCAACCCATAGATATCTTTGTTGCCTTTTTCAATTAATAAGAAATCACAGGCGGCATTAATGATCTGTTCTGTGTTTTTGCCATCAAAACTCACTGTGGTCTTTAATCTATCATCTTTGGTGGCTTTGCTTGCGACAGCATCTAAATCTTGATAGTCAGTTACATCTGGTAATCCTTTTAATTTTAAAATTTCTTGTACTTGAATCTCTTCTGAGCTGTCCAATACTCCTGTGTAAAGAGGATGTCTTTGTGAGCTTCTTTGAGCGTAGTTTTCAAAATAAGTTTTAAAATTTTCATTACGGCTGGATCGTATCATAAGTTTTCTAGTATCTGCATTCTCGGCTAGACCTACAAAAGAATTAGCCGTGGCTAGTGAGATGGTGTAAGTTCTAATAGAACCAAGATTTGCGGCTTCAAGTGCTACTTGTTCGGTCACAGTGTTTAGTGCTGTGATTATAGCATTTCTGGCCGTGGCTGTGGCACCATTGTCTAATGCAGTATTGAAGGCAGTGGCCGCGGTATTCACTGCTGTGGTTAATCTATTCTGAGCCTGGAGAAAGTCTGTAGAATCTCCAGATACCGTGCCGATGAAAGTTATAAGATTGGTCATGGCTGTTTGGTATGCTGTGTCTGTGGTAAACTGTTTTGCATGTATGAGAGCTACATTTTTAGCTATGGCTGTCATGGCGGCATCTATTGTTCCATACAATGTACCAAAATGTCCTGGTATGCCTTTGTTGATTGAATCAGCAGTGTAGCCGTAGCTAAAAGGAATAGTTGCAACAAAACTTTGTACAATTTGTACATGATCTAGAAAAGTTCCTGTCTCGGATGCTTGATCGTCGGCAACTGTTTCGCCTAATGCACCCGTAAGTAAATTAGCAGTGTGAACATCAAGATCTGTCAATGCCCTTCCGATATCTAGATGTGTGTTGGTATCAATATCTTCTTTAAGATCTGTTTTTTGACTGGCAGTCAACTCAGCTGTTGCGTCAATGGCTTCGTGTAAAAGTTTGGACGTGCCTGCAAATCCTACGTAGGTTGACCCATCCGGTTTAATGATAGCATCAATTAAATTCTGTACACCTTGATTGGAAAATTCTGGCAATGATTCTACAAGAGTTTTTAAACCTTTTTTGACTGTCATGATTATCCTGCGAACACGTTGGGTGATCCCCGTAACATGTTTCCCTGGTCAGCTGAATCATCAGATCTTGCTACCGGCCTGCCTTGGGCAAAAACTGATCCAGAGCCGCTATTAACTTTAGCTGAATGAGGTACACAAAAACATTTGTCGCCAAAACATTCTTTGATGGTGTGCGGTTGGAGTCTGTCACCAGGTCTAACAACTGCTCTGCCATTTGCGAACACTGAAAATTGTGATGCATCCACTCCTGCCGTGCTAGAACAAGTGTGTCCTGTTGAGGCCTTATCGTCTTGTCTTGATATTGCTGGCATGCCAGTATTTATAGCTGTAGGAAACCGGTGGTACTAGTCGGGACGGTATTTCTTGAAGTATTTTGGAACAAGTGATTTACAAACGGCTTCTAGTCCGCCCTTAAGGGCTCTGCTCACTCGGCAATCATATCCAGTTATTCCAGAAAGCATACGATCATCTGTGGTTTTTTTACCAGAAGCTGATAATCCCAAGTCTACGCCTGACTTGGCATAGGTTATAGTTTTATAAGTTTCGTATGTACTGGTTCCTGTACCCACCATTGCTCCTATGGTGCCACATGATGTTAACATTAATAAAAGTATTAAAAATCTCATAATATTAAAGTTTAAACTTTTTAAACTGTCCTTGTTTGACATCCTGTTTGATGCCGCCAACTATGTATGATTCCACTTCCGTTTCCTGTGGTGCCACCTGCATACCTTTGCTTGACAGCCAGTGCTGTGTCCACGGTAGTGGGTTTGCTGATGCTGACACATCATATATCGGATCAAATCCCAATGCTCTCAGTCTTTTGTTTGCTATCCATTCCACGTAGTTGCCCAACAGTTTCTCGTTGAGTCCTATGATTGATCCATCTTTGAACAGGTACTTGGCCCATGCTTTTTCTTCATCTACTGTGTTCTTGAACATCTGAATTACTTCTTTGTCTGTGCCTTTCATGGCTTTGGTCATCTCCGGATCATCACCCTTCTGCCATGCTTTGATCACGTGTGTGGATAGGTTCAAGTGTGTTGCCTCATCTCTTGCTATCAGTGATAACAGTTTAGCAGAACCTTCCATAAGTTTAAGTTCACCAAATGCAAATGTACAAGCG
>Ga0115001_10003893_pt1 | contig 11055 bp, 13 predicted proteins | sample ArcticOcean_MG_C_12_FD_89869 | JGI IMG/M metagenome (GOLD analysis project Ga0115001, IMG submission 89869) | Marine microbial communities from western Arctic Ocean - ArcticOcean_MG_CB8_130 | ecosystem: Environmental > Aquatic > Marine > Oceanic | place: Arctic Ocean: Canada Basin | collected... | reverse complement strand
TTTCTTTTTTCAATTTTTCTAACTTTTGCAGCAGTACTCTTGATAACTGTGTTACCCATACTAACCTGTCCATCACCAGCCACCACCACTTCATTGTTTTTTCTAATAAGCACAATTGTAGTCATAAATTATAGATGGATATTAATTTTTATACTTCAAGTAGCCGATTACAAATATTGATAAAGATCACTAACCTCTGTATAGGTATTTAATATTATGAGTAGAAATGGAAAAATTTCACGAAAAACAAAAGAAACCAGTATTAGTGTTGATTTAAACATTGATGGTAAGGGCAAGTATAAAATTGATACTGGCATTGGCTTTCTTGATCATATGCTTGAGCAGTTATCCAAACACTCTTTGATTGATATTAATCTAAAAGCAAAAGGAGATACCCATATAGATCTTCATCATACAACAGAAGACACGGGTATAGCCATAGGTGAGGCCTTAAAGAAAGCACTAAAAAATTATGCAGGAATTAGAAGATATGCTCACGCAATGATTCCAATGGATGAAACATTAACAAGAGTTGCAATCGATGTCTCAAATAGACCATACTTAATCTGGAAAGTTAAGTTGAAAGTAGAAAGACTTGGAGAAATGGACACAGAACTTTTTAAAGAATGGTTTCAAGCATTTTCTCAATCAGCTGGAATAACATTGCATATAGAAAATATTTATGGTGATAATAGTCATCATATAATTGAGTCCTGTTTTAAAGCTCTAGCAAAGTCACTAAGAGCAGCCCTAGAAATAGACCCAAGAAATCAAGGTGTGGTTCCCTCTACAAAGGGATCTTTATAAAAAAAGCAATGAACATTGCTATCATTGACTATGAATCTGGCAATATAAGCTCAGTAATAAATTCTTTCAAAAAAGTTTGCATTAAACAAAACATTGAAATTAAAATAGAAGTCACATCCGACTTAAAAACCATATTAAGTTCTGATAAAATAATACTGCCTGGGCAAGGATCTTTTAAAAATTGCACAGAGTCTTTAGAAAAAATTAAAGGTTTAAAAGACACCTTAAATGAATTCGTTATTATTAAAAAGAAGCCTTTGTTTGGTATTTGTGTAGGAATGCAAATGTTTGCAGACGTTGGGTATGAAGAGACAGAGACTAAAGGATTAGGATGGATTGCAGGAAATGTAAAAAAAATTGATAATAAAAAAAATCAGTTTAAGCTTCCCCACATTGGTTGGAATGAGCTTTCTTTTACTTCAAATAGCAAGTTATTTAGAGACATTAAAGAAAAATCACATGTTTATTTTGTTCATAGTTATAAATTTGTTCCAGATAATGAGATTTATGTGTCAAGTAAAACTAATTATTCTGAAGTAATTGTTGCATCAGTTGAAAAAGATAATTTATTTGGAACGCAATTCCACCCAGAAAAAAGTGATAGTGTTGGTCTAAAGATAATTGAAAACTTTATTAATTTGTAAGATGAAAATATTTCCAGCTATAGATATTAAAGATAAAAAATGTGTAAGACTATTAAAAGGAAACTTTGATAATCAAACCACTTATGAACAATCACCATATGATCAAGCTTTAAAATATAAAGAGGCTGGGCTTTTAAATTTACACATGGTTGATTTGGATGGAGCACTTTCAGGACAGCTTATTAATTTACAAATAATAGAAAATATTATAAAAAAATTAGATATCACAATAGAGATTGGTGGTGGAATAAGATCTATTGATAAAATTAAAGCCTATATCGATATAGGAGTCGATAAAGTTATACTTGGAAGTGCTGCAATAACAGATCCAGATTTTCTTACACAAGCATGTAAAGCATTTGAAGGAAAAATAGCTCTAGGATTAGATGCAAAGAAGGGAAAACTTTCAATTTCAGGCTGGAAAGAAACTACAAACCAAACTGCAGAGGGTTATTTGAAAAATGTAAATAACCATGGCTTTTCAAGGGTTATTTACACAGACATTGATAGAGATGGAACAAAAACAGGGCCCAATATTAAAGAAACTATAAATATAGCAAAAATTTCTTCTGCTCCTGTCGTTGTCTCTGGAGGAATTTCATCAATAGAGGATATTAAAAAGATTAAAACATTAAATAAATTCAATATTGAGGGTGTGATTATAGGCAAAGCAATTTATGACGGAGATATAAGTCTTAGCGATCTTAAGGAACTAGAAAATGCTTAAAAATAGAATTATTCCATGTTTAGATGTTAAAAATGGGAGAGTTGTTAAGGGAATTAATTTTGTAGATTTAAAAGATGCGGGTGATCCTGTGGAACAAGCAAAAATTTATAGTGAGAGTGGAGCTGATGAAATTTGTTTTTTAGATATTACGGCTTCGAATGAAAATAGAGAAACTATATTTGATGTAATTAAAAGAACTTCAGAAAATTGCTTTGTACCCCTTACAGTTGGAGGTGGGGTCAGAAGTTTGGAAGATATAAATAAATTATTAACCTGGGGTGCAGATAAGGTTTCAATTAATACTGCAGCAGTTAACAATAAAAACTTAATTAAAGAAAGTAGTAAAAAATTTGGATCACAATGTATTGTTGTTGCAATTGATGCCAAACAAAAAAACGACAAATGGGAAATCCATACACATGGAGGAAGGATTGAAACAGGGATTGATGCTATAGATTTTGCAAAAAAGATGGAAGATAGCGGAGCTGGAGAATTATTAATTACTTCAATGGACCGAGACGGCACTAAAAAGGGGTATGATATTAAACTAATTTCAGAAATTGAAAAAAAAGTAAATATACCGATTATAGCTTCTGGAGGGGTCGGAACCTTAGAGCACTTATTTGAAGGTGTAAAATATGGAAAAGCAAGCGCTGTACTAGCGGCCTCAATTTTCCATTATGGAACTCACTCAATTCAAGAAGCTAAGCAATATTTGGATTCAAAAGGAATCCCTGTTAGAATTTAAATATGTCAGAAAATCTAATGAATTTAGTAAAAATAATAAGAGATAGAAAAAATAAAGATGAAGATGAATCTTACACTTCTTCCTTGTTATCCGGTGGGCTGTCCAAATGTATGGGTAAAATGGAAGAGGAGTTTGGTGAGCTTAAAGAGGCTTTAAATGATCAGTCCAACATAGTACATGAAGCTGCTGATACAATTTATCATATATTAGTTACACTAGAGGCAGCAGATATTAAGTTTGAAGATGTTTTAAAAGAATTAGAAAATAGGAAAAAACAATCTGGCATTATAGAAAAAAAAAATAGAAAACTTAAATGAAAAAAAGAGACTTTTTATTCTCATTTTCACAAACTATAGATTTTGAGATAGCAAAAAAAGCTTACCTAAAAGCCTTGCGTAAATGTTTTTATTTCCCCTATAAATTTATCTTAAATAGAATTAGAATTTTTTTATCAATTAAAAAGATTGATATAGATAAAATAGTTATTAATAAAAAAGAAAGTCTTGATAAATTGTTTATAAGATTTAATTCTGATAAAGCAACCCAATTCGAGTTGGCTGATAAAACTTTTAAAGGACATAATTATTCACCTTTTTATGAAAAGTACTTTGAAAAATTTAAAAACAAAAATAATTTAAAAATTTTAGAGATAGGAACTTTAAGAGGTGCTGCAGCAGCAAGTTTTTATCATTATTTCCAAGAGCCAAAAATTTATTGTTTGGATGTAAGCCCTTTCCAGACTTATTTTTATTCAAAAAATATAAGAACTATTTACTGCAATACACGTTCAAAGAATACCATAAATAGTGTAGCCAAATATTTAAACCATAAGTTTGATATAATTATTGATGATGGTAGTCACAATGTGACAGATCAAATATTAACTTTAAATACATTTTTACCAACACTTATAACGGGGGGTATTTATGTTATAGAGGATATGTCACAGCATCTAGTTTTTCCACATTTAAATTCAGATGGCTTAAAAAATGTAACGAAATTATTCTTAGAAAGTATTAATTCAGATAATGTAAAAGTTCCAGAATGCTTAACTAATGATGAATATAAAAATATTAAAAATAATATAAAAAACCTTTTTTTTGAAAAAGGAGAATATGTTTATCAAAATATGAATATTTCAGATATTGTTTTTATAGAGAAGTAAAATTATGAATTATAATAAAAATAATATTTTTGCAAAAATTTTAAGAAACGAAATCCCATGTAAAAAAATTTTGGAAAATAAATATGTTCTTTCATTTTATGATACTAATCCAAAAAAAAAAATTCACGTATTAGTAATACCAAAGGGTGACTACGTCAACTTGGATGATTTTAATAATAAAGCTTCAGATCAAGAGATAGTTGCATTAAGTAAAGCTATTACTGAAGTTTCAAAAATATTGGGAATATCAACTGATACTGGAAGGGGCTATAGAGTTCTTACCAATTTAGATGATCACGGAGGACAAGAGGTTCCACACTTACATTTTCACTTATTTGGTGGTGAAAAATTAGGAAAAATGGTTGAGTGATTGAAAAAATATTTAGAAATTATTTAGAAATAAAATCCTTTGAAGATTTTAAAGAGGTAGAGAAACCATCAGAAAATTACTCTGTAGAACTAGTCGACCCAAAAGACTTTCAATTAAACAAGTTTTTTTATAAAAATATAGGTAAAAACTACCAATGGGTTGATAGACTTGTTTGGACAGATTTAAACTGGATTGATTATGTTTCTGATAAAAAACTATTTACCTACATTCTTAAGGATAAAGACGAAATTGCAGGATATTTTGAACTGTTATTTAGGCAAAATAGTAAAGAAGCAGAGATAGCTTACTTAGGTATTTTAGAAGAATATTTTGGAAAAAAACTAGGAGGCTATCTGTTAAGTGAGGCCATTAAATATTCATTTATAGCAGGATCCCCTAGAATCTGGGTACACACATGTTCTTTAGATCATAAGAATGCTTTAGATAACTACTTATCTAGAGGAATGACAATTTTTAAATCAGAAACTATAATCAGGTAGTCATCTAATCTTTTTTTGGTAAGATAAAAATCTCATCATTTATGTCCTGATTAATTTTGATAGATGAAATAAAAGTTATACTTAGATTTTGGTAAATATCTTCTGTTTGCCAGCCTGTTAAAAAAAAAGTATTTTTGTCAAAAAATATATTAATTTCATTATTATTGTCTAAAATTCTAAAATTCAAATATTTATTATTAACAACCTTTGGTTTTAAATCTTTAATTTTTGAAATTAAATAGTTTTTATCCAACAAGATATCAAGTGGAGTTTTTTTAAGGGGGTAAATATAATAGTTTTTGCTATTTTTATTTTTAATGACCAAAGATTTACCATTAGAAACTATAACCTTTTTATTAGAGCCCCAATACTCACAAAATATTTTTTTTGGATATTTAATAATACAATATCCATTTTCTTTTTTTTCATCAATTGTTTGTATAAAATTAAAACTTAAAATATTAATAAGTTTCATTTGAGAAATGATACTTTCTTTAGTTGAAGAGAAAGAAGGGTTATAAAAATTTAAAAAGATAAGAATTGCTGTGAGTCTAAACATTATAAAACATCTCTTTTACCAACATGATTTGCTTTACTAACAACGCCGTCATCTTCCATCATATCAACAATTCTAGCGGCTCTATTATATCCAATTTGCAATTTTCTTTGTAAAAAAGAAGTTGAGGCTTTACCCTCAGATCTAATGATATCTAGCGCAGCTTGATATAACTCGTCCTTGTGACCCAATGTAGATAAGCCTTCACCAATTTCGTTTTCATCTGCAAAACTTAGAATTTCATCTATATAATCTGGTTCTGCTTGACTTCTCAAATAACTATTAACTTTTTCAATTTCATTATCAGAAACAAATGGAGCATGAATTCTAACTATTCGATTTGCAGAAGACATGTAAAGCATATCTCCTTTACCTAATAGTTGCTCAGCGCCTTGTTCACCTAAAATAGTTCTACTGTCAATCTTAGAGGTTACTTGAAAAGATATTCTGGTAGGAAAGTTTGCTTTAATGGTGCCCGTAATTACATCAACGCTGGGTCGTTGAGTGGCCATAATAATATGTATTCCAGCTGCTCTTGCCATTTGTGATAATTTTTGGATATAATTTTCAATTTCTTTTCCTGCTACAAGCATTAAATCAGACATTTCATCTACAACGACAACAATGTAGGGCATAGCGAGAGTATGTTTTGCGTTGTAACCATCAATATTTCTAACACCATCTTTGGTCATTAGTTTATATCTACTCTCCATTTCTTTGACAACCCACCCCAATACAGAAGCAGCTTTTTTTGCCTCAGTAATTACTGGACATAGTAAATGTGGTATACCCTCGTAAGTAGACAGTTCTAGCATTTTAGGATCAATTAAAATAAACTTACATCGATCGGGTGTGTGTCGATAGAGGAGCGAGAGAATAATTGTATTTATACAAACTGATTTTCCTGAACCTGTTGTTCCAGCAATCAATAAATGGGGCATAGAGGTCAAATCGCCAACCACTGGAATTCCAGAAATATTTTTCCCTAACGCTATTGGCAATTTAATATCTTTTTTTGCAAAATCAATATTTGAAAGTATTTCGCTCAAATATACGTTTTCTCGAATTGAGTTAGGTATTTCAATACCAATGGTACTTCTGCCAGGTATAGTAGCAATACGAGCAGATTCCGAACTTGTATTACGAGCAATATCATCAGAAAGATTAATAATTTTTGAGACTTTAACTCCAGCAGCAGGCTCAAACTCGTTTAAAGTAACTACAGGTCCATGACTTACTTTTTTAATGTCACCACTTACTCCAAAGTCTAAAAGAATTTTTTCTAAAAACTTACTATCAATAAAATCTTCGTCTCTTAATTTTTCTCTTTCTTTCTTGGAAGGAATCTTTAATAAATCAATGGATGGTAATTTAAAACGTATTTTTTTATTTTCATCTTTAGTTTCACTTTTTATAAAAGGTAAATCCTCTTGAATTAAGTTTTTAATTTGTTCTTGTGGAATAAATTCATTAATTATTTCATTTTGATTTGTGTAATTTTTTTCTCTTTTAGAAAATAAAAATTTAAATACTTTTTTTACAAACATATAAAAAAAGATAACCTTAAATTGAATGCTAATTAGAAAAAAACCTAATATTAATAAGATCATCAAGTAATAAGAAATTTGCGAGTTAAAATTAATTAAAGAATTTAAAAAAGTTGTTGTAAAGAATTTTCCAATAAAGCCACCATTGCCATTAATATAGAGTTCGAAAGCATTTGAATAAAAAATAGAAAAGAATAAAGATCCAAAAAGTATATACAAGATAGTAAAAAAAATACTTTCAATTATTAAAAAAAATTTTTTACTTAGAATAATATTTATTCCAGTAAATATTAAGCTAAATGGTATTAATAGAGCAATTAAGCCAAAAGATTGAAAAAAAATGTCTGCAGTAAAACTACCACGGAAACCAAGAAGGTTTTTTATTTCAGTGCTATCTGGAAAAATAAAATTATGATCGTCAGGAGAAAAACTTACAAGAGAAATTAGCAATAAAGAACCTGCTATAAGAATACTTATGCCAAGAATTTCTATAAATCTATTAATAACGAAATTTAGTGCATCATTAGCTAATTTTTTAATTTTCATAAATTAATGAATCAAATTAATCACTTTGTATCATCTAATTTTTATTGTTAAAATTAAAAATTAATTATGAAAGTTTGTATTATAGGTGATGGGCTTACCAGTCTATCTTTAGCTAAAAATCTTATAAATAAAAAAATAAATGTTCACATTTATCATAAAAAGATAATTAATAAATTATCATTAAACCGAACAATAGGTATATCAAAAAATAATTTAGAATTTTTCAAAAAAGAAATTCTATTGATACCAAAGACAATTAATTGGGAAATAAAAAAAATAGAAATATACACAGAAAAATTAAAAAAAAACAAAATATTAAATTTTGAAAAAAATAATAAAATTTTATTTTATATGCTAAAAAATGACGAACTTTACAAATCTTTAAACAACAAATTGATAAAAAATAAATTTTTTAAGAAAATAATAATAAAAAAAGAAAATTTTTATGAAAAACTACTTAAAAAAAATGATTATGATTTAATAATCAATTGCGATCAAAATAATCATATATCAAAAAAATATTTTATTAAAAAAATTAATAAGGATTATAAAAGTTCTGCCTATACAACAATTATAGAACATGAAAAATTAGAGAATAATTCTGCTATTCAAATCTTTACAGGCTTGGGGCCTATTGCATTTTTACCAATATCAAGCATAAAAACTTCTGTTGTTCTATCTTTAGATGTTAAACACAAAAATTATAATGATAAAGAAATATTAGATTTAATAAACAGACATAATCCAAAATTTAAAATAAAAAAAATTTTAAAATTAAGTTGCTTTAAATTAAAGTCTTCAATTTTAAGAAATTATTCTCATAAAAATATTTTGGCATTTGGAGACTTACTTCATAGAATTCATCCATTAGCTGGGCAGGGTTTTAATATGACAATCCGAGACATAAGAGATTTGTCAGAAATTATTCAAGACAAAATTGACCTTGGGTTGCAATTGGACTCTCTCATTTTAGATGAGTTCCAAAAAAAGACTCAAAACAAGAATTTTATTTTTTCTAGTGGAGTTGATTTTATACATGAGTTTTTTAAATTTGATAAAAAGACTGATGGAAAAAGTTTAAATACAATTTTGAAATTATTTGGTACAAATAAAAGTTTTATGAATGGAGTTATTAAATTTGCAGATAAAGGGTTTAATATTTAAAAATTATTGTATGGTAGTATTATCGTAATTATCATGGGAATACGTACTTAAAATTTCAGCTATTTTATTTTTTCTTATTTCTAGACTTTCACTTTCCAATAAAACCTGTTTCTCTTCTAGTGAAAAAGGAGATGCCATAGCTAAGGCATTAATTGTTTCGTTCAAATCCTGTTTTTCTAATGATTTCCAATTAATAATGTAGCCTTTTTTTTCAAATAAAGATTTTAAATCTTTAAAGATTAATTCAAGATCTACAAATTTTAATTCTGCTTTTGGTAATTTTAAATCAGAATGGAAGCCTTCGAAATTAATTTCATATTCTCTGTAAGGTTTGTTATTTTTAATTTCCTTAGTAATATTGAAACGACTTAAGCCACTTAGATCAATTAGATATCTGCCATCTACATCTTTAAAGCTAGTAATTTTTCCCAAACAGCCAACCCCATGTAGTTCTGGCACAGAATTGATATTATTATTTTTTGGTTGAATTAGCCCTATTATTTTATTTGTTTTCATACTGTCGTTAATCATTTCAACATATCTTGGTTCAAATATATTTAATGGTACAGTCGTATGTGGAAAAATAATAAAATTACTTAAAGGAAAAACAGAAATAATTTTAGGAAGATTTATCATATATATAGATATATACATATATAATATTATTTTAAATTAAATAATAACATTAATGTACAGCCAAGAAGATATTCTCAAAAAAGCTACAATTTTTATCGATAAAAAAGATTATAAAAAAGCTAAATCTATTTTATTGGCGCTTATTAAAGTTGCAAAGAACTTCAAAATCGATGCTAGAGTTTTTTATGCTTTATATTTATCATTTGATGGCTTGAAAGAAAGTAAAGAAGCAAAGAGGTATTTAGAAAAATACTTAAAAATTAATGATAAAAATCATGTCGGTTTAAATAATTTAGCAAACATATACTTAAAGGAAGGAAACAACCATAAAGCAGAAAAATTTTATTTAAAATCTTTAGAATATAAAAATAATTATTTAATAGGAATAATAAATTTAGCTATATTTTATCAGAATATAGGTAGGCTTGATGAGGCAAAAAAATTTTATTTAAAAGCAATTGATTTATCACCTAAACGAATATCAATTTATTTTAATCTAAACAGAATAGATAAAAACTTTATGGATAAAAATAAAATAAACTATCTGATAAATCTTATGAAAAATGAGAAAATCGAATCAATGGAAATGGCATACGGCTTTTTTTTATTAGCTGAAAATGAAAGAAAACAAAATTTTTATATTAAGGAGATGGAGTATTTAGAAAAGGCGCATCAATGTACATTTGAAGAAAAATTGAATAAAAATAATCGAACCTTAAATTATTGGCAAAATACTATTTCAATGAAATATGATAAATTTAGTTTCTTAAATGAAAATAAAAAAAATGAATTAACAAACCTTAAGCCAATTTTTATAATTGGCCTACCAAGATCTGGCTCAACAATGGTAGATGCCATTTTATCATCTGGAGAGACGACGGTCGAAAACTTCGGGGAATCAAGTATACTTAATACTGCAGTAGCAATTACTCATAATGAGCTTCAAAAAGAAAAAAATACAATAATAGATTTAGATTTAATTAGTAATACAGTTTTAAGATTAATTAGAGATAAAAATTTTTTAAGTACAGAAAATAAAATTTTCACTGATAAATCCCTAGAAAATTTTTTTTATATAGAAATAATACTAAAAATTTTTCCAAAAGCTAAATTTATTAATACATTTAGAAACATAGAAGATAATATTTTTGCAATATTCCAACAATCTCTAGCAAAACTCTCTTGGACACACTCCATTGAAAATATTGTTAAATATGCAGATAATTATCTAAAAATAATTGAACATTTTAAAAAAAAATACCCAGACAGAATATTGTCATTAAATCTTGAGGAATTAACAAACAAACCAGAAGAAACTTCAAAAAAACTATATTCTTTCTGTAATTTAAAATGGAATGAAAAAGCTCTCAATTTTTATAATAGAAAAGATTTATTTATATCAACAGCTAGTAATATTCAGATTAGAAAAAATATTAATAGATATGACCAGCAAAAATATAGACCATATAAAGAACTTTTAAAAAAATTTTCTGATAAATATAATTGGATCAGCTGAACAATTTTACTATTGATTGCATTAAAAAAAACGTCTATTTATAATAACTATTATATGCGGGTCTAGCTCATTGGTAGAGCGAATCGTTGCCAACGATTAGGTAGAGGGTTCGATTCCCTTGACCCGCTC
>Ga0115001_10003885_pt1 | contig 11070 bp, 14 predicted proteins | sample ArcticOcean_MG_C_12_FD_89869 | JGI IMG/M metagenome (GOLD analysis project Ga0115001, IMG submission 89869) | Marine microbial communities from western Arctic Ocean - ArcticOcean_MG_CB8_130 | ecosystem: Environmental > Aquatic > Marine > Oceanic | place: Arctic Ocean: Canada Basin | collected... | reverse complement strand
TTTAGTTAACAAATTAACAATAAATTATAACAGAAGTAGACAAGCAGTAATTACTAAAGAATTAATTGAAATAATATCAGGAGCAGAAAGTCTATAATTATGAAAAAAACAGGAAAAATTACTCAAATTATTGGTGCGGTTATTGATGTAACTTTTGAGGCTGATTTACCAGAAATATATACGGCACTAGAAGTCAGCAATGAAGGAAATAAATTAGTATTGGAAGTTGCTCAGCATTTAGGCGAAGGAAGCGTTAGAACTATAGCAATGGACTCCACGGAGGGTCTAAAACGAGGAGATGTAGTTACTAATACAGAAGAGCCTATACTGGTACCCGTTGGACCAGAAACTCTTGGAAGAATAATTAACGTTATTGGAGAGCCGATTGATGAAAAAGGACCAGTTAAAACTAAAGAAAAATGGCCAATACACAGACAGGCCCCTAAGTTTACCGAGCAGTCTACCGAAACTGAAATGTTAGTTACAGGAATTAAAGTTATCGATCTTTTGGCTCCTTATGCCAAAGGCGGTAAAGTTGGTTTATTTGGAGGAGCAGGAGTTGGTAAAACCGTTACCATTATGGAATTAATAAACAACATTGCAAAAGCACATGGTGGGTTTTCAGTATTTGCTGGAGTTGGAGAAAGAACTCGAGAAGGAAATGATCTCTATCATGAAATGATTGAATCAGGGGTAATCAAACCTGATGGAGAAGGCTCTAAAGCTGCATTAGTTTACGGACAAATGAATGAACCACCAGGAGCACGTGCTAGAGTAGCGTTAACTGGGCTGACTGTAGCTGAGTATTTTAGAGATCAAGAAGGACAAGATGTACTATTTTTTATTGATAATATTTTTAGATTTACCCAAGCAGGATCAGAAGTTTCAGCATTATTAGGAAGAATACCTTCAGCGGTTGGATATCAACCAACTCTAGCTACAGACATGGGTAATTTGCAAGAAAGAATTACATCAACAAGCAAAGGATCAATCACATCTGTACAAGCAATTTACGTTCCTGCAGACGATTTAACTGATCCTGCTCCCGCTACTTCATTTGCACACCTAGACGCTACAACTGTTCTTTCAAGGCAGATAGCAGAAATAGGAATTTATCCAGCAGTAGATCCTTTAGACTCTACTTCAAGAATTCTTGACCCAAGAATAGTAGGAGAAGAGCATTATAGAGTAGCAAGAGAAGTTCAACAAACTTTACAGGCCTACAAGTCTTTACAAGACATTATAGCAATTTTAGGTATGGATGAATTATCAGAAGAAGATAAAATTACTGTGACAAGAGCAAGAAAAATTCAAAGATTTTTATCACAACCTTTCTTTGTAGCTGAGGTTTTTACAGGTTCACCTGGAAAATTAGTTGATCTAGAATCAACTATTAAAGGCTTTGATGCAATTTGCAAAGGTGAATATGATCATTTGCCAGAGTCAGCGTTTTATATGGTTGGCTCCATCGAGGAAGCGGTTGAAAAAGCAGAAAAAATGGAACAAGACACTAAAAAATAATAATGTCTGAAAATTTTAATTTAGAAATAATTAGTCCTGACCAGACCCTTTTAAACCAAGAAGTAAAACAAGTTTCTTTGCCAGCCTACGAAGGTATAATGACAATTTTAAAAGATCATATTTCTTTAATTACTTTTTTAAGACCTGGATTTATTGAAGTTGAAAAAAATAATAAAATTGATAAATTTTATGTTGAAGAGGGAACTGTCGAATTTTTTAACAATAAACTTTTAATACTCTCTTCGACTGCAACTAAATTAGATAAACTTTCAAAAGAAATAATTATAAAAATGATAGAAGATTCTAAAAATCTTTTATTAAGTCCTGAAATTCAAGATAAGGACAAATACATTTTAAGCCACAAACTTGAAACTCTTCAACAAATTAATTAAAAATTTTTTTTAACTCTACTGTTATTTGTTCATAGACATGTTTCTTGAAAAGTACAATAAGATCTGGAAGTTTTTCTATATGAACCCACTGCCACTCAATAAACTCCGGATGCTCTGTATTAATATTTATCTCATCATCGTTACCTAAAAATCTTACTATAAACCATTTTTGTTTTTGTCCTCTGTATTTACCTTTCCATATTTTTCCAACTAAGTTTTCAGGCAACTCATATTCCAACCACTGATCAAATTCTTTCAATATTTTAATATTTTTTATACTAGTCTCTTCAACTAGTTCTCTTTTCATCGCTTCAAGCAAAGGTTCATTGAGGTCTACACCACCCTGAGGCATTTGCCATTTATCAAATGGGTTATCTTTTCGTTTACCTACAAAAACTTTATTTTCTGAATTAAGAACAACTATTCCCACTCCCGTTCTAAGAGGGAGAACTTTATGACTCATTATTACAAATTAAATAGATCAACAGCATACTTTAACTGATTGTCAGTACTGGTATTAATCTTAAAATTATCTCCGCCCTCTTCCACAATAATATCTGGTAAAACACCCACATCTGATATCGATTTACCAGAAGGTAAATAATATTTTGATATAGTTAGTCTTAGTCCACCTCCATTCTTAAGAGGAATAATAGATTGAACGGAACCTTTTCCATAAGATCTTTCACCCAAAATGATAGCTCTTTTATGGTCTTTTAGTGCGCCTGATACAATTTCTGCTGCCGAGGCAGAACCAGTGTTAATAATTACTATTAATGGCTTACCTTTAATACCATCACCTTTTTTTGAAAAAAATCTTCTTGTTTCACTAATTTTTCTTCCTTTTGTAGAAACTATTTCTCCGTCATCTAAAAAATAATCACTCACACTTATTGCTTGAGTTAATAACCCACCTGGATTATTTCTTAAGTCTAGAACATAGCCAATTAACTTATTCTTTTTTTCAAAATTATTAATTTTCTTAAAGAGTTGTTCATCACTGTTTTCATTAAAAGATTTTAATCTTAAATATCCAATATCTTTTTTATCTCCGATAATTTTTGCCTCTACTGATTTTACTTCTATAATGGCTCTTTTAATTTTAAATTCTAACGCTTTCTTTTTATTTTTTCTTCTAATTGTTAGTTTGATACTTGAACCTATAGGTCCACGCATCAATTCAACAGCCTCAGTTAATGTTTTTCCTTGAACCTGTTCACCATCGATCCTCACTATGTAATCACCTGACTTAATTCCTGCGTTAGCAGCTGGAGTGTCATCAATAGGAGAAATCACCTTTACTACACCAGACTCCATTCCTATTTCTATTCCCAATCCGCCAAACTCACCTTTAGTGTCTGTTCTCATGCCTTCAAATGATTTAGGGCTCATATAGGCAGAGTAGGGATCCAAAGACTGTAAAAGACCATTGATAGCAGAGTCCATTATGTCTGCCTGATCAACTTCATCTACATACTCCTGCTTTATAGTTTCTAGAACCTCACCAAATAAATCTATTTTTTCATAAATTTCATTTGAATTTTTAGAGTGAAGATAATTAGTTTTTAAAAAAAAAACTAAAAATAAAAATAAAATATTTAATTTCTTCATATCAACACTTTCTCTTTAGGAATAGGCTCAGACCACATTTTTTCAAGATCGTAAAATTCTCTTTTTTCTAAATTAAAGATATGTACTATAATATCCATGGCATCAACTAATTTCCAGTCAGGGCTCTCTCTTCCCTCAATTCTACAATTGGTGACACCTATTTTTTTTAATTCTGAAACTAGATTTTCTGCCAAAGACTGTAAATGTCTTGAGGAAGTTCCTGAGGCAATAATCATATAATCTGCAATATAAGATTTTTTTTCTAGATCTATTGATACAATATTTTTAGCTTTATTATTGTCTAAAATAATTTCGATTTTTTTTTTTATGTCTGACACCTTCATTTTAACTATTTTAATTTTTTTCTAATTTGTGTTGAAGAAATATTTATATGCTTATTTTTAATAAAAATAATATTTTTCACTTTTTTAGTTATAGCAGATTTTTTAGCTTTAAGGTCATAGTCCTTTCTAGAAAATACTACTATTTGTATTAAACTTGTTAATAGTTTCCAGTCTTTCCACTTATGAAAATTAATAAGATTATCTGAACCTATAATAAGAAAAAATTTTTCTTTTTTATTTTCTCTTTGTAGGTACTTTATCAAATTAATTGTATTATTAGATTTTATTTTATTTTCAAAATATCTAATTTTTATCTTTTTTATTTTTACGGTAAGTTGCTTACTTTTTTTCATTCTTTTTGATAGGGAGAAAAAAGTATTTTTTTTAAAAGGGTTTTTTTTAGTTACACACCAATAAAGATTATCTAAAGATAATTTTTTTATTGATATTTTTAATATTTTTAAATGACCTTGATGTGGTGGATCAAAGCTTCCACCAAAAATTCCAATTTTTTTTTTAATAGACTTCACAATTATTTATTAAGACCTGATAGTTCCTTTTCCTATAACAATATATTTGTAGGAAGTTAATTGATCTATTCCAACTGGACCTCTAGGAGGCAATTTATTCGTTGAAATTCCGATCTCTCCGCCAAAACCAAATTCACCACCATCAGCAAATTGAGTAGAAGCGTTGTGCATAGCGATTGAACTATTTACACCATTTAAAAATTTTTGTGCAGTTTTTGAATTATTTGTAATTATGCTGTCCGTATGCATTGTGCCATATTTTAATATATGTTGTTTAGCCTCATGAACTCCATTAACTGATTTAATAGAAATTTTTGCGTCTAAGTATTCTGTTTTCCAATCAATTTCTTTTGCTAATTTAAATTTATTTTTAAATATTTGATTAATTTTTTTATCTACAATAATTTCACATCCTAAAGCCTCTAGTCTTTTTATAATTGGTCCAGCATGTTTTCTTAATCCTTTCGAGTCAATTAATAATGTTTCGACGGCACCGCATATACTTGTTCTTCGCATTTTGGAATTAGAAACTATTTTTACAGCCATACTAGTACTAGCTTCTTTGTCCACATAGATGTGACACAAACCCTCTAGATGCCCAATTACATGAATTCTAGAAAGTTGTTGAACCTTTTTTACAAGTTCTTTCCCACCTCTTGGCACAATAACATCTATGTATTGTGACATATTAGAAAGCATATAATTTACAATATTTCTATTTTTGTCTTCAATAAATTGAATACAATTTTTATCGATCTTATTTATATCTAGAGAGCTTCTAAATAGGTTGGCTAATATTTTATTAGAATTAAAAGCTTCTGACCCACCTCTTAGTATGGCGCAATTACCAGACTTAAGACTCAAGGCAGACACATCTGCTGTTACGTTTGGGCGGCTTTCATAAATTATTCCAATTATTCCAATTGGTGTTGAAATTTTTTTTATTCTAAGTCCATTAGGTCTTCTCCAATCCTTCAAAGTTTTATTTAATGGATTTTTAAATTTTACAATCTCATTTATAGAGTTTCTTATTCCCTCAATTCTCTTTTCATCTAGTACGAGCCTATCGAGTAAGTGTTTTCTTGATGAAGATTTAACATCTTTTAAATTTTCTTTAAGAATTTGTTTTTTATTTTTTAATAAAAGTTGATTATAGGTGTTAAGAACTTTATTTATCTTTTTTGAATCTAAGTTTTTAAGTTGAATAAAAGCTTTTTTAGAATTTATACCAATTTGCTTTAATTTTTTCATAATATAACAATATCGTCTTTGTGAATTATTTCTGACTTACTGGAATAACCAAGAATATTTTCAATCTGATTACTCTGCAAACCTTTAATTTTATCAATTTCATTAGACGTAAAAGATGACAAAGCTCTTGCTATATCAACACCATTGTTATCTACAATTAATATATTATCACCCTTTTTAAAAGTCCCAGCGACTTTAATGACGCCAGATGGCAGCAGACTTTTCCCAGATTTTAATGCTTTAGACGCACCTTGATCTATATAAATTTTTGCTGCTGAAGATAAAGAACTTATTATCCATTTTTTTCTCGCGTCTAGATTAGAAATTTTTGGTACAAACCATGTAAACAATTTTTTTTTAATAATTTGTTCTATTGGATTAAGAATATTTCCATTCGCAATCAACATATTGCAACCTGAGTTCATACAAATTTTAGCTGCCTCAAGTTTAGTTAACATACCTCCTGATCCATAAGTATTAAATTTTTTATTTACTAAACTAAAAATGTCACCATCAATTATCTCAACTTTTTTAATAAGACTTTTCTTATTTGATACTGTTTTATAAAGCCCATCAATATCAGATAAAATTATTAACAAATCTGCTCCTATAATTTGTGCAACTCTAGCTGCCAATCTATCATTATCACCATATTTTATTTCTGAAGTTGCTGTCGTGTCATTTTCATTAACAATAGGTACCGCTCCAAGTTTAAAGAGATTCTCAAATGTTCTCCTTGCATTTAGGGCTCTTCTTCTTTGTTCAGTATCGTCAGGAGTAATAAGAATTTGTCCTATTTTTATTTTGTTTTTTTCAAATAATTTCTGAAATTCATTTATTAAATGAATTTGACCCACAGAAGCTACAGCTTGACTCATTTCAAGTTTAACTTTTTTACTTTTTATTTTTAAATAATTTTGCCCAAGTGCAATTGCACCAGATGAAACAATTACTACCTCTTGATTATTTCTCTTTAATTTTTTTATATCTTTGATTAAACTATTTAACCATTTTTTTTTAAAACTCCCTTTTTTATCAACTATAGTTGAGGAACCTAATTTAATAACAATTTTATTAGCTTTATTTATATACATTTTTTAATAATATTTTTCTCAAGTTAGTCAGGTTATTATCTGTAATAACTGAAATTACTTCAAATTTTTTTTTAATATTTTTTTTAAAAATTTTTAATTTTTTCTCTATTTCTTTTTTTTCTAGTAAGTCTGATTTATTAAACACAATAATTTCCTTCTTTTTTTCTAAAATTTTATCATATTTAGATAATTCATTTCTTACTTTTAAGTAATTTTCTTCAAGCTTATCTTCAGATACATCCATAAGATGTAACAATATTTTACATCTTTCAATATGACGAAGAAATTTAACCCCAAGACCCACGCCCTCATGTGCGCCTTCAATTATACCTGGTACATCAGCTAGGGTAACTTCTTTGTTGTCGTAATAAGAAACACCTAGATTGGGATCTAAAGTTGTAAATGGGTAGTTAGCTATTTTAGGTCTTGCTCTAGTTATAGCTGCCAATAAACTAGATTTACCAGCGTTTGGCATACCAATAATTCCTACATCAGCAATAACCTTTAATTGTAACCACACCCAAAATTCTTCGCCTAATTTACCATTTGTTTTTTTAATAGGCGCTCTATTTGTTGAGCTCTTAAATCGGACGTTACCTAGCCCATGTTTTCCACCTGAAGCCACTAAATATCTTTCATTATTTTTTGTAAAATCATAAATCAAAGTATTATTATCATCTTCATAAATTTGAGTGCCAACAGGAACTTTTATTATTAAATCTTTTCCAGTTGCGCCCGTTCGTTTTCTTTTTGTACCAATGTGTCCATTTTCAGCTTTAAAATGTTGTGCATACCTAAAATCAATTAAAGTATTTAAATTTCTTTCAGCTTCAAAAATAATAGATCCACCATCTCCTCCGTCTCCTCCATCGGGTCCACCAAATTCAACAAATTTTTCTCTTCTAAAACTTGCCGACCCAGATCCGCCGTTGCCAGCTTTAATATAGATTTTTGCTTGATCTAAAAATTTCATTGTAGATTTCTAAAATAAATAACTAAGGTTATTTATATGCTTAATTGGGAATAACAGAAACAAAAGTTCTGTTTAATTTAGATTTTTTAAATTTAACTTTACCTTTTATTAGAGAAAACAAAGTGTGATCAGTTCCCATACCAACATTCTCACCAGCATGAATACGCGTACCTCTCTGTCTTACTATAATATTTCCTGGTATAACAGTTTGGTCCCCGTATATCTTCACACCAAGTCTTCGACCTGCACTATCTCGGCCATTACGTGACGATCCACCAGCTTTTTTTGTTGCCATTTAATTTTCCTATTTTTTTAATTCTTTTTTAGTATTTTTTTTATCTTTTTTCTTTTCTTTAGTTGATACTTTCGCTTTTAACTCAATTGGTTTTGCTTCAGCAATAATTTTTCCATCTTTAGACAGTATTTTCGTAATTTGAATTTTTGAATGTCTTTGTCTATGTCCATTCATTTTTCTAGAATGTTTTCTTCGTCTTTTATGAAAAATTAAAACAGTTCTGTCTTTAACATTGTCTAAAAGTTTTGCCTCAACAATTGCTCCGTCTACTTTTGGATTTCCCACCTCTGTTGTTTTGCTATCATTTAATAATAAAACGTTTTTAAACTGTATAGTTTTACCTATTTCAGCATCTAATTTTTCGATTTCTATTATTTTACTGGCAGATGCCTTGTATTGTTTTCCGCCTGTTTCAAATATTGCAAATGACATAAATATTCTTTTTTTAAAATTAAAGCAATATAACTTGAAAGCTCTCCAAGTCAAGGTGATAGAATTAGAAACTATCCTTTAAATCTCGAAGTTTTTTGAATATTTCTTCCTCTGATGAATTTTCCATCCTTAAGGATTTTTTTACAGAACTAATATCACAACGTAAAAAAATATTTGTATTTAGCTCATCTTCTACTGTAACAGGTATTGTTGGTTCTTTTTTGGTTATTTTTAAATTTACTAATTTTTTTTTATTTTCGAGAAAATGATTATCTAATTCAAACTCTGAACAAAAATCAAGATTCTTTTTTGTGTATTCATGACCGCAATAAATATTTGTATCTTTTGGTAGTTTTTTAATTTTATTAAGCGACCCTAACATTTGGGAATAAGTTCCTTCAAACACCCTGCCACATCCTGATGAAAACAATGTATCTCCAGTAAAAATAATTTTTTCTTTATCAGAATAAAAACAGATGTGACCACTCGTGTGTCCAGGTACAAGAATAATTTTAAATTTTACTTCTCCAAATTCGAAAATATCATTATGTTGAAGTTTAACATCTATACCTGGAATTCTTCCTTCATCTTTTGATGAGCCTATTATTTTACAATTATATTTTTTTTTTAGTTCTAAGTTTCCACCTGTGTGGTCAAAATGATGATGAGTATTCAATATGTAATCAATTTTTTTAAATTTATCATTAATAAATTTATCAATTGGTTTGAATTCAGAGGGATCAACAACCCCAATTTTATCAGTACTAGTGTCTTCAATTACATAACTATAGTTATCTTTTAGACAAGGAATGATATTTATCTTTAACATTTAACTAATTAAAAATATCCCAACCTCTGAAAATAAATTTTTCATTTCTAGATTAATTTTATAGATAGATGAAGTTTTTTCACTATTGATTCCAATAACTCTATCAATTTTAATTTTTTTCTTTTCACAAAATTGATAAAAATCTTTTATAGAACACATGTGTAAATTAGGAGTATCGTACCAAGAGTATGGTAAAGACTTAGTTACAGGCATTTTTCCAAAAAATAATAATTTAGCTCTAATTTGCCAGTAGCCAAAATTAGGTATCGAGATTATTACTCTATGACCAATTCTCAACAACTGTTCAAGTACATTTTCTGGCTGGTAGAACGCTTGTAGAGTTTGACTCAAAACAACAAAATCAAAAGCCTTGTCAGGAAATTGATTGAGTTCAGTTTCAGCATTTCCTTCTATAACGGATAGTCCTTTTAAAATACATTTTTTAACATTATCTTCACCCAATTCAATTCCTCTAGCATCAATATTTTTTTTTATAAGTGCTTCAATTAAAATTCCGTCTCCACAACCAACATCAAGTACCCTAGAGTTATGTGGAAGTAAATTAGATATAATTTTAAATTCATTTTTCATTTTTAAATATTTCAAAATTTGAGTCTAAAAACCCTTTAATAGTTTTTAAGAATTTTGGCTCATTAACTAAAAATGAGTCGTGCCCTTTATCAGTTTTAATTTCTGCAAATGCAACATTAACTCCTGAAGCATTTAGAGCAATTACAATTTCTTTACTGTTTTTTGTAGGGTATAGCCAGTCCGAGGAAAAAGATACAATCAAAAATTTAGTTTTATGTTTTTTAAATGCTCCACTTAAGCCACTCTCAAACTGTTTAGATAAATCAAAATAATCCATTGCTCTAGAAATATAGAGGTAAGAATTAGCATCAAATCTCTCTACAAATACCTTACCTTGATGTCGTAAATAGCTTTCTATTTGAAAGTCAGCATCAAAAGTAAATTTGTAATCTTTTTTTTCTTGAAGTTTTCGTCCAAACTTTTCTTGTAAGCCTTTGTCGGACATGTAGGTAATATGTGCAGCCATTCTTGCAACTGCAAGGCCATTTTTTGGAACTTTTTTATCTTGATAATAATTACCTTTGTTCCACAAGGGGTCACTCATAATCGCTTGCCTAGAAAGTTCATTTAGCGCTATCTGCTGCGCGTTATGACTTGCTGTTGAAGCAATAGGAATAGCAGAAAAAGTTTTTTCTGGATATAAAGCGCAAAATTGTAAAAGTTGCATTCCTCCCATTGAACCACCCAAAACACTTAAAAGTTTATCTATCTTTAGATATTCCAACAAAGCCTCTTGAGCCCTAACCATATCCCTTATGGTGATTACTGGAAAATTTAATCCATAAGGTTCATTTTTTTCTTTATCAATACTTTTTGGACCAAACGATCCCATACAACCACCTAGAACATTAGCACAAATAATAAAGTATTTATTTGTGTCAACAGCTTTTCCTGGACCAACAGCTGTAGCCCACCATCCTTCTTTATTGGTTATAGGATTACCGCCTGTAACAAATTGATCACCTGTAAGAGCATGAAAAATCAAAATAGCATTATTTTTCTTTTCATTGAGCTCCCCATATGTTTCGTAAGCAATAGGAAAATCTTTTAAAGTCTGACCACAATCTAACTTTAATGGTTTTGTTATAATTAATTGTTTTGTATTTTCAATTTTATAGTCCATATAAAAAAAAAGCCCAGCTAAACTGGGCAAAACCCTATTTAGCGAATTTTATTTAGCGCCCGCAATTTGGTTAAATCAGCGCTA
>Ga0115001_10003883_pt1 | contig 11075 bp, 4 predicted proteins | sample ArcticOcean_MG_C_12_FD_89869 | JGI IMG/M metagenome (GOLD analysis project Ga0115001, IMG submission 89869) | Marine microbial communities from western Arctic Ocean - ArcticOcean_MG_CB8_130 | ecosystem: Environmental > Aquatic > Marine > Oceanic | place: Arctic Ocean: Canada Basin | collected... | reverse complement strand
TTTACTTCTGTGCTGTGATTGAATTATTTAGGCCATACAAAACGCGTTTTCGACGGCTGAATCGGCGAAGAAGATGGTTTCAATGAAAGCGTTCGGAAAATTCGAAAACACGACGGATGCCTTAGCTGCCGCTGCGACGATGGTTGAATCCAAGGTCGGGAAATCTTTAAAGACGTTTTTGAAGAAGCACGTGAAGGACGAGACTTTAGCGATTGCGGATTCAAAGTTAGGTTTGGCGATTAAGGAAAAGTGTGGAATCGAGTGCGTTTATTCGAATAACGTGATGGAATTGATGCGTGGTGTTAGATCGCAGTTGAACGAGTTAATTGGTGGATTAACTGATGCCGATATTGCCCCAATGGCGCTCGGTTTGTCGCATTCATTGTCGAGGTATAAATTGAAGTTTTCGCCCGAAAAGGTCGATACTATGGTCGTGCAAGCTATTGGTTTATTGGATGAGTTGGATAAAGAATTGAATACGTATGCTATGAGAGTACGAGAATGGTACGGCTGGCACTTTCCAGAGTTGACGAAGATAATTTCGGATAACTACGCGTACGCTAAAGCCGCAAAGTTAATGGGTGACCGCTCAAACGCAGCAAAGATGGATTTTTCAGGCATCGATTCTATCGATGAAGATATTGAAAACGAAATCAAAGATGCGTCGGTTATTTCCATGGGTACGGAAATCTCCAAGACAGATTTGGATAACATCGGTCAACTTGCGGATCAAGTGATTTCTTTATCCGAATATCGCGCTCAGTTATCTGAATACTTGAAAGCGAGAATGAACGCAATTGCTCCAAACTTGACTGTGTTGGTTGGCGAACTCGTTGGCGCGCGTTTGATTTCGCACGCAGGTTCTTTAATCAACTTGGCTAAACAACCAGCCTCGACTGTGCAAATATTGGGCGCCGAGAAAGCGCTGTTTCGCGCTTTGAAGACAAAGCACGATACGCCAAAATATGGTTTGATTTACCACGCGTCTCTGATTGGACAAGCGGCTCCGAAATTCAAAGGAAAAATCTCAAGAGTCTTGGCCGCGAAGTGTTCGTTGGCAATTCGTGTCGATGCATTAGGTGAAGACACGGAGGCGACGATTGGTATCGCCGGTAGAGCTACTGTTGAAGCGAGACTTCGCCAACTCGAAGGTAAAACTTTGGGCGACGCCTCTGGCGTGACGAAAATGAAAAGCGAAAATAAAAGGTTGGACAAAGATCGCGAAGGTGCAATTGTCGCTGCAAAGAAAACGTATAATCCGGATAAAGATCACGTCGAAGAACCGAAATCTGAAAAGAAGAGCAAGAAAGAGAAGAAGGAAAAGAAAGAGAAGAAGTCAAAGGACAAAAGAGATCGATCTAGTGATGAAGAGGAAGATAAAAAGAGTTCTAAGAAATCGAAGAGCTCTTAATCTATATACCGTGTAAATTACCTTTAGAAAACTGAAATGAAACTTTTTATTATAATCGTTATCACAATAACTCTATATATATCGTATGACTGTTTTGTCCAATCAATCAAATCAAATCAATCAATCTCAGCGTCTGAGGAGAAAAATTCAGCTTCGTCGTCGTCTTTATCAACAGGCTCTCTTGTTAACCACTTCGTCGCTATGTATTTTTCACCCTTTTGTACCGTCATCCCTTCATGCAAACTCGATGGATTTTCGCGAAATGGTGGTCCTTCAGAGATACTAAAAAATAGAATCGCTCGTCCCTTTTTGGGATGAATTTTGATTCCAATCTCTTCTCCTCGAGCTTCGTCGTCGTATTCATTTAACGACTGAAACGAAGGCACTCCTTTCGGAAAAAATGTACAACCGCCTTTGCATTGATCGCTTAAATATACCATGAAAGTTGCAATACGACGAAACGAGCCAGCTTTATTATCAAAATGCGAGGTATACTTCTCACTTCTGGTGTATCGAACGATCTGCATCGGTTCCGATCCTTGCAAATTTCGAGTATCGTTGCGTCTTGAATTTATGATCGGAACCGTTCTCAAAGAATCGAGCATTTTTTTTTCAATAGTGAGAACGACTTCCTCCTTTCCTTTGGCTCCAATCAGAAAAGCACTGGAGGAAGTTCGTCCATTTGAAAGCTTGCCATCAGTAACGCGCGATCTCTTCAAATCTTGCGAAGCTAAATCTAGCAACGCGTCTGTCTCTGAGTCTTGTAGAAAGTTTTCAAAGACGAATAGAAGAGGGTTTTCCGAGACGCAATAAGCTACTATCGGAGTTTTATGCCGCTTCTCGTCAATTATTGTCGTGGAAGTTCCAATTTTATTGATTTCTCCAAAACTTAATATTGATTCGAACTCAGTCTCGCAAACGAGTTGAAATCGATCCCCCAAAGTTCCATCGTCTATATCGTTTTTTATCTTAGAATCGACGCCGACGCGACTTTTGAAAAAATTTCGTAATCCAAAATATTCGCAATCAGAATCCATAGTTTGTCTCGAATAAGCCTCTTGAAGTAAAATTCTTCCTCCCTTGTTCGCGCAAATTAAGATCACGCGCATCGTTAGAGCGATATCTATGAGATTGCCTGGCTTTGTAGACTTCAAGTAAACCGATACGAGAGCGGTAGCTGTTTTTATTTCTTCTTCTTCTTCTTCGGTGCCTTCTCGTTCAGCCTTTAAAACGTATTGAAACGCGGTATCGCGCAATTCGAATACCTTCGAATAACATTTGCCATCGCTGCTTAAATTCGCCATCGCTTCTCTCACGTCGCGCTCTCCGACGACCCATTTCGCGCAAACACCTTTCCTTGAACAATAAGTGCCCTCTGAAATATCCACTTCTCCAACAACTTTGACCCTCTCTTCGCGCTTATAACAAAACGGTGCCTGATTATCTCTGCCCAATCCCTTCAACTCCTCATCATCACTGTCATCACTGCCCGATTGCAACGAACAACAACGTCCAAACTCCACGAACTCTCTCGTTATCTCAGTCACTCGTTCGTCCTCGAGATCTCGTTCGTTCATCTCGTTCTTCTTGTTCGTCTTCGATCCGTCGTCTGCGGCGTCGGAATCTATCACGAGCGTGCTACACTTTTGCCCCATCCAAAAAGAAGCTTCTGTGCACGCTAAGCCGCTCTCTCGCTCTTTCGTCCTTATCGCGTATCGTGCGTATATCGCTCGCTTTCCTTTCGAGTTTAAAGCGAAGAGTTTTTGTACTTCTTAAATTTGGCCTCTTAAAATCCTCGAAAAAAATTTGTGCGTTTTTCCCTTTTCTTTGACCAAAATCGAATTAGTAGTAGGGAAAGAATATCCATTTTTGACAGAGCTTATATAGCTCGGTGAACGAACTCGTCGGAACAACTGAATCATTTTAAGGCGCGATCGAACTATCACTGTCGTAATCGTAAACGCACGCACGAGTATTCTTTCGTTTCGTCCAGGACCGAAACGAACATCTTCTTAAATCTCGCGCAGTTAAAACTTCGCGCGGGTGCATTCTTCAGACCGTTTTCCAAATCCACGAAAAACGCACCGCGCTCTCTAGTGTATTCTGTAGCGAAGAAAGGACCGATGCAATCATCGAACGCAGGGCGTAAGAAAAAAGCGGAACCGACCGAAGCCGAAGAATGTGCTTCGTTAGATCTCGCTTTACAGCGCCTCTCTCTTTTAGAGGACTCGAAGCTCGAGAGGACTTTACAGAGACTGCTTCCAATGGTGATCGAGCAACTGCAATCACGGAATCAGCTGACGAGAGAGAAGACCGTGAAGTTGTTAACGCACGTGAATAAAAGAACGGAAGGGTTAGTGGGAATAGAGTTCCCTTTGGAGGAATTAGTTTTGTGCGTCGTAAGGAGCGAGGAGGAGTGTGTTTTAGTGCGAACGTTCGGGATGATGTACGTCGCGAAGGCGTTCGAGAGGACGAAGATGGGGTATAGGAAGAAACGCGAATTAGTTGAAACGTTGATGCGAGAGAGTAAGAGGTTCGATGAGAAAACGAGAAGCGATTGTTTTAGGATATGCGTGGACGTTATTGGGGAGGAGTTCGTTATGGAGAGGTGGAACGAGGGCGGTATAGAGTGGATCGGCGATGGCGAGACGAGAATGAGATTTTTGAGGCATTGTTTGGCCGTTGCGCAATATCAACCGAACGCTATTGGGAATCGTGAGAGAGAAAGTGTCGATGTGAGAGTTGCGCGAGAGCAAGCGTTTTTGAGTGGTATCGCAAGACTTGCTGGAAACGTGAGTCCTAGTAATGCTACTAACGCCGCCGCGGCGGCGAACGCGAACGCGAACGATGAAGAGACTGTAGCCGGACCGGGATTAAGCCAGAGTTTGTTGAAGGAAATTCTAGGAGACGTTTGGGTGAGTGATAAAGAAGCTAGGCAGAAGGCGAAGGAATCTTCGTCGACGTTATCTGCTTCAAATCGATGGCGAATGGGCGATTTGAAAGCTTTAGCGGAAAGGAAAAAAGCGATATTGGAATTTTTAGCAGAAGTAGCAGTTTTTGAGAACTTCAACAACAACAACAACGCGAAAGTGGAAGAAAACGTGAAAATAGTCTTGGGAGGAGAAAGCTACGACGAGGAAGCAGTAGAAGCGATGGAAACTGATACAAAAAATAATGAAGAGCACATTATTCCCACAACATCAAAAAGGTTTTTGGTAACCGCGGAAGAATTGTTTCCAATAGCTTTAGCAGTTGCCTGCGACGCTTCCGAGACGTGTCGATCGTACGGTGAAACGATTCTGAAAAAAAGGTGTAGTATCGACGGAGCGCGCCCTGATTTAGACTCTGAAAACGAAACATTCATATCGCATCAACTGAGATGGTTTCTTGGCGATAGTTCAGATGTTCCCACCGAAAGTCGTGTATATCCCGCAAACGATGAAATTCGCGCAAATATTCTCAGACGCGTTCTTTCTCGCTCACAGAGAAGTGCGAATTTGTTCCCGCATAATGTTGACGTTGTCTCTTCCGCACTCAATAATCCGCGTTCGAAACAGTTGCGGGCATCAGGAATGGAATTCTCGGCTTGGATTTTGCGCAACGCTGATAAGGTTGTACTTAAGAAAGCCGCGCCAAAGCTTCTCGAAACTTGTTTATTAACGCTTGATAGTTTAGAAACGTCTTCTTCAGCGCCGACGCAAGCGACTCAAATGTCTGCATCGGAAAGAGTTCGCGCTTTAGAACTCAAAGGCTTTTGCTTCCAATCGTTAGGCCATCTCATAGAGCGAGCTCCGGAATTAATTAAATCGGCGCCAGGGATGATGATCGAAAATTCTAGAAATAGCATTGATGCCGTTGATTTTCTCAAACGAATTCTTTCTGAGATTGAGAATGAATACGATTCACATACTCGCAGCTCAATAGTAGAATGTGGCAGAGCGCTATTGCGCGCGTGTGAAGGAGATTCAATAGTTCACGAGGGCGAAAAATTGGCAATGGAATACGTAGTTTCAGAAATATTGGATAAATACGCTAATACAGTTTTTACTTCCGATGGAGGCTCGGATTTAATGGGAGGTGATGCTCCATCCCCCGGTGCAAAATCTGCCTTACTTCTTGCACTTCGGTTTGCAGGAAACGAGGAGTGTTTTAGATTTGACTCAGTTGCTGTGCGATTTGGATGCGTTTTAAATTGTGCTCGTCCAGAACTCGACATCAGAGATGCTGCGCGTAAGGCCCTAGTTTTGAAAACTAAACGTGTACCATGCGTTTCGCGAATCCTTGACCGCGTTGTATTAAAATGTCCGCTCTTGTCGAAAGATCCACAACGTGATGACGGACAACCGCCGCTTCCGGAAAAGTCGATGTTTGCGCTCTTGAGGTTTCTTCGACAGTGTCGACGATTCCACGAAATCAAAGAAACAGAGAGCGACGACGCATGCTCGAGCTTAAGTTATCGCCGATTTTTAAAGCATTCTTTATTGAGAACAAGTGGATCAGGTCTCGCATCTTTAGCTTTAGTAGAACTTCAGGACGTGCTTTCGGCTGCGAAAAAGAGTAATATGAACCACGGTGAATCTGATGATTATCAGTATTATCTTCGAGCTGCTAAGTTTTTCTCCGCGTCAGACGATTCAGTTGTAAGGAAAGCGGCGGCTGGGCTCTTAGGAACAATGGTTAAATTAGACGCCTTCTCTGATAATGATATAGAAGCTCTCGTGGTTAGTTTCTTAGAAACAGCCTCTCGTGCCGTAGGATTAGGGGAAAACGAATCCGCCGCTTCATCGAATTTGCGCGCAGAACTCGCAGATGGCGCTTTGAGATCTCTCGCTGCTCTAATTGCGACAACATCGAAAGAGAAGAAAAATGTAGCTAAGTTTTTTCCAGCAGAACGGTACGAAAAAGCGAAAGTGATTTTTCAAAAAGCGTTACTGAACGTACCGCGAACGGACGCAACTTCAAAAGACGTGCTTCTAGGTATTGCCGGTTGTGAGTGTCTTGGTTCTATATTCGCAACGAGTGAATCGCTACCTATTTTATCGGAAAACGATATATCTGCACTATCGCAGGTTATGGACCGCGCTCTTGCAGCTCCAAAAGTCGCCGCCGCTGCTGCTTTATCGGCTGGATACGCGTTGCGTCGCAACCAACAGTCCGCGATTGTCTCTTCTTCCCTTGATTCAGTAATGAAACCACTTGTTGATAAACTATTTACTTTGTTAACGATAAAGCGAGACGAAGTGAGATTTAGTTTATCCGATGCCATCAAATTAATCTTTTATGGCGAGAAAGATCTTGTTTTGAGTACTGATTTGCTCACTGAAGATGGTGGAAGCTATACCTTCGTTCGTATAATTGATCGCGAAGTCGAAGAATTACTTAATGAAAATATCCCAGAAGCTACTACTACTTCTAACGCAATGGACACAGATAACCAGATCACCGAAGACATACTATTGTCTTCTTCTGATGTTGATGTATCGCAAGATGATAGTAGAAATCCTCTTCGCGAATTGATTTTAGAATACCTATTTGACGATGATGGCAAAGATGGGGAATCTTCAAAAGTAGGATATCTGTTTAATTCGCGAGATGAAATTCGGTGCGGCGCTACGGCAATCCTGTGTGCACTCGTGAACCCTTTAATTTCAACCGCGTCTGTTATTTCTGATGCTTTCGATGGTTCTGATGATTCTTCTTCGTCAAAGAATGGCACGCGAGTGAATAAAATCGCACTCCTCGAGTCTCGTTTTGATGATGCGCAAGAATCGCTCCTTGCAGCGCTCGGCGACACAAACGCAATGACGCAAGAAATGGCATCTAGCGGACTTTCTTCTTTGTATGATCGAGGTGACGAGGTGAATCGAGAAAAGCTTCTCGAGAATCTCACGAAAGCTCTTAGCGGAGAAGCGAGCAATAAAGGAAAGAAACGCGCCATGTCAAAAGTCGACGACGACACGGTTATCTTTCAAGATGGAATTCGTCTCGACGGTGACAAGGCTTTGAAGGAAAAAGCAAAAGGAAATGGTCAAAGTAGCGATGAAAATTCTATGTTAAGCACGTATAAGGAGCTCTGTTCAGTAGTTTCCGATATTGGACAACCAGATTTGATGTACAAATTTATGGAAATCAGTAACCATCAAAAGAAAGTTAACAGAGCGGCTTCTGCAGGTGCGGGCATTGCAAGAATCGCTAAAAAAGCAGGCGTATCGTTGTCAGCGCATAGTGAACAACTCGCTCCGAGGTTATATCGATTGCGAAAAGACGTTAATTCGAATATGCGCGAGACTGCTGAAGCGGCTTGGCAAACTCTTGTTGCCGCTGAGAAAGAGAAGGAATCTTCGGACTCTACGGATGCAAAGATGGTTGTTGCTTCCGATTTATCTGTGAAAATGTTTGATCAGATTTGCGAAAGACTACTCCTCGATTGCTCGTCAAGAGAGTGGCGCGTTCGTCAATCAGCTTCAGAAGCCTTGGCGGAGTTGTTCTCAAGCGGTGGCGCTGGAAAAACATTTGACATTGTTGAAAACAAACTAGCCGAAGCTTGGACGATTGCGTTCCGAGTCGCAGATGATATTAAAGAAACCGTTCGAGTTAAAGGGATGATGTTCGTGAAAACTTTGAGATCGTTATCTTTACGTCTCACTGATGCTAATCAAATAGGCGATTCTACTTCGACTTTAAGAGAAACAAAGAGAGAAATTGCTAAAAAGGCTTGCATTTTAATTCTCCCGCAACTCTTTGAGAAAGGATTAAAGTCTGATTCACCGGTCGCAAGAGAAGTTTCCCTTTTTGTTGCTTGTGAAATTTTAAAGAAAGCTACCGCGGAGGCTTTGAACCCGCACTGCGTAGTCGCTATTGAAGCACTTCTCGAGGCTTTATCGACCTTTGAAGATACGAGATTGAATTACTACGAACAACGAGTTACCGCAATGTTTGGAAATGATACAGATGCTAATGGAAAGGGAAGTTCCGTGGTTGAGAATTTTCAAAAAGCGCGAGTTCAAGCCAGTTCGAATTCAATCGTTTCAGATGCGTTAGACGCATTTATTCAACACGTCGATCTCGAAGAAACAAAGGCTTTAGCTCCCGTTTTTACTAATATTTTCAAGAAAGGTTTAGGTTTAAACACAAAGGTTGGAGCAGGGCGCTTTGTAGTACGTTTATGTGCACGTCGGCCAGACGCCGTTAAAGGTTTCTTTGCTGGAAAAATGTGTGAAGCTTTGCTAGCGTCTCCTGATGTTCTGAACGGTGTTTCATCCGGCGGTGCATCGTCGAAAATAATCTTTCGCCAATATTGTCAGACTTTTGCAACGTGTTTACGTTTTGCAACTTTAAAACGTCAAGAAAAAACAATCTCTGACGTGTTAAAACTCGCCAACGATGATAGTAGCGACAGTTCAAAACGCGAAGCAGCTGCGGAGATAATCTCGGAAATGGCAAAAGATTCGCGTGGTGTCGAGTGTTTGAAAGATTTTGAAGACGATTTATTACCTTTGGCATATTTTGGAATGTTTGATGAAAACGAAACGGTTGCGAAATGCTGGGAAAACGCGTGGGAGGAACTTTCTGGTGGTGCTTCGGCTATTGGCAAAAACTTTCCAAAACTTTGGAAATCATTTCTAAAGCCACATTTAGAAGGTTCCAATTATTCTTTAAAGTCACGTTCGGCGAGAACGATATCGGCTGCGATGAAAAATTCAAGTTTTAGTACATCGGTATTGAAGAGCAACGAATCGATTGAAAGTAACAACGGAAAGGAAATTTTGATGCGCGAGATGCTTGAAACACTTTCCAACGAGTTACGTTCGAACCGTTCGTTTCAAGGAAAGAACGATCTCGCTATTGCTCTAGGCGACGTCTTAAAATCCGTCGTCTCACTGGCCATGCACGATGTGACCGATAATCGAGAAGCGTGCTTTGAAGCTTTGAATCGATTGACGAAATGTACCGAAAGCAAGGATATAAATTTCGCATCGTCGAGCATAGAAGCATTGAAAAACATACTCGAGCAACTGATGGCGTCTTCTAACGAAGTCGGAAATATTGCCCCGTTCGTCAAGAATGAGAAATTCATTGAATTCATTCGCACAATCGTGTCCAGCCTCGCACATCGCGTGTCTGAAAACGTTAAAATCGAAGCTGCTGCCGCTGGAGAAAATGACGAAGACGACGATAATAATAAAATGGACGTAGATAATATGATGAATAACGATAAAGAAGCAGAAGCTGAACGTTTCGCAAAGAATAAATCGAAAACAACATTCATCGAGAAAGGTATGGAATGCTTCGCAGTACTCTCAAACTTTGATGGATGTTCATCGTTGGATGTTCAAAACGTACTCGATACGATTGCAATCGAGCACGCGCCAATTGGAATGCCTTGGCAAACGCGAATCAGCGCTTTTAAGCTTTTTCAAGGAATTTTCTCGCGGCAACTGTTACATTTGGAGAATGAATTCCTTCGCGTTGCGGACGAGACGCTGAAAGAAGTCGGCAACGCAGCACCTGCGGCGCTCAGAGTCGAAGCGACGAAATCGATTGGCGCTTTACTTAAAGCAACGAAAAGTAAGAAAGAGGCGTGTGAGTTATTGCTAAAACTCGCGGTCGCAGATAGGTAGCCCGAAGTTCGCAACCTAGCGACTTCGATATTATCACACCCCTAAAATCACTAAGTATAAGCATATAATAGAATACAGAAATTTGCTAATATCCAATCGTCCCAGTCGCCCCAGGCGTCGCGACGTTAACATCCCCTCGCCCTACGAACAACAACACCCCGGCAACGGTCAATAACAACAAAATCGCATTCCACACGGCGCCTTGCACTGCAAACATCGTCCCCGTCGCTAACATTTGACTCACTTCGATCTTATCGTCCTCGGTTAACCCGAACGCGTTATCCGTCAAAGTACTCCTCACCTTATCCTCCCCTTGCTCTAACCAATACTGTTCTTCCTCGGCTTTCTGTAGTCTATATTCATTCACGAGCGATAGAACTTTCTCTCTTCTTACGCTTTCTTCTTCGTCGTCGTCGTCCTCAAAACCTATTCCGTTTTCCTTTTCTTCATTCCCTGCGTCCGCGTCTTCTGCGTCCGCGTCATCATCCGCGGCGCCTAACATGTCCTGAAAGCTCTTCAAAAGCCTCAAGTCGTTCTTTTGACCACTGACGTATCTTCTAATCATCGGCATTTTCACGCGCATGTTCGCGAGATCTTCGCAGTACTTCTTACAGTCCTTGATCTGCTCCATGCGTAATCGTCGGTTTTCTACTCTCTTTTTTTTGGTTTCTGATGGCGTCGTACTAGCGAAGATAATCGATCTATGTCTTCGATTGTTGCGATGTTTGTCTTCGTTCCGATTTGGAACGAAATTGTGTTTCGATTGCGAAATCATCTCGCGGTTTTCACGAACGGTTCTCGCTCGCGCAGTCGTTCGAGTGTTCCTAGAACGAACGATAGAACGAGAGACGTTCAAGGTGGAAGAGAACATTTCTATGATACCGTGAAAGATTTCTTTTATGTGTACAATATAGGATAGTGTAGGTATTAAATGACGTAAAATTCCTCCCCTTTTATGAAATATTTCGAAGGGTTGTCAGAGTTCTTGAGATCTTCGATTGAGGCCAGATTTGCCGTCCGCGTCCGCTTCAGCGTCGTCTTTG
>Ga0115001_10003880_pt1 | contig 11078 bp, 10 predicted proteins | sample ArcticOcean_MG_C_12_FD_89869 | JGI IMG/M metagenome (GOLD analysis project Ga0115001, IMG submission 89869) | Marine microbial communities from western Arctic Ocean - ArcticOcean_MG_CB8_130 | ecosystem: Environmental > Aquatic > Marine > Oceanic | place: Arctic Ocean: Canada Basin | collected... | reverse complement strand
ACTAGTTCTTCCTATAGAGCCGTAGTAGACCACTACGTTGATAGGCTGGATGTGTAAGCACCGTAAGGTGTGTAGCTGACCAGTACTAATAGCTCAATTGGCTTGATTTATGCACTGAAAAAATTTTTCAAGGTATTAAAGAAACAATTTTTATAAAATTTGAATTGATATTAATTTACAAACGAAAGATAAAGAGCCTACAAGAAATTGTAGGCTTTTTTATGAGCAAATATTTAATTACCTTTATTTGTCCTTTTTTAAAAATTGATCAAAATTTTAAAAAAATAATTAATGTTTTTAAAGTTCAAAAAAAAAATTATCAATTAATTTTAGTTTGTGATGGTAAAAAAATAAAAGAAAACAAATTAAATATAGAAAAATTTCCAAATATAAAATTTAAAAACTTAAATACCTTCTCTGGGCCTGGTAGGGCTAGAAATGTTGGTTTAAAAATGTCTACTGGTAAATGGGTTCATTTTCTAGACTCTGACGACATGATTAATTTTAAAAAAATATTAAAGTTAGAAAAAATTTTATTAACTAAAAAAAAATTAAACATGATAGCTTTTAACTTCAAAAGCAACGACACAAATTATAGACAAAAAAAAAATTTATTTTATTCGATGATTAAAGAAAAAAATAAAATGAAAAAAATTAAATCTTTTTTTGAATTAAAATATACTTACGAAATTATTTTTTATTTTTTTAAAAAAAGTTTTTTATTAAAAAATAAGATTTATTTTTTAAAAGGGTTCCATGAAGATATAGCATTTTTATTAAAAACAATTCTTAAAAATAACAGCCCAATACACTATACAAACTCTTATATTTACAACAAAAATTTCAATAAAAACTCAATTACCTACAAAATAAATGAGAAAAACATTAATTTTTACATTAAAGCTTTTATATATTGTATTAAGTACATTAAAAATAATTATAAATTTTTTAAAGAAAGAGACAAAATTTTACAAACTAATATAAGAGGCATTATGGGCAGAACACTTAAATATGTAGCAATTTACAGATTAAATTTTAAAAAAATAAAAAAGAATTTTTTAGTCTTAATGTCGATGTATAATAACAAATATTCTGGCAATCAGCCTTATGATGTTATTTTTAAAAAATATTTAGAACATGAAAAAATATAAAAGCTGTAAATATATAGAAAATAGTTTGTACTTAGCACCTAACGAAATTAGGGCATGCTGCCAAAGATTTCACCATAAAGGAAAAATGAGAGGTGATGCAGTTTTACTAGATACTAGTAAAATAAAAGATAATAAAATTGATTCTTCTACAATTAAAGTTGCTAGAGAAAAAATGAACAATCTATTACAAGAAGACAAAATTGATGCATGCTTAGGATGTAGATACATAGAGAATGTTGAGAACAAACCTAAAATTAAATCTGATGTAAATTTTTTATCCATAGAGCATCATTCATTTTGTAATTTGAGGTGTACTTATTGTAGTGAGATTTATTACGGCGGGCAAAAACCTAATTATGATGTCTTGCATTTAATTACTAGCTTGAAAGAAGAGGGAAAATTAAAAACTTGCGATCAAGTTGTTTGGGGCGGCGGAGAGCCTACGTTAGAAAAAGATTTTGAAAAATTAGTTATAGAGATTAATAAAACTGCCTCACCAAAAATATATCACAGGATATTTACAAACTCCGTAAGGTACAGCGCGCCTATATTTAATTTTTTAAAACAAAACTTAATTAAAATAGTTACGAGTATAGATGCAGGGACAAGAGAGACTTACAAAAAAATTAGAGGCCGAGATAAATATAATGATGTTTATGACAATCTAATCAAATACTCTGAAGCTGGTGCAAACAATATAACTATAAAGTACATAATTACCGAGGAAAATAATAGTAAATTAGAGTTCGAGTCGTTTGCAAAGAAATTTTCTAAAGGAGAATTAAAAAATGCATGTTACCAAATTAGCCTGAATTATAAATACGAAAAGTTAACGATTGAAAATTTTAATTCAGCTCTTTTCTTAATGCACACCCTATATAAAAATGGAATAAATAAAGTTTTTATAGATGATCATATTTTAGCAAAATTAGTAGAATTAAATGGGCAAAATCTAAAAACTGTTAAAGATTTCTTAAAGAAAAACGATATTTCAAATTTAATTATTGATAAAACAAAACACAATTCATTAATTCTTTACGGTGCCGGTCAAATAGCAAAAGAAATAATTGAGAAAACTTTATATTTTAAAGATAACTTAAATTTTGATATAGTAGATGAGAACAAGGTAAACCAGAAATTTTTGGGTAAAATAGTTAAAAATCCAGACACCATTAAAGAAGACCAGAGAAGTATTTACATCACTTCAGCTCAATCGTACGACACCATTTACAGTAACATCGTAAAACTAAAGGGTGATAATGTAAAAATTTTAACAGGTGTATTTATTTAGAAGACAAAAAAACTAACAAAAAATATTTATAATAATAAAATGTTAATAGATGGTGTAAAAATTGGAACAAATTCTCCTTGTTATATCGTTGGAGAAATTTCTGCAAACCACTCTGGAAAAATCAGCAAACTTTTTAGGTTAATTAACAAAGCAAAAAGTGCAGGTGTGAATGCTGTAAAAATTCAAGCATACGCAGCAAACACTATAACTATTGATTCAAACCTAAAAGATTTTCGAATACCAAAAAAAAATTCTTGGGAAAAATATAAAAATTTGTATAAACTTTACGAAAAAGGGCAAACCCCTTTGAGTTGGTTACCCAAAATATTTAAATATTGTAGAAAAAAAAAAATTACAGTTTTTGCTTCAGTTTTTGATATTTCTTCTTTGAAATTATTAAAAAAGCTAAAGTGTCCTGCTTATAAAATCGCTTCACCTGAGATTACAGATATTCCATTGCTTGAAGAAGTGTCAAAGACAGGCAAGCCTATCATTTTATCAACTGGTCTTGCTAATTATCAAGATTTAAAATTAGCTTACAAAACTTTAAAAAAAAATACTAATAAAATTGCAATTCTAAAATGTATTTCAAGTTATCCCGCTAAAATTGAAGAATTAAATCTCAATACGATGATGGACATAAAAAAACAATACAAATGTCCGGTTGGTTTTTCAGACCATACTTTGGGAAAAGAATGTAGTATCTTAGCCGCGGCAATGGGAGCAGAGATTATTGAAAAACATTTTATTGAAAATAAATCTGATAAAAGTTTGGATAGTTTTTTTTCATTAGATGCAAATTCTTTAAAAACTATGATCAACCAAATAAGAGACAATGAAATAGCTAAAGGAAAAATCGACTACACTATTACCAAAAACTCTAAAAAGAACATGAATGGAAGAAGATCACTTTACGTAGTTCAACCAATACTTAAAGGAAAACAAATTACAGTTAACAATGTAAAATCTATAAGGCCATCTTATGGACTTCATCCGAAATACTTAAAAAATATTTTAGGAAAAAAAGTAAAAAAAAATTTACTACCTGGGGAAAGACTAAGTCTTAAAAATATTATTTAAATCAATGTTAAAAAAAAAAAAATTTAATCAAAATAAAAAGGAAAAAATTATAGTTTATCTAAAAAAAAATTTATTTTTAAAAAAAAGCAAAGCAGAAAAAAATTTTAATTTTCTTAAATCACAGGATTTAGATTCGCTAGATATTATTACAATGATTAGTAAAGTTGAAAAAAAATATTTAATTAAATTTACTAGCAGAGATTATAAAACAAAAAACTTTGGAGATATTAATATCTTAGCTAAAATAATTCTAAATAAGATCTAATGAGCTTACTTTATAAAAAGTTAATAAAAATTAAATCTCAGTCAATCTTTGAAAAAAATGCTATCATTACGTCAGACGAAAGTAAGATTAACTATCAAGCTTTAATCCAAAAAATTAATTTTCTATCAAACAACATAAAAAACACAACAAAAGCAAATAATTTTTTAATTTTATTAGAAAATTCAATAGAGGCTATAATTTTAATTTTTGCTATTTCAAAAAATAATGGCGGAACGGTAATTTTAGATTACGATATTAAAAAAGATCAGATTGAAAAAATAATTAAAGATACTAATTACTTTAATCTTATAACTGATTTATAAAAAAAAAAAATTAAAAAAAAAAATAATTTTTCTTTAAAAAAAAAATTAAAGAGCAAATATTTTTTAACATCTTTTTCTTCTGGCTCAACAGGAGAACCCAAACCCATAAGATATACAGAAAAATGTAAATTTTTAAGAAGTGTACAATCCAAAAAATTATTTAACATAAAAACAAATGATAAAATTATTTGCTATACCCCTATACATCACTCTTTAGCGTTGAGAATTACTTTTCTTTCACTAATAAACCACACAACTTTAATCTTTATGAAAAAATTTAATTTTTTTAAATTTACTGAATTGGTTTCAAAATATAAAGTAAGTGTAATTTTTCCTATCTCATCACACTTAGAGATCATGTATAATTTTATAAAAAAACCTGAGATTTTGAAAAATCTTAATATTGTAGTTGCGTCATCCGCTAATGCATCTATCAGTTTAAAAAAAAAATTGTACAGTCTTTTAAAAAACCGATTTGTAGAAATTTATGGTTTAAGTGAAATGGCAATAGTTAGTATTCTAAGATTTTCCGACGTAAAATTGGGCTATTTAAGATCTGTTGGAAAAATTGTACCCGGTGTTAAAGTAAAAATTGCTAATTTAAATGGACAGAAAAAAAATGACGATAAAAAAGGCAATATACTTTGTAGATCTCCATACATGTCAGGTTTTGAAAAAAATGAGATAGATGATAAAAAAATTTTTAATGAAAACTATCTAAATACTGGTGATTTAGGCTCTTTTAAAAAAAAATGGCTTTTTTTTGAGGGGAGGGACAAAGATATAATCATAAGATCCGGGGTAAATATTTACCCGAAGATAATAGAAAACGTTTTAAGTAAAGAAATACTTTTAACAAATGTAATGGTAATAGCAGGAAATGATCAATATTTTGGTGAAGCGCCTATAGCTATCTGTGAGATAAAAAAAAATAAAAGTAAAAATCAATTAGAAAAAAAATTAATCAAATTAGTAAATCAAAAACTACCAAAAGTTTATCACCCAGCAGGATATTTTTTTGAAAAAAAACTTAAAGTTTCTAAAATGGGAAAAGTAAATAAACAATACTATACAAATAAATATAAAGACAAATTAAAAAATAATATTTCAAAAATTTTTAAATCTCTGTGATAATTATTTATCCCCATTATGATATTAAAAGTGGAGCTGGACACTATTTTAGAGTTCTTAGGTTAGCCTACGAATTAAAAAAAAATGATGAAGTAATATTTATTTTAGAAAAAAAAAATCAAATATATTATGATAAAAATTTTAAACATTATTATTTAAAAAAAAATAAAGATTTTGTAAATAAAAAAAAAAGAACCGATGCATTATGCAGGTTTTTAAGTAAGTTTAGTAAAAAAGAAACCAAAATTATTATCGATGATTATAGAATTGGCCTTAAGGAAGAGAATAAATTAAAATATTTAGTTAATAAAGTTATCATAATAGATGATTTTATAAATAAACCCCATTATTGTGATTTCTATATTAATTTTAAAAACTTATCAATTCCTGAAAAATTAAAGTTAAAAAAAAATATTCCAAATAAGTGTAAAAAAATTATTGGCTCAAACTTTGCTATTATAAACCCAAAATTAAAAATAAAAAAAAAAATTACTAAAAATTTAAATATTTTGTTTTATGCTGGTGGCTCTGGAAGCATGTTATTTTTTTCAAAAATAATTAAAATGATTCTAAAAGATAATGATTTAAAAAAAAAAGTGAAAGTATTTATTTATTTTGGAAATAATTCCGACGGTGTCAATTATTTTAAATATTTAAAAGATAAAAATAGGAATTTAAATTTAATATTTGATAAAAATAATCTAGAAACTTATTTAAATAAAGCTGATCTCTATTTCGGTCACCCTGGCAACTCAATTTACGAGAACTCATATTTAAAACTGATATCTCTTTTGTTCCCCGTATCACAAAATCAAATAAATTCTTGTCATGAATTAGAAAAGCTTGGCCATTATTTTATCATGAAAAAAAAGTACATAAATAATATAAGGCTATTAGATTTAATAAAAAAAATAATAAATAATATAAAAAGTATTAGAAATAATTCTTTTAAAAATGATTCTGTAAATTTAAAGAGCCCACATTTAATAGCAAAAATTATCAACAAAACAGAAGTGAGTGGGAATAATTTAAAAGACTATAATTTTTCATCAACCAAAAGGATTAAAAAAAGTTTAGGCGTGAAGAAAATTAAATTCGAAGAAATAAACAATTATCTTTCTGCCAGGAATCTAAATTTTAATTCAAAGCTTATGTTAAATAAAAAAAAAATTGGTTCTCTTGATCATTATAATTGGTGGCTAGATAATGAATTTAAATCAAGAAACACCTTTATTTATAGAGCTGAAGATGAGGTAAAAGTCTATATCTGGCATAAAAAAATAATAATCAAAAATAAGAGTTACTTAGTAGGAGGATGGACAACTAATAACAAAAATATAAAAGTAACAGATGTTATTTTGTCTCTGAAATGGCAACTAAATGAGACTAAAAAATTAAAAGCGACATGGCTAGCGGTAATAAATAAGAAAAATCTTTTTACATTAAGATTAAACAAAATGTTGGGCTTTAAACTTGTGGTAGAAAAAAGTTATGTTGAAAAATTAAGCAAAAACTATTTTGGTATTAAAAATAAAGACTACCATATTCTTTATTATGATTATTCAAGTTAAAAAAAATTTTAGATATTAATTATAAGAAAAATCTTGCATAGCATCCAAACAGTAGAGCCACTTCCAAAATTTTAAATTATAATTGTTGTATGGCTTTCTATCTAATTTCATTTTTAGTGCAGCATAAGCCTCACTCCACTGAATATTTCTTTTCATTATCTTACAAAAAATTTCCGGTCTAATTTTTATTCTTTTGTTGTAATTCTCAGTTGAGTTTTCGATTATTTTCATTGTTTTGAAATCTATAGTTAAAGAATAATTTAAATTTTTACCGTTATCCATATTTATAACAAAAGTATAGTCACCTACTAGTTTAGCTAAATCTTTGTATTTTTCTAAACCTAGCTGAAAATATTTTTTTACATTTTGTTTAAATTGTTCGTTATCAACATCTTCAAAATGAAGCCAATTTTCCAACTTGTCAACTTCACTTTTTACATGGTTAAGCTGTGAAAATTTATTTTGATCTTCGGCATTGTAATCCCATTTCTCTTTGCTCTCAAAACGAACCAAGCCTTCTTCTTGGTAAAATGTATCATTTGGCTTCATGTCGATAATTACATCTTGCAAATTTTTAGGAGCTTCATTTACTGCCTCTATAGGAGATGATCTATCGTAATAATTTGCCCAAAGCGTATCTTTTGTTATAATGCAAAGATCTCCAGCAGCTGGAACAGCTTTTTTTGGATCTAAAGCTACAACACAATCATAAAATTTCTTTAGAGTTTCATTTCTTTTTTTTGTAGCCAGCTCATCTTTTAAATTTTTATCAAATTCGTAAGCCGATGGAAAACCACTAAGACCACAGTATGGCATGAAAGCCAAATCCACCTTGCATAATTTAGAAATTTTTTTATAAGTATCAGCATTCAACATATTATCATTTCCATGATAAACATTAAAACCTTTATGAGTAATTAAAGCTGAAGAGTCTGCGTATTCTAGATCAGATGGAAAAATTGTAATGGAAGTATCTGAATTTATATTCACTTTTTTCCAAGGTTCACATATATTTATATTTTGAAACCCAAGATCTTTAAGATTGATCAATAAATTTTTATTATCATGAAAATTAAACATATAAATTGGAATATTTTTATCAATTTTTTTTAAAGTTTCGATATTCATGTGGTCAAAATGATCATGCGAGATATACATACAATCAATTTTCTTGAAGTCTTCAATTCCTTTAATCCTTGGTGGATATTGCCAAATCATTGCCGAACCACAAAAGCCTCCGACAAGCCATGGGTCACATAGCATTGTAAAATTATCACTTTTTATCGCTATTGTAGCGTGTCCTACGAGCTCAACATTCATAAATTTAGGTATTAATTATTTAAATTTAACACTAATGTCAATTTAATTAGTTTTAAACAACTAATTAAATAATTTATTTTCATAAAATTGTGTTATATATTGAATATTGTTCAAGTATTGAACATTAAATTTTTTAAATAATTTGCGCTATAACTTTAAAAAAAATTATGTTTAACAATAAAAATATATTTATCACAGGTGGCACAGGTTCTTTTGGTCAAGTTTTTATTAAAAACTTATACAAAAAATATAGACCTAAAAGAGTAATTGTTTATTCTAGAGATGAACTTAAACAATTTGAAATGGCAAATAAGTTTAGTGACGTAAAAAAATATCCAAAATTGAGATTTTATATTGGAGACATTAGAGATAAGGATAGATTAGGACAAGCACTAACAAATGTAGATTATGTAATTCACGCAGCTGCCTTAAAACATGTTCCCGTCGCTGAGACTAACCCAATGGAATGTATAAAAACAAATATTCTAGGTGCACAAAATTTAATTGAATGTTCTATAGATAATGGAGTAAAAAAAGTAATTGCGCTCTCCACAGATAAAGCTGCAGATCCAATTAATCTATATGGAGTTTCGAAGCTTGCAGCCGATAAATTATTCGTAGCCGGCAATTTTCTTTCTTTAAATAAAAAAACTAAGACAAGTTTTTCTATAGTAAGATATGGGAATGTTATTAACTCGCGTGGATCAGTTATACCATTTTTTAAAACCTTAGTTGAAAATAAAAGTAAATTTTTACCAATCACCCACCCTGAAATGACTAGATTTTTTATAACTCTAAACGCGGGAGTAGAATTTGTTATGAAATCATTTCATAGAATGGTTGGGGGAGAAATTTTTATACCTAAGCTGCCATCAATAAAAATTATAGATTTAGCAAAAGCTATAGCGCCAACTTTAAAAACTAAAATTGTAGGTTTGCGTCCAGGAGAGAAAATTCACGAGATATTATGTCCTAGAGATTCTTCTTATTTGACTTTAAATTTTAAGGATCATTATATTATCAAACCGACAATACTGCTTTCAAAAAAACATACTTATGAAACTAATCAATTAAAGGAAAAAGGAAAAAAAGTAGAAAAAAGTTTTAAGTACGATTCGGAAAATAATAAGTATTTTTTAAAATTAAATCAGATCAAAAAACTAATAGACTAATGATTCCCTACAGCAGGCAATCTATAAGCAGAAAAGACATAAAGACTGTATCAAAAGTCTTAAACTCTAAACTAATTACACAAGGTAAAATTGTTAAACAATTTGAAAAAAAAATTGCAAAAATTGTTGACGCTAAATACTCAGTTGCTATGAACAGTGCTACAAGTGCATTACACGTTGCCTGCTTAGCTCTAAACCTAAAGAAAGGTGATAATCTTTGGACGTGTTCAAATACTTTCGTAGCCTCAGCTAATTGTGGAAGATTTTGTGGAGCTAATATAGATTTTGTTGATATTGATCCTTTAACTTGGAACATTAGTGTATCAGCCTTAGAAAAAAAATTAATTTTTGCAAAGAAAAAAAAAATTTTACCTAAAATTATAGTAATAGTTCACTTTGCGGGCCAACCAGCAGATCTAGGAAAAATTTATCATCTAAAAAAAAAATATAAGTTTAAAATAATTGAAGATGCATCCCATGCATTAGGCGCAAAAATTGGTAATAAAAATATAGGGAGCTGCCAGTTTTCAGAAGTTACAGTTTTTAGTTTTCATCCTGTTAAAATAATAACAACTGCCGAGGGAGGCGCGGCGGTTACTAATGACAAAAAAACTTTTAAAAAAATAAAAATATTTATGAACCAAGGTATCACACGTGATATTAATGAAATGAAGAAAAAAATTAAATCCCATTGGTATTATGAACAGACCCAACTTGGTTATAACTATAGAATGAATGAGGTTCAAGCAGCTTTAGGATTGAGCCAACTTAAGATGCTTAAAAACTTTGTAAAAAAAAGAAATGAAATAGCTACTTTTTATAAAAAACATTTTAAAAATACTGGCATTATTTGCCAAAAAATTTTAAATAACAATTATTCTTCTTACCATCTTTTTGTAATTCAATTTAGCAATATTCAAAATAAAAATATTTATGACCAAATATATAAATATTTTATAAAAAAAAAAATTGCAGTTAACCTGCACTATTTACCAGTTCATAAACAGCCGTATTATTCAAATTTAAGAAAATATGAAAACTTGGAAGAGGCTGAAAAATATTCGGAATCAAGTTTTTCTATTCCAATTTATTACAATCTGCCTTTAAAAGATCAAATCCAAGTAGTAAAAATTGTAAAAACAATAACTAAAAAATTTAAGCTATAAAAAATTTGAATAAAAAAATTATCAAGATAATAAAAAAAATTTTTAAAAATAGATTAAAAATATTAAAATGGTAAGCATCAAGAATATTATTACAGAACCAATAGAGAAAAAAATTATTTTAATTACAGGGCAAGTAACGTCTGGCAAATCCAGTATCGCTAGAATATCTGCAAGCCTAGGAGAAAAAAATTTAGTTATAATGGATTTTTTCTTAGAAAATTTATGGCGCATGTACACAATAGGTGCATTAAGCTCGAATACATTTAAAATTTTACTAGATGATTACTTAAATAAGCAAATAGTTAATAGATTGATAGGAAGAGGATTAAATTTAAAGATCAACGAAGAAAGCTCTATATACAGATCGGGATTTATGAAATCATTTTCTTATTTAAAAAAAATTTTTACCACTATTGATAAAAAAAAATTAATGAACGAAGTAAAAAAAAAAAATGAAATAATACTAACTTTGCACGATGGATTACCCAATATTGATATCTTCTTTAATACTTATAAAAACTTGAAAGTAATAAATGTAAACAGTGACCCCGTTCATCATATTTATGGTGCAGTTCATAAATATAATAAATCACAAAAAAAAGTTTTTT
>Ga0115001_10003875_pt1 | contig 11084 bp, 10 predicted proteins | sample ArcticOcean_MG_C_12_FD_89869 | JGI IMG/M metagenome (GOLD analysis project Ga0115001, IMG submission 89869) | Marine microbial communities from western Arctic Ocean - ArcticOcean_MG_CB8_130 | ecosystem: Environmental > Aquatic > Marine > Oceanic | place: Arctic Ocean: Canada Basin | collected... | reverse complement strand
GAAAAAAACGCTCCGAAATCGTTTCTCGTTTAATTATTTCATTTAAAATCAGATCAGTAGCACGTACTTTCTCTTCATTTATAAAGGTTAATATCATCGTCTCAGAGAGCGTTCAAAAAGGAAACGATGGATTTCGATGATTTAGATGATTTGCCGATCGAGGAGTGGGACGTGACGCAAGCCGCGTATGCGAGAACGAAGAAACATCGTTCGGTAGATTTCGTAGATCTGATTGGAAAATATAGCAAAGTCGTTTTACCGAGTAATGGCGACGAAGCGGCGTTGGCGTCGCAGATGATGAGCTTAGCGGCGGTTTCGATTACTGATCATGATGTTGCCGGTGTTGTTGTTAATGGTAGTACTGATAATAAAAGTAGTAAGAGGAAGATTTGCGGCGTGCAAGAGATCATGGAAGATAAATGGAAAGCGTGCGAGAAAGCAGCTTCACAGTTCGAGAGCGAAGTCGTACACGAACGAGGGTGTTCGAAGTATATCGACGTCGCGACTGGGATGCGATTGAGATATGCAAGATTTGGTGGCGAAACGAACAGGACGGCGATTATTTTACACGATACTATGGAGAACGGTGAATCGTATTATGGATTAGCGAAGCAAGTAGCCGATAAAGGCGGGTTTTCCGTGTACTGCATAGATTTCAGGGGCCACGGCGATAGCACAAACTCGAGAGAAGGTCAATATGACGTACCTTCGTTCGTTGCAGATATCGAATCGTTCATCGTAGAACTTGATTTATATACTCATCCGGTTGCCCTGATTGGATTCGGTCTCGGTGCAATAATCGCTACTGCTTTTGCTGGGCAACACGAACATTTAGTCGCCGGAGTGACGTTAATCGAGTCGCATCCGCGCTGCCGCGAAGAAGCAGTTGCTTTTCACCGCTTTCAAAACGTTGCTTTTTCATCTCTGAGAGAGGCGGTGACGTTTGAGATTGCCCCGATTTGGGCCGATAACGCGAACAGGAACGCGAAATCGGCGACGAAGAGAATGCTCTCGAAATTTCGCAAACCTAAAAACGGAGACGTCTCCGGCGTCGAACGCGTTTTCAGTCAAGGAGGCATAGTCGGGAAATTCGAATTCCGCATAGACCCAAAATTCTTCTTCAAAACACCATCCGTGGATGAATACTTTTCATTACTCGAAAACGTGAAATGTCACGCCTCTGTGTACAGAGGCGAACGTTCGACTTTTATGGAAGAAAAAGACCTCGACGACGTGCTCTCCGCCTTAGGAAGGTTTCCAACTCCTCATTCTGCACGAAAGAAAACCGTGCGCGGTAAATCCATCCCAGAAACTGGCCATTACATATTCGAAGACGACCCACACACCTTGCGCGACTACATCCTCCACTCGTTACTGATTTCCGAATCCGCAATGGTCGTCGAAAACAACGCGAGCAGAACGCCCGAGTTCCTAAACCTGAAACCGCTTCCGCAATACGCCACAATCGAGGACGCTATTAACGCGCTAAAACCGCGCAAGATCCCAACAAAAGAGGATGTCATGTCAGCTTTACGAGAGGCAAAGTCCTGGGATGACGTTCAAAGCGATGACGAGGACGATAAAGTCGATAAGAACATGACGTTGTTAGCGAATAACGATTCGCAGTATTTTGGCATGGTCGGATAATAACGGGACCGAAACTCGGAAATGGCACAAACTTAAAGTCGTATACGAAGAACATGGATGGGCGAAGAACGTAATCGAAGGTTCACAATAACAATGTCGTAATTTCTATCGCAAGGAATACAGGGAAAACCATAAACGCAAGCGAGACAAAGGCGATAACGATGAATAAACTTCCCCTAGAACACCTACTGACTTTACTGACAACTGAGTTTGTGCCATTTCTGAGTTTATTCACATCACTTAAATGTTTTATATATTATGTAAAAGATGACGATGAAACCTCTTCTTAATCATCACAACACTCGTTCATTAACGGTAACTCATAAACACAAAATTGGATCATCATCATCATCATCATCGCGAAGACTGTTTCGTTCTTTATGTACGAAGGAACAAGAACGACGAGGCTTACGAGAACTTAAGAAACCTATCGAAGAAGAAAAAGATGATGCAGATGTTAAAACACTTACGCAGACGCAGACGACGAAGACGACGAAGACCGAATGGAACAAGGAAGGATTAAGAGCAGAGACGCAGAGACAAGATTTGAGGCAACAGAAAAAGGTTGCGAATGCGATAACGAAGTTACGCGAGGCCATGGATAAACACGAGGAGTTGATGAATGAGAGGGATTGTTCGCTCGAGCGCTTGGAGCAGTGCCCGGACGTGGATTCGTTAGAGCGAGATTTAAGAGAGAAGAAAGGGAGATTGGATGATATTAAGAGACTTTTTGATTTGATCGATAGACTTCCGAAGAAGACGAAGATGATTAGTTTAAGTAGTAGTAGAAGCGGTAGTAACATTATTGATGATGATGGTGAGCGTAAACTGTTCGCGGAGTGCGTAGGGCTCGCCGAAAGTCTTTCGATTTCGGATTCGCCGCCAGAGAAACAAGCGCGTGGGCCAAAGAAACAGAAAGCGCAGGCGAGCAGTGGACCAAGAAGACCTTATTTCGCGTATTTATCAACAGATGGTTCAAATTGCGAAATACGCGTCGGTCGCACTTCAGAGGACAACGACTTAGTTTCCTTGGACCCGACGAACTCTCCTGACGAGTACTGGATGCACGCCGCTGGTTGCCCAGGCTCTCACGTCGTAATTAAATCAACAAACCCGAGCGAACAAACGTTCACAGACGCCGCTTTATTAGCCATCAAGTTCAGTAAAGCGAATCAACGAGGTCGCGCGAAGGTCTCGTTAGTTAAATGTAGGCAAGTCTCGAAACCGAAAGGCGCTAAAGCCGGTCTCGTTCGGCTTAGCGGGGACGTGCGCTCGATCGAGGTCAGGGTCGATGAAAGCGCGCTGAGACTAGAGAATCTCGAGAGGACGAAGACGTAGCAGTTGTTGTTGATGTTGTTGTTGTTGTTGTTGTTGTAGTAGTAGTAGTTTGGAATATTTTAATGCTTACGTGGTATAATACAAACAATTGTAAAGTAGGTGGACCGAAGGCTTCATTTGTCCACGCGCAAATCAATTTAGGATACGAACAGACTGTATAATAATAATAAATAATAAATAATATGCCCAAAATTGCAATAATCGCAACGTCTGCGACTCACTTCACGACCGCGACTGGGGAAAAGAAAGGCCCAACCGGCGTATGGTTAGAGGAGATAGCGACGCCGTACTATCAATTCCTCTCAAAACAGTTCTCGGTCGAGTTCTTTTCGATCGAAGGGGGCGAGATCCCGGTCGATAATGGATCGCGCGCGGAAGGATTCTACACCGAAGATTCGAAGAAGTTCGATGAAGATTCGAGAGCGCGAGAGATGATGAAGAACACGAAGTCGATTGCGAGCATAGACGTGGAAGAGTTCGATGGCATTTTTCTCCCTGGTGGGCATGGCTGCTGCGAGGATTTCTACGGGAACGCGGATTTAGCGAAAGTTATCGAAACATTTTATGAGGCGAAGAAAGCGGTTGGACTCGATTGCCACGCACCGATTGCTTTATTGAGCTGCAAGAAGGCGGATGGGAAGACTCCGTTTTTGAAAGGATTGAACGTCACTGGGTTCTCTGATGCCGAAGAGACGGCGGTTGGATACCATGAAGCCGTGCCGGTTATGATTGAGAAGGAGATGATCGCGCAAGGCGCGATATATACGAAAGCGGAAGCCGACTGGGGAGCTTATGCAGTGACTGATGGGAATTTAGTGACTGGTCAGAACCCAGCGAGTTCGGCCGTGTGCGTTCAAAAGTACATAGAGTTGATGACGCTTAAGATGACGATGACGAACTAAAACTTATGTTTGTTCATTTAACGGAATATAATTATACATTAATATTTTTTAATTACAATCAAACTAATTACAGTGGTATAGATATACGAGACCTATTTTGTTTTCGCGAATCCGTCGTACCCGGTTCCGATCTTTTCGATCGTCTCGGCCCAGTGTTTATCCTTATTCTTACTCTTGTTCGGTTGTCGTTTAGCCACGACGTTGTTCTTGATCGAAACGTCCCCGAACTCTAAATCTCTCGGCATAGAATCAGGAATAATTCGCACGTTTCTGGAATCGAGATAAGGTAACCATAGTTCAGGCGGGTTAACGATACGCGAGAACGGACTGAATTCGCCCGATTGCACGCAAGGTTCCTTCGGCTCTCTCCTTAACTTCATGGGTTGACAATCTTTCAAATATTTATCGCCCTTTCGATTATTACACTTTGCGCACGCCGTCGTCAAGTTCGTCCAACTCCACTCCCCTCCCTTCGACACTGGTATTATATGATCTATCGTGAGATCATTCCCTTCATTTTTACCGCAATAATTACACGTATACTTATCGCGAATTAACAAGTTCTTCCTCGATAAACTAATCGCTCCAGAATTTTTATCGTACACTCTCGTCTTCACGACCGCTGGAACATAAAACGCTCTATACGCCGATGCAACCATCATCTCGTAATACTCGAGCACATCGACTTTATCGAACATCGCTAAAATCAACGCTTTCTGCCAACTCACGATATTCGTCGTCCTCATCGCGACGTCTAACACTAACACTCTCTTATTTTGCAAATCCTCCGCGTTTCCAATTGGAAATGGAACCTCGAAATCTTCCGTCTCTAACTCGTTTATCATCACGTACGAATTCACGTTCACTTCGTTCTGTTGTTGTTGTTGGTGTTGTTGTTGTTTCATGGGTGTCATCGCGTGTAGTCGCGATGAACTCCTGCGCTTAATCATCATCCTCGTCCTTCCCTTAAAAGAAGTCGTTACGGTTGACATCTTCATCGTCGTCATCTTCTGCGCAGATAACATTTCCGCGCGATTCGCTAACGATGCCTTATATTCTACGACTGCCGTACTACCAACGACCAACACACACACACGCACGCACGCACGCACGCACGCACGCACTGGTATCCCGTACTCTTAATCGTTCGTTTATGTATACGGATTAAAAAATTGTTCCGATTTTTGTCTGTTTTGGAAATTGTTCCATTTTATCGAAAAGATTTTCCTAATTTGAACTTTATTAAACGTGAAAGGGAGAGAATCTTTTTCTATCTTTTTTTAGACCTCTGCTGCTGATGGCGTGTAAAACGTGAGAATAACACGACGCGTTGAAATTGAAGAACCGTCAAAGGCTTCGCTCTGCCGCATTACTTCTCTTGTTACTATTATTTTTTAAGTGCAGTAGTACTACTGCGCTAGTGCTAGTGCTATGAGTGGATACGGGTTATATGAGTGGCGCATCGTCATCGTGTTCGTCGTGCGTTCGTCGTGCGTTTCGTTCCGTTCGGCGTACAATTTTTAAGCGAACTGCGCGTTGCAAGTTAAACAGCTCGCGCTCGATTCGCAGAACACCGAGAGACAGACCGAGCAAACGAAGCCTTTACTGATTCTATTGCCGTGACAAAAGCAGGAGCTACGGAAATCTATTGATCCGGCGCGTGGGGGGCGTAGAAAGCGCCTCGCGTATCGATCGGGGAGGAAGGACATTAATAGGCGTTGGAGCAGATGTTCGGACTTTTCAGGTTTAGCGTAGACTCCGCCTGAAACGAAAGCGGCTTGTTGTAAAAACGAAGAGTCGCGTTCGTTTAATGAGAGACAATCGATGAGGATGTTTGCGGATTGCGCGGCGAACATTGCGTTCATCATTGGAACGTATTGTTCGGAATCGTCTTCAGAAGCTTGACAGACGAGGATTCGAGATTTGACTCTGCCGCGCAAACCGGGGTCGCGCTCGACGCGGTTCGCATACGTCAACGCGAGCGATATCGCGCCCGCTATTGGCGACGATGACTGATTTGAATCATTTTCTATACCAGTTTCTACTTCTACTTCTTCTCGATTGTTATTATTACTGTCGTCTTCGTTTGTTTTCGTTTTCTTCTTCTTCGTCGTCCTCGTCGTCCCATCGCGATCGTTACCCCCTCCTCCTCCTAACTCTCTCAACGCCTCGAAAAACGTCTTCCTAAAACTCGTTTGTAACGGCTCTAACCCCCTCGAAATATCCATCGCATCCGCATCCGCATCCATAGTCATTGTCCCGATCTCGTCGATCTCGTCATCTCCTACGAACAATCTCGCTACTTCGCTAGGCCTTCCTGAACCCCCATCTGCCTGCTTTGAAGAGCTATCGAAATCGCCTTCTAAGTGCGAACGGTACAAAAACTCGCACTTCCTTTGTTCGTGCGCGGCTATGACCGAGATCCTATTCGCCCTGTTCAAGGCTAAATACGCACTCGCGAATGTCGATAAAGCTCTCACGCAATCCTCGAATCTACAAAGCTGGTTTCTTTCCAACCCTTCTTCTTCCAATTCTTCCCCAAATTCCGCTTCCGCCGATGCGGCAACAGGGAACCAAACTCGAGAGTTCGTTTCGAGGACGATGATTAAGAGCGAAACGTCATCGACGACGTCTTCGTCTCTGTCCATTCGATCGGATGGGATCAAATCGCGCGCGTGCGAGTTTTATATGTTACGTCAATGAACAGTCTTTCGTTTTTGTTTTCATTCTCCTATAAATGGACCGTGTGCTCGACCTGCTCGTTTTTGACTTACAACAGAAACTGAGAAATTAGAAGCTATCTCAACAAATGTTAAATTTGTGAGCACGCGCGTTCTACTTTTACTCGCGGTACATATATGGTACGCAAAACGAATTCGAAGCAGTAGAGAAAGAAGTTTAAGAGCTGTTAAGATAATAGTAGCTTTTTTAGTGGTGCGATAAAAAACGTATACTTGAAAGAAATCTTTACGTACACTTTAAAAAGAGTGCTCTAAATTTGTTCGTATTGCATGACTTCGCGATTGAGAGCGGGTTTAATCGCGGCTTCGATTTCTTCACCGTTTTCTTTCAATTTTTGCGCGATCTCAAACGCTTTTTGTCTCACGAGCTCTTTCCCGGACGCGGCGTATTCGACGATGGTTACGGGCGCGTTCAAAATCATTACCGGGTCGTCGACGGCGACTGTACTGGCGCCATCGCGGCCTTCGTAGGGTTTTATCGCGAGCTCGGCTGATTTTGGGTTGTAAAATTTGACGAATCCGTACGTCTGAGAGTCGAATAAGCGGACTTCGCGGACTTTACCGAATCTATTGAACGCGTCTGCGACGTCGGTTTCAGTGGCTTCCGCCGGGATTCCCCCGACGAATACTTCTCGACCGAATACTTCTTTCTCTTCGTCGTTGTCTTCTTCGTTTTTTCTTTCCAATTCTGCTTCTTTTTCTCGCACGTTTCTAATTCCTAAAGCTCTCGCGGTTTCGTCGTCTAGTTCGCCCATTTGGCCAGCCTCCGTGTCCATAAAATCCGTTTCACCATCGAGACTTCCCGCAACGACGGTGTTTTTAGTTTTGATGAGAATAGAAGCTAGTGGTGGTGCGTTTTTCGGAGCGAGATTTGGTCGCTTTTGCCTCTTCTTTGGCTTTAACGCCTCTTCTTTTGCAACGCGCTCTTTCTCCTCTCTCTCTTTTTGCTCTCGTTCGTATCTATCGTTTTCAGTTTTTAACCACTCTGGGTCGAGCTCGCGTTTTTTCCCAAACTTTGGCACGACGATCTTCGGAACCGCCGCGGCGTTCGCTTCCAACGCCTTCTTTTCATTTTCCTCTCTTTCTAATTGCTTCTTCTTCTCTTCTCCTATTTCCTTATCGCGTTTTTCGTTTTCTTTCTGCATGACCGCTTTCGCTTTTGCAATCGCTCGCGCGACCGCGTCATCTTCTTTCGCGCCTTCGGTAGCAGTAGAATTCAAATTCCCTTTATTACTATTCGCATCAGCACTTTTCTTTTTATTACTACTAATCGAGGACTTTTTCATCTTAATCTTCATTATTCCTCCCCCTAACGCTGCCGCTGGCTTTTCTTCCACCGCGACGGGTCTATTACTCTCTTCTTCTCCTCGTTTCTCTTTTTCTACGACTACTACTACTACTTCTTCCGAGACGGCGGCGACGACCGGTTTCGTTTCATCCGGCAACCGATGTACGTCGTCTTCATCGCGCACTTCCTTCGTCTCATCATCCTCGACATTTCCATCACCGCAACCGTTATCCTTTTCTTCCACCGCGTTCTTCTGCGCGTGTCCAGGCCTCTTCATCGTCCGCGTCGTCTGCGCCTCCCTGTTCCTCAAACCAGTCTCGCACTCAATCGTACGCACGGAAGCGGCACACTCGCGCACGTCAATTTCAGGAATCTCGATTTCCGAACGCTTCTTCTTCACATCATCTAAATCACCATCCTCTAAATCATCATCGTCATCATCGCGTTCTCTCTTCTTCTTCTTCTTCTTCTTCTGCTCTTCGTTCTCGTTCGCTTCAAAGTTTTCCTCGGCCTCTTTCACCAATCGTTTCGCTTTTCGCAGTTCCTTCTTCTTCCTTAAGAGCTCGTACTTACTCTCGAGCGCTCGCTCTTCTTTCGTCGCAGCTTGCCTGTTCTTCATCACGACCCGCTCTCTGAATATACCAGGGGTTAGATTCGCTAAAAGATACTCCTAGCTTCTGCTAGAAGTTGTCTGTAATTAATTCTTCTAAAACTCTCGCTCTCTCGCTCTTACTCTCACTCTCTGTGTCTGCGAGCGAGGCCGACGATTTCAATGTTCAAATTAGGAGGAAGACGAAGAAGAGGGAGATCAAAGCGAACGCGTATATATATATAATACACTATTTACAGTTCTGGTACCATAATCTCTCTCTCTCTCTCTCTATATATATATAGTGTGTGTGTGTGTGTGTGTGTGTGTTTGCGTGTGTTTTTTCTTGCGTCGTATGCAGTATAGTCTTCTTCTTCTTCTTCTTCTTCTTCTTCTTCTTCTTCTTCTCTTAGTGGGGATTTCTTTTGGTTTAGGGTTTTGATGGACTTTTTCCCCCTCTTTTTTCTTTTCTTTTCCTTTTCTTCCATTTTCGACTTCGTTACGACTTAAAACGAGAACAATGTTTTGAATAGCAAAGAGAAGAGAGAGAAAGAGAGAGTGAGAGAGTGAGAGAGTGAGAGAGTGAGAGAGCGCCGTCGTCGTCGTTGAGGTCTCAAAAAATCATTCGTGGGTAACCAACGTTTTTGTGCGCGAATGGCGTTTTCAAAAACGAATGCACACGGTGGCAGTGCGCTGTATATAAATCTGCGATGATGAACGAACGGATGCGACCTTCTTCTTCTTCTTCTTCGTTCGAGGAGTCTGATGTATCGGTTTGCGATGATTTTCTGCGCGCGCGAAGGAGAACGCGAGGAAGAGGAAGTTTCCATGAGAAGTTGAATGAATTCATTAATTCGTTCGTTCGTTACACTGATAGTGGAGAGTTGTTTCAAAAGAAGAGCGATGATGATGATGATGATGATGATGATGATAGTAGTAGCAGTAGTAGTTTCGTGTCCGGGACATTTTGGATAGAGAAAAAAGCTTTGGATGATCCCGCGAATGCGATTGAGAGGTATTGCGCGACGTTAGCGAATAGATGTGCTTTGGTGAAGAAGAAGACTGACGAGTCATTCGCGGGGTGTGAATTTTGGATACAAGACGTTTGCTCTGATGAGTTACCAAAGGCGTATCACACGGATTGCGATCAGCCTCGGTTCGATGAAAATGCTGGCGAGTTCGTGAAGAATCATCCACTCGTATCGACTGTTTTCTATGCAACCGATTTAGGCGGCGCGACGGTAGTTTTTGACGATTCGTTAAAGTCGACGAAACGCGCGGTGGTTTCGCCAAAGGTGAACAGAGTTTTAGCGTTCAGGGGCGATTTAGTGCACGGGGTATGTAAAGGTCCGTTATATGACGAAAACGGGTGCTTATACCAACGAGTGACTTTGTTAGTGAACTTTTGGGAGAAGGACAAGAGACCGAGGTGCGCGAGAGATTTGCCAAAAGATTTGTTTCCAGATGATGACGACGAAGATTTCAAGGAAGATTTAGACGAAGACGACTCTGCTAGAGCCGCAACGCGTGCAGTACTGCGTTTAAAACATATCACACTTAATTCACAGCAAAATTACGATTTAGAATGGTCAAATCAGGAAGTCCCGCTAGAAGTTTTTAAAACTATACACGATGATTATGCGCAGAAAAATGACGATGATGGATACTCTCTATTGGTTGAATATGTGTGAAAATTATGAAAATTATGAAAATGATGAAAATGATGATGATGATGATGGTGAAGAAATGAATAATACATTGTACAGGTACTAAAACTCAATTATCTTCTCCTTAAACATTCTTTCCTTAATCTCTTTCTCGATCGTTTTAAAATCTGGCAACGATCTTAATTCGATCTTTTCATTGTTCCTCAACGTAATGACCATATCACCCCACGCCCCAATACCACGGCCGATAGAAATACAATCCTTAATTTGATCCATCGGCACGTCCGTTCGCTCTTTCCTCAAAGGCGAATTCGAAATGACTGTTACGCGTTTATCGGTAATCTTATACGACGACCATAACGCTCGCCCCATAGCCTGAATGGTTAACGGTAACCATACTAGAGTCCAAGACATTAATACGTTCGCGACGACTTCCCCTCTCGCCGGCGGTCCTTCATAGAAAATCTTCTCCACTCCCCACTCCTTCGTCTTTGGTTCTTCAGTGAAATCTGACATGAAATCTCTCACACCGGGCATTTTACTCGACGACGACTTCGTCGCACTCTTTTGTTGTGTATTCAAAGGTAACCCAGTGACCATGGAAACATTACCATCGTTCGATCTTTTAGATCGTTTCCCTCTCAACTGTCCAAGTTTTTGCTCAAAATCATCTTCTTTCTCTTCTTCCTTAGTCGCAGAGCCTTCTTCGGACGATGACGACGTTGCCGCATGCCTCTGCCGTCTTCCCCGTGCTTTGCCATACGTTCGCATCATCACGGTCCCGTTACTATAACTACTGCTAGCACAACTTCTTCCGCTGCTCGTGAAATTACTCGTTTTGATATCGACGCAGTGTTTGCCTGTCATCATAGTAACCGCAGTGCTCATCTTAAGCAGATAGGCTTTGAAGTG
>Ga0115001_10003874_pt1 | contig 11084 bp, 17 predicted proteins | sample ArcticOcean_MG_C_12_FD_89869 | JGI IMG/M metagenome (GOLD analysis project Ga0115001, IMG submission 89869) | Marine microbial communities from western Arctic Ocean - ArcticOcean_MG_CB8_130 | ecosystem: Environmental > Aquatic > Marine > Oceanic | place: Arctic Ocean: Canada Basin | collected... | reverse complement strand
CATTGTCGTCTTTTAACCGCTCAATAGTTTTACAAAATTCATTTGTGAAAAACATTGCTTGATTTTCTGTAAAGCCAGCTTCAATCATGGAATCAAAATGCATTTTCAAACTTACTGCTTTCGTTTCAAAATCTTCTTTCAAGCTTTCAAGAGAGCTTATTTTATTGCCGATCTGTTTTAATATTTTGTCTAGCTCTTCACCGTCTTTCATTTTTATATTCCTTATCAGTATTGATTTTCTGGGTCATACTTGTCATTTTCTATATTTGTGATTCTTTCCTGCAGCGATTCAATTTCATAGGAAGACATTTTTGAAAGTTGATTTACTATATCGCTTCCCTTAATTACAACTGTTTCAATATCTAGCCCTCCAGCGTAATTAACGTCAGGCTCCTCTGCTGAAGTCCAGTAATGAACAACAACATCATGCTCTTCTTCATTTATTTCTGCGAAGGTTGAACACGACATTAAACCATATTCTATCTTAGGCTTGATTATTGGCATTTCTCTCTCCTGATTCTATTCATAATTTTCATCTTTCCACTTGCTCTCGCTTGCTGCTCTTTCTTTTTTCTTTCTCTTAATTCGTTTTTGCTCTTGAAGGAATTTTTTTCTGCTTCTTTCTTTTTTGCCTCTGTCAAATGAAGAATCTTTTTTCATTAGTCCTCCCAGACGAATCCGTCTGATACATACTCCTCATATTCTGCTACTGCAATTTTGTCCTGTATATCAAGCGTTTCAAAGATCGCCTGAGCTATTTTCCTGTGCGGAAATGCTTTTCCAGTTTCAATAGTTTTCTTGTCGTCAAGGTAATAGAAAAGCGCGGTCTTGTTCCCAAGCTCTGCTCCGCTTCCATGAGGGTCAAATATTTTTATGCTTTTGAAAAGGTCAACTACGGTAACTTTATTTTTCAAAAGATTTTCATAAGACTTGTCGTCAAGATTATAATGGTCTTTCATTAGAATTTTATCCAAGAAAAATCTGCAAGCGGTTCTATATAAATTTGATCTTCTGCTTGAGAAAGCCCTACTGGAACTCTTTCAAGCATTTTATTAACCCATTCTATATCTGCTTTTATTTTTCCATTACTAGACGACATTGGAATTTCAATTACGTTATCTCTAACGCACCAATGTATGTAGGACGGCTCGCTCATCCAAACTTCTTCAAATGTTTTTGTTTTGTGTCTGCCGAAAGGAAAAACGAAAGTTTTTGGATTTGAGATTGGAATGGCTTTTCTATCAGCACTTTTTGCTGGTAGATGGCGCGTACGATTTTTCATTCGCATGGCTGAAGGAGATGGAATTCTCATAAATTTCTCGTTTTGTTTTTTTGTGTAATTGTCTAAATAGCTAAGAAGTATTTATTACGCTTTGCTATAGGTTGTATTATCCCATGTGTAATTTTCCAGAGCAATACCACCAAATGATTTCAGTCCCTTGGAATCCCAAAACATCTTTTCTGTCTCGTTCCAATTTCTCTTTCAACTACAGAACCACTATGTATAAGAAGCCTTAGAATACCTTCTGTTCTAACCGTTACGTTTCTCTTATCACCATCAGCAGACAGCTTTCTAGATAGCTTTTTATTCATGTTCAGCTTTGCAAAGAATTGGCTTGCAGGAATCATACTATGCTCTTTCAATATTTTTAAATCAGTTTGTCGCTGCATCGCCGGAACGCCTCCAATCATTCCTTTCAGTAATTCAAGAACAGAATCTGCAAGAGGGTCTAAAGATGATTCAACATAATTTTCAATCGCATAAACTTTCGTCGCTGCCCAATACTCAAGCAATGGAAGCATCGGCAGCACTGGAATTTCATCCCTGACTTTACGATCTTTGTATGCATCATATATTTGACAAATTCCTAGAACGATGCAATACAACTGCTCCGCTGAATTACCTATCCGGCTTAGAACTTTCTGCATTGAATCGTCTTTAGCCATCAGCGGAGCTACAGTTTCCCTAGCCCATTCATCCATCATTTCTAAAGACTTGTCAGAAGGCTTTAAAACCTTTTTTCCCGTGGACATTGCTGACATATTGAATTTTTGACTGCTATAAAAATCATAGAAGTCGCCAGATATTTTTGGCTTATTCTTTTTCTTTGCGTGGAACATAGAATATTCATCTATGTTGAATTTTAGTTCTGGAATGATTGATAAAAGTGCGCGACCGAACAGTCCGCTGTCAACCATGCTGTCGTCTATAAATTGTTCTATTGTTTCTGGTTGAGCATAAAAAAGAATTTGACAATTTGGATTGCTGATTGTTTTTGTTTTCGCATCTGATTTTGTTTTGCCTGTTATTTCATGCCCGTCAACAACTTCAATCAATTTATCAGACAAAGCGGCAACAGAACTATTTCCGCCTGAGGTTTTTAGCTGCTGAAATATTCTTGTTGCTTCAGTGTTTATCCAGAAAAGAGAATCATCGTCATTGAAACTTTTTAGAAAACTAATGTCTGCCGTGATAGAACTTTCTGTGGAAAGTATATCGCTGAACAAACTAACTGGACTACCTTTTGCCCTGAATGCTCTGTCTAGATCGCGGATAACATTTTTGCTGTTTACATCTTTGTTTCCTGTTGACGGAGTTAAGTTTAGGAAAAGCATATTCGGCCTTCTATTGTAGGCTGTAACGTAGTTGGCTCTTAAGAAAAAAGCGTTGAGGCTAAGTATAGTTGGAATCAAAAGAGTCTCTTCGGTCTCCCTAGGAATTGTACGGAAAGTTCTCCATATCATCGGCCAAGGATCAGGCCATGTTTCTAAAATGCCTTCTGGGAATTCAGGTACTGGCCCAACTTCTTTTTGAACATCTAAAACTATATCTTCTGCGCTAGATAAAGAAACGGATTCCTCTTGTTCTTGCGATATTTTGTCTATTGCTTGGTCTATGTATTCATAAGTATTTTCTGAATTGAACTCTCTACTTTTTACCTGCGAGGCTTTTGCGGCAATGATTGAGAACACTGCTTCTCTATCGCCTTTGAGTAAGTTCGCGTAGTGAAACGCCAATGGCATAAAATACCTACGATAAACGGCCCCACTAAGTACATCGTCAGGCAAACTAGAATCGTTGAAATCATAAGTTGCTCCACCGCGTTGATATGAACTCAAGGACTGGATTTCTTCTTTTGTGAAATTTGGAATTATGAAAAATTTGTCTTTCCCTTTTATGAATCCAAATCTTTGCTTTATTGGGTCTGCTGCTCCTTGAATTATAGGAGGAGCTGTGTATATAGGCTGAGAGCAAGTATAGACAGAACCATCTGCCATAATATTTTCTGACTGGCTCCAAACTTTTCTTTCTAGTAGTGAATGTGATTTTTCTGTTTCAATATATAATCTTATTCTTGCTTCTTCTGTGTTTAGTTTTTGTCCGCTTGTTATTTGCCAAGTCACATCACAATTTATTTTTCTTTTTCTTAGCCATCTTGTTATGGAGCCTTCTACTTTTTTGATATCGCTTGCTTCAAATCCTTTTATTACATGGTCGTCTAAATCTAAAACAATTTCTGTTCCTTGTCTGTCTTGTATTGTTGGTGTTCCTTTTTTCTTTCTTCTTGGTCCGTATTCGTCATTTGCTTCTATCTGTTGTCCGTATTCGTTAAGCTCGCCTAAGACTATAAAACAAGTGTCTAAAGCTAATATTTTTTTGATGCATGGGTGAATGCTTTTATAATTTACTGTTTCAAATTTGAATAACCATCCTGCATCAAAGCTTGATATTTTTTCTAAATTTGAATCTAAAGTCTTTGTAGGTTTTTCTGACTTGGGTGTTAGCACAAGTAATTTCTTCATATTTTATTGTCCCGATAAAAAAGACACTCCCGCTTTTTCTCTTGGGACACAAGAGAAGAAACGGAGAGCGTCAAAGGTTTAAATCACTGGAGCTACCAGCCCTTGTATTATACGCCAAAAAAATTCTCGTTAATACATACAGCGTCTTGACCGTGATGTTGTTTCAGAAAGCAATACAGGCGATAATATACAAGCGTAGAATAGAATGAAATAAATCGGGAGAGCAGAATGATAATGGTATCTGATTTAGAAATTGATGGTCTTGAATACATAGGTGTTTCAGTTTTATATTTCTATCATCCTTATAATCTGGACTCCCAAGAAGAAGAGGGTGTAGTTATACATTCGGTTATGCTTATGGACAGAACAGAAATTGTTCAAAACATTTGTGAAAAAAGTATCAAAGAACTTGAGCAACTTATACTCCAAAAGAAATTTATCACGCACTCTAAATTCTGGAATCAAGCTTCATGAAAGGACTATTTCCCCGTGAGTACAGTACAGTTCAATATGAAATAAATCTTGTTAATCAAACTTGCAATAATGATTGTGTCGCGGCTTGTATTTCTATGGCATTAGGAATCCCAATTGAGGAGATCAAGGACGGAGCTAAAATGATCGGTCTTGGTTTTCCAATGACTCCATTTGATGCGACGAAGTTGTTATGCTATTTCGGTGTCCTTGGCGTCAGGCAACAGAGCGATACTCTTTATAGTGGTAATCTTTATAAGATTGGAGTTCCTAGCAAGAACACTCAAGGCGGTCTTCACAGCATATTGATTGATCTTAGAAATGGAAGAAATTATGTTTTTGATCCTCAGCAGGGAGTAGAAGGAAAAAAGTTCTATGGAGTGATTCCAAAACAATATTTTTCTCCAATTCAGATAATAGATTTAAAATATGGAGATGAGTGATTAGTGTTATTTAAAAGTTATTTGAAAGTTATTTAAAAGTTATTTGATATTGGCCTATGTTATTTGAATGTTATTCATTTTTGAATAACGCTAGGAGCCGCGCCAGCACTGTATTTGAAGCGTATTTCAAGGAGTGTTATTTGGTTATTCAGTGGGCGGGTATGGGTAAACTTTTTTTGCGATCGGCAGGCGAGATCGGTCCGAGAGGAGCCGATACAAAATCAAATAACAAAATAACAATATATATATAACTATATTAAACCCTTATACGGTAAGGGCTCCGCTGTTATTTAAAAGTTATTTAAAAGTTATTCAAAATAAAGAATATTTTGATAGCAAAATGACCCAGATGTTTTTATATTTTAAGTATTGCAAGGCGTGAGGCGCGTACAGTGTCAGTAGAAATTTTTCCAACCATCTTCGCTAAATCAATCGGCGAGAGTTCAAGGGTTATTCCAAAGATAAGAAAAGGAATGTCTAGTGCCGATCATGAAGAGATGCGGAACAGAACTGAAATGATGGTCTGCTTCCAGCAGATGGCGATGGCGTGTAGCTTTGAGGACTGCCTGATAGCATATCACGGGATAAAGCTAACAAAGAGCCAGACCGAAAGCCTTCAGGTTATTCATAAATCTACTCGTCCATGGATACTTGGAAACAATACTGCGACGCTTTTGAAAAAGCTTCAGTCTCCTACATTGTCAGGCAAGGATGCCAAAGAAATGACCGCTGCAATAGTTGAGCATCTTCAGGAGAAGGATACATCCGGACCAGAGGGAAAGCGCAAAGCAGAATTTAGAGTCATGTTGGCGAATTGAGTTTCAGTTATGTATTTTAGAAAGATAATAGATGTTATAATTGCTGTAGGAAAAGATTGGCCTTATGCCACCATCCCTCCAATAAAAAACCAAAACAAAAACAAAATCCAAACAGCGCAATTAGATTTATTCTCTGATGAAGTAGAGACGAATGAGACCGAATGATAGGTGGATCATCTGATGATCATCACGGTCAGTTGATGATCATCACGCGGCATCAGGTGGCATCAGATGGCTTCATTCAGCTTCAGATAAGCTTCAGATAGTTCGATGCCATCTGACGATCATCAAGGTAAGTTGATGATCATCTGAGAATCAAGGAGCCGTCCTTGAATCAAAAATGGACGCTCAAGGATATTAGTCAAGGAGTAATTTATGAAAGAATTTTATTCAGCTTATGGTTACGGAAAAGGAAAAGGAAAAGGGAAAGGCGGAAAGGGAAAGCCGAAGCGTGTCTGATGGAGAAGACAATTGGAAAAGCGCATGGACGAACATTGCTGGAGAAAGACCCAGACAGAAATTAACGACTGGTAAATTTAGAACAAGAAAAGAACTTGCGAGGACGGTTTTGAAAATGAGAGCCGATGGGATAACGTATTCAAGCATCGGGAAGAAGTGTTTGGTTTCAGCATACGTTGTAAGACAAATAATATTGAAAGGAAGTGCTGATGATCCACCCAGACGAATTGAAAGCAGAAGTTGCAATACGAGCGACAAGGTTCTTGAAGGAAATTCATAAAGAGTTTTATAGTGATGGTCTTTTGTCTATAGGTTTTAACTGGTCACAAGGTTTTGATCGTGATGGTCTTCCTGTGATTGAGCGCACTGAATTGAAAGTTGAAGGAGCGGGTCATGGCAGTAAGTAAGAAGCCCACGAAGGGAAAAGCTAAAGTTAAGATCACCGCTGATGGAAAGAAGATTAGCTATGGTCAAGCAGGAAAGTCTAGTGACGGAAAGGCTAGGGTTCGTCCAGGGACTGCGAAGGGTGATGCGTATTGTGCTAGAAGTTTAGGAATAAAAAAGGGACTGAGCAAAGATAAACAGAATGACCCGAACACTCCTAACAACTTATCTAGGAAGGCTTGGAAGTGTTCCGGTGAAAAGTCTAAGAAGTAATGAAGAGAAAAGATTTTACGATTCAAAAGCTAATGACCGTCATGGAAGACTGCAATCCAGAAGACGAACAGCGTCTAGTCCTTTGTTACAAGGGAGAGTCCGTTCCCTTCCAACGGTCGGGCATCTATTTGAACACGGACAACAAGACCAGTTTCATAGTTGAGTTTGATGTATGCGCTAACAATGACGGACTAGAAATAAATGATTGGGGATACAATGATTAACGTCAACGGATTTTATGAATATCTTTTCAATGCTTTTGATAATTATATTTCTGGCTTCTCAGGCGGGAACTTTTACTGATGCCGCTTCACGCCCAAAAGAAAGGGAAGGCTGGCGAAGAAGAAATGTGCAGATGGCTTCTTAAAAACTTATCAGTTGATGTTGCTCGCAACATGAAGCAGTCTAGAGGGAAAGGTTCTGATATCGTATTGGAAGATTTCTTAATTGAAGTCAAGCGCAGAGAAGTTCTCTCATTGGATTTATGGTGGCATCAAGTTGTTGTCGCTCAAAAGACTTACGAAAAAGTTGAAGGATTGATTCCTATTGTTGCATACAGACAGAACAGAAAGCCTTGGATGTTTTTAATGCCAGCTAGACTCATAAGCGGATGCGATCTAGGTTACGTTATCGCTTCAGAGAAGGTCTTTATCCAGTTTGCTAGGAGCTTGATTGATGGGTGAAGTTGTAGAAATGTTTGATGACTACGATGATGAGCCAGTCAATGAAATCTATTTGACAGAGCCGCAGACAGAACTGATGCGCTCCGACAAGAAGTTTATTCTGTTCGTTGCTGGTTTTGGTTCTGGAAAATCTCAGGGCATGGTGGTCAATGCGCTCAATGATCTTTTCAATTACAAAGGCGCGAACATTGCTCTGTATGCTCCAACTTATGATCTATTGAAACTAATTGTCATGCAGTATGTTGAAGAGATTTTAACTAACGGAAATTTTACATTCAAGATAAATGGAAGCGAGCATATTTTTTATGTTGAGGGATACGGAAAAATAATTTGTAGGTCTATGGATAATCCAGGACGCATCGTAGGCTATGAAACTTTCAGGGCTCATTGCGACGAGATGGATATTCTAGGCGAACACAAGGCTCGGCTCGCATGGCAGAAGATCATTGCTCGTAACAGACAGAAAATATATCAGTCAGATGAATACGGAAGGCGCATCCCTCAGCTTGAATCAAATGGTGATTTTGTTTTCATAAATGGCAGACAACAATTCAAAACAGAAATGAACAGAGTCAGCGCATATACTACGCCTGAAGGGTTTGGCTTCGCTTATAAAAGATGGGTCAAGGAAGAAGACACTCAAGGAAACTATGGGATGGTTCGTGCTACAACCTACAGCAATGAACACAATCTTCCGGAAGACTATATTGAAACTTTGCGCTCCAGTTATCCTGCTGAATTAATTGATGCTTATCTGCTAGGAAAGTTCGTAAACCTAACGAGCGGAAGGGTATACAGAAAATTTGATCGGTCTCTGAATGCATCCACTGAAAAAGTAATTGGCAATGAGGGCATTCATGTTGGGATGGATTTCAATATTGAACATGGTGCTGCTGTAATTCATGTGATTAGATCAGAGACTGCTCACGCTGTTGATGAAATTTTTGACAGCTACGATACTGACGACACTATTAGAATTCTTAACGAGCGTTATCCTAATAATCCTATAACTGTTTATCCTGACGCAACTGGAAAAAAGCGGTCAAGTTCCAATGGTGCTCCTACTGCTACGGACATTGAAAAGCTTCGCTCACAGGGATATTCAATAACGGTTGATTATTCTAATCCTTTGATACGCGATCGCGTCAACTGCGTGAACGCTAGGATATTAAACGGATTAGGAGAGCGGAATTATTTTGTTGTCGTTGACGCTTGTCCGAACACGATAGAAACTTTAGAGCAGCAAGCATGGGACGACAATGGAGTGCCCGATAAGAAAACTGGACTTGATCATATTGGCGATGCGCTTGGATACTTTCTTGCAAAGAGGTTTCCTATATCGCGTCAAAATGCAGGATTTATTAGAACTACTTCAAGGATAAGATAAAATGGCTATTACAAATAACGATCGCAATGTTCAATACACTAGAAATCTTTACAGTTGGAAATCTATTGATGATGCAATAACCGGAAGCAATGCTGTGAAGTTTGCGAACGAATTATATCTTCCAATGCCGCAAGGTTTTATTGACGACGATACTCCTGCGAGCGTTTCAGATACTCCTAGTGCTAGAACTACGGATCTAATAAAAAATAAGGAGATGATAACCATCGCTCCACATTATCATTCTAACCGAGCATACATGGGATATTTGCAGAGAGCTCGGTTCCCCGAGATCACAATAAATACTTTACGCGGATTGATTGGAATAGCTACTAGAAAAGGTTCTAATTGCGATCTTCCTTCGGCTATGGAATACATAAAAACTAAAGCGACTCGCAAAGGTCAAAGCCTAGATGAAGTTTTTGTTATGTGTCTGTCTGGAGTTTTGAAATTTGGAAAATGTACGATCGTTGTTGATGTAGATGAAATAAATAACTCTGTGCATTTTGTTATTCAAGAAGCTAGGCAATTTATAAATTGGTTAGAAGACCCTGATACAGATGATACTACTATGGCAGTGTTTCAGAATGTTGAAACTGTTTTGAGCGACTATGATAGTTTTGAAACTGAAGAGAAAGTTTCCTATACCGCTTACATCATAGGAGAAGATCCTGAAGACAGTTCCGTCAATGACGCTGTTGTTGTTTGCAAGTATGAAGACAATTCTAAAGTTGAGAAAATAGTTCCTAGCTTGCAGGGAGTGCGTTTTGAAAAGCTTCCTATAGTTACAATCGGTTCTTTAGAAAATGGAAACGACTGCGACCCTGCTCCGCTCAGTGGAGTTGCAGAAATCGCATATACAATTTACAGGAAAGATGCTGATCTAACTAACGCGCAGTATATGACTTGTAATCCTATGTTCTGCATCAGTGGAGCTACAGGAGCGGTTCCAACTGCATACGGTTCAACTGTTGCTCTAGTGTTAGAAAATCCTGCTGCTACTGCATTTTTTCCTGCGACAGATACTTCTGCTTTGAATCATGTGAAAAGCGATATGGTTGAATTGAAAGAGGAAGCAAAAAGTTTTGGAGCAACTCTTTTAGGACCGACCAATGGAGCAGCAGAGTCTACAGAGACAGTGAAAATAAGACAGGGAGCGCAAGGTGCAACACTTGTTGGAGTTGTTCAAAATGTTATGAAAGGAATTGAGGATGCTCTTAAGATTGCTGCTCAAATTAGCGGTATAAATCCTGATGATGTTTATTATTCTGTTCCTACAGATTTTTCTGAATTATCTTTGTCTCCGCAGATGTTGACTGCTCTTGTTGGTGCATGGCAAGCAGGAATCTACAGCAAAGAAAGTTTAGTCAATATGATGATAGAGAGCGGATTTGTCAAGGGAGATGTTGAAGCAGAAATGACTAGAATTTTTAGCGAAGAGCCGGAGTATGCTGGGGATGATATTTAATGCCTCTGCAAAGCATTGAAGAAGAGTATGTGAATAGACAGCTTACTTTGGTTCGCGGTGCTGAAGGCGAAGCCAGAGAGATGTCTTCAGTGCTTGATGAATTTTATGAAAACATATACGCAGAGATTGCTAGAAAATATCCTGATGACCAGATCATCACGAAGTCTATTGCGAAGGCAATCAATAAATTCATAAACGAAGAGCTGAAAACTTTCTATAAAGTATATTGGCCTAACGCTTTGAAAGAGCTTCAACCAGAAGTAATTCAGAAAGAGATCATCTGGAATACGACTACTATAGAAGCGTTTGCATACGGTACTGAAGAAGATGGCTAAAAAATTATCGGTAGATGATTACGATTCAGTTCCTTACTTCAGAGGATCTACAGCTAGAGAGAAAGAGGCTGGTCATTTTATGAGCCAGTCTAAAAAGTATGCGACCAAATACTCTAAGCCAGGAGGGAGTAAATTGCCTCAGTCTAATGTGACTGAGTATAGGATTCCAAAGAAAGGACAGGTAGATTTTTCAAAAGACAAAAAGCTTCGAGGAGAACTTGTTGATTTTATTGCATCTTCAACTTGGAACAAGGTAAAGAAAAATCCTCCTTTTCATGCAAAGACGTTTAAAGAGTGGCGGGACTATCAGACGGCTGATATTATTTTTAAAAAAGGTCATCCGCGCTATCGCTATGAGTTGGATGCAGTTCGTTTTTTAGATAAGAAAAAGAAGGGATGGCAGACAGTACAGTTTTGGGAGGGCGATGCAGATGTAGGTGACAGGAAAGGAAATATTTCTGTAAGAACTAATGGTCGTGGAGTTGCTAAATCTCCTTTGGTTCTTGAAGATTCTGCTCCGCTTAAGAAAGCAGTCGCAGTTACAACTGTCAGCGCGAATACT
>Ga0115001_10003873_pt1 | contig 11089 bp, 11 predicted proteins | sample ArcticOcean_MG_C_12_FD_89869 | JGI IMG/M metagenome (GOLD analysis project Ga0115001, IMG submission 89869) | Marine microbial communities from western Arctic Ocean - ArcticOcean_MG_CB8_130 | ecosystem: Environmental > Aquatic > Marine > Oceanic | place: Arctic Ocean: Canada Basin | collected... | reverse complement strand
AGCTGGGTACTTATTCTCTCGATCTCGATCTCGAAAACTCGCTATGCCTTCATTTAAATCAAACGGTCTTCCAATCGGTTCTCGAGCTCTCTTTAAGTTCCTCGCATCATAAAAATCGCCCTTTGCCGTTTTCGAGAAATAAGCTATTTCTTTCGGTTCAGTGTATTGCAAAGTCACCGCTCCTTCGCAGGATGTATTACTTTCACTCGTTCCCAGTTCTAAGTTCTTCGAGTGTTCTAAAATTTGCCTCACCGTGCGTTCTTCGCTCATGTCTTTGTTATTTTGATATTAATATCGATATTGACATTGATTTGTGATTTGCTGATGGAAAAAAGAAAAAGGTCCCATCAATAAAAACGCAGTTTTCCCTTCAAACAATTTAAAGATCCCCGCCCGAATAAATCAATAAAATGTACTTGATGTATAATAAATTTTTTCTCATTTTATTATCTTTTGAAAGTAATATAAATTAATAAGTCAATTAAAGGGATGTGGGCCGACAAACCAACAGAACATTGCGCGATATGTTGTCCAGTTGAAAGGAAAAAGGTGCGATACTCGATTCGCTTTAACGTTTATGTACACGCGCACGTTTTCTTTATTCAATTTCAAATTCAATTTCAAATTTATTAGGGGTTTATTAGGGGATGTAATTTTATGCACTGACCGTTTTCTGATTTTAAATGACTGCTCTAATCTCAAACAACAAAAATAGCAATTAATGATCGATCTTACGAGAATAGCATCAAGCACAAGAGCTCTGAAGATTCTGTTATGTGTGAGAGATCGTCAAGCCCTCGAAGGTAGGGCCGGGCTCTTACCAGGTGGGTTTCCGAATTGTATATATGTGCATTCGGACCAGCCGGAGAAGTTACGCGAGATACAGGTACGTTAGATAATTTAGTTAGTTCGCGTGAGAGAGAGTCATTTGTGTGTTTTGATCTTGTTTTGTTTGTTTTAGTGTGTGTGTGTGTGTGTGTAAGTTTACGTACGTATTTTATTCGATTGTTGCACGTTAGAGAGACTCACACCACTCGCTCGCTCGCGATACAACAGTTGCAAGTATTCAATAGCCCGTTCGACGATATGTTACAAGAAATGACAAGAGATGGGTACTCAGCGGAAGATTTTAAAGTGAAAAACATCGGTAACGTACTCGCTGCGACGAAAGCGTGCTTACCTAGAAAAACCGAGAAACCGTGCGCTGCGAACGTCGTAGTGTTTAATTTCGGGTTCACCGAAGACGAAGATATTGAATATTTCGAGAGCGTGAAAGCGAGTACGAGTTCGGCTTCGTTGGAAGATTTTAGTATATGTAGGGCTATTAGTGTTGTTACGGAAGATGAGTTCGATGTTCTTGAGACGAGATTGTTTGAGAATAAGTTAACTTTAAGGAAGATCGAATATGATAACGGATCTTCCTTGAGCGACATCTTTCAGAAATGAGCATCAGAATAGATTTTTATTTACTTTACGAGTAGGTGTTTGATGATGATGATTTAGAAAAAATAAGGCGCTCATAAAAAACAACTCTCTTTCATCTCTTTCGTCATAACATTATTAAAAATGTCATCAATAGCACCGAAGATCATCGCAACCGCATTAACTGCATCAGCTATAGGAACTGGCATAATTTATCGCAAAGAGATTAACGATTTAATCTTAGCAGAACGAACTCTTTCGCAAGAGCAATTAGCTCTCGAAATGATATCTGAAAGATTCCATCAACAGCTGAAAGAGCGCGAGTTATTAAATAAGAATTTGAATAAAACTAAGCATGAAATCAAAGAAAACGATGAGTTATTGACCAAGAATGAGAGCGCGTTGGAAATAGCGAAAGCGCAGCTCGCTCATGCGATTGAGAGAGAGAAGAAATTAGAGGACGAGAGGAAGAAATATGTATCTGTTAGTGCCGAATTAATGCGCTTGCAAGCGGAGAGTTCAGCGAAGTTAGATTTCGTGAATAAGAATTTTGTTGAGATGGAGAGAGATAAGATTAAGAAAGAAGAAAGAGTGATGATGTTGAGGACAGCAGCGGACGTAGCGATGAAGAGGTTAGTCGGTGGTAATTAATAGCTCGCGCGAGCAGCGTTTGATTTTTATTGTTGCAGCCATAACACGTAGTTTTCTAAAACGTCTATTGCTTTCGAGAGAAAGCGGATGTGGCTTTGCATGTACCTATAACTAGCGCCTTCGAATGCAGTGGACTTCCGTAATTGTAGATTTTTGTCGGCATTTTCTATCTTCGATTGTAACTCATCTTCCAAATCAGTTTCTGACAGAGTATCTAATATCGAATTAAGTTGACCGCTCCACAGCTGAAGAATTTGTTCGCCTCGAAGTAGCTCTGATGCTATATCGATCTCAATAATAGTTTCATCATCATCATTTTCATTTTCATTATCATCATAATAATTTTCATCGAGTGAGGCGCTTCGAATGGCCGCGTCAACTCTCGATAAACTCTGCGCGTCTATTCCTTTAAATACAATTTCGCATTCTTCGCACATCAAGCGCATTGCCTTCGCGTTTAGTTTATTCGTTTCATTTTCATCTCGATCGTTCCCAATACTTAATCTATCAAATTTATTCGCTAGTAAAGTGAATCCATAAGCGCGCATTAACTCTTTATTCGACAATTGAGGTCCGTACGATATTGTAATCTCTTCATCTTGAGAAACTTTCCTCCTCGTCTCGAGAATCACGGAACCGCCACCGCCATCTACAGACCCACCATGGACTAAACGAAACAGACTACCTTGCATACCACCACCATCACTTGCGCCTATTTTCTTCAGCGCGTTTACTTGCGCATTCGATGCGTGGTTCGCCATATCTAATATTGGCGCTAAAACGGCAACTCGCGTATTATCAACGTTCGAATCTGGAGTTTGACCAACTTCGGCTGCGATCGCTCTCGACCTCACTAACGAAAACGCGTAAAACAAATCATCGACTGTAATCGAATCTTTTAAACCAACATCGTCCTCATCTTTATACTGAACTTCATACTTCACAAACATCTCAGAAATCTTCTTTTTTATAGCAGCAGCATCTGATTTCAACTCGAAATCGAACGCGTTACTACAAATATCGAGCTCTGCATCCGTAGCTAACAGAAGTGATGGCATGTCAAATCTTTTCGGTAACCATTTTTTATACGTCTCCCACACATCGCCCCCGTTCTCGACAGCCCATAATACCCACAGAGCTAATCCTACCTCGCGTCTTTCAGAAGTCTTCGCCTGCACTAACTTCTTAATAAATTTTGGTAACTTTCGCTTATTCCGTTTCTCAAAACTTTCGACTATTCGCATCGCCGTCTTATCGTTGCTCTCTAGCACACCTTCACCAGTGCTTTCACCGATTGGAGAACAAATACAAATATCTATTGGTACTTCGAGAAGTAACGAAGGCTCTTTCCACCCGACTGCCCCGGTAGCGAAAAGTCCTCGTAAACCATTCCTTCTGTCTAGTTTCACTTGACTTCTCACTGAACACTTCTTCAATAATTCTTCGAACTCTTCTTCTTCTTCTTCTTCAGAACACGTGGAAGACGTGGAAGACGAAGAAGAAGAAGAAGAATCTGTTGATGATATTTTTGACGATAGTAATACTCTTTTGTGATGATTAATCTGAGGGATTAGAACTTGATGATGACGATGATGATGATGATGAGCTGTTAGTATCGATGAGCGCATGATTTTGAATTAATATATATCGTTGCTTGTTTCAATTAAACGCATTATTATTTATTATTATTATTTTTGTCAACGCTATAACTACCGTATTACGAGTACCGTGAATAAGTAAAAATCTTCCTCTCTTGATAACACAAAATAAAAAATATACTTGCTGTGACATTAAATATCAACTTCGCCTGAGATGTTCAAGAACTTCGCAGCTTGCGTGACGTCTTTATCACCTCTACCGGAAAAGTTCAACACTACTTTACACTTATCAGGTAAAGTTGGGCATAGCTTTTCGAGGTACGCCAAGGCGTGAGAGGTTTCGAGGGCTGGGATGATACCTTCCAAACGCGAAGTGAACACGAACGCGTCCAAGGCTTCTTGATCCGTCGCGGGGTAATACTCAGCGCGACCGAAATCTTTCAAGAATGAGTGTTCTGGGCCAATACCGGGGTAATCTAAACCTGCAGAGATTGAATGCGGCTCAATGATTTGCCCTTCGTCGTCTTGAATTAAGTACGAAAACGATCCGTGCAAGACCCCAGGTCTCCCGAGCGTTAAAGTCGCGGCGTGTTTTTGACCAGGATTAATACCTTCACCTCCGGCTTCGACGCCGATTAAACGAACGTCTTCGTCGTTAACGAACTCGTGGAACAAACCCATCGCGTTTGAACCTCCGCCGACGCAGGCGATTAAAATATCCGGCTTACCGCCCCACTTCTCCATGGCTTGTTCGCGAACTTCTTTACCAATTATGGAGTGGAAATCTCTCACCATCATTGGGTATGGGTGCGGCCCAGCAACGGAGCCTAAAATATAATGCGTCGTCTCAACATTCGTCACCCAATCTCTGATTGCTTGCGAAGTCGCATCTTTCAAAGTCGACGTTCCGGTTCTCACTGGACAAACCGTAGCGCCTAACAATCGCATACGAAACACGTTCAACTTTTGCCTCTCCATATCAGCAGCACCCATGTAAACAATGCACTCTAGACCATACCTCGCGCACACAGTCGCCGTAGCAACTCCGTGCTGCCCAGCTCCAGTCTCTGCGATGATCCTCTTCTTCCCCATTCTCTTCGCCAGTAACGCTTGCCCGATCGCGTTATTGATCTTATGCGCTCCGGTATGATTCAAATCCTCTCTCTTGAAATAGACGTGGGGTCCGGTCCCATCCGGTCTCTTATACCTTTCCGATAACCTCTCCGCGAAATACAAAGGGTTCGCTCGTCCAACGTAATCTTTCATCACGGACTCGAACTCCTTCTTGAACTCCGGGTCTTTCTTAAGCAGCTCGTACTCGCGCTCCAGGTTCTCCAGCGCCGGTATTAACGTCTCTGGAACGAACTTCCCGCCATAGACACCGCCATATCTCCCGGTCTCATCAGGTCTTTTCAGATCTTTCGTGAACTTGCGATTGACTGAAGAAACAACAGAAGCGGGTTCTTTAATCGCTTGATTCGTCGTGATCGTTTGTGAGAACTTCTTCATCGAAGTCTTGCAGTTCTTCGTCCTTCTCTGTGCGAAGTTCTCCAAACTCTTTTTCTTCGCAGGGAATTCGTGCGATTGTTGTCGTTGTCGTTGTTGTTGCGCAAGTGCTCTGTGCATAGTTGAAGATATTTAATAGCAACGGAGAAGGGTTAAAAGATGTAGTAGTAGTTTTCGTGGAGAGAGAGCCGAGTTCTCTGCTTCAGAGTACGAGATTATTACGTTTGTGTATATTTACGTAAGCGCGGATCAAAGCGCTCGAAATGGAAAGAGAGGGAAGAGCAGTGACGTAAACAAACAAAATAACTGAAACCCTAAACTTACTTGAAAAGATATTTTTTTCCTACACCCTAAACCCTAAATACTACACCCTAAACCCGCTGATGAAACCCTAAATAGTGCTTTCCTTTTCTTTTTGCCGATGCGCTATTATTATTATTAATCCACGCATAAAACGAAACGCGCGAAACGTACACACGAAAATGTCGAAGCAGTTGGCAGAGAAAGAGGTCGCCCCGGCACCTCCACCCGGTTTCGAGGACGTCAAAGCCGGCGCACATCTCGACCAAGTCGCCGAAATAGCGTTGAAGCTCGCAAAGGGAGAACAGATTTCGAGCACGAAATTGGACGCAGTCGATGCGCCAGATTTGTCTTTAAAGACCGGGAAATTGAATTGGGCCGAAGAGGTACGTTCTCAGTAGCTAGTAAATAATTTGATGGAGAGTGCGTGCGTGCGTGATTTTGTGCGTGATTTTGTGTTTTCAATCGATTTCTTTCGATCGATTTTTGTGTTTACTGACCTTGATGATAATTGTGTTGTGCTTGATATAAAATATAGGCTGAATCGGAAGCGATCATAAAAGTAGCGGATCCAAATTCAAAGTACCAATCAGCTAAAACGTTCGACGAGCTCGGCCTATCGCAAGAACTTCTGCAAGGATTATACACAGAAATGAAATTCGAGAAACCTTCTAAGATACAGGCGGAGACGTTGCCGATGATTTTAACGCCACCGCATCGGAATTTAATAGCGCAAGCGCATAACGGGTCAGGGAAGACGACTTGTTTTACGCTCGGAATATTGAGTAGGGTGAATACGCAAGATGGGACTACGCAAGGGTTGATGATATGTCCAACGAGAGAGCTCGTTATTCAGAACGTTGGGGTGATGCAAAAGATGGGGAAGTATACAAATATTACAATCGCGAGCACGGCTGATCCGAAATTTGATGGGTATAACAAGGAGAAGATTATGGCGCAGGTTGTCATTGGGACGCCTGGGAGAGTTTTAAAATGGATGCGAGAGAAACAGTTGGATTGTCAAAACGTGAACTGTTTAGTATTCGACGAGGCGGATAATATGTTAGGCACTGACGGGCATCGCGTAGATTCGACAAAGATTTTGAAGCATTTACAAATGAGCGCAAAAAATTGGCAAGTTTTGTTGTTTTCCGCGACATTCAACGAAGCCGTTAAAACGTTCGCGACGAAAGTTGTCCCAAATGCAAATCAAATTTTTTTACCCGCGCACGAGTTATCGTTAGACGTCATTAAACAATATCGCGTAAACGTTCAGTCGAACGATCAAAAAGATATGTTATTGAAAGAGAAAATTTTCCCGTTGTGCGACAAGATTGGACAAACGATCATATTCGTTAGAACGAGAGAAGGCGCAAGAAGGTTACACGCTTCGATGCAACGCGACGGTTTCAAGTGCACGGCTATTGAAGGTCAAATGCAACACGAAGATCGCGATCGAGTGATTAAAGAGTTCAGAGATGGTTTGACAAAGATTTTAATCGCCACGGATGTCTTGAGTAGAGGTTTAGACGTATCAACTGTGACTTTGGTGATTAATTACGACATGCCGGTTGAATATAACAACCGAAACATTCCGAATTTCGAAACGTATTTGCACAGAATCGGGAGAAGCGGAAGGTTTGGTAAGAAAGGCGCGGCTTTTAATTTGTTACTCGGCGATAACGAAAAGTTGATTTTAGATCAGATTGAGAGACATTTCGATCACATGGTGCCAGAGGTATTCTTAAACGACGATGATACGTTTGAATCGATTTTAACCGCCGCAGGTTTAATGACTGCGGATGAATCATAAATATTAGAGAGGGCATAATTTAAGAAGATGTAAAACTATAAATACAAAAAACAAAACATGAGGAAGGAACATATACTTTTACAAGTAATGCTAGCGCTAATACTATTATTAATATATATTATTCTTTCTTTTGCTCACTCGAGTGATGATACATTTCTTTCGCTATTTGTTTCGCTTTTTTTCTAATGTCGGCTCTTTTACCGGCTCGGCCGGCGTTGACTCTCGGCTGTTTATCTACTTCAAAATCGCCTCTGAGAAACATGAAAAATCTGCGCACGTAATAAATACCAGTAATTTTTGCAACGAATTGTAAAACAGATGATATGATCTTTGTCTCGCGGAATAGATACGCTGGTAAGATGATCAAAAAAAGTATAGTCGCGATCCGAATCCCTAAATCGACTACGTAACTCGCGAATTCCATCGCAACGTCTGGCTCTTGTTTCCCTTTCATGATTAAATACTCTTCAATTTTTTCCAGCTCTTTCAATCGCATTTTAGCCTTTCTGTCCAAATCGTTCGTCGCCAACAAAGGCTTCAATAAACTCTTAGCGACTACTGCGTCGGTCGGATCGTACGCATCCGGAAACTCGATAATATTATTATCATTACTACTGATACTACTAACGCGACCACAGGACCCGTTCTTATCAGTAAACTCGCCCCCAAATCGCGTAATTAAAATCTCCGCCGCCGTCAAAGCCGCTGAATTAAATCCTCTTCTCGCCGCTCTCGTAAACATCTTCACCCTCTTCGAAGAACAGAACGACCGCTCGATTTTACTACTACTCTTCTCGGAAGGACCGGCACAGACGTGCATGTTCGCGGCCAAGAACGTAATCTCAGGCGTCCTCTTCGCCATTTCATCATCATTTCCTACTCTCTCGAACATTTTCGCCGCGAACTTTTTCAACATCAGCGGCCCATTCAAATTATCATCATCATCATTTTCTTCATCGTTTTCATTTTCATCGCTCGAGGAAGAGGAAGAAGAGGAAGGGGAAGGGGAAGACAGTCGTACATCATCTTTCGCACACTCCCCGAACGATAAACAACACCCGATCGCTAGAACCTCGGCTAACTTCATTGATTCATGATCACCGACGGCTTCGGACCAGTTTCCTAGAACTTTCGCCGCTTTCCTAGTTTCGAGTAAATACTTTATCAAACGCGGTTCCTCCATCACCGCGCGATTTGCTTCTTTGCAATAGAGTTCTGCGTCCGCACATGCACGCGATTTAAAAGGGTCTTCTTTATTATTCAATAAACGCTGCGAAGAAGAAGAAGAAGTCACGAAGAAGAAGAGGAAGAAGAAGAAGAGGGACAACGGTTTCATAGTATATCCGCGGTTTTGATTTATTAAATGCCTGGCGAAACTGGATGAATGGCCTCCAAATAGAATCGTGTATCGTAATATCGTATCTTTAGCATTAACTTCTTTTACACGCCGCGTGATTGTTAAATAATTCGATCGTTATCATTGATATCTGTTCAAGCACCACTGTATAATATTTATTAATATGAAGTATATAACCGCTTCTTAATGGGTGCTCACTCAATTGAAATCCTAAATAGTGGATGAAACCCTAAATTGCGCATTCACTTCATCCCTCGACACATCAACACATCAACATCATCATCACATAAAACGCGCTTAAAAGTCGAAAACAATAAAAATGCCCATCATCAGTGCCCAGGATGCTTTGGAACAAGAACAGTCGTTGAGACGACAACTGCAGAGACTGGATTGTTCGCAGGCGAAAATAGAAGAGGTCTCGTTCTATTGTCTGTTCCATTCGCAAAAGGCTGCGAAGTTAGCTTTAATAGTGAAAGAATCAATATTAAAATCGAGCGCGAGTTCGACTGCGACTGCGTCAGTAGCGGCGCAGAAGATGTTAGCGCATTTGTATTTAATAAGCGACGTCGTACAGAACGCGAAGAAAAAGGGCAAAGGCGATTTTTGGTTGCTCGCAATGAAGCCGATCGTAGAGGATTTAGTGCGATTCGTATGTAAACAATGCGAGGAAGATTTGAAGGTTTTGCAAAGCGTGAAAAGGATGATGGATGTGTGGGAGGAGAGGAAGGTGTTTGGGAACACGTTGAAGCCGAAGAAGTGGGTGAGTAGTAGTATTAGTAGTAGTGATGGTGATGGAGAAATAAAAACGACGACGACTAAGAAGAGGAGCGCGAATGCTACTACTAATAAGAAGCGGAAAGAACAACCTAAAGGTGAAGAAGAAAAACATGATGATGATAATAATAATAATAATAATACACGTCAACAACAACAACTACTACAAATTCCTTTGAGGCAACAGTTAGAAGGCGACGACGCTTTATTCGCCGAGGCATTAAGAGAGGCGAGAACTTTCGAGAACGAATTCAAAAGAGCCGAGAGAGTATATAACGAAGACGTATCGAGTTCTTTAAGAGAATGTTTAGAAAACGGCACGGCGAACGAGCAAATCACTAGCTTATATAAAACGCCTACGGAGCAATTAAATGCTTTGCAAAGTTGCGAAAGCGCTCTGGCAAAGAAAAGAGCCGCGATTGAGAATTTGATAAAAAGCGAACAAAAACTATTCAAGCGCGTGGATGAGTTAAAAAAAGCTCTAGAGCAAAAAAAGGCAAACGAAAACAAAGTGCTCGAACAATGGCTCAGTGAATCACCAGCTCTAGCAATGAAAGTGTCTACGGCGCGCATGAAAGCGAGTAAACGAAACGCGCAGTTCATAGCAGAATCCGTCGTACAAGTTCGCACGAAGAAGACCGTAGAAGAAGAAGAAGAAGAAGAAGAAGCGGAGGAAACGAACAATAAAGAATTCGAAATCCCAGAGCCTGTTGATATGGATAACGAACGTAATAATGGTGAATATGATGATGGTGATGATGATGAAGACGAAGAAGCAGAAGAGTACGAGCCTTGAAACATCATCATATTTTTAGCAAATATCTATTAGATTTTAATTCACCACGCAACAACGCTGACCACCAAGCGAATTGACTGATGAGTTCTACCTGTACTCTTCATTAATTATTTAAACAACGATGATGAACAGGAACCGCGCGCGTGAAATAAATAGCGCACAATAGACAAAAGGAAATGTCATCATCATATCCACAACCAAACTATGGCTTATCCACTGGAACGTTAAACAACCGTCAAACACAATCCTCTTTCGCATCAACGTCTCACTCTCATCAAAATCAACATAATAATAATCACGAACGAGAAGTTGAAGAAGTAAACATCCAAATCGGACAAACTGCTTTAGATTTCAACGAAGACGTCTCCGCGTTACGGAAAAAAGTGAAACAATTAAAGCGCTTAACGAACACGATATCAGAAGAATCTTCGGTTAGATCGAAATTGATAGACACTTTATCGCAAGGGTTCGATGATGCGCAAGTGAAAATGAAAGCAGCGAAGAAGGAGTTGGAGAAAGTCTACAGACAGGCCAGAAAAGGGCACATGGTCGCGTTAGTTCTGTTCTCCGTGCTAGTGTTTTTGTTCTTATATTTAGTATGGAAAGCGAATAAGTTCGTGAGATGGTTCTTGCCGAAGAAGTGAGTGTATTGTATTATTTGGTAGTAGTAGTTTAGAGAGATCTGTTTGTACCGTACAAGTATTTAATGTATAGATACGAGAGCGAGCGCTTACGCGCTTAGGCGTTATTGTCGTACATATATTCGACTACTACTTTGCCGATTTCTCAACTCTAAACTCGTACTCGAAATCGGTTATAGCAACGGTCTCTTGTCCTTTCTCACAATACTCATACCAATCTTCATCGAAATT
>Ga0115001_10003872_pt1 | contig 11089 bp, 7 predicted proteins | sample ArcticOcean_MG_C_12_FD_89869 | JGI IMG/M metagenome (GOLD analysis project Ga0115001, IMG submission 89869) | Marine microbial communities from western Arctic Ocean - ArcticOcean_MG_CB8_130 | ecosystem: Environmental > Aquatic > Marine > Oceanic | place: Arctic Ocean: Canada Basin | collected... | reverse complement strand
CAAACGTTCAAGCGGAAACCGCCGTGCAGCGACAAAGCGGAGACGAAGATCGATTTACCGATTACCCCGATTAAACCAAAGACGACGAAGCAGAAAATCGATTTATGATTAACTCTCCGAATAAACCAAAGATCGACGAAGCAGAACACCGATTTATGACGATGAACGCGATCGAAAACGAACATAATACGCATAGAATTAGAGTTAGAATAATAGATAGTATAGACCAGATCAGATCATCTCTTTGTCGCCTATGTACAAAGCGGTATTCCCGCGCGCACGCACGCACGTGCGCGCTTAGTAAAAAAAATGGTGTAAAATAACGAGACAGTACACTTGTAGAGAGAAAATCAAAGGGGCGTTTTGGACACAATTTCACTCCCTCTCTCTCTCTGTTAATAACAGATACTATACTCTTCAACAAAAAGAGCGTACGCACTGAGTACGCTTTAATAAAAGTACGTCGTACTAGTAAACAGCGCGCTCATAATTTCTTGATCATTTTCATCTAAAGAGCGGTTTGATTGAATTGAATCAATAAGCGCATTCTTTTCACTTAAGGAGATAAAGAAGTAATAGTTATAACATAAACTGAATAATAAGATAGTACATAAATAAATAAAGAGCGAGAGAAATGGGGAACGCGGTATCGCAAACAGTGACGTCGTTCAAACGCGCGTTCGATATATTATTCGGGAACCGCGACATGCGCGTCGTCATGTTAGGACTCGATGCGGCAGGGAAGACGACTATTTTGTATAAGCTACATATCGGGGAAGTACTATCGACGGTGCCGACGCTCGGGTTCAACGTAGAGAAAGTGCAATATAAGAACGTTCTGTTCACTGTGTGGGATGTTGGAGGGCAGGAGAAGTTGCGACCTTTGTGGCGGCATTATTTTAATAACACGGATGGTTTAATATTCGTCGTGGATTCGCTGGATCGAGAGCGTATTAACCGAGCGCGCGAGGAGTTTAATTCGATTATAAACGATCCGTTTATGAGGAACTCGGCTATATTGGTGTTTGCGAATAAACAGGATATGAGGAATTGTATGACTACGGCGGAGGTTTGTGATGCTCTTGGATTGGTGGAGTTGAAGGGGAGGAAGTGGCACGTGCAAGGCGCCGTGGCTACGAAAGGGTTAGGATTATACGAAGGCTTAGACTGGTTATCGTCGACTTTGAAGTCGATGCAATTGCAAGGGCAGAGAACTTCGGTTGGGACGAGTGGGGAGAAGCATGGAACGTGGCGCACGTGAAAATATTGTTTTCAATCAATCGATAGTAATAATAGCCTTTTGCGCGCGCGTTGATTGCGATTTCCGCAAAAAATACAAAAAACTGCGCACGAGTGAGACGGAGAGAAAGGGAAGCACATAATTATAGCAGCACATAATTTGATCTAAAATTTTATCGCAATTTTGCCGGCGTCCCGAACAAAGCTCGGTCAAACGCCAACTCACTTCTGCATTTCGAGCACGCGGTGTATCTACACTTTGAGCACCCTAATTCGGTTCGAATTTCACGCGTATGTTTTGTTGGTCTCCCGACTGGGTTTTTTCTTCGCTCAAACGTCTTCACTTCCTTTCCCGAGTCATCGCCTGGCGCCGGCAGGCATAAGACGAGGCCATCGGTACTCTTGCGCGGTCCTCGTTTTTGCCTCGGTCTCAATGGGTCACACGCGCCGCACCCATTCGGTCGATACCGACACTTCGAGCACCCCGTTGATGGTGAGCTTGTTTTCTTTGTTGTTGATCTTATCGAGTCTTTTTTCGTTGCTTCGGTCTTCTTCAAAGCCAGAGCTTTCTTTTGCACGACTTCAGCGTTCTTTTTAGATGGAGGTCGTCCTCGAGGACGCCTCGTCGTCTCTTCCTTATTAACTTTCAAACTCTTTTGCGCTAAAACGCTCTTCTTCGTAGTCGTGTGTGTTTTCTTTGCAGCCGCGGCAGAAATGCCTCTCGGTATTCGTGGTGTATCGGGATCGCATTTACTGCAACCTCTCGTGGACCATCGACATTTTGAACACCCGAATGTCTTCAAAACGAGCGCCATCGAGTTATCAACTGGAACAGCAGTCGTAGCAGGTTTCTTCGATGGGCGACCACGTCCGCGTTTTGGAACATTCGATTCATTTGTTGTCGTCATCTCTTTTCTTTTCGTTCCGCTCTTCTCCTTCATAATCGGAGGACTAAAAATCTTTGGCGGCTTCACGTCTCGTCTGGAACGAGCAGCAGCAACATCCGCACTGTGTTTATTGCTAGATTTTAACGCATTTCGACCGATGAATTTAGGTGGAGGCGCCGCAAACACGCCTCTTTGTTTCGAGCTTGCCGCGTCCAACGTATTTTCCTTGTCCAACATGTGCAACGGCTGCGTATTTTCAATTTCTTCATCTCCATCTTCACAATCGTCATCGTCTTCTTCTTCCTCCTCTTCTCCCCCGCCGTCTTGTTCTTCTCTGAGCATTTTTGCATTATAAAGCTCGGCTTCTCTTTCAGCCTCGGCGAATAACGGCGGTGGAAGAACGACTTCACCAGTTCTGCGCGAATTCATTGGTCTTCGATGAAAACCGGGAGTCGCAGAATAGACAACCATTGGAGACCGCGCTGCATCATCACATCGAACAGGCGATGCATAGCTATAATTACCATAGGCGCTCCCATTTGCACTGCGACTATTACTATTGTTATTACTTCCACCTGATTTCAAAATCGAACGTAACGGTTGATTTGTTGTTGGTGGTAGCTTTTTAGCCGTTGAATATACGTTACCTCCGCAGCTTTGTGGGTCCGACGCAAACGTCGCTGACTTCTTCCTCGAAACTGGCGTATATTTTTCAGACATTGGGTTATAAGGCGTCCGCGATACTGAATTGATATTCATTGCGACAATATTTGTCGTATCGAATCGTCTTTGCGCGTATGTCGGTTTCACTAACGTACCGCGAATTTCCGTCCCAGGGGCCTCGTTTTCATCGTTTTCAAAATCTTCGTCTTCCTCCTCTTCATCATCATCACTGTTCTCATCATCATTGTCATCTTCGTCATAATTGAATCTTTTCGCGGGCGTACAAGCATCCGATGGCAACTGCAAGTGCACGTTATCATCACGAAATTGAACCAAACACTCGATTGCTTCGTCGCAAGACCACCTTTCCGCTGGATTGACCCATTTCGTCTCTTTTAAAAAGTTGAAAATGGGCGCACATCCGCGTTCGACTTCGAAATCAAACGTGTTCAAGATTTCGACAATTTTTTTCTCTTGAGCACTCGTCGCATGTGACTTCTTCTCCAACTGTAACTCGCCAAGTTTCTCTTCTAAGCGACAATCGACGAGACATTCAACTGTAAGGCACATCGAAGCCGCCCATACAAGAAACGCCCACATATCGACTTGGTAATCGTACGCATTCCCTCTCGTTTCTGGAGCTATATAGCCTTCTGTCCCAGGTCCTTGTAAAGTCATTCTTCTTTTGCCTAATTTCGGTAACTCGACAGCAGTTCCCCAATCAGTAAACGCAATCGTAACCTTCACGACCCTGTTCTTCGAATCTCTCTTCACCGTTCTGACCAAGATATTCTTCGCCTTTAAATCTCTCCAAACAACCCTGCGCTGTTTCAACTGCTCTAATCCATCGAGAACTTGCAAAAAGCAATCGAGCTTCACCGATGGCGATAAACATTCTCTCTCTTTCCTCATAAAATCCTCCAAATTCCCGTGCTCGCATAACTCGCAAATGACCGCCAAATGCTTCGTTGTCTGACCAGGTTTCTGAGTCGACGTGCATGCCATGATCTTCACCGCGATCTCGGGCAAATTCCCAACCGTAGCGATCTCCCCAATCGCAGTTAATTCCTTATTATTTTCCCTGTCCTCGTCCACGACTCTCGCGCAAACGATCTCGCCCTTGAACAAAGCCTTATAGGCAGTACAGAACCCGCCCTCGCCTAACTTACACGCCGGGTCATCGTAATCGATCAAAAGCTCCGAAGCAGGGACTTGCCGCAGATCTTTTCTTCTTCGCTTAACTTCTTGTAAACATCTCTTAATCTGCGGCGTGTCCATTCCTTTCTCTTCTTCCTTTAAAGTTTTCTTTAACGCGCGAACTAGTGTAAACGGACTGAAATGATTAAAATCTAAATCTTTACTATATAGATATAATCAGACTCGATTGATTCCTGAAAGATCACTACTAACGACTACTAATAATAGTACGACTAAATTGATTACAACTAACAGAACCGCGTTTGATAGTAACCGTGCACCGTCTCGTTATTTATGTTTATTACAAGTGCCTTCTTTTAAAAGAATCCTTAAGGTGCCCGCTGGTACTTTGAGCCTGAATCGTCTTTTGAAATTTCTTCCCCCTCATCATATGTCTAAAAAGTCTACTTTATCACTCTATATGTCTAAAAAGTCTACTATCACTCTAGTCTAAAAAGTCTACTTTATCACTCTATATGTCTAAAAAGTCTGTCTCTATCAAAGCAAAAACACAATCAGGTTCATCAAACTCGAGGTTTACTTTTCATAAACATACGCTTTAGTATCAGTGTATACATACACGCATACGTAAAATGAGTCAGTATACTTCCATGAACACGTTTAGGACCGAATCTTTCAGTAGAAGCAGTAGTAGCCAGAGCAGTAGTAACAGTAATAACAATAACCATAACAGTAGAAATCTGCATCGGCAAAGATATTGCACTTCGTCTTCTTCTTCGCGAGGTAAAAGAGACCACGTCGCGCTAACGCGAGCGTCTTCGCAGTATACAATTAAACAGTACAGTGGATTAAACGTAGTGAATAAAGTGCACGAGCGATCGAGTGGGGCGCAGATGTCGCGCGCGAAATCGTTCGCTCAAGTAGTCCATGAACAAACCAGTTCTGGTAGTGATCACTGGTCGAAACCGTCAACGTCGATGAAGACGAGGAGAAGGAAAGTCGGCCAGAAGCGGCAGACGACGATGATGCCAATCGGCGTCCCTCGCGTACCGTACAAAACACCGGGGGAAAACATGTGGCAATGGGTCGATATATGGAACTGTTTATACCGCGAACGCTTGATTTGGATTGGACAGAACATCGACGAAGAGTTGGGAAACCAATTAGTCGCGACGATGTTATTCTTGGATAACTTGGATAAGGCGAAACCGATGTATTTATATATCAACAGCGAAGGCGGTTCAGTCGTTCCAACGATGGCGATCATGGATACTATGAGCCATTGCAGATGTAAGGTTGGCACCGTTGCGTTCGGGTCTGCGCGAGCCATGGGTGGTTTGTTACTATCAAACGGAGAAAAAGGCATGCGCGCGGCTTTACCGAACACGTGCATAATGTTGCACCACCCTTCCGGCGTCGCGAGAGGCGCCGCGTCGGACGTTCAAAACGAAGGCAAAGAATTACTAGCAATTCGAGAGAAGATCAACAAACTCGTCTCTAAAAACACTGGGCAAGACGTTGAACGCGTTCGTACGACGATCAACCGCGATAAGCACTTCACCGCTCTACAAGCGCAAGAGTGGGGTATCATCGATAAGGTCCTCTATCGCACTCGTAAGTAAGTACGTTTACTTGGCGCACTGTCTCTATCGAGTGAGCGATCGAGAGCTGTTCTTCGTGCATCCGTTCTCTCAATAAATATACTACTCACTTACTTCCTTTCTCGCTCACTCGCTTACTTACGCGCGCGACAACTTAAGCAACACTTTGTTGGTTTGTTTTTCGACCACACATGTTCCAGCCTGGTCATAAAAAGGCCTCACAAATAAATAGGGAAACTTATCCTTTAAACATCTGCACTGAAGACGATATTGATTAGAGTTCGATCGAGATCGTAAACTTGCACAAAGCGCGATTAGATCGAGCTAACAGCGAGAAATAATGCACTCTTTGCGATGTGGTGAACTCTTAACCACGCAGGCGACGACGTCAATGCGCCGCCCGGTTCATCGTGGGAACGATTCGTTCACTACGTCACTTTCGAGTGATTGGGTTAGTTCGAGCACTAGCGCGCGAAAGGAAAATTCCAGAAAGAACAATAAACAGAAGAGCCGTCTTCGTAGCATGGAGCGAGTTAGCAGGGCGAGTAAGTTTGTGACTGAATTATTGGCCGTGAAAGATCCAGAATCGACCGATAGCTCGACGAAGCAGCAGCGGAAGAAGAGCCTAGGTTCGAGGACGAGTTCGTCTGCGGCGTCGTTCGATGAACTGGACCCTGAGCAGCACATATTTAAATCCGCGGATGACGAATTACAGGCACTTACGATACAGGAACTCATGGAACCAGTGAAGGAGGACTTGGCCGAGATGACCGCGAATTTGAAGAACGTGATTGGGAGGAAGAACCCTTTGTTAATCGCGGCGGCGGATCAAATTTTTGGAGCCGGAGGGAAACGGTTGCGACCGGTTTTGGTTTTATTAGTCGCGAGGGCGACGGCGGCGTTGATGAAGTTGCCAGATATAAATGCGAAGCATCGAAGGATCGCGGAGATTACGGAGATGTTGCATACGGCGAGTTTAGTACACGACGACGTACTCGACGAGTGCGACGAGAGGAGAGGGAGTACGACTATTAATTGTTTGTACGGAACGAGAGTAGCCGTGTTGGCTGGAGATTTTTTGTTCGCGCAAAGTTCCTGGGGATTAGCGCAGCTCGAAAACTTGGAAGTGATTAAATTGATTTCTCAAGTCATTGCAGATTTCGCCGATGGAGAGATTTCGCAAGCTACTGCTTTGTTCAATACAGATATAACGTTTGAGGATTATAATATCAAGTCGCATCAGAAAACAGGATCGCTAATTGCCGCGAGTTGTAAATCAGCCGCAGTGTTTTCAGACGTGCCTTTGGATGTGAAGGATGATATGTACGCCTACGGAAAACATCTCGGTTTGGCGTTTCAAATCGTTGATGATATACTCGATTTCACGCAAACGCGAGAGCAGCTCGGGAAGCCGCCTGGGCAAGATTTAGCGACTGGGAATTTGACAGCGCCGACTCTGTTCGCCTTACAAGCGGACGATCGCCTGAAAGCTTTGATTGATACGAGGTTCAAAGACCCGAAAGATTTGGAGTTAGCGTTGCAAATTGTGAACGAAAAAGGTATTAAGGAATCGATGAAAATGGCGAGACGAGAGGGAGATAAAGCCAGAGCCGCGCTTTCGAAACTGCCAGATTCGGCATCGAAACAATCGCTCGATTCAATGATTGAATACGTGCTCATGCGCATTAATTGAGTAGGCACTTGCGCGAACATATAGTTTGAATTTTGCTAATATAATTTAATATATATATAATTTACTATCCATTTTTAATTATCCTATACAATGCGGGGGCTATAATCCGAAGCAATGTCTCACAAACGCATTCGCTCCACCAAACTTAATACACAACATGAGTAAGACGACGAAAGAGCCAACCATTAAAGATAATCTCATAACCTCTTCTCTTATTCGATTTTCAATTTCAAGATACATAAAATCCGGGTTCCCGAGTTGAAAAATAGCGGGCGGCTGAAAACCGAAAATGCCGAATGTTTTTGCGGGAATCAATTTGTTCAAAATAATCAATGTCGTCACGCGCAATACGAATAGGAACGAGGAAGTAGTTCGACTGGTTGTGTTACCAAAGCCTCCCATAGACAGTCTTCCACATGCATCTGTTTGTGGCTTTCTCAATTTATCGAACGTTTCGAGACCTTTTCGTATGTCTTCAATCTCTTCCAAAGCTATACCGAGACACGCTGCGGATTCTAAGGCGACATTCGCGCCTTGTCCAAGAGACGGCCATACGGCGTGCGCAGAATCTCCAACTAACACTACATGCCTTTTAGGAATGGATAAACTAGAGCAAAATATAGTCGTTCCTCCTGGAGCGGCTTTTTGATTAGCTAAAGAGGTCGATACAGCTGGCGGAAGTAATCCACCAAACGCGTTTGGAAACAGTTCGCTAAACATCGCCTGTACTTCTTGCGGCGCAGTAATGCTATCCCAACTCCATTTCGCCTTTCTATTTATTGATTTTGATGGTAAGATGACGACGCCGGATAACGTCCCATCTGGATTCGGAGGCGCTAACAAAGAATTCTGACCTCTAGGCCAAGTATGAAACGATTTTTTCCACTGTTCTGCGACATCTGCTCCGATCAAACCTCCAACGACTGGGAGCGAAACGGATTTATATTGCATGCCGTCGATATGTTTCTTCACCGTGAACGACCCCGAGTCAAAAATTTCCATCGCTTTACGAACCTCGGAGTTCACTCCATCGCATCCAACTAGTAAATCGTATTTATACGTCTGGTTACACTCTTCATCTTCGCTCAAGAAAGGACAAGTTAACTCGCCTTCAAATCGTTCAATGACGACCTTTTTACTTTGCAAGTCGATCGACGTCCCGGTCTGTACGTCCATACATTGCTTATTAAAATGAAACGTAATTTGCTCTGGAAACTGCTCACTCGCAGCTCTCTGAATCTCAGCCGCGAGCACGCCTCTGTCGATCGAAATCGACCCCGAAAACGCGTTCGTCGACCTACTCGTCACTTCCCCGATCTTCGTCCTCTTCGATACGTTCCAAAAGAAAAACGGGTTCCTCAACGGCCTCTTAAATCCTTTCTGTTCATGTCTCACGCTCCCTGCTAACTTCACGCAATCGTTCGCGCTCACTTTAACGCCGTACATCTCTAAAGCGGCTATCCCGCGTCCATTCAGGACTACGTTATACTGCCTCGTATTCCCTACGCCTTGCAAGTTCCTTATTTGCGTTAACTGGTTATGTCCACCCGAAGCGAGTCTGGACGACGGTCCACGTCTCTCGAAGCAGTCGACCGAGAAACCGGCTCGCGCTAACGCCAACGCCGACAGGGCCCCGGCAGGTCCAGCTCCGATCACTATCGCTTTTTTTCCTTCGTGCGTCTGCTTACTTTTCCTTCGATCGTAATCATCCGCGCCAATATCTCCAACATCTGTTCCACCGAATTCCTCTGCAGATCCGTTCTTCGCGAACATCCTGGCCTCGGCCATCTTCCTCTTCTTCATCGTCGACGGATTCGAGCTCGCATGTGATAGAGATAAAGAAGAAGAAGAAGAAGAAATGATTGAAGCTCGAATATTCGCGCGATTTATTAACGGCATCGTCGTCGTCGTTGCCATTTTTTTTAACGAATAAAACCTGCTTTGTCCATTTTTTTCTTCCCCTGATGCTGCTGATGAGAGAGGCGAAAGAGCTACAGAGGGAAGAGTTGGCGTACTACGTACTTTTGTGATTTTCGGAAACGCTACAATGGAACAGATGCTAATATAGACTAAATGAGCGCGTTAGTAGCAGTAGAAGTAGTAGAGTCGACTTCGTCTAAGTGAACGTCGACGTGCGCGGCGAAACCGGCGGCGGCCTGTAAAGCGTGTAAGCGCTCGATTTCATCTTCCTTATCGTCGTTCGCGGCGGCTTCTTTGCTTCTCGCGTAACCGCCGTGCATGCCTTTGGAGATGCGGTATATTAACGATGACTTCGGGGCGTCGGCGTCGACTAGGACGTCGCGTTCGTATTTTTTTTTCTTTTTCGATGAAGCCGACGACGAAGAGTGCTTTTTGTCTTCTTCGTTTGCTTCTTTTTCTTGATGATGATGTTCGCTTTCTTCGTTTTGGTCGTTTACGTCATCGTTTACGTCATCGTTTGCTTCGTTTTCATTATCTTCTTCTTCTTCTTTATCATCATCATCGCCTTCGCGACTGTACGGTAATCCAGGTCGACACCGATCGTAAATATGTCGTAAGCTTCGGAACGTGCGATCCCACGTCAAGCCAACGGTTGATTGATGCGCGTTTGCGCCCATCTGTTTCCTCTTTACGTTATCTAACATGAGAGATTCGATTGCGTTGACGTAGTTTTTGATATTCGAAGAGGTTGGTTCGGACGTTGTGGTTTGTACTAATATACCAGTGTTTCCATCATCGACAATAGCTCGATTTACGCCGACATCATCGGTGACGACTGGTAAACCGCTCGCCATTGCTTCGATAATATTGTTCGGAATGACTTCGGTTCTCGAAGGGAAGAAGAATATATCCCCCGCGGCGTACGTTTTCGAAAGCGTTAATCCTCCAGAGTGGCCTAAAATGAGTACATTTTCTACATTTTTTAACTCACTGCGCACCCATGGTAAATCTGGACCGTCACCAGCGACGACTACTTTAAACGGAGGTAAATCGCTCGTCGTACTCGAACCGAGTTCTCGTATAGTGCGACAGAACGATGCTAGCCCTTTCTCGCGGACGATTCTTGCAACCCATAATATGACCAGCGTATTCTGCTCTTCTGCTGGATTAATTTGAAATTTATCGATTCGATACTGTTTATCTCTCATATTCGGATTATACATTTTATCGTTTACGCCTCGCGGAAAAAATCCCATCTTTGTGAAAGGAACTCCCATCTTTTCTAAGTGCTCAGCGGCGGCGAACGATGGCGTTGCGACAACATCGCACGAACGGTAAAATTGAGACAACATCTGCCGAATCGGTCGCACTAAAAGCTTTGCATGGTAATATTGTAAGTAAGTATCAAAAGCCGTGTGATACGAGCAAACCGAACACGCTCCACGCTTTCTCGCCCATTCAACGGCAGAGTGTCCGAGAACATCTGGAGCAGCAACGTGTATCACCGTTGGATCGAAAGCGTCCAAAATAGTTTTTTGCGCGGTTTGTAAAGGCGCGGACATTTTATATTCCGCCCTTCCAGGAACGGCCACGTGAGGTACTGGAGCAACCAAAATTCTTTCACGGTCAGAAGGATCAACGAGTTCGCCTTCCTCATTTTCAATGTCATCTTCTCTTTGATTCCCTTGATAATCTTCTTTTGCTAAATCAGGAGAAACAACCATGATTTCTGAATCGTCTCGTTCTCTTAAATGTTCCGCCACTCGTTTCATCGTTCGCGACACTCCATCGACATGTTCCCATACCGACGTCACGACCGCGACACGCCGAATCACCTTTGACTCTAGCCCACACACGAGTTCGGGACAAACGATATGAAGCATGCTATTCGCTGGCAAGTTTCTATTATTATTATTATTATTATTATT
>Ga0115001_10003870_pt1 | contig 11093 bp, 6 predicted proteins | sample ArcticOcean_MG_C_12_FD_89869 | JGI IMG/M metagenome (GOLD analysis project Ga0115001, IMG submission 89869) | Marine microbial communities from western Arctic Ocean - ArcticOcean_MG_CB8_130 | ecosystem: Environmental > Aquatic > Marine > Oceanic | place: Arctic Ocean: Canada Basin | collected... | reverse complement strand
TCAACAACGTCAAAGGCGCTTCATCGATCTTTATCTCTTCTTCGATCATGGCCATCTTTATCTCGTTTTTAACCCTTTTTCTCGCTATAACGAATTTCTTAGTAGTAGTAGTATTCCTGGCTACGCTAGATCTGGAAGATATCGCAATTTCTGGCATTCGCATCATCTTCATCAACGACTGAGACATGTTTTACTGTTCCCCTGTTCTTCTCTGATCACGCGTATGTTTAACTATGCGTCTATAGAAATTATCTCTCGAACTCTCTCAATCTCTGAAGTTTATCTTTTAACGAAGAGGAAACTACTGTGGTTATCTTTTTTTCTCATCAAACTGCAGTTTTAGTAGGGAGATACGAAAACGAAAAAGGGGAAGATGTTGTTTGAAGATGTTTAGGGTTTCATTTTATACATTTTATTTAGACAGTATTTTCCCCAGCAGCTGAAAACAAAAACGCCTCTTTACCTGACTCTCTCTGATTACTTTCGAGTCCAGTGAACGATGACCGCGATAGGTAAAGAAGAAGAAGAAGAAGAAGTCCTGAGGAGGAGGAGGAGGAGGAGGATGGAGGAGATTTTGGAGACCATGGAATCGGAGTTCGACGCGTTCGAGTTCTCGAAGTTATGCGAAGAGAAGAACAGCGAGGGTGTTATTATGAAGAAGAAGAAGAAGAAGAAGAAGAATGGGGCTAAGAATGATCGTTTTGGAGCAGAATCTGGGAATGATGATGATGATGATGATGGTAGAGCGAGGGAGGGAATGGGCGACGATGGTGGTTTTGGGAACAGCTCTCGTTCAAACCACGATGATGTTGAAGATGTTGTTGTTGATGTTGTTGATGAAGATGTTGATGCTGATGATGATGGTGATGATGATGATGGAGCTTTGGTGACGATGGCTATGAAATTATTCGATGAATACGCAAATTTAGAAGAATTAAAAGTATCAAGAGCGAGATTGAGAAAATGGACGAAAGCTATTGAACGATCGTACGATCAAACGATTGATTACCATAACATTACGCACGCGACGGACGTTACGCAAGGGTTGGGATTTTTTCTTAAGCACGGGTTAATGGAAGAGTTAACTTCGTTACATCGATTTGCGTTGATTATAACCGCGGTAGCGCATGATTGCGGACATCCAGGGAAGTCGAATTTGTTCTTAGTGAAGACGAAATCGGTAAAGGCAAAGAAGTGGAACAACGAAGCCGTGAACGAGAACGGGCACGTCGAGTTTTCGATTGAGGTTTTCGAAAAATATCACGTCTTTGAGGCGTGCGATAAAGAGATCAAGGATGAGATATACGAGATTTTGAAAACTGCTATTTTGTATACCGATATGAATAAACACGATAAGTTAATGGAAGATTTCGAGTTGGCTTTAGTAAAAGAGCAAAGAAATCAACAACAAATTGATAATAATAATAATAATAATAATAATAATAATAATAATAATAATAATAATAGTAGATTGATTAAAAATTGGGAAAATAGAAAAGATGTGCACATAGCTCTCGGCTATTGTTTACACTGCGCGGACGTCTTGAACGGCTGCAGGCCTTGGGAAGTTGCCAAGAAATGGGCGGATTTGATCACCGAAGAGTTTTGTAAACAAGGCGATGTAGAAAAAGAGTTGGGATTTGAAGAGCTTACGGGCGCTCACGTTGATAGGGCGCTGCGAACGCGCATAACGTCGTCTAGGCAAGCTATTAACTTTGGCGAAGATACAGTTAAGCCGTTATACGGTTTGTTGAAGTTCATATTACCAGACGCTTGCGCGACTCTTTTAAAACACTTGGAAGCTAATGCGGAGAAGCACAGAGAGTTGATTCATAACGATAGCGATAATAATATTATTTAATGGTACTAACTACATGTAGATATAAATAGAACGTATTGTATTTATTCTTTCAAGGGATGGTTTCTAATTTTTCGGAATCTAGTTTGAGTAGGGTCAAATCCGCTTTCTTCAGAGCCGTATACTGCCCATTCCGGTGTTTTACATATATAATCCTTCGCTTCAAATGGTTCACCTTTATCGATTAAATCTTGAAATTTCTCGTAATCGATCCACGTATGCCATTCGCCGTCGATTTTATAGTCTTTCACGCGAGCGAGTAAAGTACAACACGAGTGACTATGTTCGCAAGCGAGCTCGTAGGACGATCCGTGTTCACCTTGCTCTAAGTTCGTTAAACGACATATTTCTTGAGCAAATTCTACGACGTCTTTGTGATACGGTACGTTTTTCATAGTAAGCGCGGATGAACTCTTATCACTCGAACCACAAAACGTCACGCCTTTAATTTCTATAAAATCGGGCTCGCCAAGTTTTACTAATTTTGCGTACTCTTCAGCCTCGGCTAAGTTCCATCCAGCGACTAAAGTCAATCTATACACAGTACGCTGTGGCTTTGTTTTCAAGCTACTCAAAGAACCAATGAAACGATCCCAGTAATCACCAAAGAGCGGTCTATCGATCGCCTTGAGCGTCTCTGGTGTCGCCGCATCCACGGAAACGTACAGTTGCGTGATTGGCGGTAAGTCTTCAATAGCTTTTGGAAACTGTGCGTTTGTAACGAGGAAGGTTGATATGCGCTTCTCGTGCAATAGACCAACAAACTTCCCAATCTCTGGGTACATAATAGGTTCGCCAACGAGCGATAGAGCGCAGTGTCGAGGATTCATGCCTTCTATAAGTTTCTCTTCCGTAACGCCCGGAACGCCGCGCATTTCGTTTATCATCTTCTTATGCTGTTCCAAAGCGTCGCTTACGATATTTTCAGCCGGGTTCATTTCCCACTTCCACTCTTTACCTACTGGATTCGTATGGTGTCTCCAGCAAAATACACATTTATTCGCGCACGCTAACGAAGGCGTCGTTTCCATGCACCTATGCGACTCGATGCCATAAAACGCGTGCTTATAACACCCGCCTCTTCCTCTCAGTTGTGATTTCGTCCATCTGCACAATTTTACACCCGAGTGTGATCCAAGAATCTTGTACCCTTGTTTTGTAAGCGCTTTACGAAGTTTTGGGGTAACCATTTCTGGTTTCGGCGCGTTTGGATCTAACGACGCGGCGGCTTTTCCTCCAACGTCTTCGACATCCATATCGTCTTCAGAACCAGAGAATTCATCATCGAGCTCGCTTTCGTTGTCTTCTTCGCTATCATCATCGTCGACGTCATTATTTTTCTCTCCTTCTCGTACTCCTTCTATTTTATTTTCTTGCTCTTCTTTTTCTAAAACTACACCTCCGTTCTTTGTCTTGTTACCATTCGTTAACACGTTTAGCTTTGGAAACAATCTCTCAATCAACCTCTCCTGCCACTTCTCAAACTGCTTCTCTAAACTAACCTCTGCGCTCTCATCTCCATCGAACTTCCTCAAAATCCTCTCCGCACCCATGCGAGCGAAATACTTATCCACATCACGCGAAGCTTTACAAAAATTCTCCTCGTATTGCGCGTCGCCGACGCCAAACACGCAAAACTTCAAATCGCTTAAATACCCAAACCCAGCTCGTTCATCGAACGCCATCTCTCGCAACCATTTCATGAACATCTCTGACTCTTTCGCAATCGTCCCGTGTACGTGCGTACTAATCACAAACACGGCTCGTTCGATCTCCTTCGATTCCCTAAACGCTCGTTCGTGGTCATCCACGACGGCTAAATCGATGCACGCGCAATCTAAATCGCTCGCGAGTTTTTGCGCGAGCTTTCGCGCTCGTCCATTCTCCGATGCATAGAACACCCTCGTCTTCTTCTTTTGTTCGCCATCATCATCGCAGTCGTCGTCGTCGCAGTCGTCGTCATCCTCAACACTCTTCTTCTTCTTCTTCGTCTTCTTCTTCTTAAGCTCTTCGCGATAAACATTAGCAGTCGCCAAAACAGGAAGACGCTCTTCAAGCTTTCGATCAGAGCGAACAACTCTCGCTCGCACGATCTTCACCAGCGCTACTAACGCGATCACTTTCGCGCAAGTTCTCAAAACATCAAAGCGCGTTATTTCCATCTCTGCAACGCAGTAAATCAATCGCGCCTTTTCTTTGAACAAAAGTAGGCGCGAAAGTTTTCCCTACTGCATCCTCTTTTTACTCGCTGATGAGCAAGATACGAAAACGTGCCGGCTTTTCGTTAAAAAACTGTACATCTACCCGTACTCGCTAACGAATCGTAAACGAATCGTAACGAATCGCGAAACACTGAGCCGTCGTAATCTCTCTATCGCGCGTTTCGACGATTCTCTTCTTTCTCTCTTCTTTCTCTGGAAGTTTCCTCGACGGCAAAAGTGTGCATATATTTAGGGTTTCATTAAAAAGAACATATCAAAACGAAGACTTTGAAAGGAATAAAACGTGCGCGGCGGCACAAAAAACGAATACGAGGAAAGAAATAAAAACGAGTGTGTGCGTGTATAGAGCGTAAAAATGCGAGCGCGCGAGACAAATCGCGCGCGTTCTTCGGGCACTTTTTCCTGCAGAAGTTTCCGGAAAAGCGTGCATGTATTTAGGGTTTCACTGGAAATCTCCACTACAAATAAATTCTTAAAACAAAGGAGAACGAAAAAAGAATTTGCGGCACAAAACAGAAATAAAGAAGGAAAGAAATAAAGACGAACAATATGCAGGGCGCGAGACAATCGGACGTGTTCTTCGGCACGCGCGAACAAGGCCAAGACGTGAGAACCGCGAACGTAACCGCGGTGCAAGCGGTTGCGAACATAGTCAAGAGTTCGCTCGGGCCAGTCGGTCTCGATAAAGTACGTTTTTCGTTTCGATCTGCTCGGTTTTGGATTCGTTTTGATTTGCCTTTATTTGGTCAACGCGAAAGACGCGATGAAAGTTTTTGTTTACGAGTGATTTTAAGTGGCCAGTCGAGGAAAGTCGAGCGCGATTTCGAGAGATTAAGAGAGATTAAGAGAGAGAGCGCAAAAGCGCGTTTGTTTCTTTTTAGAGTTTATATCGTCGATCGCGATATTCCGCTATGTTTACTTATTTTTTGATTTCTTTACACACACAGATGCTCGTGGATGATATAGGCGACGTGACGATTACGAACGACGGGGCGACTATATTGAAACTGTTAGAGGTTGAACATCCAGCGGCGAAGATCTTAACCGAGCTCGCTGAGTTACAGGACAGAGAGGTCGGCGATGGGACGACGTCGGTGGTCGTTTTAGCGGCCGAGTTGTTAAGGCGAGGGAACGATTTAGTGAGGCAGAAGATACATCCGACGTCGGTTATAGCCGGGTATAGGTTAGCCGCGAAGGAGTGCGCGAAATACGTGGAGAAGACGATGTCGAGGAAAGTGGAGGATCTTGGGAAGGAGTGTATTATGAACGTTGCGATGACGTCGATGTCGAGTAAGATTGTTGGTATGGACGCGGCATTTTTTGCCGGCTTAGTCGTCGACGCGTGCGAGAAGATTAAGACCTTTGACGATTTGGGAGACGTGAAGTATCCAATTAATAGGGTTAATATTTTGAAAGCGCATGGGAAATCGGCGCGCGAGAGCGAGGTTTTAGACGGATATGCTTTGAATTTAGGAAGGTCCGCGCAAGGCATGCCAATGCAAGTCATCAATGCAAAGATCGCGTGCTTGGACTTTAATTTGCAAAAGACGAAGATGTTATTCGGGATTCAAGTTTTAGTAAACGATCCCAGAGAACTCGAACGCATTCGCGAGGAAGAATCGGCGATTACCGCGAGAAGAATCCAATTGGTCTTAAAAGCTGGTGCGAATGTCATTTTGTGTACGAAAGGTATCGATGACATGGCGTTGAAGTATTTCGTTGAAGCTGGCGCGATTGCGTGCAGACGCGTGCCAAAAGAGGATTTAAAACGAATCGCTCGCGCAACTGGGGCGACTATATTGAGTTCATTATCGGACATGGAAGGAAACGAGTCATTCGACCCAACACATTTAGGTGAAGCGAAAGAAGTATGCGAAACACGCGTAAGTGATGACGAAATGATGTTAATTAAAGGCTGTAAATCTTCGCAAGCGTGTACGATGCTCTTGAGAGGCGCGAATGATTACTTCTTGGACGAAATCGATCGATCATTACACGACGCTTTATGCGTAGTAAAACGATGCTTAGAATCCGGCTCTGTCGTCCCAGGTGGCGGCTGCGTCGAAGCCGCTCTCTCCGTACACCTCGAACAAAAATCAGTCTCCCTAGGAAGCCGAGAACAACTCGCCGTCGCCGAATTCGCCGAAGCGATGCTATGCATCCCAAAAACGCTCGCAGTAAACGCAGCAAAAGACTCAACTGAATTAGTCGCAAAACTCCGCGCATACCACTTCGCTTCTCAAACTCGCGAAGAAGACGCGCATTACATAAATTACGGTTTAGATTTATACAACGGCGAGTTACGCGATAATCTCCTGGCGGGCGTTTTAGAACCGACAATGTCTAAAGTCAAAAGCTTCAAATTCGCCACGGAAGCCGCGATTACAATCTTGCGCATTGATGATATGATCAAGCTTGATAAACAGGACGATGGCGGTAGAGACGGCTTTTAAAAAGACGTTGCGCGCGCGCCAGCGAGCGTGACAGAGAGAGAGAGCAGAGCCGCTACAGCGAGATTTAAAATTTAGGCGAACAAAAATGACGCGAAAGATAAACGCGAGCAAGTAGTCCGAACAAGAAGAGCTATTACTACCGCTCTTTCCAGAAACACTTTCGTTCGAAGTCGATCGATCCACTTCATGGCGAGAGAGTGCGCTCGTACGAGCAATTTTCGTGCAAACTTTACATTTTCATTTTATTCAAAAACGGTTGGTCACTTCACTAAACGTTCATAAACAACACTTCATAAACATAAAACACGCTTTCGCTCTGTGAGCTCTGAGAGCGCTTAATCTTAATCTCTCTGAAAGAACACGCGGGCACTCGGAAGCATGAAAAAAAGTTCAATCGTAATCGTAGCAGTCGCGTTGTTTCTTTTCACGCGCGACTTCTTCGCAATCGGGGAAACCACGGTTGAAGATTTCTGCATCAATTTATTACTGAACGAAGAAGACGCGACGACGACGAGTGGTAATCGTAATAATACGAAGAGAGGTGATTATTTATGGCTGTTGGAAACCGTTTTGAGAGAGAATGGGAGGACGGTCGTGTATGATGATAACGACGATGATAATTGTCAGTTTAAGTGGTATTTTCAGAAACCTGTCGACGACGATGAAACAGAGGAAGAGCTGTTTGGAAAGAGACTGGCGAAGAAGAGGGTGAACTACGTTCGAGGCGTCGATTGTTTGACTTCGAAAGAAGAATTAGTGCAGCTAGGGTTGCGTTTTGTACCAGCTACGGTTGCGGTTGATGTAGTCAGCGATGAGGAGTCGTTGAGCGATAGCGCGTACGTAACGTCTATCGACGACGACTCGGAACAGAGGAGATATGTTCGGAAAAAGAATACGCACGGTGGCGTCGAGGTATTATTACTAGGAGATAAAAAGTTAAAGGAAGGAGGTAGTAGTAGTGACTTTATGTATCAAAAGTTTATTGAAAACGCGATGAAGATTGATGGAATGGCGTTTGATTACGGCGTATACGTATTCCTCTCAGAAACGAAAGATGAAGAGTTATCGTATCAAGTTTGGGACGACGTCATGTTGCGCTTTGCTACGAACGGCATGTTCGTAGAATCGAAATATACAAACGCTTGGAACGTAACGAGTTTGCAAAGCGTATTCACGGTGGATGAAGAAAAAAAAGTAGATAATGAACTGTTCGAGGCAAAGACAGCGTTTGCTAAATATTTGGGCGACGAGAAATCTAAAATTGTTTTCGATTTAATCGATGAAGAAATCAAAGACTCGTTTGAAGCCGCTCGTCCATATTTATGGAATCGAGGAGGCGAACGCGCGTCTGCTTTTTCTATTTTAAGATTTGACTTTGTCATTGATGAGAATCTTTTCCCGTGGTTGATTGAAGTGAACCAATCGCCAAATATGAAGCCCTCCTCATTAGGGCAACAAGCGATGTTAAGGAAAATGCTCGATCACGTTGCGAAGAAATATTTATTTGCTCCGGACGAAGATATTGGACTAAAGCACGTCATATTGCGTGATTCTGTCATAAATAGGAAACAAACGCGGACGTTGGCACAATCGGAACCTCCTTCCGATGTCGATTGTATCTTATCTGAATGGACGGCATATTCACCTACAGAATGTGCCAACCCGTGTACTATGACGTCGCTAACACAATTTCGTTCTCGATCTATCCAGACAGGACGAAGAGGTAACGGGAAGCAGTGCGACACTCCTTTGATTCAAAGCCAAAATATTAGTTGTCCGAATCCTTGCGCAAATCCTCCGCCACCGTCTCCGCCACCGTCTCCGCCACCACCAGTTCCACCTCCGCCACCAAACTTTCAATTCGTGAATCCCCAAGGAGAAACAATTATTTTCGGCAGCAACAGTAGCAACAATAGTACTAGTAGTAGAGTAGGTGAACTAACGAAAGGATCTATTAAAATCCAATGCGTGTTGATAGTTTTATTACTAACGTTCTTTTAGAATGTATATTTACAATGTTCACCTATATTTAGCATTTACAACAACTCCCCTAATCAATCATATATAAAAATTTGGAAAAAAAATTATTAACCGGCGTGCGGCCAATGTCGGCTTCCTTGCTGCGCGCCAGGCTTTTCATCACGTCTTTCTTTCCATGTACTGTACAATGTTTTTTCTCGTTGGTCTCCAGACCATGCGAATTCGAACTTCCCGATTAAAATGCGATCCCCTTCACCCGCTCCGGCTTCGTTGAGAGCTTTTTCAATCCCGGTCATTTTCAAAACCCTCGCGAACCGTTTATAGCTTTCAAAGTAATCCCAATTTGTCATTTGGCAGAATCGCTCAACTGCAACTCCTTTGACGATGAACGCATATGGCGTATCCTCAATAGAAAAGTCTTCAATTCTTTTCCCGTCTGCAGCTCGCTTCGCTCTGGACTTTTCAATCTCGACGGATTCCTCGCTCTCAAGTTTTCGCGGACCTAATTCTTTGTGAATCTCAGCAACTCTCGTCATGAGCTGATCGATTCCTTCTTTTGTAACGGCAGATATTTCGAAACATTCGACTCCTTCGAGCGCGAGAGTCTCTTTTATTTTTTTCGCATTTTCTCTCGCATTTTCGTCATCAATTTTATTCAAAGCAACCAAACGCGGCTTTTCCAACATCGTTTCATCGAAAAGAAACAACTCGCTTACAATAGCGTCGTGTGCTTGTAGGCAATCATCGTCGCAACAGTCAACGACATGGATCAAAAGACGTGTTCGTTCTGCGTGTCGCAAAAACTCAAAACCTAAACCGACGCCTTCAGACGCGCCTTCGAGTAAACCCGGGACGTCGGCGAACACCATCCGCGTATAATCTCTTTCGACTAAACCTAAATTTGGAACGATTGTCGTGAAAGGGTAATCGGCAATTTTTGGTTTTGCTGCAGATACTGCGGCGAGCAAAGATGATTTGCCCGCATTTGGCGCTCCAATAACACCAACATCTGCGACCAATTTCAACTCTAATTCAATCCACGTTTCTAAACCTTCTTCTCCTATTTCGGCGAGCATGGGTACTTTATTCTTTGCTGTTTTGAACGACGAGTTTCCTCTGCCTCCTCTGCCACCAGCGATGATTGTTTTTGTTTCACCGTCTTTTAATAACTCGCACAACACTTCGCGCGTTTTTGAATCTCGAACGATTGTCCCAGTAGGCACTAGGATGTCTAAATGTCTTCCGTTTGCGCCGTTGCACTTCGAGCCGCCGCCGTGATTAGCATTTTCCGCGCGATGATGCACCTTCTTCCTAAACATTTGCAAGGAATGCAAGTTTTCATTTGCAGTGAACGACACATCTCCACCAATCCCACCATTCCCCCCCGACGGCCCACCATTCGGTACAAACTTCTCTCTCCTGAACGCAATCACGCCGTTCCCTCCATTCCCAGACTTTACAAAAATCTTCGCGGTATCGAAATACCGCATCTCGCTCGGAATCCCCCTCCCCTTCTCGAGTTTCTTCATCATCTCCTTCTCTTCGTCCCAATCATCTTCAAATTCGGCTCCGAGTTGATACATTTTCCCGCCCGGCGAGAACACGTCCTTATCGTCCTCGTCGAACTCAAACGATTCTGCGTCCGCGTCGTCGTCGTCGTCGTCGTTATCTTCAATAACAAACTCCCCCCAACTCGCTACTACATCATCATCACCATCATCAATAACTTCACCGAACTTAACCATCCTCCCCTTCACCTTCTTCTCCTCCGCTACGACAAATTCCTCGCCCGCTTCGTCGTCGTCGTCGTCCTCTTTATACCTAAAACTCGCCTTTGTCTCGTTCTTAAAGAACTCCGCCCTCGCGCGCATCGCACTTTGCTTATCACCCCTCGCCCTCTCCAGTTCACCGAACCACGAAGACGCCGCTTTCGAACTCGCTTTCACGCGCTCTTCTTCTTCTTCTTCTTCTTCTTCTTCTGTTCGTTCAAGCTTGATCTGCTTCGTCGACGCATTTAAAACCTCTCGAGCCGCCAAAGAATCCATTCCAGAATTCTTCCTTTGCTTCGATCGTTTACTCTCGCTCGAATGCATGCGCGAGCATTTGACTGCGCCTTTGATGCGCAGAGATCGATTACCTCTTCTTCTGCTTTCAAATCTCAGTTCTTTTTTTATTCGCACGGCGATTTCGTTAGTAATCATTGATTGTTTCAAGGCGTAGTACATTTTTAGGATTTGATGTTCTGATTTGTGTGGTTTTTGTGATTTAGTCAAAACGTCTTCTTTTTGGTTTTGGTTGCCCTTTGAGAAGAACGGGTGTTCGACCCTAATTTGCGTTAGGGTTTTGAGTAGGGTTTAGGGTTTAGGGTGAAAGGAAGGAAAACGAACGCTTTAGCCAAAAGGCGAGACGAGCGATGGTAGTACTTTACAAGATGAGTGCTTTCTGGAAGCTGCTGCCGTGTTCTGAAGCGCTCGCGTGCGCGTGCGTGTACGGATGACGACTGACGAGTTTACTTCTTCGAGCGTCGTTGTTTACGTTGATCGGACTCGGGCGAGCGCGGTTTAACGCTCATGAGTTGAG
>Ga0115001_10003869_pt1 | contig 11094 bp, 19 predicted proteins | sample ArcticOcean_MG_C_12_FD_89869 | JGI IMG/M metagenome (GOLD analysis project Ga0115001, IMG submission 89869) | Marine microbial communities from western Arctic Ocean - ArcticOcean_MG_CB8_130 | ecosystem: Environmental > Aquatic > Marine > Oceanic | place: Arctic Ocean: Canada Basin | collected... | reverse complement strand
AGAAGCGAGCTCGCAGCAAGGCGAGGACCAGCACCGGCAAAGGACCAGCACAGCATACGGACCCATCGCCAACAGGGAATCCGCCAAATGCACCTGAGCGTCGCGGGTCATACTGAGGACCCGAAGTGAGCAGGCACTCACCCAGCCCGAACTCCTCTCGAAAAGCCGTACCAACTCCCAAAGGCGGAGCGAAAGATGTTTAAGAGGCCATAAGGCAGAAAGGAACGCCTGAGCAAGGGGCACCTACGGCAGAGCCAGAGCCAGCACCGCCAGCAGCAGCAGAGAGTGCGACCGCCAAAGGAAGATACGCTTCATAACGGGCGCCAAAACCCAAGCCGGAACAAGAACGAATCCAAAACAAAAAGAAGAAAAGAAATGGACAACTAAAAAGAGAAGACGAATAATAGAAGAAAGCTTATTAGAAGCTGGCCTAGCTTCACCACAGGTGCCTATTGCATAGGCGCTAGAGACTAAGCCAGAACAACATACAGGAACAACCGCCTGCATCTCTATCACTCCGAAAGGCCTTCAATCGATTAAGCTGGATCTGTCAGGGTTGCCGCCGGAGTTTGCCTTGCCAGCAGCCTGGGCCTCCTCATTGTCCTCGGCATCATGGGAAGAAGATGAAGATCGGCTGCCAGTATCGTCGAGAAGGCATTGGGCGTCGAGCTCGTCCTGCTCTTGTTTGAGGCGCGCTTCCTCTGCTCGTTCGCGTTCTTCCGCTTCCAAGATGGCCACCTGTTTGGCGAGGTCTTCCTTCTGGTTGTCCAGGCGTTCGGCGAGGCGTTTCGCATCCCTTTGTCGGATTGCTGCGCGAAGGAAAGCTTGATCGACCTCTTCTTCGAGTTCCTTGGCCTCTTGGAGATTGCCTTGCTAAGGGAGTCTGCGCACGGCCAGAGCTTGGTCTGCAACTAGTTCTTCTGCGGACCTCATGGCTTCATTCTGCTCCTTGATCAAGTCGGCCATTTCGGGCAGCCCCGAGTAACCAGGATAGGGAGAGTTCATGAGGCTGCGCTGGCGTTCGTTCAGGCTCCGGACGAACTGGAGCAACAGTTCCCTCAAAAGCTGCCAATTGCGTCCGACAATCCAAGGCTCGAGCCAAGCGAAGTACTGTTGGATCTGGCTGCTGCCCCAACTGCAATCCTCATCTTCGCGTCCCAAGCCGCTATTGCTCTGGTCGATGTCGCTGATCTTCCTGGGCAAGCCGGCTGGCAATCGCCACGAGTGGTTGCCCCGGCTCAACCCTGACCTGCCTTCGCGCCTTTTGAGTTCGTGGAAGACCCATCGGTTGAATGTCTACGGATTGGTGGCGCGCAGTAGAAGGCTTCCGAGGAAGGCAGGGTCCTGTTGCGTTGCTAGCTCTTGTCGCCGCGCGCGCCGACTTGCATCTTCTTCAAAGCGCCCTGCAAGTTGGAGAATCGGAGGAGGTTCGATGATGGAAGTGGTGTCCGTGAGCTGTTCCTGGGCTTAGTTCTGTCTTTGTCTCAGGCGAGCCGCATCCGTATAGTTCAAAAAGGATGGTTGGGAGAAAATGTCCGTCTCGATCTCACTCTGCGAGTGCATCTTTGATGCAGCCTCGATTAGAGCTGGCTCTGCTCGCAGCAAAGGTCCTCCCATTCTCGGGAACTCATCGCCTTCTCTGTCGCTGTGATTGCGTTGGGAGTCGCGCGCTTCTTTGGTTTCCTCTTGGTCTTCCGTTGATCTGGCCCTTTTGCTTGGCGAGGCCCTCGGCAAGACCATCTCCGAAAATGGAAAGTGGATCTTACTCTTACGTTGAGGAAGCATGGGCTTGTTGTTAGGCTTCATGGGGTCCTTGCATCGCACATCGTAAGAGCGGCTTCTGCGGATTGTTCCTGGCTGCACGAATGCGAGAAGGTATTTACTCGCAGGCTGGTTCGGCTGCGGTTGCGGCTGAGTCGTAGGACAGGACTTCGATCTTCTACTTGGCATCTGCAATTAACGAGCGGAAAGGATTAAATGATTATAAAAAGAATGGAATTGAAAGCCTTTAAAGAAGAGAGCCAAACCACAATCGAAAACAATCTCCTGCATCAAAGAAGAGACGATCCCGAAAAGCTCGAAAAAGAAGATCATAATAAGAAGAAGGTTGACTAAAATCAGGGAATGCTTAGGGAAAACCAACGTGCAACTCAGGAAGCTATAAGGTCCAACATAAATGCAATACCGCCTGCAGCATCTCTGAGGCATGTCCTACAGGAAGTAAAGGATCTAGCTCTAGCCAGTGCAAGGATCAGTTCAGGATCAGCTCAGGATCAGCTTGATCAGTAATACCACCAGATGCCCGCTTAAGAGAAAACCGGATCGACGATGACGCTTTTGATCTGCGCAGGCATAGCCGAGAACTGCTCTCTCGCTCCAGGATGGCTCAGCTTCAGCCCGGGGCCGCTTAACTGTTGGATCCTTTGAAGGAGCATCTTCTCCGCCTCTCGGATCCCTTCTTGGTTCCACCGAGGGCCTGGCATCGGCGCGAAAGCCACCAATTCGTACTTCTGTTCCTTCACCCTCGAGTAAATATTGACTTGGCTCATGCCGGCCTTGCACAGCTGCAGTTCTGGAGCCTTCCAGAAACCAACTCGGAGCTGCGACTCCTTCACGATGTCCTCTTCTGGCGGCCTGGCGATGTAGAGACCTGGGTCGCGCATAAGGGGCTCTGGCTTAGCGTCTGAGGCTGGTCCTCTCTTTCCGCTTCTTGGGCCTTTGACTGCTTATGATGCCTATGATGCCTACATTGGGGACCGGCCAATCTACCTTACACCCGCAGGGTTCATCTCTGATGAAGGTACAGTCTAGCTTAATCGAAGATTCTAACCTGGTTAGAGCTAGAGCTAGAATGCCAGCTGGTTCTGAGCAGGCTCGTGAGCCTCTTTCCCTTTCCTCCAATCCGCCTTGCTCGCGGCCTCCGAGTCCTCCGGCAGAGGTGTTGCCATGATTTGGTCTTCGTCCTGGATCAGGCCTTGGCCTCCGCTTCGTCCCGGCTGCATCAAAGGTTCGGCGAAGTCCATCTGGTTTTACTGGAACTGCTGCTGCTGAACATTCGGTTGCGCGGACTGGATCTGGTTCTGGCTGTAGTCCGAGCCTTGCCCGGGCTGGTTGCTGCCGCCTAGCTTACCCTGAGCGCCGTTGCCTTTACCTTTGAATTGGTTGCCGTCCTCCTCAGAGTCATGCATCTGATCAGCGTTCCGTTTATCGTTCGCTTCCTTGGCAGCCTTTTCCTTCTTCTCTTTCGCGCGCTTCCATGCCACGAGCGATTGGGAGTATTCGTCCTTTTCTCTATACCAGAAGCTGGTCGCGAAGAAGATCCAGCTCAGCCCGGACCTCGAGCCAGTATACCGCTGTGCTTGCGTAAACCATTCGCCGCTCCGGTCGCACAAACTTTTATATGCATTGCACATGCCAAAGGTATGCCCATACCCGGAACAATATACACATTTCAAGCGGCTACGGTAGGAAAGCAGTACCTTGACTATCCATTGAGCTCCGCGATGATCTAGGCGAACCGGCGCCGGGCCTTGGTTAGGGGCAGGATTATCAACGCCTCCGTATCCAAATTCGTTGCGCGCCCTCATGCATCCATCATACGCCGCAGTGAAAGGGTCCAGATACGGTTCTGCGTGGATGCTGTGCAACTTGACCAAGGGAGGCCTCTTCGTATGTTGGCTGGAACCAGAACTGAATTCGAGCCTCCCGTTTGCAATGCTTCGTTCGGAACGCTCGGCGGACGCCTTGCTGCTGATCATGCCCAGGAACTCCGCGCCTGCATTGCTGGTTGGCACGAGCCTTTGGAACTCTCGGATTGGGTCAAGGCCGGGACAAGAGATTGAGCAGGCCTCGCTCACGCCTTCATGATGCGTCCAAGTGTAACTTCCTCTGTTGTGCATAGCTGAGAGGTAAGAGAATTGGTGGATCGCATCTCGGTTTTTGGTCCTCCTGTTGCTTCCTTGGAGTCCCATCACTTGTTGCATAGCGGCCCTTTGGCTTTTCTTCTGCCGATTATCTCCTCCTTTGGATTTGCTATGGCCCCAGCCCTCGCAGTGTGCGCATTGGATGTATGCGTTCGTACCTTGATTGTGGCACTCCACGAAGGCCAAAGCTCCTTGGTAGAGTTCGTTCATGACCCTCGTCGTAGCGTCCGCTCCGAACCAGAGGTAAACTCTCATTGCATTGTCGTCCGATTCCCAAGGCCTAGGCCCAATTTGGACCAAACGATGGCAAAAGAAATACGTTGGCCAGATAGGCATCTGGCGGAAACCATCCAAGTAGATCTGGCTTCTATGAGGTACATTCTCGGCGGCCCGTAGATCCCTGAACCAGGCTTCGCGAGGCTCATACACCAACCCGTTAACGGTGCAGTCAACGCCGAGATATCTCTGTCCGACGCCTCCTTCCAAAATAAAGGCAACTAATTCTCGCGTGACCCTGAGCGGAGGCCAGTCCTGCGGCCGCCCCTGCTTCTCCTACTACGGCGGCTCATTTGGACGGACGCTCTCTACCCAGCCATCTCTTGTAGCATTTAGCTTGTACTGCCAGAAGGTCTGGGCCTTGACGCCATCCGGGACGAAGCGAAGATGCTCGGCTCGAAGGCGGTAATCCCCTGGCCATTGGTCGCTCAGCGCGGCGTGCCCAGTCCTCAGCTTGTGCGCTGTAACCTGGGCGGCGAAGGCAGTACCGTACGTCCCGAGCTCTCCGGGGCCGGCTCCAGAGAGAGCCATGTCCCAAAGCACATAACTCAGCATAGTCCTGTCAGCTCGGTATTGGGTGCCGGCGTTGAGTATGAATTCGTAACCGAGCTTGCCCCGCTCCTTGTCAGCATTGGATTGCCAATCTTCTAAAGGGTTCCTCGGGTCCGCGTTGACGACATTGCCGTACAGATACCCCAGGGCCCTGCCTTAGGCCCAAGCACTGTGGAGCGAAGAATTCCCTGAGCCGTTCATGGAGCGGCCGTTCGTGCTGCCTCCTCTTCCGAATGCCGATAGCGGCCCAGTAGGAGGTACGAAGGGCAAGCTCATGAACGGGACAAGGTTCGAGGCGTGCTCAGGACTATCTTACAGGCGATCACTTCCCAGGTATTGTTCTGGGCCTTCCCCTCCGGCTTCATCGGCATCGTTATCGGATGATTGGTAAGGGTCCCGTGCTGAGCCTGATCCTGATCCTGAGCCGCCGTCGCCATCGTCAGGGCCGCCGCCGAAAGCAACCATGTTCTTATTCTCCGAACGAGGAACTTCCGGAGGATGCGGCTTGGGCATCGTTTGGTCCTTACCTTGCGCTTATTGGAGCCTCTCGCTAACGTATCGTTCCAGTTCTTGCGGCCCTTGCCCTTGGAGTTTGCGGACGGCTTGGTGCAAAGAAGTGCTGGTCCTGTCCAGAGTCTGAGCCTGATCTTGAGCTGGTCCTCGCTATCTCCCTTCTTGAGGCGATAACTGTTGAGGCCATAGATACGGAGTTGCAAGGCCGTGCCCGAACAAGGTGCCGACGAGCTGCTGCTCATAACTCTCCTTATCCTCCAGCTCACGGTGCCTCTGTTCATCCAGCAGGAAGTTGGCCCCGGCCGCGAGGGTCCATCTCTCCAAGGAATCATCCTCCCAGTCGTCTTCCTCTCGTCCTTCCGCTGGCCCTTCTCGCTATCCAATGGACTTCTAACCAAGTTAGACTGATCGGCCATCAGTGCGGGGTGCAAGTGACTCGTCGAGCATCTGAGATGGCTGTGTAAGGATAGAGATGGGGCTCAGGCCTGAACGACGAGGCGCCTATGCCGAACCTCCAAGCAGCATCTCTCTCTTGGCGAGTTCACTCATTTTGTAAGTGCTTTCCGCCAAAGCGTCTTCATCTCCAAGTTGCTGGTGGGTCTCCCGCTCATTCATCTCTTGCCATAACTCCTGTTACGGGCCCATGCCCCGCGGGAGTTCATGTGGGAATTCGAGGTCGCCGCCGCGGTCGTTGTGCTCCTGAAGCAGGGCCTCAGCATGGTTCTGAACTCTCGCCTCATCCACTCTCACGTATTCCCTGGCTCCATGACTTTGGGTGGCAAAGGTGTTCGCCAGGAACCGCGTTGAGATCGAGCTAAAAGCCTGGCAGGACTCTTAATCTTCAGGATGAGTTCCGCACTTCTCTTCTTCCGCATTCGTGCTGGCAGGCAGTCCTGAAGCTGAGCTTAACTTCGTTTTGGGTTGGTTCTGGGCTGCTTCCTCTGCCAGTCCTGCCAACGAGGAGTAATCTGGCTCTCCGTTTTCCCCTTGGTTTCGTGCTGGGCTGTTGGCTCCCCCGAATGAGTCTTGGCTCATCTGGCCTGCATCTTGCATCTGGTTTCCATCATCTTCATCGCCAACTCCGAATTCGGGACCGTTGTCTTCGGTGCGGTTTTCCAACTGTTGTCCGGTCCAAGACGCCGCTGCGACTCCATTCCACTCCGGGCCTGCCTATTGCGCCGCCATGTCCTTAAGTTCTATGGGAGGCCCGAACTGCGCCGTGGCCTGGCTGCAGGGGATCTGCCCTCGCGCATCCTTCACATCAATCTACCGGTTGACGTTGTGAGCCCGGCTTTGAGGACCTGTTCCTTGGCGCGCTTGCAGTAGGCTTTATTGCTGGTTCCGAGGCCAGTCGGAGCATGGGCCTTGCCCGCGGACGCCTCCATTCGGTCGTTGCTCGTTTTGCGCGTATGATTCTTTCCAAAGGTCGGCGAGATGTTTCAGGGTGGCCCTGGCTTGCTCATGCACCTCGTCGGCGTCTCGTTCGGCCGGAGTTGTTGCTCTTCTTCTTCGGGCCGCCTTCTCCAACAGATGTTCTTTGATGCGCAAGGTAGCATCCCAAAGCTTTTCCCTGGTCCACTCGTGATCTGCTGCGAAGTCCTCGAAGCCGCGGAGCAGCTACTGCACCATGTGGGCTTGCCTTCGTTGACGCAAAACAAGAGATGTAGGGCGGGAGTTCCCGGCCTAAGACTAAGCGGCGGCTACCTCTGCCAATGCGCGCGACAGCACCACCTACTCCCACACCATATCTCCAATTCCAACTCCTTGACCTCCCAAAGTAACTTCGACGAAAGGCCTAAGCTTGTCCTGACGAGAAACACCGTGGACAGGCAAGACAGCAATGCGTAGCAAATAGAGGCCTTGCCCTGGTATTGGAAGGAAGTTGGCTGGAGGGCCTCGGCCGGCGTCTGGTCCGGGCACTTGCCACGTTACAGGGTAGGGCAGCACCCTATCGGCCATTGGCGCATTGTCTTGCCCAGTTGGAGATACCGTTGAGGTGCGCGATGGGCCACGCGGGTTCTGGCTCGTGCCCTGGCCACCATCGTTTGGATTCCGATTCATTATCTTTTAAGATATTAATTATAAAGATACACTTGGAATATCTTTATATCTGAGCTGAACTCCGAAAAGAACCAAAGTCAGCTCAGAGCGGATGGGCCTCGCAAGCCCGCCAAAGCACATAGGAGGCAAAGCAAGATGGGAAAAGAGGCCCTCAGCGAAGTCCTGGTGCCGGCACGCCCAACGCTCAAATTAACTTTTTGGCACGATGACGTAAGAGCTAGTTCCGTTATTTAGAGCTATCAAAGCCTTCGTGAGCCAGAGTTAAGCCAGGTCGAAAGGAGGGTTGGCAATGACGCGGCCAACGGGCCACCTATTGGATAAGGAACACCAATGATACCTGGCGTCGAATTCGGGCGTCAAAGGGCAAAGGTCTTGCAATGGTCCTGTCAGGGCTTCCAACTGCTCGAGGAAGCGCTTGTCGAGAGCATACTGATGATGCATCCTTCGGGCAGCCGCAGAGGAGAAGTTCTTAGCGTCCTCTTGGAGTTGAGCTTCAAGGAGATCTACTTGGGATTGCAGGCAACGGTATTTCCATTACAACCACTTATTGTCCTCGAGACCTGCGAAGCATTAACGGCCGTTTGAGGCTTGGACTGGCTCTAGCTCAAGCCCCGCCCAGATGTTTGCGATCTCCGGCGGCCTTTGCCAGAAGAGAGGAGCGGTTCTCGCATATGCAATCTTGGAGAGCCGGCGCCTCTTCAGGACTTGTTTGAGACAAGAACTCATCGTTGAGAATCTTCGCTCGGCATTCCAAAGCCATTACGTCACCAACAGAAGGCCGCCATCTGGGCCTTTACCTCCTGAATCAAGGTGGACCTCGACCAGGCTGACAGCAGTGCAGAGGCCTTTATGCTTTCCGGCACCCTCATAGAAGGCGATGAGGTGTTTGCGACTTGGCTGATGTTGAGGCGCGGCCTTGTTCTAACCAGGATCAAGTCCGGACCCTACGTTAACCAAAAGCCATTTACGCAATTCGACGGATCCGAAAAGACGAGCCATGAGGCCAGGTTGCGACTGAGTCCAGGTGAAGAGCTCAGCCACGCTCAGATCCAGTAGATATCCGGCTTGCCCATCGGCCTTACTCAAATGGCCATAAACTGGAGGCGCCTCCACGCGGTTGGCAGCAGCCTTCAAATGGGCTCTCCAGGCGCTGGCCCACATCTAGCTCGCCGCCACTTCATCCTTGGCGCATTGAGAACGGAAAGCTTCGAGGTGGGATTGAAAGAAAACCGTATCCAGGGCCATGAGCTCCAGCCTATCCTATTCGCCAGGGCCCAATTCCGCATCGGTGTGTTCCTTGGCAGCATGTCGTAGATGGCCTTCGAACTTGAGCTTGAGCTGCTCCAGGCTCTCTATACTCTTGTTCGCCTGCCGAGTCTCCATCAGTTCTTCGGACCAAGCGGCAAACAATTCAACTCTCCGGCGTTGTAAAGATCCAAGGGAATGAGCCGGAGACTCCACCAGGCAACGGGCCGCGATCCACCTCAAAAGCGGTCCTTCTGCTCCGAGGGCTTATTCCTCACGGACGAATGGGATCATTCCCAATTCTCCACCAGATGTGGACTGGGTGGCCGACAGATCCAGCTTTGCTGGAGACACTTTGTTCCAAGGCCGTCTCCGTTTGCCCAAGACGGAGTCCTTGGTTCCCTGCAAGTTCTCGGTTTACTCTGGGTCGAGACTCATGATTGAAAGATTATAAATTACAATAAAACTGAAATTATAATTAATTGATTGTTATTGATTAAGATATTATACGTAAACTTTAATTCTATAAAAACCGGCTCTCGAGCCCTTCTCAGATCAGTGCCTTCCATTTCTTGGCCGCTGTTCATCATCACTGTTCATCTCTGGGCAATCGGTCGGCGTACTCGCAGAGTGCATCTCTGATGCATGCCGGTTGTCTGCGTTGTGGTTCAGCCGTAGTCGTGGCCGCGGCTGATTCCCTCCCTTTCCGGCATTATCAAACTGATATCGTAATTGGATCTAAGGTAGTGCTTCGTGGTGCCAACTCTCCAGTGGCCCAAGGCGTGTCGGGCCACCTCTCCAGCTTGTTCCATGATCCCGCCGTACAAACCTTTCGCGCGCATTCTTGAAGCCACAGTCCGTCTGTAATCGTAAAACGGTTGTCCGGCTCCTGGACACGCTTTCGCCAACCATCTTTTCCAATGCCCTCTCAGCCGGCCAGGATTCCTGCTGTAATGAGTTCGCTCCGCAAGATCGTTGGGGTAGTCGAGCAGGAGCTGTTCCTGCGCCGCGATGGCTTCGGTTGCGAACTGCCCCAGGACCATAGGAATCAACCAAAGCCTTTCCTTTTTCGAGTGTTTGGATTGGTTGATCTTGAACCGGTAAGGAAAGGTCTTGATCAGTTCCTGGAGTATCTTCCGGTTCGGTTGCTCAGTAGGTCCATGGCTCTCTCTAATGGCGCGCGCAACTTCGTTCGTGTCTGTCCAAGCTTTGATCACGCCAGGATCGAAAAGGTGGGTTGCCTCCATTGGCCTTGCTCCAGAGATCCGTACGAAGCGCAGCATTAATTGGATGCGGCTGATCCTGCTGAGTGCCAGCTTGCGTTGTTGCTCCTCTCGTTCTTCCCGCTTTTTTTCCATTTCCTTATGATTACTTTTGGAGGCGGCCTTCTGATCTCTCTTCCTTTTGTTCTTCTCCAAATTGCATTTTGAAAGGACCGCGCTCGGACTCAGCTTCAGCGCGCCCCAGAACAGCTTATCATCCTGCGTCGTTACACATTGCGGGTCCCTTTGGGCTTCCAACCGGTCCCGCCAGCTGGGCTTCCACAAGTCCTTCCACTCCGGGATGTTCATTGACGAGTGGATCTGGGTGGCTCCTGGCTTATGGCGCCGGCACCAGTTATGCCATCTTTGGATCGACTTGCAAGCTCTTTTCCGCATGGAGAGCTTCCGGGACAAGAGCCAGTCGCGAACATGGGCTTCGACCAAGCAGCGCTGATCAACCTGGGGCAGTTCCTCTCTCAGCCATTGGAGATAGTTGCGAGCCATCTTCAAGTCGATGTGGGCGTGCTTCATGTAGGTAAGCTGGTCCCTGCGCAGTCTCAGCTTCCGCCCTGCTTCGTCCCAGGTCCTGATGCCGACATTGACTACGGTGACCGCCCAATGTTGGTAAACATCTTCCAGGGAATGCTGGCCGCCGTTGAGCTTGGTTTTGGCTTGTTCCGTCCAGCCTTCCACCTTCCGGATGGTTTCGCGGCCTTGGCAATCAATCAATGTCCAAAGCTATTGGTGTTAATCCTCCTGGTCCTGCCTGCGTTTTCGCTCGGTTTCCAATTGCTTCTTGAGCTCGGCGATCTGCACAGAAGGAGTTACCATGCCAAGAAATAAAGAAGTTGGCCCGGACTGAGGGACGGTCAGATCCTAACTCTTAGATGCACGAAGATTCTCTTCGAGGTCGGCCTCCTAATCATCTCCTTCGTCTACAGCTGGTGCCTTTGCTCAGTTTGCTCGCCATCTGCATTTGCGGTTGCCGATCAGCTTCTGGAGCCACTTCTTACCCTCGTCGGCGCCGATCTCCGCTTTCCAGCCGCCGTATTGGGGCGATCCCTTGATGTGTTCGAGGACTTCCTGCATGCTGGGCTTGTTGAGGTCCGCAAGCGAGTTCCAGCCCAGTACCAGCCAATCCCCTATCTCCCGCGCCTCTCGTTATGAAGCGTATCTTCCTTTGGCGGTCGCACTCTCTGCTGCTGCTGGCGGTGCTGGCTCTGGCTCTGCCGTAGGTGCCCCTTGCTCAGGCGTTCCTTTCT
>Ga0115001_10003868_pt1 | contig 11094 bp, 9 predicted proteins | sample ArcticOcean_MG_C_12_FD_89869 | JGI IMG/M metagenome (GOLD analysis project Ga0115001, IMG submission 89869) | Marine microbial communities from western Arctic Ocean - ArcticOcean_MG_CB8_130 | ecosystem: Environmental > Aquatic > Marine > Oceanic | place: Arctic Ocean: Canada Basin | collected... | reverse complement strand
CAAACCGCGTGTACATGATTCACATTGTTTTGGGTATTCGCATATTCAAACAGAAATTTCGGTGTCTGAATTCGGTAATAATGTCCACTGGTCGGAGTCAGTCCACCTGCCCAGGCAAAAAGGGTTCTTGGGGGTCTAAGGGTGGATTCCGGGAAGCAAACTGTTCCATGGCCCCATGACGATGCTTGGCGGCGAATACCTGAACCAATTCTTCTAACCAAGCTTTTTGACGAGAGTTCATTTTGGTAATGGGAAGTCCCTGAGGGGGCATAAAGTTTGCACGATTGATAGTATTATCTTGGCCAGAATAAATATCTCTGGGTGGTTTATCGGAGAGAATCGCCATTTTTTTCTGAGGCGGGGATAAAGATTTTAAAAACTTAAAGGCCTTGGTTTCCTCGTCAGATAAAACTCTCAATCCAGCATGCTTGCCCTCAGTGACTTTAGCTGGGCTTGCTCCCCAAAAGCTAGGAGTTATTGAAAAAACTCTTCCGTTGACCAATGAAAAATTTAGAGATAAGTGATGCCCTTCAAAACGCCATCCCCATGTGCCCGCATGGTCTGGTTGACCAAAAATAGCAATATGGTAAAGATCTGGGTTTCTCATTTCTTTGCCTTCTTTTTCAAATAGAATCTGCTCCAAGAGTATAATTGTGGAAGCTTCAAAGTGTCCTCGATGACTCAGGGCAGAGCCAAGAAGTGTATGTGCAAGTGTCCGCTGCGCTGAATTCATATCTTTAAAGGATAAACCCATACGCCCATTTGGCTTGATAAAAGTACCAGGGAAGAAGTGCCAGTTTTCCCGCTCTTTATCTGCCCAAGCAAAAAGAGCTTTATTTCTTTTATCTGAATCCAAGGAGTCCAGTAAGTGGTTGGCGGCTGTTGCCATATCAGATGCCGGATCGTTAGCAAAACCCTGCCCAACTAAGAACAGGGAAAGAATAAATGAGATTAGGACTTTCATATTAAATTAAAATAGATGTGGATGTAAGTATAAGTGTTGTCCATTCAAAACAATGCTTTTTTAGAAAGATAAATTTTTACTCTTTATCATTTGTGTGAGCCTCTTTCTCCAAAAACTCAGTGGTGAGTTGACCAACGAATTCCTTTAGGGTAATCAAGTCCTAATTATGGTACAATTACTCGAACAGAAAACCGCTTTTGTTTCTGGTTCGCTTTTTTCGGGGGGCGGCCTTGGAGATATCGGGATCGAGTGGGGACATGGAATTCCTGTTATAGCTGCTTGCGAACTTGTTACTTCGCGGGCTCAATTGATTCGTAATAATTTTCCAGAAACAACAGTATTTGAAGGTGATATTTGGAATCTACAGCAAGAATATATCGATTTTTTTAAACAAAAATTAAACGGTAAAAGGCCTTGGCTCATTACTTTGTCTCCACCTTGTCAGGGAATGTCTGCGAATGGAGCTGGAAGAATTGCCACTTCGATTCGTAATGGTACACGATCAAAAATCGATGATCGTAATCGTTTGATTTTACCGGGCATTACTATTCTTGAGGAATTACAACCCGATTGGTTTATTTTGGAAAATGTGAAGCGAATGGAAAATACAATCATTCGAAATGAGAACAATAAGTTTGAAAATATTTTGAATTGTTTAGCACGTCGACTTAAACCACTCGGTTATTCAATTCGGTCGAATATTTTGGATTTTTCGTCGTATGGAGTCCCGCATCACAGAGAAAGATTAATTACCATTGGTTCTAGAATTCCTAAAATTGTAAAACAATTTCCACCTAGAAAAAAAGTATTTAATAAAAAACTAAGTGAGTTACACCCGGTTCCTAGTCATGGAAAAGAAGTAGGCACTCCATTAGTTACTCTTCGCGATGTTATTGGTCATTTACCCCCATTGGATTCTCGCGACCGATTGATTGATTCAGTAGATCCTTACCACTCTGTTCCTTGCTGGAATAAAGATCAGTATTTATGGATGAAGCATACCCCTGAAGGTCAAAGTGCCTTTGATAACTTAACCTGTATCTATTGTGCTCACCAAAATATCGATCACGAACTTGTGGCCTGTACAAAATGTGGCGAATTTTTACCTCGTCCCAGTATGCGGGATCAAGGGGGAATGAGATTGGTTAAAGGCTTTAAGACAAGTTATAAGCGGATGAAATGGGATATGCCGGCCAACACTTTAACGATGAATAGTGGCGTAATTTCAAGTGATGTGAAAGGCCATCCCGCACAAAATCGGGTTCTATCTTTACGTGAAATTATGCTTCTTTCAACGCTCGACCATCAGAATTGGAAAAAATCTTTTCAATTCGAAGGCATTAATTATGGCCGAATGAAGGACGGAGAACTCTTCTCGAGAAAACTAGTACGCGAAGTCATTGGTGAATCAATCCCACCATTGGCAATGCAGTGTATTGTAGAACATCTCCTTAAATTAGATAATCGCTTTTAACGAAATTGATCCAGTTTACATCCTGTAACATTATTTCTCAGTTTGATAAACCCGTACATAATCGACTAACATTTTCGCAGGGAACTTGGTTTTATCATCGGGATTACCAGGCCACCGACCTCCAACCGCGAGATTGATTAAAAGATGAAAGCGTTGATCAAATGGAGCAGGAAAGGAGCCTTTATCTGAATGCCATTTTTCCTGAGTTTGCCAAGCTTTCCCGTCAATGCCCCAGATGATTTTTCCCTCTTCCCAAAAAATTGAAAAGATATGAAAATCATCCGCAAAAGTGCCCTTGGATAATTTATATTCTTTCCCTGTGTGTTTGTTTTGAGGCCACCCTCCTCCATAGTGAAGTGTTCCGTGGTAAGTTGATGGTTCGTGACCAACTAGTTCCATAATATCAATTTCTCCACTAGAGGCCCATCCACCATATTTTTCATCTGTAGGAAGCATCCAAATGGCAGGCCATATACCCTGTCCGATTGGTAGCTTTGCCCGAACATCAACTCGGCAGTATTTCCAGTCACCGCGGTGTTTGCTACGAATACGCGCAGACGAATAGGGCCGAGTCGTACCGGCTACATTGGGATTATCTTTATGAGCTTCAATGACAAGATTTCCATTTTCAACTCGGAGGTTTTTTGAGTCCCATCGATAAATTTGCATTTCATTATTCCCTCCGCCGTAGGCATTTTCTTCCACTCCCCATTTTGAATAATCTAAAGTATTTCCGTTAAATTCATCGGCCCACACAAGTTTTTTAGGGGTTTGACCTGAAACTAGATTAATCGAGATCGAGAAGAGCAGGGAGATAACTGTGATATTTTTCATTTAATTCAAAATTAAGTAATAATAAAATAGTCAATGATTGTTATTTTATTATATTTTACAAGATTTTTTTAATGATGGACCTATCAATGTAATCTAATCTCTTTAAAATAAAAGCGGCCCGTTCTTGTTTCCAAGAACGGGCCTAAAAACCAAGAAAGCCTACCCCAAAACTCCCTTGGACAACATAACTTTAGAAATATCGAATTCCTCTCGTCAACTGCGATTCAAAAATTGTTTTCTATCGCATGAATATAACACATTTAAAGTGTTGATTTGAAGGGCTTTAAGTTACTCACATTTTATTAAGAAAGTTATTCACCGAGTAAATTGCGGACTGTTAGCAAATAGCGTTCTCTTATTTAAATTAATATTCAGTCTTTTTCATTCCGGGTTGGGGAATAGGGTAGGAGCCATCGGCATTGGCAAGGAGAGGGGATTCTGAATCCATGGTTAGGTTTTCCACCCCTGGGCCAAAAACATGCTTCGAATTGAGCATTTGATCATAAGTCACTTCTGTTCCAACATGAGCGGCCATGCGTCCCATTGAAGTAACAAGGCTCGCCTGAACACCTCTTTCCACTTCATTGTATTGTTTATCGTTCTTGATCGCATCCATCAAACTTTCCCATTCGTCTTGATAGGGGTTAGTTTCACGGGTTGGACGAGCACCTTCTTTTTGTCCAAACATCCAAGAGATATCGCTGTCAGAGCCTTGGCCTTTATGGATTCGAGCCTGTGAGCGGTGCCCCCCCGGACCCGAAATTAATGCAAAACCCTTGGTTCCATGGGCTTGACTAGAGAAGTCTTGATGGCAACCAGCCATATTTCGACCATGCAAATAAAGTTTAGTTTCATCTGGGAAAGTATATTCAACCGTGTAATTGTCGAAGTTCTGATCGATTTTATCGCCTCGATAGTGTCGTCCTCCCTGGGCTTGGCATTTGATCGGCCACATCCCTTTCATCCAGCAACACTCATCGATATTATGGATAAAGAAATCACTAAATGAACCACCGCTTAACCAGAGAAAACTATGAAAGTTTTTGATTTGAAACAAAAGTTCATTTTCTCCTTTGGGTTTCTTATCTGAAAAACAAGAGGCGATTGGCCCCTGCATCCGACAAGCCCTTAAATTAAGTATTTCCCCTAATTCACCGTCCTCAATTCTGGCTTTTAATTCTCTTCTCGCCTGGCTATGTCGGCACATTAATCCCACTCCAACCTTGAGGTTAATTTTCTTAGCTTGTTCGTTTAATTCAAGCATTTTACGGGAAGCAAAACCATCGGTAGTGATGGGTTTCTCCATAAAAACATTCAATCCCCGCTTGATCGCGTATTGATAGTGAACCCAGCGGAATGCACAGGGAGTTGTGAAGATGACAACATCTCCAGGGTCAAGAGTATCCATAGCTTTTTCATAACCGTCAAAACCGATGAAGCGCCTTTCTTCTGGGACATCGACTTGTTCTTTGTGCTTGTTCACTAAACCCTTGTAACTACGATCGAGTTTGTCTTGATAAACATCAGCCATCGCAACTAATTTAGTGGGTCCATTTGACTGAGAAACTGAAAGTGCATTGCTCGCTGCACCAGTGCCTCTGCCTCCACACCCAACAAGTGCCAATTTTGTTACCTCAGATGTTTGTCCATGAACAATCGGTAAGGTCAAACCAGCTAATGCACTCCCAGTTGCAATGCGTCCAGTATTTCCAAGGAATTTTCGGCGGGATAATGCGGATAGAATTTCGTTTTTCATAAATGTATTGGATTAGTATTTTTTATATTGCAGGAAAGAAAATCTGAACTTTCAGAAAATACATGTCTCGAAATTTCGTGATATTACGAGAGGAAAGAAATTTTATTAAATTAAATATCGAGAGTATTGACAACTATTCGCCTAAAATGATTATTAGGGATTTTAGCTAAGCATTTTTTTCAATCCTTCGTAATCGAAGCTTTGATACAAAATAGTGTGGTATGGGAGCGTGAGTAGATTCGCTTGTCGATTGGAGACAAAGTTGATCGGAAAATATCATCAGGACCAGTGGACAATAAGTTCTTTGATATCACTTGCAGTTTATCTTTATTAGGTTTGATCACATAAGTTATTCCTTCCTCGTTTTGGATGTAATAATAATCTGGAGTGACTAATGGCGAACCAGCAAAAGCTCCTTCTAAACGATCTACCCAATGAGTTTTACCCGACTTAGCATCGTAGCAAGTAATGATACCGCTCATACTTGTGACCATAACTAAGTCATTCACGCAAGCCGGTGAGGGCAGGTCACGTCCCCCATTTCTTCTGGCATGCCACTTCATATGTGTTCGGGTGATATTTCCCCTCCCCGTTGGATCAACCGCATAGAGATCACCAGGTTTTCCATTCACTACGAAAAGGAGTTGGCCGTTATAAAAAGGAACTGGGGATCCTCGTCCGTTAAAACTTTCACAAAACCACAGTTCTTTCCCATTTTCAAATGAGTATCCTTTGGGACCAAATTCTCCGTTTAATACAATTTGTTTTTTCCCCTCAACTGATATAACGATTGGTGAAGACCATCCTCCCTTGGGCTTATCCGACCTAGGTGTATCCCAAATGATTTTACCAGTTGATACATTAACCGCAACCAAACGCGAGGAACCAATGGCGTCACAATTTTGGATGACCATGCTATTTTGGATAATTGGTGATGCGGCAACGCCCCAGTTTCCTGGGAATTCTCCTAAGTCAAGAGACCATTTCTTTTTCCCTTCGAGATCAAAGCAGTGGAGTCCGGCTGGGCCAAAGAAGGCCACCACATGATTACCATCTGTCGCGGGAGTGGGGGTGGCCCATCCATTCATTCGATGGATTGGTTCTTCTCGTTTATTACTTATCTCCCTTTCCCACAAAACATCTCCGTTCTCTTTGTTGAGACAGTAAAGTAGCCTGCTATTGTTTTCTTTTGCTGAAGTAACGAAGATTTTAGTGCCGGCTTGAACAACAGAGGATTGCCCTTTTCCTGAAATTTTCTTTTTCCATAAAATATTTGAATTGTTCCATTGAACGGGAAGATTTTCAGAATGAATACCCATTCCGCTTGGTCCTCGAAAGGAGTTCCATTCTGAAGCATGGGAAGAGAGAACGCATGCAAGGTAAAACCAGGAAACTCCGTATAATTTGTTATTCATGATGTTCCCTTAATTTAAGGATTTAATCCGAAGATTTCTAAACCAAATTTCATTTCCATGATCTTGTAAACAAATATGGCCATTTTTAACCGTGCCGAAGAGTTTCCAATTTTTAAATTTACTTTGCTGGACTCGTTTTTTCCAATCCTTCCCGCCCATTTCATAAGCACAAAGTAATTTACCATTCAAATGATGCTCCACTAAGTTCCCAGGCTTAACGATTAGCCGTACTTTATTCCATTCACCGATTTTATTCATACTCGCGACTTTAGGTGCATAAAGTGCATAGCATGAACCTGTATCGGTTTTACCACCCGGTTTCATTTGGTGAAAAATTTGCATTTCAGGTCCGGTTTTGTAAGCGGGTCCATCTGTTTCAGCGACCCGAAATATAATTCCGCTATTCCCTGGCTTAGGTAAATTCCAGTCTAATTGGAGTTCAAAAAAATCATATTTTTTTCGGGTCATTAAGTCTCCACCTGTTTTACCTTTTTCTTTTTTTAATTTAAGGATTTTGCCTTCCACTAACCAGGCATTTCCCGGTTTTTCTTTTTTATAACCCTTGAAATTTTTCAAGTCATCACCATTGAATAGCGTTTCCCATGGTGCCGTATCCTGGGCGAACGAAACTAAAAAAGAGTGTGAAATTAAGAGTAGGGCGATTGTTAGTTTTTGCATTCTTTTATTATGAATTATAAATGAACTCATAATCAAAGACTTTTTATCCAAGCAGCTTAAATTTCTGAGGAAACTAAACAATATGCTAAAAAGAATTAGGCCAAGGTTTTAAGGAATTTCGAAATAATATTAACTGCATTTTCTAGTTGTCGAATCTCAATAAATTCATCCTTTGCATGGGCTTGGGCGATATTTCCTGGGCCGAAAACAACCGAAGGAGTACCACCCTTAGAAATCGGTGAGGCATCTGTGAAATAGGCTACTCCTCTTGGTTTCCGTTTGCCGCTTGCCCGAAGGAACGACTGGACCATGGGCAGACTCGAATCCGTATCTAATGGGGGGCAGGGTACCGAGCGACTTGTGGAAAAAAGTGGAAGCGGTATTCCTTTATCTCGAAAAAGTGTGCTGAGTTCTTTTTTAACTGAGTCTTCATTTTCTCCGGGAAGTGTGCGTCGGTCTAAATCAATTATACAATGTTCGGGTACAATATTGGGTTGCGTACCCCCCGAAATTTTCCCCACATTCAATGTGGGAGATCCAAGTAACGGGTGAGTTTGTTTACACAATAATTTTGGATACTCCTGAAAAAGTGTGGCCAGAATCGGGTTCATTTTATCTATGGCATTTTGTCCATATTGTGGAGTCGCTCCATGAGCTGCCTTTCCCCTGGTTTCAAGTTGAAGCCAGATATTCCCCTTATGAGCAGTCACCACTTGTAGTTCTGTGGGTTCGCCCACTATTGCCAAATCTGCTTTTGGGCCTGATCGAGCCAACTTTCGTGAACCTGCCTGACCAAATTCTTCATCGACTAAGCCGACAAATATAACTTCCGTTTCTTGGGGGATCGGGCCATTCTTAGCCAGTTCATAAAAGGCATGAAAGAAAGCAGCCACTGAACCCTTGGTGTCACAGGCTCCTCTGCCGTGTAACTTACCATTTTTAATTTTTGGTTTAAAAGTGTTTTCCTCTGCAGGCACTACATCCAAGTGGGGGGCAAGCATGACCCTGAATTTAATTTTTTTTCGAGGGATGAGACGAAAAAGAATATTTTTTCTGCCTGGAAGTACCGACTGTCTCTCTACTTTAACATCGAGATTATGAACTTGATCGGAAAGATAAGACGCCACCTTTTCCTCACCGGTCAATTTGGATTCATAGCCCAAAAGCAGGGGATTGATGCTTGGAATGGATACTAGATCATAGAGTAAACGAGTAACTGGAGAAAGAGTGGGCATGAATTAAGGATTTGTTCGACCTTACGAAAGTGCAAGCAAGAACCGTGTCATGCGATTTAATTAGCCTTCTTCTTCTTTTTTTTTGGTTTGCCTACAGGTTCATTCTTCCACCAATCTTGAGGTCCTTCTTCCTCGACTTGGCGATGTACCGACAACAAGGTCTTTTTCATTGATTTTAGCTTATCGGGGAACTTGGTAGATACTTCCTCTTTTTCCTGCCAATCCTTGGCTATGTTGTAAAGTTCAAAGGTATCTAATTGTGCGTTGCCCAGGATTTTCCAATCCCCGTCTCGAAGGGCGACATGAATTTCAGTTCGAGCAAGATGATTCCTCCAATAAAGGGGAATCTTACGAGTAATTGGCAAACTTGAAAAGAGGGGCATTATGTTCACTCCGTCAATGGTTCGATCTTCGGGTAAAGGAGTATCCATAATCCCGAGAATTGTAGAAAAAAGATCAGATCCAATTATAGGCGTTTGATTTTCTTTACCTGCTGGAATTTTACCCGGCCAACGAGCAATGCCGGGTACTCGAATACCTCCCTCATGGGAAGAGCGCTTTCGTTCGCGTAATCCACCAGTGGATCCGCGGGTTCTTCCTTTGATTCCATTACCCTCGGGCCCGTTATCGGAGGTGAAGAATATAAAAGTATTATCCGTTAACCCCAGCTCGTCGAGTGCCTTCATCAGATTACCAAAGGCATGATCGATTTGGGTAATATTGCCATGGTGCTGCCGAATACCTTCATCTGAAATGTTTTCATACGGTTTCATGAATTCGGGTGATGATTCAATGGGCAGATGGGGTTCGTGTGTCCATACATTAAGAAAGAAAGGTTTCTTAGGGTTTTTAATCTCCTTCAACCATCGAATGGCCTCTTCTACGACCAGGGGGGCAGAGTAGCCCTCTAATGCTCCGACCTCCTTTCCATTACGTACAAAATTTTGGGGGTTCTTGTGATTGGGGGCTGCGTTATTCTGGGTCGCCATCCAATGATCGAATCCATGGTTGTTTGGTTGGGGGTGTTCCTTACTATTAAAATAACCATTCAAGTGCCATTTTCCCACATGGCAGGTTGCATATCCTTTCTCTTTGAGAATCTCGGCAATGGTAATTTCTGACTCCCGTAAATGAACCTGATGCTTCGGCGGAATCCAACGCCAAACACCGTTCCGGTAGGGCGTCCTACCAGTCAGGATTGAGGATCGGGAGGGAGAGCAGACCGCAGCGGCAGAGTAGCATTGAGTGAACTTGGTTCCCTGCTTGGCAAATTTGTCCAAGTTGGGTGTCTTGATAATGGGATGTCCGTAGCAGGCCAAGTCCCCCCATCCCAAGTCATCAGTAAGAAAAATAACGAAGTTTGGTTGCTTGTCTTTCCCGAATAGCAAACCGTAAAAAAGACAACAAAGGAAGGACAGGTATTTCATCGGATTAAATTTCTTTCAGTAGCAGGTTTCGAAAATCAATACTCATATTCTTGTTTCCATGGAGCTGTATTCCAATTGGACCCACCTTTTTTGCTGATTTTGATTCGTAGTTCATTACTTCTTTTCCCTGTAACCAAACTGTATATTTCGGACCAATTGCACGAATTTTCATCCGGTTCCAATCCTTGGCCTTGAGGAGCTTAGCGATGCCTTTGGCCTCCACTGGATAACCTTTTCCGGGAATATAGGGTGAACAGGTCATATCGCGTTTCAATGAACCAGAAATACCAATTTGAATTTGGTCTGAATTCCTCAGGTGAATGCCTGAATCGATGGTTCCTTCAAGAAAACGAAATTCTAAATTAACTTCAAAGTCTTCATATTCCTTTTCAGTCCAAAGGACGGAGCCTTTCTTTTTGGAACCGCTTCGAATCTCAAGGATTTTGTTCGTTACTTTGTACCAGTTTTTTTCTTCATTTCCTTTGGGGATATTCCAACCATTCAAGTTGTTCTCCTTAATTAATTCTTCATGGCCTTTGCTGGATGTATCTTTACCATTTAGGGCAATAGGTCCAAAGATGATGAGTCCAACAAGGCCAATGAAAAGTTGTTTTGAGAGAATCAATACGATTTTATTTTGAGATTAGATTAAACCTGTGAACTCGCCCGGTCGTGTTCCATTCAGCGACAAAGATATCGCCTTTGGCGTTACAAGTAATTCCGTGGGGAGCGGTTACAATTCCTTCTCTCCATTTTGATTGAGGGGTCCGGTTTGTTCCGATTTCATCCTTTTTGTCGTTACCGCCCACTTGTGCATAAATATCGCCTTTTTTATCAAGAATGGTCACGCGACCTTTTAACTCACCAATCACTGCCCAATCGCCATGGATATGAACACAGGCAGGAAGTAAAAGACCAGCTTCAACTACTCCCATGAATTTCCCTTCTAAACTCATATGTACCACTCGATTGTTGGCCCGATCCATTCCGATAATGCGAGCTGGGTTAAACCTTGTATCAATTACCAATTTATGAAGAGTACGAAAACCGTAGGGTGCATTTTTACCGCCAAATGAATTGAGGTATTTCCCAGTCTTATTAAACCGATGGATATGATCCGAAGAGTATCCATCGGTGAGGAAAATATCTCCGTTGGCAGCGACATCCGCTCCCGTAAGTCGTACGAAAGGCTTACCATCCTTTCCTTTACGCTTAAATTGATCCGGGATCGAAGTAGCAGGAATCTTTAAGACCGCTTTTCCATCCAGTGTCATTTTGATAACTTCACCGCCTCCTACACGAACGCCATAT
>Ga0115001_10003861_pt1 | contig 11111 bp, 7 predicted proteins | sample ArcticOcean_MG_C_12_FD_89869 | JGI IMG/M metagenome (GOLD analysis project Ga0115001, IMG submission 89869) | Marine microbial communities from western Arctic Ocean - ArcticOcean_MG_CB8_130 | ecosystem: Environmental > Aquatic > Marine > Oceanic | place: Arctic Ocean: Canada Basin | collected... | reverse complement strand
TGTTCGCACAAAAGTTGTTTTATTTTTATTTATTGTATCCGTTTTACCGTTCGCGCGACGCAGTATGCGCTCTGTTAACTCCCGTTTTCCTACTTTTAAAGTACGAAGTCGCGTTTTTCATATTCTTCTTTGTAAGCTAAAACACTGACTGACTGACTGGTCGCTGGGAAAACCCGCACCCTTTTTTTACAAATCCAGGTCAATTTTGAACCCCATTTCCGGCCAAAGAAGACCCAACTTTCGCCTTGTAGAACATAATTTTACGCACTCTTCTACCCCTCTTTACCCAATCTTTTGAACCCATTACCCCTCTCGGTCAGAAAGTCCGATCATTTATCATAAACAAAAGTCTCGTTTTTGTATCACCTGGCGACCAGTGATGGGCCTCATAGAAACTCCTCGCGCGCAGTAAATACAATACAAACACGAGTCAACGATCGATCGAAACATATTCACCGAACAAATTCGTTCGGAAGAGCTTATCAGCGCGTGCTTTGTTCGGTTATTCAATAGCCACAGAGCTTTTGCTTGAGACTTGGAGGCTTCTGAGACCAACGAACAGCCTTCCGGTAAGAAATGCGAAGACACAACTTCCGTTCGTTTCCGTTTCCGTTACCGTTTTCGTTCCTTTAATTTCAGCTTAAGCTACCCGCGTAACCAAGTCAGCGACGAATGCGAAAAAATGAAAGCCACGCATCGGCGCGTTACGTTCGCGGAACAGTAAACTTTGTTTCCCAATTCGCCATCGAACACGTATCCGTGTTCGAGATTTGATTCATGGAATCGTTCGGTTCTCGATCGATATGCCGATGAATCGAGTTAGTTTGCGATTGCATGGAACACGCGATTCGTTTATCGTGAGTTCTCGCTTCACCGCGCTTCTTTCTTTTTTCGAAAAGAGGAGAGCGCGAGCGAGAGCGCTTTCGAGCGCTTTATCTCGTGGTTGTGTGTAGCGAAGACGCGAATGAACGCGACATTTTTCTTTCTTTCTTTCTTTATTCTTCTTTCTCTTTGATGATGATGGTGATGATGATTGACATTTTTTTTGCGCGTATTTGAGCGACATAGTATATAGTACTGATTTCCTCTATTCTGTGCAGTGAATTAATAAGTGCGCGTGCGTGTGTGTCTGCGTGCGAGACTGAAGATGATGGTTGTTCTTGTGAATATAACGAGTGCGTGAAGCGATCGCATCGATAATGAAGGATGACCACGACGCGGCCGCCGGAAAACAAACGTTACGGTCGAGAGTTTTTGTTATTTGCGGGAGAGGCGCTGATGCTGGGAAGTTAGAGCAGTTTTTTGCGAATAGGTTTGGCGCCGTGGTTAAGATGAAGAGCGATGTGCTTAAAGGGATCGCGTGGGTAACGTTCGCGAATGAAGCCGACGCCGCAAAGGCGGTTTTGGCGTTCCCGGCTGGAGGAAAGAAAGAAGGCGGCGACGATGTCGTCGAGGAAATAGATTTGGATGATGGAATGAAAGCGAGACGATTCACGGTTGTTTTCTCAGAAGAACAACCGACACAGATGTCTGTTTCAACTACTACTACTACTACGACGACGACGACGACGGCGACATCATCCATGCTATTTGCAAATAATAATCAAATGAATGAACTTCCAGAAGGTTCGAGATTGTTCGTCGTTACGCCGAAGGATTGTACGGATGATGTTTTGAACAAGGCCGTTTTGAAAGTATTAGAGCATGAAGGGTTTCATCTCGATTCGGAAGATTTTGTGAAACCTTTATCATCAAACGAAGAAGAGGATACGCTCGTGCAAAGAGAGGGAGAACAAGAAGACAAAGAAGAACAAGAGCAAGAAGGAAACAAAACTAATAGTAATAATAACGTATCGGCTTTAGAATACGCCAAGGTTGGTAGAGGAAATAAAGGCGTCGCTTTTGTAAAATTCACGACAAAATCAGCGGCTGAAAAGTTCGCAAAGTTTGTCCACGTCAAATTACAAAACGTTCTTGGCGATATGAAGGTGAAAATCATGACCGCCGAGAAGAAGAAGTATACAAAAAATAGCAGTCAATATCTCCATCAACATCAATATCAACAGCAAATGAATAATAATAATAATAATAATAATAATAATAATAATAATACAAACTCGAAAAACTCTTTGACTACGTATAGCGGAGGTGTCGGTGGAGCGCTGTCCTCAGGAGTCTTTTCCGAAAATGGGAATAACGATCAAGAAATCTCTTCGCAACGTAGGAACATGTTCTTACAAAGCGGTGGAAGTAACGCGGTAGTAATCGGTGAAGCTACTGTTGGCGATATGAAAGGAACGCTAGTATTCCATCCGAAAATTGGCGTTTCAGATGCCATACATAGACGTTTTCCAACACCGCCACCGCTTCCGAAAGGATTGCCTCCTTCAGATCTGTTGCGCATGCAACAGATGGATATACAAAAAAACGACGACGTTGGTATTATGGGTGGGATTGCTACGAGACGACCTCGCGATTACGGCGATGGCGAAGAAGATACTAAGAAAGTTGCTAAAGTTGAAGACGACGAAGAAAGTGATATAGCGGAACAAGCCGTAACAGCGATGGGTTTAGTTACGCTGAAAGACGAAAACATGAGTACGGCAAACTTTACTAACCGTCAGATCGTCGTTTTACAATTCGAGACGAAATTGCCATTACCAATTTATGTTTTATCGCACGCGTTTAAAGCTAGGTGTGAAGGCGTTCTGTTCGACGTAAAGGCTACGTCAGCCTTAACCGGTGTAGTCGAAGAAATTATCCCATCATCGCAACAGTTCTCAAAAGACGGCGACCAGACGCACAACGAATCGTACAGAAACGTGAATAAATTTGATAAAATGAAAGGCATGTTTGACATATGCGGCGTCGAATGTCGCGTGTTCCAACAACAACAACAACAACAACAACAACAAGTAAACGAAGATGAAATTCGCTACGAGCTTCAAGCGCCTTCGAAGAAAGTAAAAACTGAACTAGTCCCGATAATAGACGAGAAGAAGACGATAACAGAGCACGAACGTAAACGATCTCGCGTAGAAATAGTAGTAGAGAAAAAGTAAACGAACAACAACAACAACAACAACAACAACTTATATATATATATATATAGTGTGTGTGTGTGTGTAGATATATAGATAGATAAAAGAAATAGTGTTTAGAGCACGCTCGCATAAATTATAATAATTAATCGCCTCGCTACGTATAATAATAGAGGTCGTCCAATACACTCAGGTTTACGCTATAAACATAATCAACTCGTTTCTTTGCAATCATCAATCATCATCGAAAAAGCACTCTCAAGCGTCCCTCAAGACGATAAAATGATGTTATTAATCGGAATGCTGTTTATGTATTAAGTATTCGCGTGCGCGATAGAGAGAAAGAGAAAGTCGTCGCGGTCAGTAAATAAAACTACTCTCTCGCTCGCACGCTCGCTCGCGGAAATCCGAAACATCAAAAGCACAAAACTTTGGTTCGATGTCGCTCTCGCTGTCTTTGAAAAACGAAATCACGAAGAAGTACTTACAACACGAGCTTCACGAAGAACCCGACTAATCCAAACATTATAAACCCTGTTACGTTTCACGATATCACAACGAAAGGAAGAGAAAGAGCGATCATTCGGTCAGTGTAAAAATAAAACGAAACGAAACAGAAAATCCAAATCTCAATCATCGAAAACGCGCTCTCCGATTCGCTTGGAAAACGGGGAAATAAACTAACCAAACCCGGTCGTAGCGGCAATCTTCGCAAACTCCTGTCTATCCGGTTTCGAGCACTTCTTCGCGAATCTAATCGAGTCTTTCATGAAGTCTCTTATTGGTTTGATCACGACATCGGCGACTTCCATTTGTTTATTATTAAATTGATTAATTAATTTTTAAGAACTTTCTTGCAGTTTTCCAATTTCTGAGCGAAACCGGTTTTGGTCATTTTTTGGAAAGAAACGTCTTTCGCGTCAAAGAAACGAATTTTACGTAGTAGCCGAAACAAAAAAATGATGCAGAAGAAAGTACCATCTCTCTTAAGACCACGAACTCCCGTTCTTCTCCTCGTTCTTCCTCTTCTTCTTCTTCTGCTCATCAGTCGCTCGTCCGAGGCGAAGATTTTCTTCGAAGAGACCTTCGATGGTGAGTCTTCTTTTAAAGCGCCGCGGTTTTTGAGCGCAATCTCGAAATGAATTCAGTTTCGATTTGTTTCGAATCGGAAATTGATTCGATGAAGAAGTTCTTGCCGCTTACTCTTTCTCTATCACCGATTCGCTTTATTACGTTTGATACGCATTGACGACGCGCTAATTTCTTTCTCTCTCTCTCTCTCTCAAAAACAAAACAGACGACGAAGCGGCTTCGAGATGGCAAAAGTCGTCTTTTAAGCAATCGGAGAACATGGATGGCGATTTCGTAATCACTGGAGCGATACACGAGGCGAAGAAAGAAGGTTCAGAAGTGAATAAAGGGTTTAAGACGCAAAAGGATGGGAGATTTTTTGCGTACTATTCAACAGCCACGGAAGCGTTCGATAACGATTCGAAAGATTTAGTCGTTCAATATTCGGTGAAGCACGAGCAGAACATCGATTGTGGCGGCGCGTATTTGAAAGTGTTACCAGAATCGAGCGAGATGGAGAATTTTGGAGGGTCTACGCCGTATGCGCTCATGTTCGGTCCTGATATTTGCGGCAAAGGAACGAAGAAGGTTCATTTTATTTTAGCCAAGCAAGACGAGCACGGGAACGAGAAGCAGTATCAAATGAAGAAGACTATCAAGGCAAAAACGGATGAGTTGACGCACGTGTATACGTTGATCATTAAACCGAACGATGATTTCGAGATCTTGATCGATGGCAAGTCTGAAATCAATGCTAATATTGAGGACGAGTTTGATATCCTCGAACCGAAAGAAGTTCCAGATCCAGAGGCGCAGAAACCAGAAGATTGGGACGATAAGAAAATGATCGTCGACGAAGAGGCCGAGAAGCCAGAGGGCTACGATGATATTCCAGAAAACATCGCCGACCCAGAACAAGAGAAACCGGATGATTGGGATGACGATATCGACGGTGAATGGGAACCAGAAATGGTTCCAAATCCAGAATATCGAGGTCCGTGGACGCAACCGATGAAGGAGAATCCAAAGTATTCCGGCGTATGGAAAGCGCCTATGATTGAAAATCCAAACTACGTTCCAAAATCGGAACCTTTGGCGTTAATGCGTAATCTCAAACACGTCGGTTTCGATCTTTGGCAAGTAAAATCTGGAAGTTTCTTCGATAACATCATAATCACTGACGATTACAACGAAGCGAAATCGTTCGGGAAGAAGCAATTCACGAAGAAAAATCGCAAGAAGGAAAAGCGCATGCAAGAAGATTTCGAAGAAGCAGATAGAAAGAAAAAAGACGAAGAGGCTGATGAGTGGGCGAAAGAAACGCGCAGAAATGTGGAAGATCCAGATGCTTTGTTCCCACCAGGCATGGAACCCCCTGGTGGAGATGATTACGACCCAGAAGACCCGGCTCACGATGAATTATAATATGTAGATAGAGAGTAAACGGTTAGCTTTACCATAATGGCTCGACGAAGCTCTTAATTTATTGAACTAATTATTACTTTTGTTTATATAAACGACGATGACGGCTACGGATTTCATACACATTCACATCTCAATCAATCCTCTAAATACTTCCTTCTATAATACTCTACCCATTTATTATCGTCGTCGACTGTCTTCCTCGCGCTCGTCGCCCTAGTCGAATCATTAGGTATTCCCGCGTTCTCATCACTCGATTTTCGAACACCTAAACTCGTTCGCTTCTTCCGACCACGCGCGTTACCAGAACCCTTCTTCGCATCAGTGCTCGAAATTATATTCACTCGCGCTATGCCGCTCTCGTGCGATTCATTACCCATCGCCCTCTCCTTGCGTCCATTCCTCTCTACTTTCTTCGCTATCAATTTATTCAATTTATTCAATTTCTCCGTTTTCTTCTTCGCAACGTCTTCTCGGATTACGCTCCTGAATTGTCTCAAACTTTCTTTCGTTACACGCGCGACGGCTGAGAAATCTCTACCGCGATCATCGTCGGGTTTGTTCTTTTCATGCAGCGCAGAAGAATTCGTTCGTTTCTTTTGTTGCGTTAGTTTCTTACTCTTAATCTTCATTTCTTTATCGCGCGAGTTTACTTTTTTGTAAAGCGGTTACGAAGACGAAAAAGATGAAAACGTAAACATATCCAGCATGAACAATAATAAACGCGAAGAAACGATTAAGAAAGAAAAGAAATGAAATTGGGAGAAAAACGAAGGAATCGATTCGTGAGGACGAAACGAGAAGGATCGTTTTTGTTAATCACTGATCTGCGCGAGTGTTACTTAAGCGAAAGCGCGAACGAACGAATTAACTCGTTCTTAAGCGAAGAAATCGGAAACGATGAAAACGATGTTTATTTGATCCCGAAGGAACGAGAATGTTTTGAAGTATTAGGTGCGAGGTTTTGGGAAACCGCAGAGGCTCGGAAAGGGGTCGAAGTCTTAATCGCTCGATCGATTTTGCGAGATTTCGTTGGGAACGTTAGAGTTCAGAGAGCTCTGAGGACGTTCAGGAGCTTTGATGACGCGCACGCGAGGTGTTTGAGAGAACGCGCGAAAAGGGAGAAGAAGAGTTTAGTCATTGCTTTGGCGAAGAGTATTGAGAGGAGGATTGTTGAGAACAAGAGTAAGAAGAGGGTTATTCTGCTTACTTCGAAAAAGAGAAGGTTTGCGTGCGACGATGACGACGGAGCAGTTTTGCGTACGATGCACGTACTCGATTACGTGAAAACGTTTCACGCAGAGGACGAAGATTTAATACGAAGAGTGACGCAAGCTACTTGTAGTGTCGATAAAAATTACAGGGAAAATGAAACTAGTAATGTCCATGGTAGTATAAGTAATAGTACTAGCGGCGATGTTGTTTCGTTTTCTGAATATATTTCAGCGAATGAGCTCTCTAGTGGTGTCGCGAATGGATCGATCGTGATAGGTGTTTTTCGCATGAGTCACAATTCTACAGCAGTAGTGAACGGCATCAGAATAGAAAGCAAGAATGCAATGAATCGCGCGTTTCATCTAGATACAGTTGCTGTGAATATTTTCACGAAAGAGGTTGTTGCGATTGTAACACGGAGTCAGACAGAGTTTACGTGCGTACTCGATGAGCACGATGCAGAAGATGCTCTATTGAGTCAAAGAAATAGTGTTCTAGTCATTCCGAGAGATTCAAACATACCTCGATTAAGAATGTTCAAAACCGAACCAGAAACTCTCGAAGGTAAGATTTTCTCGTGCGTGAGATTTTCAGAGTGGCCAAGTCATAAATACTTCCCAGAGTGTTCTTTCAATGGATTCGTCGGAGACGTTGGGACGTTCAAAGGTGAAGTAGATTCGGTATTGCAATCGTGCATGATTCGGAAAGAGAAATTTGGAGCGAAAGCAAACGATGAATTACCATCATCGGATTGGTCAATCCCAGAGCAAGAGTTGAAGTATAGACGCGATTTTCGAAACGATAGCGAAACACTTATATTTTCAATCGACCCGCCAGGATGTGTTGATGTAGACGATGCAATAAGCGTGAAAAAAATGAAAGGAAGTGGTGGGTACGAAATCGGTGTTCACATTGCGGATGTATCGTTCTTTGTATCCGAAAAATCCGCACTCGATGCCGAAGGTAAAGCAAGAGGCACTACGGTATATTTACCTCAAGAGCGCATCGATATGCTTCCTGAAATCTTATCCGCAAATTTGTGTTCGCTCTTGGAAGGATTCGATCGTCTTGCCGTATCATGCGTGTGGCAATGCGATGAAGATTTGAACATTATTGAAGGAATAAAGCCTTGGTTCGGTAGAAGTATAATCAGGAACAAAAAAGCTATTGATTACTATTCTGCACAAGCTTTACTCGATTCTAAAAGCGATGGAACTAACAAGTTTTATACCGCTCTATGTGTTTTAACTGAATTCGCAAACAAGAGACGACACATTCGCGAATTGAACGGAGCACTTGAACTTGCGAGCGCTGAGCTACGCTTTGAGACTGAAGGAGAATCCGGCGACGGCGAGAATCTGTCATCAGCTAGTAATACGACGGTCAAGGAAAAACGTGAAGTTTTTACGATGAAGACGGTAGCAGAGTTAATGATTAGCGCTAACTGCGCTTGCGCTGAGAGAATTTACGCAAAATTCGGGGAATCTAGTTTTGTTCGAAGGCATCGCATGCCAGCAAGTGAAGCGTTTGATGACATCAAGAAGTACTGTAGCGAATATTTGAACTATGAAGATTTTGATTCCTCAAACGGAAAGAAATTGAACGAATCGCTTTCGAAAGCCGTGAGTTTGTCTAGTTCTGGCGAATCAGCCGACGCATTCTTTCGCGGCGCAGCGGCTAAGAAGATGCAAGAAGCCGAGTATTGCGTTTGTGATGAAGGCGTAACGCAATCATCGCATTACGGTTTGGCAGTTGCTTTATACTCTCATTTCACTTCTCCTATTCGAAGATACGCTGATATTATCGCGCATAGACAGTTATTACAAGCGATTGGAGAAGGTCGCACTTCCATGACTGTTAAAGTTCAAGAATTACAGAATCTTGCGGAGCATCTTAACGAGCGCACGCGTAGTAGTAAAGTTGCGCAACGAAAAGTTTCAGAAGTATACCTTGCGTTTTCAATGCTTGCGGCACCCAAAACTAAACTCGCAATGGTTGAAAGTTTTGACGCTGATCGAGAGATTTTAAAAGTTTTCCTGCCAAGTTGGCACCTACGCGGGAATTTGTTTCTCAGAGACGAGAGTGATGTCGTTTCTCTCGAAACGGTCGGACTCGGTGGAGTTTCTGTGAACTGTGGCGAAAGAATTTTCAAGCCTCTTCAAAAGATTTACGTCGAGGTCTCCGCATTGAGCTCCTATAAGAATGGTATACAACTGAAGTTCAGGCTTTCCGAACGCGCAAAGCTCATCAGTTCTCCTGAAGAAGAAGAAGATGATGATGTTTATTCATTCAGGAAAAAATCAAACACAGAAAATGAATCAACTGTCATGAATACTACAACTACGCTGCTCGCGAATGCGTTTCTAAAATCTGTTACGATTTCAAAACATCCTCCATTTATGCCGTTACAGGAGCGCTTTGTTATAAGCGAAGAAGAGCACAATAACGAAGTTGTTGTCTCGAGGAATTTTCGTTCGAAAAAGCTCGACGCAACTGCGATACGTTTATTACTCCACAAATCAAACATAGAAATGCGCGCAACGAAGACGAGAACTACGTCTTCGCTAGAATCCAAGGCGAGATATTCGCGACGGATAGCTCGTTTAGAAAAAATTAGATAACATATATAGCAATACATATACATATATATACACAAAAGGTATAGTATCAAAATCAATCGTCCTTTCTGACTTTGTCAACGTCGTCGCGACTACTATATCCTCCAGTAACTAATATATCCTCCACATCTCCTCGCACTAAACCAACCAAAGCTCTCGTCGCGACGTGCGTTACAACACCGATTGGACCAAAGAACAGAGTCAATGCCAACGAATGCCTCGTCGTAAACTTATTCTTCAACCCATCTAAAAATATGTACCTGCCGGCCAATAAATCCATCGCGATGAAATGCGCCCACCCAACCGCTACGGTCGTTTCATAACCGAACCCTTTAGTCAACGAACTCAAGTCTTGTTTCGCGCCGGACGAGAACGCTTCTAATATCTCCGGCTCTTGGAAACTCGCGTACGCGAGGTACGCGTAAATCAAGCCCAACGCCACAGAGCTCAAAGGCGAAACCATGCATTCCTTCGTTAACGCGTTCTTCGGGAATCCAATCATAGCTATCCAGAACGGGAAAACTACAACGTTCTCGAAATTAAACACGTCCTCGACCGTCGGTGGTCCAAGCATGGACGCATCGACGACCTGCGAATTTCTCGTTCTTCTCCTACTCGTATTCCTGGCCTTATTCGAGCGAAAACTCGTCCAACTCGGACTCGCTCGCATCAACGCTGGCGAAGACATTCCGGGGAAGATTATTCCGATTTTGTGGTTTAGGTATTCGCGTGCGCATTTTTGAAAGCTTTCGCGGCACAAAATTCGCGATTGACAAATCAAGATATTAATTAATTAATACTTATTGTGTAACGCGTAGTAAACAATTAATCAATAATAAACAATAGTAATCAATAGTAATCAATAGTAATCAATTAATCACTAATAATAATCAATAAATAAATAAATAAATAAATAAATAAATAAATAAATGCCGAAGCGATCGACGCTCGCGTTCTCGTCCGAAGACGCCATGAATAAACAACAACAACAACAGCGCCTGCGCACGTTATACTGCCAATCATGTTCGGACTCCGTGTTAATCACGAACGCGGATTGGAAACATCTGCCGAGACGAAAACGGGATAACGCGATAATGATCGATCGTGCGAAGTACGTAGTGAAACTGAAGGCGAGAAAACGAGCGCAGAACGTGCTCGTGAAGAGGAAGGACGGCTCGATAGAGAAGCAGGTGAGGTATTATTGCGGCGATGTACCGGTGTGCTATGAATGTAACGATGACGAGAAGGTGTTGTACGCGTTCGCTGGCGCTATTGGGAACTTACGCGAGAGCGTGACTGCGATGAACGATGAAGTTGATGATGAACCGGTACCGCCGTGTTTTAAGGAGTTCGGAAGTAGTGATGGTGATGATGATAAAGGAGAATTAGGGGTCGCGATCACCGTGGCGGTTGATTACGACGAAGAGAGGACTATAATTAAGAGCATCGACGGCGTAGCGTTGAAGCTTGCTTTGAGCGGTTCGGTGAGTAATACTGGTACGAGCAACGCGCAATTGAACAATGATAAGATTGCAGATTTTTTAACGAATATCTTGAAATGTAGACGAACACAAATTGAAATCATCGATGATGATTGTGACGATGACGACGACGACGATGTGACGACGAAGAAAATCACAGTGAAAATTGCGAGCTCGAACGCTCGAGCGTGCTTCGTGAAGCTCAAGCGCGCGATGGAGTCAGAGCGACAGAAGATTAGAAAAATTCAAGAGTCGTTCGAGGC
>Ga0115001_10003853_pt1 | contig 11117 bp, 15 predicted proteins | sample ArcticOcean_MG_C_12_FD_89869 | JGI IMG/M metagenome (GOLD analysis project Ga0115001, IMG submission 89869) | Marine microbial communities from western Arctic Ocean - ArcticOcean_MG_CB8_130 | ecosystem: Environmental > Aquatic > Marine > Oceanic | place: Arctic Ocean: Canada Basin | collected... | reverse complement strand
CCAAACTCAGACTGGTCAAAGTATGTTCTATCTCATAAGGGTTTTACACTTAAAGATATACAAGTTGATAAGATACCAACATCAGTAAAAAGTGATGGAATGAGTCAGGACAATATAGAAAAATACAAACAAGCAGACACATCTCAATTTCCACCTGTAGTAATAGGCGACAACGGTTATCTATTAGATGGTAACCATAGACTTCAAGCATATAAGTATCAAGGTATCAAAACAATCAAAGCCTACATAGGCGAAAATATTAAAGTAAAGTAAGATGAAGTTAGATTTACATGGTTACAGAATACACGAAGCCTGGAATGTATTTAAAGATCATATCACAGAATGTTACTATAATAAATATAAACATACAACAATTGTAACAGGTCACGGCAAGATCTCTGAGGAGATTGAAGACTGGTGTACAGCAAGTCCTTACATTAGACATATAGAACGAATGTCTCCAAACACAGGAGCATACAAAATAACATTCTGGAAACAGAAGAGCGGGTACAACAAATGAATTTCTTTAAAAAAGCAAAATATCATCTAAGTGTGGAAACAGGCTGGGGTTATTGGTACCACTTGTGGCACAGTCTAAAGAACAGTTGGACTCTACTTGTGATTGTTTTTAAAAGTACTGTACATGGATTCTGTCCATGGATATGGAAAGCAGATGCTCCACTTGGTGTTATTAAATTATACCATCAGATTATGAAGATAGATCATATTAACAAACAAGATAAACTGAGGCAAAAACCAAAAAATGAACGATACCGAGATTAAACTTTTAACATTATTGAGTAGTTACGGTGACATAGTTGAACTTGATTGGAAGTTCGATACTGATGCTGTGATTAAAGAACTACAGCAGAGTTCCTGGCTAGAAACAACACATGGCAAACGTGCTATTAACTTAACTGGTCCAACAGAAGATATAGGACTGGAATCAAAAGACAAGCATGATGCAGATCAACCAATCAATGCAAACTGTACTCCGGGTATTCTCCCATTCTTTAACAAGTGGGAGAAGTTAGCACGTTGTAGAGCAGTTGAACTAAGTGCAGGCAGTTACTTTAAAATGCATCGAGATGCACATAAGATGCGTCCACAGATGCGTGTATTCATTCCACTTAACAAAGTAGATGTACATGAATGGAATTTTATATACAATACAGAGCGTGTACTGTTTAAGCCAGGCGTTCCTTATATACTAAACACTCGCAAACAACATGGTAGTTTTGCATTTGAAGGCGGAATATATCATGTGTTAATGAGTATCTATATAACTGAACACAATGTAAAAACTGTTATGAATATGTTACCTAATTGTAAGGAGTGGTGATAAAATGAAAAAGAACACAGGAAAAAATTGGTATAGCAGAGATGTTGTAAAAGATCTCGTTGAGAACGTAGATGCTGATAATCAAGTAAAAGTACAGGGCGATACTCCAGAAGATAGCAATTACGAAGATGAAATGTATAGTGCAGAACAAATGGCACGTCAGAAGGATATGGATAACATATTCAAAGTGGATGGCGTACCAAGTCGCTGGGAACACAATAAACTTAGAAGCACCTGGCACTTTGATCCATTTGAGGATCCTAATGAACAGAGCTTTATAGTGCCGTGTAGATTTGAAGGTGACTTTAGTGTTGCCATTAACTATGCTCTACAGGAAGCAAAAGAAATGACGATAGGAAACTATCGTAGTCGTAACGACAGTAAACAAGATAAAGATATGCATGATGGAGAAATCATTGATGCTGTTACAGCTAGTGGTAAGGATGATGTTAGTTGTATGTTCTATGACAAAGTAGTTCGCACAAAATTTAATAAAGACACAGGTGAAAAACAAGTACTGGAAAATCGTATACCTGAATATGATATACTGTTTAATGTTATTAAAGAGCTAGATGTAGATGTTCATCAGAGTCGCTTACATATACAAAGACTAAGCCAAGTAACACCTATACATATTGATAATCAGATGCGTTATGCTCGTCATGGTTGGGATAAAGTGTGGAGAGATGCTGGTGCAGATAAGAATCCTCTAAAGTTACGCAGGTTCCTTATACACCTACAGGATTGGACACAAGGACATGTATGGCAGTTTGGTAACACATATCATCAGGGGTATCAAGCAGGTACAGTAACAACTTATGACTGGTGTAATATGCCACATGGTACTGCAAACTTTAGTTTTACACCCAGAGTTACATTCCAGATTACAGGATTTGTGTCTGAAAAAACACAATGGATGATTGACAATCCAGATCCAAATAGAGTTATAAGTGTTTAAAAGATTCCGCAAATGGTTGAATATAGACCATATTGTGGATATGACTGTCGATCTGTTCTTAATCCTATTTGATGTACTAACATCGCCTATACTAATTATTGTGAGATTAACACGTTGGCTAATAGGTAAGTACTTGTTAACTGGGTTGAAGAACAAAATAAAAAGACTAATACATTGGACAAAGGGTAAACCAGCACTACTACAAATTGTAATCTGGACAATGACCCTATGTGTATCACTATTAATTCTTACATTAATGTGGTTCTTTGGACAAGCAATTACACAACTTGCTCAGGAAGCCTGGGGTGATCAAGGATTAAATATAGAATGAACCTAGAAGACTATACAGAATACAAGCATAAGAATTTTCCAGCTACAAAAAAGGAAGCTAGAGTGCCAGGTGAAACACTATTGTGGTATGGCAAGGACCAGCAGGAAAAGGATAAGACTCCGGAAGTCATGACTCTACATTTAGAACAATCAAGGGATTGGACTGATGTAGATATTAGTTATGCTTGGAACAGTCTGGGTTATCGAGGCCCAGAGCCAGACTATTCAGCAAACAAGAAGATACTACTAGCAGGTGGTTCAATGTTAATGGGCGTTGGTTTGCCTATTGAAGAAACACTAGCAGTAGTACTGGCTAAACATTTTAATGCAGACTATCTAAACTTGAGTGACTATGATAGCCTAACCGAAATAACTTCACCTTTAGAAAAATTAGGTGTTGACTATGATCCTGATTATGTTATAATAGGGGATACAAGATTTGTAGTTGAAAACAATTGGCTTATGGCATTCATAAAAATAAAACTTAAACTACATGGTGTTGATATTCATAGCGAAGATTTACAATTCTTCCAACAAACGTTTAACAATACGAACCGTAGTGTACTCACAGTATACAATGGATTCATACAAAACTTATTTCCTAGAGCAAAGGTACTATTCCTTATTGCTCCTAGGAAAAACTTTAACTTTGATACAGGGCTTAAGAATCAAGTAAATATGAGCAAAGATTATATGGTTGATTTAAGTAGAGATAATGCACACCCTGGAGCAAAATCAGTAAACATAATAGCAAAAGAGATAATTAGGAGACTAGAAGATGGTTGATAAGCAGTATATTTTAACTGTTGGCATCGCTGGAAGTAGATGGGGAAGATTAGAATCAATACTATGTAATACACATAATCACTTGATTGATAGTAGTGCATGGCGAGAATACAATATGGATAATCCTAATAACAACACAGGACATATGCATTCCTTTTGGGGACCATATAATAGATTGGGTGAACAGTTTGATCAGTTAGAATTACTAGGTCCTGACCAATTTAAATATTTAATGGATAAAGAATTTGATGATATGGATCCTGCACCATATAGATTTATTAGATGCCATTGGTTTTGTTACCAGTTAGAGTGGTTAGTTAAAAACTGTCCTGATATGTGGATACTATTTTTATTCCGTGAACCTGAAATGAGTTTACGTTGGTGGTATGAAAGTGGCGGTTGGGATATCAGCTATCCTAATTACAAATGGTATGGATCAGAGGCTGTGTTAGAACGACAGGTTCACGTAGAAAATAAATATATGCATAAATTCATAAAAGACAGAGGACTTGAATTTGATTATTCATTAGCAGATGCAGACAAGTGGTATGCAAAACATATGCCTGAACTAGGAGATTTATCCGGAACAGATTGGGCAGCCGCCGCACAAGCAGATGGATTGGATAACACACTATACCCAATACTTTACAAAGGAAACAAAGATGCTAAAAACTAGACAAGGGCGTATTAGATATACGGAAACAATAGAAGAATTGTTACGAGAAGGCAGCAACAGGATGCCTGAAAGTCAACATGATCGTAAACCAGCTGATGGTAAAATTAAATTTGACAACATAGACTTTAGAGGTGCTGACTTATCTAATATGAAATTTGATGGTTTACTATTTGATGAATGTGACTTTACAGGAGCAAACCTAACAAACACAGAATTTTATAAGTGTGGTATGAGAAGTTCTATACTACACAGAGTTGTAGCAGATGGTGCAAGTTTCATTAATGTTAATATGCGAGAAAGTAAATTTACAGAAGCATATTGTATAGGTGCTAACTTCGAAGCATGTAATATGTTACATACTAATATGTGGGACACAAACCTAAATTACGCAACAATAATCGGAAACGATATGCGTAAAGTTAATTTGCGTGACTGTCGTATCAAACATGCAGTAATGAAAAATAACAAACTACGTGGTGCTAATTTACGTGATGTACAGTTTACATGGACAAATGGTATCCCACGTTTCTTTTATGATAGTAAGATAAACTTTGAACAAGCTGATCCAGAAGATTGGTTTTATGGTTATAAACTAGCGGCGGCAGACGGCAAAGGTATATATCATCCTGCAATTAAGTATAGTGTTGGTAAAGTATTTGACGCAGAGTATCAGGACTCAGATCCAGAAAAACATATTCCAATTAGTAAAAAGTTTAATAGTGGTATTGCACTAGCACCCTTGGATTGGATCCTACGTGAATGGGTACTGTGTGGTGGCTATGGAGATTACCAAGCATTCCGTTGTAAGTTTCAAGCAAAGGATGTAATTGAGAACGAAGGCAATACTAAGTACAATGTTCGTAAAATGGAAATTGTAGAACAAGTTGATCTATCACCATTTTATGCAGAGATTTCAGAGGATATTGGATATCATACAGGCGGAACAGCGTCTGCTATTGATGACTTTAGAATTAGTGATGAACAGTAATATTTGGTTTACAGGAGTTCCGGGCAGTAAGTGGAGCGGAGTTGATATACAACTTCGCAACATGTTACCATGTGATCGCACAGACGAAACTCCTGATAGAGTACACTATCACAGAGTTAACAAGCCAGGTGATAAGAACAATGGACATCGTGGAAGTTATTGGGGACCAGGCATGGGTTGTGGTGAACATTGGACTAACTTAAACCACTTAACAAAAGAAAGTTTACAGACAGACATTGAAGATGTATTCCATGGTGAAGGCTATAGAATACTTAAAAGTCACTTCTTTGCTAGGCATCATAACTTAGATTACATATGGAATAACTTTAAAAATGATTGGATGATTTTATTATATAGGGAATCACAATCCAGTTTCAGTTGGTGGGCCAATGTTATGGATTTCGGTGAAGGCCATTATCCAGACTACACACCGGGATATAAAGATTATAATACCATGCGTCCAAAGTTGTTTGAAGAGAACGAAGCAATATTTTATTTTGGTCTAAAGATGGGCATGAATTTTAAAAAGTGGGAGCCCAATACAAGTGTTAGTATGATTCCAGGATTTGATGCGGCCGCGGCTGCAGAAATAAATAAGAGTGCCGACGATGTATATGTCGCAGTAGCGAGGATAGAATGAACTTAGAACGGTATGAAGATATAATTGAACTGGACTATCAAGTTGATTGTGATTTAGCAATCGCTGAATTAAGAGCATTGGATAAAGATAACTGGAGATCAGAAAAGACACGACATGTTATTGATCTTCTTGGTCAGAAGCCTGAGATGCGTAGAGATATTGATAGTTTTCAACATGAAGTACCTACACCTGAACTAAACAACAATTCAGAAAATTGTCCTACAATTAAAAAATGTGTTCAATTATTTCCAGACTACCAGCAAGCTAGAGTGCAACGTATTAATGCAGGTGGATTTTTTGAACCACATCGAGATCATATGAGAGGCGGCGAGGCCTTTAGAGTATTCATGGCATTGAATAACACAACCAGAGACAAGTATGCATTTTTCTATGAAGATAGAATTATAGAGTTTAAGCCCGGTGTTCCCTATATGATTAATACTGCAAAAGTCCATGGAGCAATGAGCTTTGCAGACGAAACTTATCACTTGTTAATGACAGTTAGACAAACACAAGAAAGTATTAAGTCATTGTTAAAGATGGTGACGTTTAAATGATAAAGGGAAAATATCATACTGTAATTGATGAATATAGATATGACAGGCAAGAACTTGTTGATTTGTATTACAATGAACTAGAGCAGTTAGTTGTACAGTATGCAGTAAAGATGGGTTGGGGTCCTGAAAAAAGACAAGCATGGACTCCGGGTATCAATGCTGTTGATCCTACTATAGCAGGAAAAGAATACTTAACAGACTTTGCACCACTAAAAAATATTTTCGATAGGTTTAACATTCAAGACTTTCATCCAGACGATATGGATATTCTAGTATACGATCAAGAGTATGAATTTCCACCACATGTGGACTTCAAACAAAACGCAGTTATAATGATTCCTATACTTCCAGATGATGGCGGACAACCAATTGACTACTACCATATACCAGGACAGGAACTAGAAAAATATACAAAGTATAGAGATCTAGACAAAGACAAATACTTAGACTACACCTACCATTATAGTACTGAATTCCCAACACTAAGCAATGGTATGGTAATACATGGTGTAGATAAACTTCCGCCAGAACAAACTAGAGTGTATTTGAGAATTAAAATTCTTAAAGAAAAATACACTGATATAGTGACTAAATTAGAAAAAGGAGCCTTTATTAATGACTAGTCCATTTAAAATACCATACCACTTTGATAACTTCAAAGTAGACGAAGAAGGCGACTATAGTAAAATTGTTGGCATATTCAAAGGAGACTGGAGCGAAGATATTGCTACAGCAAGAAAAATAGGCACGGTGCCACAACTATACAATGAGCAAGACTATGGACACGCCGCAAATAAAAAAAGCGAAGGCCATAAAGAAGAAGATGCTGATAATCCAAATGGACAGCCTGACGCAGTTATGTTTACTAAGGTAAACTTCGATCAACATCCAGGTGCTTGTCCTATGTTTGAGAAAATTGTAGACTTCCTAAAGATGGATCACACTAAAAAACTAACACAAAAGTTTAATGATCAGCTTCCAAACAATCAGCTAATGATACATATTGACAACCTACCCGGAATGCCTAGAGCAGATCGTGTACTTGGTAATCCAGACTTTAAACTACAGGATCCGGACAAACTACGTTTTCTAATTATGATGGAAGACTGGCAACCCGGACAAATGGTGCAGTTTGGTAATAAAATTTATTCACAATGGAGAGCCGGAACAGCAATCACTTGGGAATGGAGTACGTTACCACATGCTACTTGGAATGGTAGTTGGGTTAATCGTGGAGCTCTACAGTTAACTGGTAGTGCAACACCTGAGACATGGGACATTATTCGTAATGGCTCAGCAGACACAATTTACAACATATAAATATACTTATAACGTTCAGACGAACTTGAACATTTAGGAAAAATAATGCCAGATCACAAATTACCAAGTGATACATTTTGTATCTTACCTTGGATTCACTTATCCACACGCCCTGACGGAAGTATGCGAGTTTGTTGTACAGCAAACGCATCAAGTGTTGGAGCGACTAACGACAAAGAACATGGAGGCAGGGTTGGCATCATTAAAACAGAAGATGGTAAACCTGCAAATCTAAACACAAGTGACTTAGAAAGTGCTTGGAACAATACATATTATCGTAGTGTTAGAAAAATGATGATGAACGGTGAAAAACCTGCTAGTTGTCTAAAATGCTACAAAGAAGAAGCTGCTGGCCATAGATCAAAACGTCAATGGGAAACAGAATATTGGCTTAACAATGGTATTAACATTGAAGAACTAATGGGAGAAACATATGATGATGGATCAACAAATAGTAAACTACGGTATATTGATATCCGTATGGGGACGAAATGTCAGTTGGGGTGCGTTATGTGTAGTCCACATGATTCCTCCGGTTGGGTAAAAGACTGGAAAGGTCTGTATCCACAAATCAGTAACGAGTCACTAAAAGAAACAATGAACTGGGACGACAAAGGTAAGACTTTTGGTGCTAGTTATAATTGGCACAAAGACAATCCTATATTCTGGGATCAGTTTTATAAACAGATTCCACATATGCGTCAGTTGTATTTTGCTGGAGGTGAATCAACAGTTATTGAAGAACACTATGATATCCTAGACAAAGTTATTGAAATGGGATACGCAGGCGAAATGGAAGTGCGTTACAATTCAAACGGAATTGAAATACCTGATAGACTATTAGAACAATGGTCACACTTTAAACTAGTACGTTTCCACTATTCAATTGATAGTATTGAAGGTATGAACGATTATATTCGTTACCCAAGTGTATGGGAACATCAACTAAAAATGTTCAAGAGACTGGATGAAGAGACAAGCAACAATGTTGAAGTAACAATTGCTTGTGCTGTTAACGCTCTTAACATTCACTACATTCCGGACTTCTTAAAATGGAAACTAACACAAAACTTCCATAAGATTAACATGTGGCCTTTTGGTGCAGGTGGTATTAATTATCACTTTGTATATTGGCCTCCACATCTAAACGTTAAAGTTTTACCTCGTGAATTCTTAGATAAGACTGAGAAGAAGTATGAGGAGTTTATTGAATGGTGGACTGAGAACTATGAACTAGGAGTTCCTGTTTGGCACAAAGGTAAAGTATCACGTGAGAAATGGTTGGATGCCGCCTATGGTGTTAAACGTCTACGTGGCATGATTAACTTTGCACGTTCAGAAGATTGGACTAGAAGGCTTCCTGAGTTCAGAGAATATTTAAGTAAATTGGATGCAATGCGTGGAACAGACTTCCGTAAGACATTCCCAGAAATGGCTTTTTTAATGGACGAGCCTGATGAGTAAGACGGTATTAATAGTAGCACTAGAGTCAGAGCTACCACCAGTAGATAGATTAGATATTATGTATAGTGGCGTTGGTAAAGTTAACGCCACATATACTGCTATGAAGGCCATTAGAGCTGGTGCAACAAGAATCATTAACTTTGGTACTGCTGGATTGGTAAGCAATAAAGATCTAGTGGGTAAACTAGCACACATAGATGTAATACTACAACGTGATATGATTGCAGAACCACAAGCACCACGTGGAGTTACACCGTTTGATACTGATGACAGAACATCCGGTGCAATCATGTTGGATACAAATACCAACATAACTCTAGGGACTGGTGATAGTTTTGTACAGGAACCAGATGAATGGTTTAGTTATAGTAACGTAGATCTAGTTGATATGGAAGCGTTTGCTATTGCAAAAGTTTGTCTATTAGAAGGCGTTGAGTTTGTATGTCTAAAGTGGGTTAGTGACTTTGCAGATGAAAATGCTGCAGAAACGTGGGAACAAAATCAGAGTGATGGTAAAGACGCTATGATGCGTTGGTTGGAGTAGACATGAAAAGTAATTTTTGTATTGCCCCATTTGTACAAGCGTGTATTGATACAAAGGGTGGTACTAGGCCTTGTTGCAGTTTTACACCTGCATTGGGAACCACAGGAAATATTAATACGGACGGTGGATTAGAAAACGCAATGCATGGCCCGGGCATGACAAAATTACGTGAACAATTCTTAGCAGATGAACGGCCTGACGGTTGCTCTAGGTGTTGGTCAGACGAGGATAAACATGGTGAAAACTGGTCAATGAGATCAAACTATAATGAGCAGTATAAAGATTTCATCCAAGAGAACGAGTTAAAGTTTACGAAGGATACTTTTAAGTTAAAATATATAGAAACTGGATTCGGAAACCTATGTAACTTGGCTTGTAAGATGTGTATACCAATGGTAAGCAGTACTCTGTTTGGTATCGTTAAAGCTGATTCTAACAACAAGTGGAAAGATGGTTACCTAAGAGATATCAGTTACATTGATACTGATATAAGAGAACTTGATTACATTAAACTAATAGGTGGTGAGCCTATGATGGAACGCAAACATGATGAGTTACTAGAACGGCTACTATTGGATCACCCTGACCCAAGCAACATAACTATAAGTTATTATACAAATACAACAAAGAAGCCCAGTCAACGTGTCGTAGAGATATGGCGACAGTTTAAAGAAATAGAATTAAATTATAGTATAGATGGAGTTGGTGAAGTTAATGAATATCAACGACCAGGAAATTATGTATGGCAAGATATTGAAGATAATCTTGACTATTACCAAGAACTAAGTAAAACAATAAACATATCACATAGAGTTACCAGTACAGTTACAGTTGCTAACATTATGTCACTAGAGTCTCTATGGCAATGGGTTGATAGTAAATGGGGTTCAAAGATCCGTCATAGTTGTCAGTTAGCAAATCAGCCTCTACATCTTGTTCCACAACATGTACATCCAGATCTAAAACAGAAAATCCGTGATAAACTAACATCAATAGACCTAACACCTTATGAAAGACCCCAAGATCCTGTTGCATTCCAACATGCTACAGAGTACAAAGTTTTGATCAAAGACGTTTTAACTTCAATGGAAAAGCCTACAGAACATAGCTTTACATTAGATGACATAATACAACAAAAACAGTTTAATCTAATATCCACATACTTCAACCACTCAAAGGATTGGCTATATGAAGAATATTCCTGAAACAGCATGTAGCTTATTATGGACCCACATTGCTCTTGACATGGAGGGCGATGTTATGCCCTGTTGTAGATTTGCAGTAGATTCCACAGGTAGGCAGGATCCAAGACGTGTTCCTAATATGGGAGGCTGGCGAAAGCCCGGTATCCCAAATATAGACAATGGATTACATGAAGCATTTAATGGTCCAGAGTTTCAAGAAATGCGAAAGAAAATGCTGGCAGGTGAGAAGCTGGATGGTTGTACTAAGTGTTGGGATATTGAAGATTCTGGAAGTATGAGTCCACGTAATTTTTGGAATGAAAAATAT
>Ga0115001_10003851_pt1 | contig 11121 bp, 9 predicted proteins | sample ArcticOcean_MG_C_12_FD_89869 | JGI IMG/M metagenome (GOLD analysis project Ga0115001, IMG submission 89869) | Marine microbial communities from western Arctic Ocean - ArcticOcean_MG_CB8_130 | ecosystem: Environmental > Aquatic > Marine > Oceanic | place: Arctic Ocean: Canada Basin | collected... | reverse complement strand
CTAAGCTCTAAACTCTAAACTCTAAGATATAAGCTCTAAGATATAAAATCTAAGGACCACGGCCTCTGGCCGGCGTTCCAAAACCAGATCAATGTCTGCGCCTGCGTTACCGCCGCACCCTTCAGGCGGACAACGCGAGGCTCTTTGCTTTCCACAGATAAAAAACAACCGGCAACACAAACAAGGACAACAGCAACGCACTCACCATGCCGCCAACCATGGGCGCGGCCAAGCGTTGCATCACCTCAGAACCGGTACCACTGCCCAGAAGAATCGGCAGCAACCCAGCAATGGTGGCGCAGGTGGTCATCAAAACCGGACGAACCCGCCGAACAGCGCCTGCCAGCACGACCTGTTGCAGGTCCGCTCTCGACAATGACGTTGCATCAGACGCGTCTGGCTCTAATCTCCGGGCCAGTGCTTGATTTAAGTAGACCAGCATAATGACCCCCAGTTCTGCTGCAACGCCAGCCAGCGCAATCATGCCCACCCCAACCGCCACCGAGAAATCAAACCCAAGCCAAAAGATGAGCCAGAGACTGCCCACCAAAGACAGCGGCAAGGTTGCCATCAAAATCAATACCGCCATCACATTCCGAAAATTGAGATAGATCAAAATCGCAATCAAGATAAGGGTCAGCGGAACCATCACCTGGAGCTGGGCTTTTGAGCGCGCTAACGACTCATATTGTCCGGACCAACTGATGGCGTATCCAGCCGGCAACACCAAGTTCTCATTGACCAAGGCTTGCGCGCCCGCAACATACGCACCCAGATCGACGCCGTCCGTTTCAACATAAGTCCAGCCGCTGATCCGCGCGTTTTCGCTTTTAATTCCCGCTGGGCCATCCGTTATTCGAATGCTCGCCACATCCGACAACACAATATGATTGCCGTTTTCTAAGACCAAAGGCAGCAGTCTCAGGCGCTCTGGGGTATCCCGGTAACTTTCTGGATAGCGTAGGTTCACCGGATACCGCGCCTGACCCTCCACGGTTTCGGTGATCACCGCACCGCCCACCGCGCTAGAAATCATGCCTTGGATATCGGCAATATTCAGGCCGTACCGAGCAGCTTTGGTGCGATCAATATCGATCATCAGATACCGCCCACTCAGCACCCGCTCTGCATAAACTGACGTCGTCCCAGCAAGTCCGCCCAAAAGAGACTCTAGATCAGTGCCTAGGGTTTGGATGACCGATAATTGGGGACCCGAGATTTTGATCCCGATGGGCGTCTTAATGCCCGTACTCAACATGTCGATCCGGGTTTTGATCGGCATGACCCAGGCATTGGAGACCCCTGGGAACTGAACCCGCTCATCCAGTTCTGCTTTAAGTTCAGCAAGCGTCAAGCCTTCTCGCCACTGGTCTTTCGGTTTAAGCCGAATAAAGCTTTCGATCATGGTCAGAGGCGCTGGGTCGGTTGCCGTTTCAGCGCGTCCCGCTTTGCCATAGACCGAAACCACTTCTGGCACCGCCCGAATTAATGTGTGCGACTGCTGCAAGAGTTCCCGAGCCTTGCCAATGGAAATACCCGGAAAGGTCGTGGGCATGTACATCAGGTCGCCCTCATCAAGCGGCGGCATAAACTCACTACCAATTCGCTGCAGCGGCACCAAAATGCTGGCGAGCAAAAGCGCTGCCCCGAGGAGAACGGGGATTGGGAACCTCAGCGCGGTTTTTAATAATGGCGTATACACTGCGGCAACCCCGCGATTGATCGGATTATCCCGCTCCCGCCGAATCCGGCCTCGAACGAAATAACCCATGAGCACAGGAACCAAAGTGATGGTCAAGGCGGCCGCGGCCGCCATCGCATACGTTTTGGTGTAAGCCAGCGGGCCAAATAACTTGCCTTCCTCGGCACCTAAGGTAAACACCGGCACAAAGCTTACTGTAATGATTAAAAGACTGAAAAAGAGTGCTGGGCCCACTTCGCTGGCGGCGGTTGCCACAATGCGCCAACGCTCCTCGTTGGAAGGTACTTTCCCTTCCAAATGCTTGTTCAAATTCTCGATCATCACAATGGCGCCATCGATCATCGCGCCCACCGCGATGGCAATGCCGCCAAGCGACATAATATTGGCATTAATGCCTTGGGCTTTCATGATCAACATCGCGATCACAATGCCTAAAGGCAAGCTAATGATGGCGACCAAAGACGATCGCAAGTGGAACAGAAACACCAAACAAACCAATGCAACGATGACCAACTCTTCAACCAAGATATCGGATAAGTTGGCAATCGCGCGATCGATCAAATCGGATCGATCATAAACGGTCACCAACTCAACCCCTTCGGGCAGGCCCAGTTTCAGCACCTCGAGCCTTGCCTTGACGCCCTGAATGGTTGCCTGCGCATTCTCCCCCGCACGCATCACCACAATGCCACCTACCGCCTCGCCCTCGCCATTAAAATCGGTCACCGCGCGACGGGCGCCGGGCCCCAGGCGAACGGTTGCCACATCCTTCAGGCGCTGCGGGGTCCCGCGATCATTGACCCCAAGCGAAATATTCTCCAGATCCTCAATACTCGTCAGGTAGCCCGTTGCTCGGACCATATACTCCGCTTCGGCCATCTCAATTACCGATGCCCCCACTTCCTGATTCGAGCGTTTGATCGCTGTTTCTATGTGCGACAGTGGCATCCCAAAGGCGCGTAATTTTTCAGGCTCAACCACCACCTGATACTGCTTGACCATGCCGCCAACCGTTGCCACTTCCGCGACACCTGGCAATGCTTGCAATTCATACTTTAAAAACCAATCCTGCAGGTCTCGCAGTTCACTAAGACCCAGTTGCCCGGTGCGATCAATCAGCGCGTACAGATACACCCAACCGACGCCGGTGGCGTCCGGCCCGAGTTGGGGTTTCGCAGCAACCGGTAAGCTTGCAGCAACTTGGCTGAGCGACTCTAGTACCCGGCTTCTTGCCCAATACAGGTCGGTTTTCTCATTGAACAAGACATAGACATAGGAGTCGCCGAAGAAGGAATACCCCCGAACGACGGTCGCCCCCGGCACCGACATCAACGCGGTGGTTAACGGATAGGTCACCTGGTCCTGAACCACTTCTGGCGCCTGACCCGGATAAGTCGTCTTCACAATCACTTGCACGTCGGACAAATCCGGAATGGCATCAACCGGTAGGTCCTTGAGCGTGACCAGACCCAATCCCGCAATCAACACGGCACCTAGCAAAACCAAAACTCGGTTGAAAATGGACCACCGAATGATGTTGATAATCATGAGGGCAAGCCCACTCGCGCGGATCGACTCGATGGAAGCCTAGCATTTCCGATCTGAGGTAATTCGCGACGTTGAAAATGGAGCCCGCGCGCGTGACCGCGGACCTGACCCAAATCCAGCCCACGCTCAAACCCGAGGCGCGTCAATTGATGCCGGCGTTGATCCACGCCGCCCGCGACACTGGGCTCTGCTGGGATCGCATAAACTGCCGCGCCATCACCTGACACTTGGGACTGAGCGTCCACATCGTTGGCCGCCTTGGTCTGCCGACTGGGCGCTGTGACCGACCCACGGCCTGAGTGATCATGAGATTGCCCTTGTTGGGCCGGTTCGTGATGCGCCCCATTCCCATTCGGGCGCGGCGGCGCTGCCTGCGTGTCACGGCCTCGGCCTTTTGTCTCGCCATGCCCTGCATGCGGGTCGTGCAGACCGGTTGTTACCTCGGGCATCGCGCGATCAAAGCCCTCGCGTCCAGGTCCAGCGTTCGCTGCGTGATCCTGCAGAGCAGGGTGCGGTTTTAAAGGTGCATCCGGCTCTGAAGCGTCATGATCCAGATGCCCCGATTTGGACGCACCTGGGGTCATTGGCTGCATCGAATGATCTTGATGCGGCAACGGCGGGTCAACTGGATCGCGACGCACGGTTTCCTGGGTTGAGCGCCCCATCCGAGCCAAATCAGCGCCCTTGTTCGATTCTGAATCGATCAGAAACTGTGCATTGATCACCACTTCATCGCCAATACTTAATCCAGTGAGAATTTCGGCACCCGCATCATCGACTTGACCCACCCTGACCGAAACTGACTGAAATCGGCCGGCGCCCAAAGCAAGCACAGCTCGGTCCTCACGACCCGTTCGAATCAACGCGTCTTTTGGAATCACCATCCGCATGCCGCGGCTGCGACTATGAATCAATACTTTGGCAAACATGTTGGGTCTGAGCTTTTGGTCGCGATTGTTTAACACCACGCGAGCGCGAAGCGTTCTAGTTTGAAGATCGAGCGTCGGGTAAATATAGCCCACCGTTCCCAACCAAACGTCACCCGGAAAATAATCGAGGGTCATCGTGATGGCATCGCCCGGCTTGACCAAGGCTGCCTGCTGCGCCGGTATGTCAACCGCAACCCAAACAGACTCAAGCTGAGCGATGCTCATCAAGGTTGTTGCGGGTTCCACAAAAAACCCTTCCCGAATATTAAGGTTATCAACCACCCCAGACTGACCGGCATAAAACGCAACCGTCTGACTCACCGTCAAAGTCTTTTTAAGACGCTGAACGACCGCATCTGGCACCTGCAGCGCCCGTAGTCGTGCTTCCGCCGCGGCGATTAAGGGCGGGTTCGCCCGTTTCAGGGCGATCACCAACTCTTCCTGCGCATTCACCAGCTCTGGTGCATACAAGGCGTACAGCGGCATATCCGCCTCAACCGGATCGCCGGCAGCGGTGACGTAGAGCTTTTCCACCCAGCCCGAAACCCGCGGGTGGATGTGAGCCAGTTCTGTCTCGTCGTATTGCACGTAGCCGACGGTCACCAGATCTGTTTGCAGCTGCCGTTGCGTGACGGCGACCGTCTGGACCCCCAACTGGTTGATGACCTCGGATGAGATTTGAATCACGCCAGCGCCGGATGACGTCTGAACTGCGGCCTTATAAACCGGCACCAGCGCCATCCCCATCGGCGAGCGGCCAGGCTGATCTCGCCGATAATCGGGATCCATCGGCGCGACCCAATACAAAGGGATCCTCGGTCCAGTTTGCACCGATTTCTGCGAGGCCTTCGGCCCATCCTCAAGCCACTGATTCAGCCCGGCACCAAATGCCACGGCGCCCATAACGATCACAACAAGCATGACTCGATAACGCATGATTGGATTCATTTCACTGTCCTCTGCGAGCGCGCCTCTAAGGACGTCGCACCCACGCTTAATGCCATAACGGGATTCAAAGCAACTAAGTAATAGTTCAAATCCACGATCGATTGATACCGATCAACCTCAACATTCAATGCATCAATTTTAATTTTGAGGCCGCTGATACTGGCCTGCAAGACATCTGAAAAAGAACCCGATTCCGTCGTGTAGGCCGCAAGGCTCGCCGCGGCTTCTTCCGAGACTTGCTTCAGTAATTGGCTCGCAAAGTGCTGTTCGCGGACGAACAAATGCCCGTAATTCAGTTCCGCAAGGTCATAGCCTGATTTGATTTGGCGCAAGAGCAGCGCACGATCGGTTTTAACCCCTTCTCGCGCCGCTATGGCGGCCGTCACCTGACTGTTTTGTTGGCGGCGGTTGATCATGGGCAAATCAAAACTCACGCCAAAAGAGAGGAAATCAGCCCGCTCGACACCCAGCGCGCTATCTTGACGTTGACCATAGCTCGCGTTGAGGCCCCATTGCGCCTTTGAGCGCGCGGCCGCGAGGCCCGTTTCCGTTTCAGCCGCGTTGATGCCTTCATCAAGGCCTCGAACCATCGGGTGCGCTGCAAAGGCCTGGGCCAAGGTTTGGGCCTTCGCTGCAGGGTCTTGGATTAATATCGCGGCGGGAACGGGGAACACCTGAGCCAACTCGCCTGCAAAGTGAAGACCGTCACCCGCCAAATCACTGCCAAACCAAGCCGACAGCGCCGCGTACTGCTGATCTTGTTGTTGCCGCGCAAGGTTGAATCGATCAATCAGGCGGCTGCGCTGGGTTTGCGCCTGGATTACCCCCTGTTGATGAAAACCAAGGGCACCCGTTGTGTACTGGGACAGCGCGTTCTCAATCAACTGATCAAACAAGGAGAGATCATTTTCAATGAGCGATGCCATCTGCTCATACCGAAAAACCTCTAGATACAAATGCGAAACTCGGCGAACGATGTCGGCTTTACGCGCCGCACGCGAGTGCATCTGTTTCAGACCTTGCTGATCAAACTTCTGCCGGGTTAATTCAAGCGTCCGCCCTCTTGGCAGCCTTTGCTGAACGCCGAGTTTGAACTGGGTCATGGGTTCTTGATCAAAGTGAAAGCTGTTGACGGGCAAGTTACTCATGCCTAGGGTCACGGTGGGCGCCGGCAAGCCAACGGCGCCGCGACTAAAGGCTTCCTCACGCGCTTGCCGAAAGAAGCTGCCAGCAATCCAGGGGTCCTGCGCTTGCGCGGTTTCAATCAGCGTTTTTAAGGTGACCCTGCTCGCCTCTGCTGCAACAGCGCTGCCCGCGCCAAAAAGCAGCATGAGCGCACCAAGCCAGGGCCGGCATCCCGACGGCATTAAGACCCGGTTCAGGGTCCTGAGAAGGAAAGGCCCCATCGATTGACGGCTGACGTTGTCAGCACGCATCATTAAAAGCACTGCGCGCTGAACCCTAGGGTTGCACGGCTTGATCTGAAGAGACATTTTAATCACCTGATTAAAGTTTGATTCGAAGACTCGAGACTTAATCAGGATTTTTTGGGTGGCGGCGGCACAATATCAAAAATAAAATCAAAGGCTTTCGGTTGCCGCAACGTCATCACACTGTGCGGCGGCAGCGCGCGATTCGACAGGCCAAAGCCCTGGGCAATGGCGCTGCAGTGACAGGAGGCTTGATCGGGGCAACAGGATTCATCCGCGCCACCCACTGGCATCATCGACCCGGGCATCTGGTGCCCATCATGATGCGGTATGACCGCCGTCTCGCTGTCATGAATCTGAATTTCGCCCGAATCTGAAGCGGTGAACATTGCGTGGGCATGCCCGCCGATACCGGACAGGCTCAAGCACAGAATCAACAGCGCTGTTAGCGGAGACCGCGAGCGCAGGTTGTCGACTTGATCGATGTTTCTAATCATGGAAACCCGTCTGCCTTATCGGAAGTTAAACCTTTGCAACGTGGCTTTTTCGCCGTCTCTTATCCCTGTTTTTCAAAGAGGCCGCCTTAGTGACAGGCTTTCCCCAACGCTTTCAACCGCCAGTAGTTATACGGTAGCGGCGTTAAAAACCCAGCCGCCAACATAAAGGGTATCACCGTCAGTGACAATCGCGCCCCACCCATCATCGCCACATCGACCACATTCATCGCGACTTCCATCGACACCATGGAAATCAGCGACATACCAATCGCCGTTTTAAACGCAATCGCAAGCGCCATTTGCCGGCTCAGAATTACGGTCTCCAAAGCGATCGAGGTGAGCAGCCCGTTCACAATGGCCAAACTCATAATCGCCCACACCGGCCATGCAATACCGCTGAGTTGGAAGAATAAGATCGTACCCATATCCCCGATCGAGCAACCAAGCAGGCACCAAAGCGTGTTGTAAGACGCGGTGCGCCACGTGTGCCGACAACGCCAGTTGATGGCAAGCACGCCGGGTGTTTTTTCAGTTGTGGTTGCTGTTTGCATCGTGCGACTATAAAGCCTCCAGTAACAGGAGGGTCAACCGCCGTGTTCACGATCAATGACGCATCAAAACGGACCAATTTGCCGGTGAAGACCATCCGCTACTACGATGAAGTCGGATTGGTTTCGGCAACGGGTAGAACCCCCGCCGGCTACCGGCTCTATGATGACCGCAGCTGTCAAAAACTTGGCTTTGTTCAACGGGCCAGGCAGTTCAATTTTTCGATCGAGGAATGTCGCGAGCTGCTGAGCTTGTATGAAGACCATGGCCGCCCTAGCCGGGAGGTGAAAAAAATCACCCTTTCGAAACTCGAGCTCTTGCAACGACAACTCGATGACTTAACGACCCTAACCCTGGAATTGAAAACCCTAGCGAATCAATGCACGGGTGATGATCGCCCGGATTGCCCGATCCTGAATGCCTTTTCAGCCCCGCCGGTTAAGACCGTCTATTAGGTCACCATCAAACCTGAGCAAAAACTTTCGCCCAATCTTCAAGCGCCGCCTCGTGATCGTGAACCAGCTGAATGGTCACTTCCGAATATCCGGCGTCTTTGAGTGCGCTTAACGCATCAATCAATTCATGCTCGGTACCACTTAATGTGGTGCTGCGGACCAACTCCGGACTGATGTGGGTCTCTTCGGGTCGAACAAACATTAAATGCCCTCGATGGTTCGTGAGGTATTTGGCATCCTCGGGCTCATACCGATCATGGGCAGTTAAATAGTCACCAAGCAGATTACTGAGCGGACCAGTTGGCAAATTATGCCCCCCCATCGCCCCAACTTCGTCTGCGAGGTTATGAAACATGACGGCGGTTAAGGGCCCGCCCTGAGCCATCAGCCTGGCGTCATCCTCAGCGTCATCGCCGGTTAAGACCGCCCCCAAAAAAAACAGATTCGATTTCAAGTCATCCGGTGCACGCCCCGCATCCTGCCAGGCCTGCTGCATGCTCGCCAAGGCCTTATCGGCGCCGCTTATGCCAAAATTCAACCAGCCTGCATCCAGTTCTGCGGCGAGTTGCATCGCCTTGGGGCCAAAAGCTGAGACCCATAAAGGGATCTCGTCTTCAAGATTAATCAGTCCCAAATCCGGATTTAGAAACTTTATTTTCTGAGGCTGCGACTCAAAGTCCCACTCAACCATCTCGCCCGCCAATAACGACTGAACTCGCTCGATATAAATCTTCGTCCGGGCGAGCGGTATCGCCCCTAGGCCCATCGTTCGCCTGGCGGTAAAACCCGTACCCACCCCAAAATCAATTCGCCCGGGCGCTAAGCGGTTGAGGCTGGCAAACGCATTGGCCGTCACAGGCTCGATCCGATTTGATGGCACCAAGACGCCAGTGCCTAACCGAATCGTCGTCGTCTCATGCGCCGCCAGCGCCATGCAGATAAAAACATCCGGGTTCAGCAGTTGGGTGTCGTAAAACCAAGCGGCATGAAAACCGAGCGCCTCGGCCCGTTTTGCCCATTTCCAAGAATCGACTTCCGAGGCGAATGCGACTGAATATTTCATATTTGGTCTCCTGAGTTAGGCCGCGGGTGAACGATCAAACAATAGCAGCCCGCTTTTATGGGTGGATTCTAGGGCCGCCTTTTTAATCTCGACCGCAGCACTTAGGCCTGCGCGCCGGCTCGCCCTTTTGGACCTGAAAAACCCGCTGCTTTTGACATCTGTTAATCTGCCTGATACGAACAACGACCGTACAGCTTAGGCCATGGACGCTAACAACCTTGCCCTATTGATCCCAAGAATGGCATGATCCGACGGACAAGGTAAACGTCTAAGTTCAACGATTAAAAGGAAACACAATGTTCAGTCACATTATGGTTGGTGCCGACAATATGGCCGCATCAAAGAAGTTTTACGACGCTGTTTTGGGCACACTGGGTCATCCTGAAGGGAACATCGATGACAAGGGCCGTTGTTTTTATTTCACGCCGACGGGTATTTTCTCGCTGTCCACGCCCATTAATGGTGACCCGGCCTGCGGCGCGAACGGCGGCACTGTTGGGTTTGCAGCAGCCAGTCCAGCAGAGGCTGATGCCTGGCATCAAGCAGGACTCGATAACGGCGGCACGACCTTGGAGGACCCACCTGGCGAGCGACCCGACGCCGGTCTTTACTTGGCGTACTTACGGGACCCATCCGGCAACAAGATTTGCGCCCTGCACCAGCTGGGTTAGCCTCCAGGCACCATGCGCGTGAACTAGGATTCAGCCTTTGGCGTTAATTTAGCGATGTCGCAACAACGCGCTTAAACCCGAAGGCTGAAGCCACCACCGGCACACCGCGGGCATCACCCCACAACTCACAATATCGATCAAGACATCCAGTTGCCCGCCAAACTGACGGTCATCCCCGGTGCGCGTTTTTATTCTTCGGGCAATCAGGGCATCGGCCCAGTCGAAGGCAACCGCCCATACCGTTCCAATCATGGCCACATCGAAAATTCCGAGCAGACTGAAAGACACCGCCAAGGCCGTACAAGCCACGCCCGACAGCGAGCAGAGATTCGGAATATCGAGCACATAGGACAAAATTTTAGGCTGAAGAAATCGATCAAAACGTCTTCATTACAACAGGGAAGCTCGCATCGAAGTTCAGAGTCATCAACGCGCTAGAATTCGGGCGGAACTTAAGTGCAGCGCGCGGTGTAACGAGATTGACCATTGACTGAACCCCGCTTCTCAACTTCCGAGGACATCGCGCGCGTTGAGACCAAGCTGCCTTTGGCGCCTAACTAGAACCGTCTGCAACACAGCCTGTCATAAAATGATGGCGCGCCGCTTTGGAAATAGCCGAACTGAGCACTGACCGAACCTCTAAGGCGGCTAAGCCTCTAAGCTTTTTTGTTTCCGTCGGTCCTATGCTCGCTGCCTTGACGGCACCTTAACGTTTTCGTTTCATTTTACTTCACTTCACTTCATTTTTGCCGTGCATTAGAGCGTTGAATCATTGCTGCTGCCCCATTCTGAGATTTTTCGACGCTCGTCGGCTTGTCTTGGTTGCACAATGCTGAAAAAACCGAACGGAACCACTTATAAGACCAACGAGGCGGCTATAAAAGCCCGCATTGACAAGAACATATTCTGGATACCCCGTATTGTAGCTTTCAGGTTGACGCCATCTAAGATTTTGTGCCCTAAGCCTTTCAGCAATAGCATGGATAAAGCAATGATGAACCAAGCACAGAAAATCCGGTCAATGATGAACCAAGCGCAGAGTATTCGTCTTGCCAGCTCAATTGAAAAAAGAGATTTTAGCTTTGAAATCGAACTATTAGGCACTATGTATCGGAGCGATCAATTTACAGGTGACATTAGTCCTTTGACCCGGCTATTGTACAAAGAACGCAGAAACATACAGTCGCTAGAACAATCGCTTGCGTCCCAGAAGCAAACCCATGAAATGGTCGAGCAGCAGATTTTGGAGGCGCTCAAGACCTAATCCGGCTGCAATTCCGCCCTGGTAGTATTAGCGTTAACTTTTAAGCTAAACTCCCAAAAAATTGG
>Ga0115001_10003850_pt1 | contig 11122 bp, 16 predicted proteins | sample ArcticOcean_MG_C_12_FD_89869 | JGI IMG/M metagenome (GOLD analysis project Ga0115001, IMG submission 89869) | Marine microbial communities from western Arctic Ocean - ArcticOcean_MG_CB8_130 | ecosystem: Environmental > Aquatic > Marine > Oceanic | place: Arctic Ocean: Canada Basin | collected... | reverse complement strand
TAATATTATATTATTTGCTATAAATTCCAATGAAACCGTCCTTTATTTATCTTTGATGTGAACAAAAAACTTCTCTCATCATTTCAATGAGTTTTAAAGTTTTAAGGTCACTAACTTTATAGAATACTTTATTAGCTGATTTTCTTGCGGACAAAATTCCTTTGTCTCTCAAGATAGCTAAATGCTGAGAAATATTACTTTGAGATGTTCCCACATTATTAACAATATCTTGAACACTGAACTCATCTTCCCCTAATTTACATAATATCATCAGCCTTAATGGGTGAGACATTGCCTTCATAGATCTTGATGCAGTTTCCACATCATCTTGAATCTGTTTTTCTTGAATTGAAATATCTTCTGGGATATCTAAGTTTATATTTTCAGTTTCCATATATGGTAATTTTCTTAATCAATACATCTATATTAGACAAAACTAATAAGATAATAAAGGAATATAATGGTATTATTTTTGTTAATAGAATAATAAGATGAATATTGGCTATGAAAAATCTAAAACATTACCTATTGTCCTTACTTTTGCTCTCTCAATTAAGTGTTACAACAATTATCAAAGCTGATCAAACTGTACCAGCACAGAATATAGAGCAATTTGTAGATGTATTTAAAAGGATAAAAGAACAATACGTAGAAGAAATAGATGATGAGCAGCTCTTTAAAGCAGCTATTAAAGGCATGGTTTCAGGACTTGACCCTCACTCAGCCTTCCTCACAAATGATGACTTTAATGAGCTAAAAATTGGAACAACAGGAAAGTTTGGTGGTCTTGGCATAGAAATAACCACTGAAGATGGTTATGTAAAAGTAATAACTCCAATAGATGATACTCCCGCAGAAAAAGCTGGGATTTTAGCTGGTGACTTAATTGTTAAGGTTGGAGATAAATCTGTTAAAGACATGGAAATTGGTGATGCAGTAAAATTAATGAGGGGTGAGCCTGGCACAAAAATCCAAATTACTGTTTTAAGGAAAAAAGCAGATGAACCTTTAATATTTGATATCACACGACAAATAATTGTATCCAAGGGAATTAAATTCAAAGTCTTTGACAATATTGGTTATGTTAGGCTTGCAAGTTTTCAATCAAATTCAACAAACGACTTAAAAAGTGCAATATATAAATTAAAAAAATTAAGTCCGACACCAATAGATGGGCTTATACTTGATTTACGTAATAACCCTGGAGGGGTATTAGGCGCTGCTGTAGGTATTACTGATTTATTTTTACAAGAAGGGAAAATAGTTTATACAAATGGAAGGACAATGAATTCTAAACTTGAATACTTTGCTACTCCTCAAGATATATTAAATGGTTTACCGTTAGTTATTATGATTAATGGAGGCTCTGCATCTGCTTCCGAAATTGTGGCAGGCGCTCTTCAAGATAGCAAGAGAGCAACAATAGTTGGCAATAAGTCCTATGGCAAAGCTTCTGTTCAAACTATTCAAGAACTATCAGATGGTTCTGCTCTTAAATTAACTACAGCTCGCTACTATACTCCTTTGGGGAGAGATATTCATGCATTAGGAATAACTCCAGATATTATTATTGAATATGAAAAAGATAAAATAGTAGAATTACCTGATCCATATAATACAGATAATCAGTTATTTGAAACTATTAAAATAGCTACAGGGATGAAAGCTGTTTCTCAATAAACTATAAGATAAAAAATATTGGAACTTATTAAGTTAATATCACTTTTACTGACATTTTTATTCATCTCAGGATGTTCCAGTACTAAAATAAATCCATGCAATGGCGACACGAAAGTTTACTCTAGTATAAACATGGAGGCAGATAAACAGATATGTTTCAAATCGATAGATAGTTATGATTTAAATTATAAGAATAAACCTGAGATAATAATCCATGGAAATCTCATTTTTCCTAAAATTAAAAAAGATAAATATAATGCTGTTATATTATCTCATGGCTCTGGAGGCTTAAGGAAATACCATGACAGTTATGTAGATCTATTGACTAATAATGGATATATTGTTTTCCAAATTGACCATTACCTTAGTAGAGATATAAAATATGATAAAACTTTTTCTAAAGTATCTGGAATAACTTTTATGAATGATTCATTCAGGGCTCTTGAATTAATTAAAACTCACCCAAAAATTAATAAAGTTGCCTATGTCGGTTGGTCTCAAGGCGGAGTAGGCCCAATACTATCTCACTTTAGCCAAGCTACAGATCTTATTAATAGTAGCACGAACTTATTTGATGCCAGTGTTGCCATTTATCCATACTGCGGATTCACATTTAATAAATTAACTAAAACAAATAATCCTTTGTTAATATTAACTGGGCGTGATGATGATTTAACACCAGAGCAAGCATGTATTAATATTTATAAAAAGTTTTCTACAAATGAAAAAAAAATTAAGCATATTTCATTAGAAGGTGCCAGACATGGCTATGATAATCCTTTTCTATTTTTTGGATTTACATTTGATAAACTCCCTAGCCTACATATTATTAACGATGAATGCACCTTAACAATATCTAGTATTGGAGAAATGAAGACGATCTCTAATAAAAAAGTTTCGGGTCCCAAGGAATCAGCTGAATTATTAGATAAGTGTTCAACTAAAGGTGTATCTGTAAAATACAGTCCATATGCTACTGAAAAAACATACATTGAAATAATAAAATTTTTAAAGAAAATTTAAAAATAAAATAAGTGAGGTTATAAAAAAATGAAAACAAGCTCGGCAAAACAAAAGGGTAGAAAATTACAACAGTGGATGAGGGATCTTTTGATTGAAAAATTAGGTGTACACCCTGAAGATATTGAATCTAGAAGCATGGGTTCTCAGGGTGAAGATTTAATTATGGCCAGAGCTGCAAGAGAAAAGTTTCCATTATCAATTGAATGTAAAAATCAAGAAGCAGTTAATGTTTGGAAATCTTACGAACAGGCTTCTGAGAACTCTGGAGAATACGAACCTGTATTGGTAATTAAAAGAAATAAATCAAAACCCCTGGTAGTTATTGACGCAGAATATTTCGTTTCAATGTTTAAAGAGGTATAAATACTGATTATATGAAAAGCAGATAGATTATTTTAATTACTATAATCTTTTAACATTTTTTGTATTTCAATGCTATGGATTTCCTCAGCCTTAATCATTTCTCTCCCATACTCTTCCAAATAAATACTTTCGCTGTTAACCGCAGTAACAAACTCTTTATATAATGACACTGCATTTTTTTCATGCGCAGCACTTTCTCGGAGAAGATCTATAGAATTATGTTTGTTTGATTCTTCAATTATAGATATCTCTAGGGATGGATGTCCATCTAATCCAGTTACTAACTCACCAGCTTGCTGTGCATGCACCAATGATTCTGTTGCCTGTTCTTTAAAAAATTGGGTTAAACTTAAGCGATCTCTTCCAGTGACCATCAGCGCATAATGGGTATATCTAACTACACCTGAAAGCTCATACCTCATAATTTCATTTAAGATATCAATGATTTTGTCTTTATTTTTTATACTCATATAAAGATAATAACAAGAACTATAAAGTTAGTAAAATTAAAAAAATAACCATATAATATTTATATGTATAAAATAGTAAATAAGTTAATGCTGCTCGTTACTTTATATGGCTTTCCCCTAATGATTATTGCAGATACAATATCTAGGCCAGGCTCAAATAATAAATCAGGAGTTACTAAAAAAACAGAAGAACAAAGGGAAAATTCATTTATAAATAGAGTGATAAGAGGAAAATTAGATTCTCCTTCATCTCAAACAAATAAAGATTTAGAGCAGATAAGATCTGATATTATAGAGCTTCAGAAAGAAGTGGGCTCTAATGAAAAAATTTTAACCCAAATTAAAATGCTTTCAGACTTAAGAAATGAGGGCATATTAACTGAAAGTGAATTCAATAATAAAAAGAAAGTATTGTTAGATAAAATAAAGTAATAAAATTATGAATAATAAGTTAATAACCCAACTCAAAGATAATTTAAGAGTAATTCCTGACTTTCCAAAAAAAGGAATTATGTTTCAAGATATATTTTCACTGATTGAAAATCCTATGCTACTGAAAAAAATTATCAGTGAGATTACAAAAGTAATAAAAAAAGAGAAAATAACAAAAATAATTGGCATTGATGCCCGGGGATTTATTTTTGGCTCAATTGCCTCCTATAGTAATAATATACCTTTCATTCCTGTGAGAAAAAAAGGCAAGCTTCCAGGGAGTGTATATAAGAAAAAATATAAGTTAGAGTATGGCTTTGATCAAGTAGAGATTCAAAAGAATAGTATATTAAAAAATGATAAAGTTTTAATCATTGATGATTTGATTGCTACAGGAGGCACGGCAATTGCTGCGGCTAAACTAGTAGAGAATATGACAATAAAGAAAATAAAATTTATGTTTGTTATAGACCTCTACAATCTAGATGGCGCTAAATCTCTAAAAAAGAAAGGTTATAAAGTTTTTAGTATAATTAAAGCTAAGGGTTAGATGTGTCAATTTTTAAATTAGGTATTATAGGCGGCAGCGGTCTATATGACTTAGAAAAATATAAAAAAGTAAAATATCTTGATATAAGTACTCCATGGGGTAAACCATCTGGTCAAATTATAAATTTTGAGCATAAAGGAAAAGAAATTTTCTTTTTACCCAGACATGGACAGAAACATAATATACAGCCTTCATTTATAAATTATCGAGCTAACATAGATGCTCTTAAACAGCTTGGTGTCACTGATATTATATCTTTTTCTGCAGTTGGTTCGCTTAATGATGCAATCAAGCCTGGCATGTTTGTCCTGCCTGATCAGTTTATAGATAGAACTTACAAGCGTGTAAACACATTTTTTGACAGTGACATTGTATGTCATGTATCAATGTCTAAACCTATCAGTGAAAGTCTCATGGAAACATGCATAAATGCACTAAAAGAAATTGGTCTAGAGTTTGCTCATAAAGGAACATATGTTGCTATAGAAGGGCCACAGTTTTCTACACACGCTGAGTCTAAAGGATATAAATTATGTGGGGCAGATATAATAGGAATGACAAATATGCCAGAGGCTAAATTGGCACGAGAAGCTGAAATTAGATATGCAACTATAGGAATGGTCACTGATTATGACTGTTATAAAGTAGAATACTTAGATGTTGATATTAACCAAATTATATCAACGCTGAAAAATAATATTGAACTTGCAAAAAAGATTATTGATATACTAATTACTACATTCGATAAAAATATAAATAAAAATGATCCCATTCAAACTTGTTTAAACAGTGCAATAGTTACAGATATTTCAACTGCTAGTAAGGAAACAATAAGTAACCTGAATACAATAATGAGAAGGTATAAATATGAAAATAAATGAATATAATAATTATATAAAAAAGCTAAAAGATGAAGGAACGTTTATCCTTTCGGCATTAGAGCAAGAAACAAAAAATATTGAAGGCATAATGCATACTGGTCTTGGCAAGGTAAATGCAGCAATAAAAGCTACAGAGATAATTTTGAACTGCAAACCAAAAAGAATTATTAACTATGGAACTTGTGGATCTATAAATAAAGATCTTTCTGGTTTAATTTGCTGTACACAGTTTATTCAGCATGATATTGACTGTTCTCCTCTTGGATTTAAAAAAGGAATAACTCCGTTTGATGAAATAAATGATATCAAGTTTTCAGAAATTGGTTATGTCTGCGCATCTGGAGATATTTTTGTCACTGATGCTTCAATTATAAATGCTGATGTGGTTGATATGGAGGCATACTCAATTGCAAAAGTATGCAATATAATGAATATAAAATTTGAATGTTATAAATATATAACAGATAGTGCGGATGGTTCGGCATCTTTAGATTGGACTCAAAATTGTAATAATGGGATTGAGTTATTCATGAGACAGATGTTAAGTAAACCTGCTTAATTAATTTTTTGAAGTTTAGCCCAAAGTTTATCTCTCTGATATGTATGGGCATTACAATCTTTGCAGCTGTCAATTGACTGATAATCAAGTCTTAGTTGCTTATCTCTATATTCATTAATTACATCGCCTTGCCATATCTCTTGCAAGGATGATTTTCTAATATCACCAACTTGTTCATTTAGTTCATGATCTAGGCAACAAAGACCAACTCTGCCATCAGCTCCAATTACCATCTCTTCCCAAGGGTGTGTACATGCAAAATCAAATTTTTCATTTTGACTTTCTTTTAGCTTATCTTGATGTTTTATTTTTTCATGAGAGCCATCATAATTTAATTCATCTTGAGTCCCACCCCAAGTATTATAATGATTAACATCTACCTTATCCGCAAAATTTTTCCAATATTTAACAAATTTTCCAACTTCATCCTTAGTTGGTTTCATATCTATAATAGTGACTCTAGTCTGAGGATATTTTTTATTTAATGATTTTTTATATTTTAAAAAATATTTAACATTAGTCGTCACTACATCAAAATCAAGTTTTACTCTTATTCCTTCAAAAGTAGACTTAGTTAACCCATCAATGTCAAAATTAATAACATCCAATAAATCTTCATCAAGCAATATTCTTGACCTCTTCTCTCCAAGCAGCTGGGCATTAGTAGATAAATATAATTTCACTTTTGGTAGTTCTTTTCTAATAATTCTTATTTTATCAATCATTTTTTTATCGACAGTAGAGTCACCCATCCAAAAGAGATTAATTTTCTTTAATGGCTTTTTTTTACAATCGCTTATAATCTTATCTAGAATCTCAAAAGACATATTCTCTTTTTTCCTATCCATTTCTGGCTGTGGACACATTATGCATTTTGCATTACACGCACTTGTAAACTCTATGGAAAGTATTTTAGGGAAAACTTCTTTATGTTTTCTTATGATATGAAATATTTTCTTTTTAAGAAATTTTGTAATATTACTTTTTATACCTATCATAAATAATGCTCAAAGATTACAATAGTGTAACAGTACGAATGAATCAGTGTCTATCTATTTGAGCAGTATATATGTGTGGAAGATTTACCCTTACTAAAAAAAAAGAAGTAAAAAATACTTATAATATTGATATCAAACCAAACTTTAATGTGACACCTGCCTCTCATGTATTAGTACTGACGAGAGATTTACTATCTGACTCAATATCACCTAATCTTGTAAAATGGGAATATTCACCTAGCTGGGCTAAAAAACCAATGCATATTTTTAATGCTAGATCTGAAACTATGCATGAAAAGCCATCGTTTAAAGAAGCTATGAGATGTGTCTTCATAGTGGACGGATGGTATGAATGGCTTAGAGAGGATAATAAAAAAATTCCTTATTATCATAGTTTAGGGAACAATATTTTTCATTTAGGAGGGGTATATAATAAAAACGGGTGTGCTATTGTTACACAAGAATCAATAGGACAGCTTAGGAAGGTACATCATAGACAGCCTGTTTTATTAGATGGTAATGAAATTGAACCATGGCTTTCTGGAAATAATATATTTAGTAGTAAAATAACTAATGATATATCACTATATGAAGTTAGCACATATATGAATTCAACAAAGAATAATGACGAAAAGTGTATCCAAAGGATTTAATTAGAAATATTTTTATATCCGTTATTTTCTTTAAATGATTGTAGTTTTTCATCCCACGAAATGAATTCTTTGAAAGCAGGGTCAGAATCATGTTTTTCATCTCCTCTTTTAATAGCAAAATGGGCTGAACTTCGGTTTTTACAAATTTCACTATACGCATTGCGCCCAATAGGATCTAAAGAAAGATAAAATTCTTCACAGTCCACTAAAATTCCTTTCCCAATTTTATCCTTATCTTTATTAGCTAGACGTCTGAAACTACCAGTCAATTCTTTAACTTGACTAAGAGTCCAGCTTTCACCAAGATTAGACTTTAAATCTCTTTCCTTTCGTAACTGGTTGTCCCAATCAATTACTCTATCCTTACTGATCTCTGTCATAATTATTCATCCTTAAACGCACAACAAAATAACCAAATTAAGAAAAAAAATACAACTATTGACGTGATCATAGTTTCTCCTCTTTCTTTAAGTATGTGCCTAATCATCACTATTTCAAGAGGATATTTTCAATAATTTATGTTATGAAGAAATATTATTTACTATATTGATAATATAGCTTTAAATTTTATTTTTTAACGTATTTTTGTTTGGCAGGAATAACTCCTCTAACGCCACCACGTGGATTTTCAATATCACCAGTACGTCTTGGAAATAAGTGAATATGTAAATGAAATATAGATTGCCCAGCTGCTGCACCATCATTTGCGCCTAAGTTAAAAGCTTTTACTGTTGAGTCAATTGAGATTATCTCATCTCTTTGATGCTTTAAGATTTGATGAACAGAAGCTTGCTCGTCAACATTCATATCAAAAAAAGATGCGAAATGTCTTTTTGGGATAATTAATGTATGTAGTTTTGTTACAGGGTAACTATCTCGAGTTGCAATAAAAAATTCATTCTCATAAGCTATTTCATCTTCATAACCTTTTTTTTGAATTTTACAAAATAAACATTCTGACATCAAAGCATTACTCCGTTATGAATATAAGTGATGGTTGGCATATGTATTAATGCCATTAATAAAGGCGAAGTTAAAACTCCAAAAATAGAAAAAAGTATTCCTATTATACCTGCTATATATTCTTTATTTGTTAGAGCAAGTATACCAAAGATAAAGGCAATTGGACTTAATAAAAAAGATAGTATAAATATACCAATAAACCCAAAAATAATACTGAGGCTCCCATAATTTCGGGCATATTCTCTTATTATAATCTGGGGCTTCTGGTCATTCATTTTAAATGCTTACTTGTAATATTTTCTTCTTTCAGAAAATAGTTTAACTCTTTTCCTCCAATGTTGATAAGAATTATTTGTAATATTATTTTTCATTATTTTCTTAACACTGTCTTCGCTAAGACCATATTGTAGATTAATAGCTTTAAAACTAACATCATCAGAAAGAGCCATCTGAATAATTTCACTAATATCAGTTTGCGTTAACTCTTTGCTCATTCTACTGTTACTGATTTAGCTAAATTTCTAGGTTGATCAATATTTGTCTTCTTATTGATGGCAACATAGTATGACAGAAGCTGCATAGGTATAACATACACAAGAGGAGCTATATAATGCCCACAAGCAGGCATTGTAATAATTTTAGTTTTATCATTTCTTTTTAATTTAATTTTTTTATTAGTGAAAATATAAACAAGCCCATGTCTTGCTTTCACTTCTGACAAATTAGACAGAACTTGATTTACAAGATTATTGTCAGGCATTAGTCCAACAACGGGCATATCTTTGTCAACTAAGGCTAATGGACCATGTTTTAATTCTCCAGCAGCATAACCTTCTGCATGTATATAACTAATCTCTTTTAATTTAAGTGCTGCTTCTAATGCAATTGGATATGATGTCCCTCGTCCTAAAAATAAAGTATGGTTCTTATTTTTAAATTGCTTTGCTATTACCTTCATATCTTTTTCAAGCTCAAAAGTTTTATCTAAAATTTTTGGCAATGTCTTAATTTGTTTCACAATCTCATGCTCAGTAGAGTGTTTGCCAGAAGATCTTGATAAAGCTGTTGATAATAATAGTAATGCTATTAACTGAGATGTAAATGCTTTTGTTGATGCTACACTTATTTCTGGACCAGCTTGCATTAAATAGCTGTAATCTGATAAGCGAGTTATAGTGCTCTCTGGAACATTGCATATAGAAAGAATAGATTTATAGTTGCTAGACTTTGCTTTTTTTACAGAATATATTGTATCAGCAGTTTCTCCAGACTGTGATATAGCAACAAATAATGTGTCGTTTGGCACATTGATTGTTCTATATCTATACTCACTAGCTATTTCAGCTGTGCACATAATATCTGATAACTCTTCAATCCAATATTTAGCAATAAGCGATGCATTATAACTTGTGCCGCAAGCAATAAAATGAACATGTTTTATAGACTTAAGCATCTCATCAGATTTAGGTCCAAAAATATTTGGTAATATTGTTTTACTCCCCAGCCTGTCTTTAATGACTCTGCCTATAATATCTTTCTGCTCAAATATTTCTTTTTGCATATAATGCTTAAATCCATCTTTTGATGCTGTCTTATTACTTTGCTTGGTAACTGATAGAGCTCTAGTTATTTTTTTACCACTTTGATTATAGAGAGAAATATTATCTTTAGAAACTATTGCTAATTCATTATCTTCAAGAGGTATATATTTTTTTGTTTTACTAACTAGCGCATGTATGTCAGATGCTATATAAGTAGCATTCTTGCTTATGCCTATCAACAATGGACTTCCATTTGATGCAACAATAATTCTGTCAGGGTTGTCTTGATGTATAACAGCAAGCGCAAAAGATCCTTTTAATTTATTAAGAGCTGATAAAACTATTTCTAGTAAACCTTTTTTTTTCATTACACAAGAGGCTAATAAATGCGCTATTACTTCTGAATCTGTGTCTGATGTAAATTTAAAACCTTTTTTTATTAGAATTAATTTAAGCTCATCTGAGTTTTCAATAATGCCATTATGTACAATTGAAAAAGGTCCTGAATTATGTGGATGCGAATTTTTAAGATTTGGGACGCCATGTGTTGCCCAACGTGTATGAGCTATCCCACATTTACCTGTCACCTTAGATGTAGCTAGTAGCTTCTTTAATTCCTTAACTTTACCAGTACATCTAATTCTTTTAATTTTAGATGATTTAGAAATAAGAGATAAGCCAGCTGAATCATAGCCTCTGTATTCTAATTTAAATAAGCCCTCAATAAGATCTTTTTGTATGTCTACTGAAGAGACGGCGCCAAATATACCACACATTATTTTTTACCTTTTATGACCTTACTTTTCCATCTTGGTATAGATACTTGTTTGCTCCGTGCGATAGTTAAGCTTCCACCACCGGGTGTATCTTTAGTAACAGTTGATCCAGCTGCAATATAGGAACCTTTCCCAATTTTAACTGGAGCGACTAATCTTGTACCAGAACCAATAAATGAATTCGCTTCAATTATAGTTTTATATTTCTTTTCTCCATCATAATTACAAGTGAT